>Ga0207707_10000024_pt1 | contig 183501 bp, 150 predicted proteins | sample KBSC83BmetaG_FD_184336 | JGI IMG/M metagenome (GOLD analysis project Ga0207707, IMG submission 184336) | Corn rhizosphere microbial communities from Kellogg Biological Station, Michigan, USA - KBS C8-3B metaG (SPAdes) (version 2) | ecosystem: Host-associated > Plants > Roots > Rhizosphere ... | reverse complement strand
CAGCAGCGTGGAGTTTCAACTTCTCGCTAAAACCGCGGTAAGAAGCTGCTCAGTAGCGGAAAATTGAAACTCCACGCTGCTGAAGCAGGTGGTATCTAACCGTCACTCCAAAGCTGCCACCTAGCGCGAAGCTGAGACTCCACGCTGCTAAAGCAGGTGGTATCTGACTTTCTGTGCAAAGCCATTGGCAATCGGAAATCGGAAATAACCCGCCGCCTTGTAACCCCCTCCCCCTACCCGGTGTCTTTCTAAGTGTGACAGGACTTTTTGACTTTTACAGTGAGGAATGCGCGCCAAAAGCCGCCAAAACACAATGAATCTATCGAAATTCAATCCTATTAATAAGCTGAAGACTTTGAAGCTTGGCACAAAGACCCGGTTGGCTATCGGCCTTGGCGCACTGCTCGCAGTCGCATTTGCCGGTTTTGCTTTCTGGAGCAACCGCGCAAGTGCTGCCGAGTACATGTCCGCTAAAGTGGAACGCGGAAATCTGCGAAACACGGTTACCGCGACCGGTACACTTCAAGCAGTAACAACTGTTCAGGTCGGTAGCCAGGCATCTGGAACGATTTCAGCATTAAATGCCGACTTTAATTCCGTCGTTAAAAAGGGACAGATAATTGCCCAACTTGATCCGTCGGTAGCTCAGGCTCAAGTTCAGCAGGCCCGAGCCAACCTCGAGAATGCGAAGGCTTCGTTAGCGCAAGCGCGAGCCGGAGTCGTTTCATCTCGCGCCGGGACTGCGGATGCGCAAGCGAAATTAACCGCCGCGCAATCCACTGTACAGAATCAACAGTCAGGAGTTTCTGCCGCACAAGCAAACGTGGCGGTGTTGAAGGCTGAGCGCGACGATGCCGAGAGTTCGCTGAAGCAGCAGGAATCATTAGCCAACGCCGGCGTCATTGCGAAGCGCGATCTGGAGATTGCGCAGACTGCTTTCAGAACTGCCGACGCGCGTTACAACCAGGCGCAGGCACAACTAAATCAGGCGATGATCAATGAAAATTCATCAGCTGGTGCGGGCCAGGCGCAGGCTACTGCGCAGTTGCAACAGTCGCAGGCACAAGTCGGACAGTCGCAGGCGCAGGTCCAACAGGCTGAAGCACAAGTTCAGCAGTCGCAAGCAGCATTAACACTAGCTGAAGTAAACCTGAGTCATACAACCATTACGTCACCGATCGATGGCATCGTGGTTTCTCGCGACGTGAACGTTGGCCAAACGGTAGCCGCAAGTTTGTCGGCTCCAACCTTGTTCACGATTGCGAACGACTTAACCAAGATGCAGGTGATCGCGAACATCGATCAGGCTGATATCGGTTTAGTTGAACAGGCTAAGGGCGCAACGTTCAATGTCGATGCGTTTCCAGGTAAAGACTTCAAGGGCACGATTCAACAGATGCGCTTGAATCCGCAGACCGTGCAAAACGTTGTGACCTACAACGTAGTGTTTGATGTAGATAACCCGGAACAAAAACTAAAGCCGGGTATGACTGCAAATCTGACCATCACGATCGATGAGCGGAACAACGTGTTGAAAGTTCCAAACTCCGCACTGCGATACAGACCACAAGCCACAAACCAGAACCGTAGCAACAGTGGTTCGGGGAATGGCCAAGGCAATGGTCAACGTCGCTCGCAACAGAACGGCGACAGCAACAGCCAGGATCGAATCACTCCGTCAACCTCGCCAGTGTTGGCAGGTCAGACGCGCCTCGTCTGGGTCCTTGGTTCCGATCAAAAACCCCAGGCACGCAGAATCGTCGTGGGTCTAAGCGACGGAACGTCCACTGAGGTGGTTTCAGGGAATCTGCAGGAAGGCGACGTCGTAGTTATCGGCGAAAACATTTCTGGTGATAGCAAACCACAGACTACACAGACTGCGCCTGGATTTGGCGGTGCACAGCGCGGTGGGATCGGTGGCGGAGCCAGGAGATAACAGTTTTGGAGTGCGACGGCCTGCCGTCGCTCTGTTACGGCGAGACATCCAAACAACAGTCCCCCAGATTCGCTGTGACAAAGCGACGGCAGGCCGTCGCACTCCAAAGGAGTAGAAACAATGTCAGCAATTATCGAACAACAGATACAACAGCCGATCATCAGCGCAACAATCGATCAGCTGCCAGAACCGCAACCAGTCATCAAGCTGGATCACATTCACAAAACCTACACGATGGGTGACGTGGAAGTTCATGCGTTGCGTGGCGTGTCTTTGACCATTAACGAAGGCGAGTTTGTGGCGATCATGGGAACGTCCGGATCCGGAAAATCTACAACCATGAACATCCTCGGTTGTCTGGATCGACCCACGCGCGGCACTTACATACTGGACGGCCGGGATGTTTCACAGTTGAGCAAAGATGAACGGGCAGACATCCGCAGTCAGAAGCTTGGATTTGTGTTCCAAGGGTTCAATCTCTTGTCGCGGACATCGGCAATGGAAAATGTTGAGCTTCCGATGTTGTATGCAGGAATCGACACAGCGGAACGGCAACGTCGAGCTTCAGAAGCTCTGGCAGCCGTGGGTCTTGCTGGTCGAGAACAAAACCATCCCAACCAGTTATCCGGCGGGCAGCAGCAGCGAGTAGCGATTGCAAGAGCTCTCGTAAACCATCCAGCGATGATTCTCGCCGATGAGCCAACTGGAAATCTTGATTCACACACATCCATCGAAGTGATGGAGATTTTTCAACGATTGAATCGTGAACAAGGAATCACATTGGTGCTGGTTACGCACGAGACGGATATCGCAGAGTACGCGGACCGTGTAGTTGTGTTCAAAGACGGAAAGATAAAGAAGGATTACGCGGTAGAACATCCACGGAGCGCGGCGGAGGAGCTAAAGAATCTTCCGCCGGTTGAGGAAGATGATGATGAGGAGTAAGCCTTAGTTTGTACGACAGGCTGTTAGCCTGTCGGGTCGGTGAAGATGAACAGGGCGATTCTTAACACGCCCGACAGGCTAACAGCCTGTCGTATACAAGAAGAGAAAAGACCATGACTTTCCTAATGATCGTTCGCATAGCTTATCGAGCACTGGCGCGTAACAAGATGCGCGCCGCCTTAACAATGCTCGGCGTGATTATTGGCGTGGGCGCCGTCATTGCCATGGTCAGTATTGGCCAGGGTGCACAGGCTTCTGTTCAGGCTCAGATTTCAAGCTTCGGTACCAACCTATTGTTTGTTAGCGCTGGTGCGCAGAATGTCGGTGGCGTTCGCAGTGGCGCTGGTGACAGCGGAACAAACACCTTAACGGAAGACGACCTTCAAGCGATTCAACGCGAAGTGCCGAGTGTGTCAGCGGTTAGTCCGAACATCAACTCGCGATCACAACTCGTCGTTGGTAATCAAAACTGGAACACACAGGTGACGGGCGTCAGTCAGGACTTTCCGAGTATTCGTAAGTGGACGATACAAAGCGGAGAGTTCTTCACGGATAGCGATGTGCGTTCAGCGGCTCGTGTGATCGTGATTGGCCAAACGATCGTAGATAATCTTTTTTACGGAACTGATCCGGTCGGACAGTACCTTCGTGTTTCTGATATGCCATTCCGAGTTGTTGGCGTGCTGGGCCGCAAAGGTCAGGATCCGCAAGGACGCGACCAGGACGACGTTGCCTTTGCTCCGTATACAACGGTTCAAAAGAAAATTCTTGGTAGCACCCGGATTCAGGTTGCTTATGTTTCCGCCACCTCAGCCGATTCGACTTATACAGCTCAATTGCAGATCACTGATTTGCTGCGACAGCGGCACAAGCTCGCCGGCGGTCAAGCGGATGATTTCACGGTGCGAAACATGTCCGATGTAGCAGAAGCTGCGAACGAGACAAACAGCATCATGACCTGGCTGCTCGGCAGTATCGCCGGTGTCTCACTGCTTGTCGGTGGTATCGGCATCATGAATATCATGCTTGTGTCGGTGACCGAACGCACTCGCGAAATTGGTATCCGAATGGCGATTGGCGCACGCTCCTCGGCGGTAAGAACTCAGTTTTTGATTGAGTCGATTGTCTTGAGTCTAACGGGTGGCGTTATAGGTATTATGCTCGGAATCTCCGCATCATTAGTAATTCCGGTCATGCTTGGGTGGCCCACACTCGTTTCAACCACAGCAATCATTGGTTCAGTGATTTTCTCTGCAGCAGTGGGGATATTCTTCGGATACTACCCGGCGCGAAAAGCGGCGGCACTCGATCCGATCGATGCACTTCGGTACGAGTAATGGTCAGTGGTCAGTAGAATAGGTCCTATAGGTCAAATAGGTCCTATGGGACTTATCACTAACTACTGACCACTGACTTTTTCGGGTAATATGCGCCCCATGACCCGAACCGTTCGACGCCAAATAAAACTTCTTAGCGTAGTAGTTCTCCTGAGCGTCCTTTGCATCACTGACGTCACTCCTGGACAAAGACGTTCAACTCAAACTCCATCACAAACAGTCCAACGAACAAAACGCCCGCGGTTGGTATTGCTAATCGCCGTCGATCAATTTCGTTACGACTATCTCGAACGTTTTGGAGATCTGTTTGGACCAAACGGTTTCAAGCGTCTTCTGCGCGACGGCGCATCGTGGACACAGTCGAACTACGATCATATGCCCACCTACACCGCACCAGGCCATTCGACAATGATGACTGGTGCTTACCCCGCTGAAACCGGAATCATAGGCAACGAATGGCCGGATCGTACGACTGGAAAGAACGTAAGCAGTGTTTCGGATGCGACAGTTACTTCACTTGGCGGTGCTCCCAATGAACCGGCGGCAAGTCCCCGGCGCTTGATGTCTTCAACGGTCGGGGATGAACTGCGTCTTGCCACAAATGATCGATCCAAAGTAATCGGCATCTCGATCAAAGATCGTGCATCCATTCTTCCGGCTGGTCGTCATGCTAATGCCGCCTACTGGTTTAGCGGGAATAATGGAAACATGGTTTCGTCGACCTACTACTTCAATGAGCTACCTAATTGGGTAGTCGCGTTTAATAACGCTCATCCTGCCGATAAGTTCTTCGGAAAGAAGTGGGAACGAATCTTACCAGAATCTGAATACTTGAAACGGGCCGGAGCTGATGCGCCTCCATGGGAAAATATCGGAAACGTCTCGGGTGACACGAACACGTTTCCGCACACAATAACCGGCGGCGCTACAAGTGCGGGCAGGGCTTTTTACAACGCGTTCGACTACACGCCCTTTTCGAATGACTTTCTCGTCTCTTTTACTGAGCAAGCCATCATCAATGAGCAGCTCGGACAGGATGACGACACCGATGTCTTGACGGTGAGTTTTTCGGCGAACGATTATGTCGGGCACCGTTATGGGCCATATAGCCAGGAAGTGATGGACGTAACGCTTCGCATCGATCAACAGATTGGCCAGTTACTGGATTTCGTAAACGCGAAAGTGGGGCTCGCCAATTCCATCGTAGTCATGACTGCTGATCACGGAGTTGCGCCGATTCCGGAACATGCCGCCGCCCTGGGTTTGGGCGGCGCACGTATAAGCGGCCCGGATGTGATGCGAGCCATACGATCAGCGATCAGCGCCAGATACAACCCCCAAAACAAAACACCAGACCCTACCGCTGATTACATCTTCAAATACGAATACGCCGGTAGCCTCCGCGATGCCTTTACCAACGGCAACATCTACTTCAACTACGAGGCATTGAAGCGCGACGGAATAAATCTCGACGATATTATTGAAACGGCCGGGCGCGCTGCATTGACTGTCCCGGGCATCGCACGCTTCTTCACGCGCAGCCAGCTACAACACGGCGCAACATCCATTACAGATCCTATCGAGCGACGTGCACTTCACGGCTTCTATCCTTCTAGAAGTGGTGATCTTGTGTTGATTCCAGAGCCTTACAAGTATCTGGCCGAAACGATAACTGCGACACACGGTTCGCCCTACTCGTACGACACCAATGTTCCCACAGTGATTATGGGTCCGGGAATCAAGCCCGGTCGTTATTACGAAGCGGCGACTCCGGCAGACATTGCTCCAACTCTCTGCGCGTTGCTGGGAATCACGAAGCCAAGCGCTGCTACTGGCCGAGTATTGATTGAAGCGCTCAAGAAGTGAACAAAAATTGATAAGTCAGGAACGGGTAAACGGCCCAAGAGCTGTCAGGAAGGGGGCAAGCGATATAAACACGAAACAAGAACAACCAAGCCCTGAGCGCGCCCCCGCAGGTTCCAAGCCCCTAATCTCTTAACGAGCTACCGTTTCACAACTAGAGGGCCTGGAACCTGCGGGGGCGCGCTCGGGCCTTCCTGGGTTTGGTTCGTGTTTGTATCGCTTGCCCCCTTCCCGACGGCGCTTTGATCAATTCTAGAAGATGCTACACCTTTGCGTAACTTTTTGAGAGCCTAACAGTTTAATAATTAGAAAACCCGGCGCTGCGAGGATTGGGAAGACTTGAGTCAGGCTACCGAATCCGATGAACGGCTCTTGATCGAGGCTGCTCAGAAGAACCCGAGCCGCTTTGCGGAGCTGTACGAACTCCACTTTGACCGCGTGTATGCTTACGTCGCGCGGCGAGTTCGCAATCGCGCAGAGACCCAGGATCTTACCGCTCACGTCTTTCAACAGGCACTCGCAAATCTCGGTAAATTCAAATGGCGTGGCGCACCCTTTGCGGCGTGGCTCTATCGAATTGCCAGTAATGCAATCGCAGACCACGCGCGACGTAACCTGCGTGAAACAAGCGATCAGGAAACGGCCGTTGAAAAGACTGCCGCCGCCGTTGATCTGGAAGAGGTCGAACGGCGTGCACGTTTATTTCGCGCTGTCGACAAGTTGCCCGACGATCAACGGCGCGTCATTGTTCTGAGATTTGCCGAAGAAAAGAGCATAAGAGAAATCGCAGTTGAACTGGGACGCAGCGAAGGTGCGATTAAACAACTTCAGTTTCGCGGGCTCGAGAACTTGCGGAACCGGTTAGGTATCAACTGAATCGAGCACAAGCAATGGCAGAACGTCCAATCATTGACCAACTTGACGATGCCGTCAGCTCGATTGTCGAGCAGCGTCATGATCTGACCGCTTTGGGAGCGCAGGTATCGGCGCTTGCCGAAGTCGCGCTAGATCTCGTTGGCCTGCCGCGTGAGGCGTTTAAAGCAGAGCTCAAAGCAAAACTATCAAGGAGTGATTCAATGAGCAGTCCAGCAAAACAAACAGAAAGTGCAAGCGTGCGTAAAGCTTCGTTGTATCTCTGTGTATCGGATGCGAATGCAGCAATCGATTTCTATAAGGCAGCCTTTGGGGCGAAGGAGATGTTTCGCCTGGCCGAGCCGAGCGGAAAGATCGGACATGCGGAACTGCAAATCGCTAGTACCGACATAATGTTATCCGACGAATATCCGGAGTATGGCTCGTTAAGTCCTCAGAGTATTGGCGGCTCATCAGTGAGGATTCATCTCGATGTTACTGACGTTGACACGTTTGCGCAGATTGCTATTAATGCAGGCGCAAAGCTCGTCCGACCTATCGAAGATCAATTCTACGGTGCTCGAGCCGGACAACTGTTAGATCCGTTTGGCTACACATGGATTGTCTCAACGCATCTGAAGGATATTCCAATGGACGATCTGCAAAAGGAGTTTGACAAGATGAGCGAACAACAGCCCGCCAAAGTTGAAGCCAAATCTGGTAAAGAACTGCGTCCGGGTTTCCACTCGGTTACCCCTTACCTCACCGTGCGGAAACCAGCAGAACTGATCGACTTCGTGACTCATGCGTTCGGTGCAACTGAAAACTTCCGCAGCACCGGTTCAGCCGGCGGCATGCATGCTGAAGTCAAAATCGGTGACTCGCTGGTTATGATCGGTGGAGCTGAACACATCGAGCCAATGCCCACAGCAATTCACCTTTATGTGCCAAACGCTGATGAAGCCTACAAACGTGCGCTCGAAGCAGGGGCCAAGTCGTTGATGGAAGTAGAAGACAGGCCTTACGGGGAACGCTCAGGTGGCGTGGAAGATCCGAGCGGAAATCGTTGGTACATTGCAACGCCGTTTGTTCCGCTTGAGGAGATTGCCAGCGATCTACACACGGTGACTGTGTACTTCCATCCAATCGGCGCGGAACGCTTCATCAATTTCGTAACGAATGCGTTTGGCGGTAAAGAGTTAATGCGGCACGCAGACGCTCAGATGATCCTGCACGCTAAAGTTCAAATTGGAGATTCGGTAATCGAACTTGGCGAAGCTCGTTATCCGGAACAACCAATGCCGACGGCAATCTACTTGTATGTCAATGATGTCGATGCAATGTACGAGCAAGCGTTAAAGGCTGGCGGCGTTTCAATGTTGGCGCCTACGGATCAGGCTTATGGCGATCGAAACGCATGGATAAAGGATCCGTTCGATAATGTCTGGTATATCGGTTCACCTGTTTCGAAGTAGGAAGGCAAGTAAATTGAAGACTAATTGATTTTCGAGCCGGTCAATTCGCCTCAACACGGGTTCATAATGACTTGCAGCTTCCCGCGATGACCGCTATTTGCTCCATTCAAGTAAAAGCCTCCAACACTCATTTTCCTCGCGATTCCTCAGCAAAACCCAACATTTCCAACACTCCGGCCTCTGCGGCATCGTCTTTGCAATCCGAGGTTCGCCAATCTCTATTGGCTGTTCTTGATTCTGAAGCAGTTGACCAGCAGATATGAACCGAAGATTCCCCCATCGCATAATCTGGCTCGCAGGCTTCTTCCTGCTCGTTTCAGTGGTCGCCTTTACTGTGACGAATCGCGCCAGCGCCAAATCCGAAAAAGACCGCCACCACAAGATCGCGCCCGACCTTCATGAGTCAGTGAATAAGCGCAAGTCTGATCGTCGTCAAGTCATCAACGTCATAATTCAACTCGACTCCCCAATCAGCGGAGAACTCAACGGCTTTCTTAATCGAAATGGCGTCCATCTGAAAGCAAACTTCCGAAATCTCGATTCGATTCTAGTAGAACTACCGAGCGATTCTCTTGATGACCTCGTACGCTTTGATGAAGTTGCTTATGTGACGCCAGATCGTGAAACTCAAGCTGATGGTCACGTCTCTCAAACAACTGGTGCTGCAGCACGACGCACGACAACAACTTCGTTGGGTGTCCCAGTCACGCTGGATGGCTCCGGTGTAGGAATCGCGATTTTAGATTCCGGTGTTTACGCCAACCATAAATCCTTCACAAACGATTTAGGCGTGTCGCGTATCGCTTTTAGTAAAGACTTCACGGGGGAAAATCGCGTCGATGATCCGTATGGACATGGCACCCACGTAGCGGCAATCGCTGCCGGCAACAAGCTCTACTACAACGCGGCCTATGCCGGTATTGCGCTAGATTCAAAGATTATCAATTTGCGTGTGCTGAACTCTGTCGGGCGCGGTACCAGCTCCAGCGTTCTGGCGGCCGTCGATTGGATCATGGCGAATCGCACCGCCTACAACATCCGGGTTGCAAACTTGAGCCTCGGAATGCCTGCAGTCGATTCGTATAAGAATGACCCCGTTTGTAAAGCAGTTCGTCGAATGGTAGATGCGGGTATTGTAGTCGTCGCTGCTGCGGGGAATTCGGGTAAGGACAGCAGCGGCCGGACCATCTATGGTCAGATTCACTGCCCCGGTAATGAGCCCTCTGCCATTACGGTAGGGGCTTCGAATTCCTACGGCACTGACGCACGTAACGACGATACCATTACAACTTATACGTCGCGTGGACCAACACGTAGTTACTGGACCGATGCTTATGGAACTAAGCACTACGACAACCTTGTCAAACCGGACATCGTCGCTCCCGGCAACAAGATTGTCTCTGCAGAATCTCCCAACAACTTACTTGTCCAACAAAGCCCCTCGCTCGATAAAGCCCTGACGACCGACGCTACCAACGAAATGATGTATCTCAGCGGTAGCTCGATGGCTACTCCGGTTGCGGCGGGCGCCGCTGCGATGTTGTTGACCTTGAATCCAAAACTTACTCCTAACATGGTTAAGGCCCTGCTTATGTACACGGCTCAGCCATTGGCCGGAGCAAACCAACTCGAACAAGGCGCAGGAGAAATTAATATCGCGGGTGCTGTTGATGTAGCCAGACTCATTCGCTCCGACTTCAGTTCGAGCCTCTCTCTCGGTGCTTCTCTCCTCACGGGCGCGGCTCCGAGTCCACAAACGACGCTCTACAATTATACGTTTACATGGTCACAGGGACTTATGCTGGACCATGCGTATTGTAAAGGCACGGATCTCATTACGAAGTATCAGAAGGTTTACGGTCTTGGCGTTCTGCTTGGAGATGCAACGCGCCTGAGCTCCACTGGAGTTCTGATTGGTGACTCCACCATGATCTCGAGTGGAGTGCTTCTTGGCGATAGCATCTTGACGAGCAACGGTACGACCATCAGTCAAGGAACAACGTTCGTTTCGAACGGAGTCTTGCTTGGTGACGGTGTTCTTCTGGGTGATGGCGTGCTGATCGGTGACGGTGTGTTGATAGGTGATGGCGTACTGATAGGTGATGGTGTGTTGATAGGCGATGGAGTCTTAATCGGCGATTCCATCCTTGGTGATAACACTGCCTGCATGTACTAACCACTTACATAACACTCGAGGAACAGGGCGTCTCGCAATAGGACCTATACGACCTATTCGCTGACTGCTGACCTGATCGCGTCCATCTGAGTTTACTTCACAAACTCCCAGTGCCACGGCTCATAGAAGTAAGGTCGAAAGCCAAACCGCTCCGCATTGTTTACCAGCCATTTGTACGCCGGCGAATTAACCTGGATCGCGCGGTTCGAATCCTTTGTATCAACAGGATCGCCACCCACATACAAGTCGAGCGCACGGCCTGTAAAGTGAGGGCTGTTGATCGCAAGACCAGCTGTTCCGGCATTAGGTGATCGTCGCCTCAACTCCTCCTGGTACTCAGGCGACCGAAATGAGGAAACGATCTTGAAATACTTTTCCGTAGGTCCGAGTTCAGCCTCACTTGTGTGAGCAAGTTTTAGTGAGGGATCTGCAATGGCCGCCGTAATCATCTTTTTATAGGCATCATAGGTAGTACGCTCAACTTGACGTAACTCAGCCAGGCGTTCGGGATCGTAAAAGTCAGCTGAAGATGCAGTTATTAATTGGTCAGGTCGCGCCGGCGTTCTATCCTTCAGACGATCGCTTTGCCACTGCGATACGAATGCCATGAGCGTCTCCTCGTCAAGAACTCCCGAGCTGCTTATGGCCCTCCGCTTTTGCCAGGTAGAGAGTGCGGAGGCAAAGTCACCCGTATCAAATTCGTAGCGAGTATCCAGAGTCTTGGCAATCAACATGTCGTACAGATACCAGCCTTGCTGTTGCTTTCCACCAAACGTCCAGGGCAGTTCACTTCTGAGCGTAGAGTTTTTATTGATGACCTCGTTGAATGCTGGAGTGGATGTTTTCGAGGAAGAGGTATTCTCCGTTTTCACAATCTTAACGGTGGGCTTTACCGGTGACTCCCGAGGCGGCGCAGTCGTTTGACCTCGACCACTCCTGACAAGAAACAGGCTCAGAACAATCAACAATACGCCCATTGCAGCCAGCGCCACAGAAACTCGTCGATTTCTGTTGTTACCGCGCTTACAGACTAGTGTCCTCTTGTATGCATACATCGCAGGCACCTCTTCTAATTGCTATTGTCTTCGTCCGCGGCGAGCTCTCGTAGGAACTGGTCGTGAGAAGCAGGCGAAGATGCCAACTCTCGCGGCACTGCGAGATGAAGATTAACGATCCGTCGGGTAGAGGGTTAGGATGCGAGTCCGGCAATATAGGTTCGTTTTCCTTAATTTACATCGGCAATGGAATTAAGCACGTTCAAGGACAACATCAAAGCTACCGGTTTGAAAGGTGGTGCCGTTTATCGTGCGCTCCTCGACAGCAATCGCATTCTCGATTCGGTACATGGGATCGCTTGACTTGGGATCGCCGTGAAAATGAATCTCTGTTATGAGTTGCTTGTAACCTGGAGACATAGCGACCAAATGGAAATGAGCACACCGCCAGAAATCCGGCGCACCTTGAGGATTCGGTCGATAAGGAATCGGACGAATACTTTCCAATTCATAGTAGCCGGTCTCAGACGACACCAATCGGCCTCGATTGCGGAAATCTGTAGTGCCGTTTGAGTATTTCTCGTGCATGTCAACGTGCCAGAAATCCAATACCACACCGGGAAGAGGCTGTTTGGTATCGAAGGCCCACACTCGGCCGGATAAGACGAATTGCGTTCCGGGCTCGCCGGGCAAACTGAGCTTTCCTCTGAACGGCGCTCCTTCTTTGTAGAACGGTCCCGTAAGGGAACGACACAACTTTCTTTAGTTCTGTTTTCGCCGGAGTGTCGCGTTTCATTTGCGCCATCTGGATCACGATTTGATCTCGATTTACTTCCTGAGTTGGCACAGCGTCACTGCGAAGAACGAGACCCGAAGCACCGATTGTCGCTAATCCGACTCCCGCTTTTTGTAGAAAAATTCGTCGCGATGAATCAACCATTGGAATGGCTCCTGTTCTGGTATTAGAACACAGCGAGGCGGGCGGTTGTGACGAGAAAGTGATGAACTGCAGGTTTTGGTACACCACCGGCTTCAGCCGGTGGTACTTCAATTTCTCACTACACAGCTAACTGAACCTTAGCGCGAGACACCACCGGCTTCAGCCGCGTGGTACTTCAATTTCTCACTACACAGCTAACTGAACCTTAGCGCGAGACACCACCGGCTTCAGCCGCGTGGTACTTCAATTTCTCACTACACAGCTAACTGAACCTTGGCGCGAGACACCACCGGCTTCAGCCGCGTGGTACTTCAATTTCTCACTACACAGCTAACTGAACCTTAGCGCGAGACACCACCGGCTTCAGCCGCGTGGTACTTCAATTTCTCAGCTTCGGTTTTGCTAGAACGGCCCACGTCAGACGCTTGTGGGCTAGCTGTGAAGTTGAAACTCCACCGGCTGAAGGCCGGTGGTGTCACGAGAACAAACCTCATGTAAGAACCACTAAGTACAAACCACCAATGAAATGTATACTGTCCATCCCCCACATCCTAACCAATCAGGAGAAACTCCATGCCTAAAGTTAAAGCAAGCAACATCACCCTCAACTATGAGCAACAGGGTTCTGGTGAACCACTCATTCTTATTCCCTTCCTTTCAGCCGACAATGCCTGTTACACATTCCAGGTAGCTGAATACGCGAAGCACTTCACCTGCATCTCTGTAGATTTGCGTGGCACTGGTGAGAGCGACAGGCCGACAGCCGCCTACTCCATCAAAGATCTGGCGGACGACATTGCTGCACTCATGGGCGCTCTCAATATTCCGTCGGCTCACATCACGGGCTTATCGTTGGGAGCAGGAACAGGATTATGGCTCGCAGCAAAGTATCCTGAGAAAGTTAAATCACTTTCTGTGCACAGCGGCTGGACGAAGACCGATCTGTTCCTCAAAACTGTGGTTAATGGCTGGCAGGTGAGCGCGAAGGCACTCAATAACGTGCCAGAGATGGCAATTCAAAACATCTTTCCATGGTGTTTCACCCCGGAGCTATACGCCGAACGGCCGGATTATCTTCAATCGCTGTCCGATTTCGTAAGGAGCCGTCCCGCGCAAACTGTTGCAGACTTCATCCTGCAATCAAATGCGGTGATCGGCCACGATGTTGAAGAACAATTAATCAACATTACCGCGCCGACTCAAATCACGTTCGGTAGTAACGACATGGTTACTTCAACGCGCTTCGCCTTTCCAATGCAGGAGAGAATCCGTAATACCGAACTCCTAATCTTCGATCGTTGCGCACACGCTCCAAATTTCGAAAGAGTGGATGAGTTCAACCAGAGAACACTCGAGTTCCTGCAGAGACAACAGTCTTTGGAAGCCGCTGCGTCCCAATGATGATCTTTCACTCCGAAGGAGGCAACACGAAATCAAATTGGGTTGACAACGTCTGCTAAAATTTATCTACGCAAACTCTCCCGTGTTTCCCGACGAACAATTCTCAAGGAGGTAGAAACGTGAAACGACTGTTAGGTGTTGTTTTGTGTCTGACAATGTTTGGCGCTTCAGCACTACCTGCTTTGGCGTGCCGGCGTCATCATAGGTCCTATGCACGGTACACGAGTCAGTCGCGGTATAGGAGAGTTGCTTATAATCGCGGTTACGTGCGTCGTTCTTACTACGCATATTCACCGCGAAGATCTTTCTGGCAACGCCATCGAGACGCTCTTACGCTTGCAATAGGAACAGGTGGAGGCGCGGGCGTTGGAGCTCTTCTCGGCGGACGACGGGGTGCCGGGATCGGCACATTAGTTGGCTTGGGAAGTTCGGCGCTCTACACGTACAAGTTGCGTGACCGGCGTCACTATCGCTACTAACCTTAATCGGGCGGCTCTCCTCGTCGCCCTTCTCGCAAACAGGCGATCCGCGATCATTGTCAAAGCCTTTAATTCTCTTTCACCAATATATAGCGATCGCTTGCCGGATTGTTAACCGTTTGAACTCGCCCTCCCGGCCAACGAACCTCAATTGATTTGACACCAGTTGCTGCTCCTAAGCCAGCGATGATCCGCGGATCATTTGCAGAAAGATAACTTCCCGAAGTCGAAACATCGAACACTTGTTTACGACCGCTGCTATCGATAACGGTCACGCGCGATCCTATTCCCTGCTTGTTTGATTTTGTGCCGACCAGCGAAATGCCGATCCAATGGTTCTTTGTCCCTGCGTTGCGCAGGATCACCGGCGCATCGTTCAGCACGTTGAGGACTACATCAACCTGACCATCATTGTTTAGATCGCCAAACGCGGCGCCTCTGGCGACGACTGGCGTAGTCAGCGCCGTACCCGCGCTGGCTGATACATTCACAAAAGCATGCCCGCCTGTGTTTCTCATTAATAGAGGTGTTTGTTTGTACTTCAGATAGCTCGTACTTCGCTCGATCGTGTCAAGCACATGGCTCTGCGCCACAAAGATATCGCGCCAACCATCATTATCAGCATCGATGAAGCGCACGCCCCATCCTGAATAAAGGATTGAAATCTGCGCAACTGCACTCGAGCTGGTGGCCCACGCAAAACTCAGATCTTTGTTGTTGTGATAGAGCGGGTAAGTCTCGTTTGACAACGTCGTGATAACTACATCGGGCCAGCCGTCGTTATCATAATCTCCTGCATCCACGCCCATTCCGGCAAACGATTTTCCGTTTTCGTCAAAACCGACACCAGCCAGGAGAGCTACGTCTTCAAATGTTCCGTCTCCCTTGTTGTGATAAAGCGACTGACGCACACTGTCGTTAGCAACAAAGACATCGACCCAGCCATCATTGTCGAAGTCTGCAAAAGCGACTCCAAGGCCTTTGCCTTTCGGATCGAAGATTCCTGCCTTCGAACTCACTTCTTCAAACTCACCATTTGCTTTCTGGTGATAGAGAAGATTGGTAGCTCCTTTGAAATTGTCTGGATGACAGTAGGCGTGGAATCCCGGACGTGGATCGCCGCAGACTAACGAGCCAACAGCAAAATCCCACGTGAGATAGCGAGCAACAAAGAGATCCAGTCGGCCATCATTGTCGTAATCAAACCATCCGGCACTTGTTGACCATCCTCCACCCACGACTCCGAGTTTTTCCGTGACGTCGGTAAATCTTCCATCACCATCATTGTGGTAAAGATGATTCTTTAAATATCCGGTGACGTACAGGTCGACGAACCCATCATTATCGAAGTCGCCTGCTGCCACGCCCATGCTGTAACCATCGCCTTGCAATCCGGCACGTTGAGTCACGTCCTGGAAGGCACCATCGGATTGTTGCTGATAGAGTCGATTCCAAAACTTCGAGTCCGTTTTGTCGGGCACGCTGTCGTTTGACATGTCTTCACGCAATGCTGCGCCATTGGTAAAAAAAAGATCCATCCGACCATCGTTGTTGAAATCAAATATCGCAACTCCACCTCCCATAGTCTCCAGTAAAAACTTTTTTGCGGTGGGTGAGCCAGCGTGTTTGAAATCGATCTTGCTGGCCCCGGTAACGTTTGAGAACAGCACTGGAGATTTTGCCTGGGGTCCAGCCACGGGAGGTGTTTTGGGAAGATTGCTTGTGTCGTAGGAGCGGCCGGTAGGTGTGGGGGTTGGAGTTGGCACCTGCGCCGATATCGAGCGACCGGAGATAAGCAACAACGAGAGTACAACTGAACAGAATATTCGCTTGAGCCTCGATTCTCGTCTTCGTAAAAAGTCTCTGCGCTTCATCTGCGTTCTCTGCGTCTCTGCGGTGCCGTTATAAAAGACGGCAACCAAAAACCGCAGAGACGCAAACAACGCAAAGGAAGCGCAGAGAAATTTCATTTCATTACCGACTTCTTAATCCAAAGTTCAAATGTTGTTAACAACCGCTTAGGAATTCTCGCGTAATTATTATTCGCGCGTGCTGCAAGGGCCCTGCCGAATGAGAGCGGTTCGGGACTGAGCAACGCCCCCACCCTCAAACACTGCTACTCACTATGCCCCGGTTCTCAAGCCCGGGGCATTTTCTCTTCCTAGTCTGGTTGCTCCAAATTTTTTGGACGCGCTACCCAATCGACGGTGGCTTTTTTATCGAGAGAATCAGACCATTTCGAGACCTTCAACTTTATTCTCGCTAAACTGGCAGTTGGAAGTCTTTGATCCGATCCGCTGAACAAATACAGAAGCTCCTCGAAGCCAGGATTGTGACCAACAAGAAGAACTTCCTTTCGATCATTCTCAAGCTGCGAGATTATTTCCAGCAGTTCCGACACGGTGGCCTCGTAGATGCGCTCGTCAAAGCGCAACTCACTTTTCAGCTTGGCATACTTGCTCACAAGATCTATCGTTTCTCGAGCTCGAATTGCCGTAGAACAAATCACCAGGTCGAATTCAAGCCCCCGATCCTGAATCAGCCGGGCGACGATTTCGCAGGCCTTTCGCCCGCGATTTGCTAGTGGTCTTTCGAAATCGGCCTGCGATGGATCTTTCCAACTCGACTTCGCATGCCTTAAAAGATAAAGAGTGCGCATCCAGATCCCCTTCAATCGAAGTTCACATTGCCGTAACAGGTTTTAACTAGTCTCTTCATACCGTGAAACTTGCTGCTATAGACATCGGCTCCAACTCGATAAAACTCGTCGTTGTAGATGCCGCGGCCAGCGATTCCTTTGCTGTCCTTGCCCGCGATAAGGAAGTCGTTCGACTCGGTCATGAGACACTCAGCAAGGGCCGGCTCTCGCAAGATGCTATCGAACGAGCCATCGCATGCATACAACGCTTTCGCACAGCGGCAGAAGTTCGTCAAGCCGAGGTGACAGTAGCTGTCGCGACAGCATCAGTTCGCGGAGCCTCAAACGCATCTCAATTCATCAAACAAGTCGAGAAAGCCACGGGCATTAGAGTAGACGTCCTTTCGGGTGTTGAAGAAGCCCGATTGATTGGCCTTGCTGCGTCGCAAGGCTGTGCGGGACGCGGCACGGTGAACCTGAATATCGATATCGGAGGAGGCTCGACTGAGCTTTCTCTTTTTCGCAACGCCCGGCCGCTATCGTTGTTTTCAGTCAGAGTCGGCGCCGTTGGCTTAACCGAGCGCTATATCAAAACAGATCCGGCTAAGCCACGAGCGTTATTAAACCTGAAAGGCGAACTTCACGCCGCCTTTCAGAGACCTGCACGCGAGCTGAAGACCGCGAGATGGCAACAGGTTTCGGGTACCTCAGGAACAATCCTGGCGATTGGTGCGATTATGCGTTCGCAATCAGCCCAAAATGGACACAACAAAGTTCAGCCGGCCCAACCGACTGAAGCAGAAATCCCACTTAGCCGCCTCGCTCGGCTGAATGCGAGCTTGAGTACAATGCCTAACGTGGAACGGCGCGAACTTGGCCTCAGTGTTCAAAGATCCGAGATCATCGTTGCGGGCGCTCACATTCTCGAAGCGGCAATGCGCGCCCTGCGAATCAACTCCTTGCGCACATGTGATTGGGCCCTGCGTGAAGGTGTGATCATCGACTACCTGCAGGAACGGGAAGATGAGACGCGTCCGCCTGTTCCTGATTTTGCTGATCAAAAGTTGCTGGGGGTTCATGGTGTCGGACGAAGGTTTGGATATGAAGAAACACACGCGAGACAGGTAGCAAAGCTTGCCGATCAGTTGTTTCAATCGCTTGCTCCGGCTGAAGCGCTGACACGACATCAACGCACATTGCTGTTGGCCGGAGCTTTGCTGCACGACATCGGATACCACATCGCGCACGAGTCCCATCAAAAACATGCGCTGTACCTCATCATCAACTCCGAATTAACGGGATTCTCCGAAATGGAGCGCTCTGTAATCGCGAATATCGCGCGCTATCATCGTGGATCGCTTCCGAAAGAGCGCCATCCTGAGTATGCCGCGCTCAACGCAGCAGATCGGGATAATGTTTGGAAGCTTGGAGGGATTATTCGTTTGGCTGACGCACTCGATCGTAGTCACGACAGTCGTGTAACAGAGATAGGCTGCAAGGTGACTTCAGGCGAAGTCATTCTCGATCTTGCGAGCGCCTACGATTGCCAAAATGAGATCGTCGAAGCTGAAAGGAAGAAAGATTTATTCGAGCATGCTTTCGGACGACGGTTGATGTTCAAGTCAATGAAGAAAGCAAAGAGCGCCTAATCTCGTATGGCAAAAGCACGCAGAATCAGGGGCATCGATTGCAACGGTATGGCTACCGTTGGATTTCAACACGCCCTCATACAGCGATTTGATGAGATGTGCACGTTCCGCGAAGATGCGCTGGACTGGAAGGATCCTGAGGGCGTGCATTCGATGCGCGTTGCTTCTCGCAGACTTCGCAGCGCTTTGAGGAGCTTCCTGCCTTATCTAAACGAACGTGCTCTCGCACCGGTAGTCAAACAAGTCAAAGCCATTGCCGACATCCTGGGCGATGTCCGAGATCAGGATGTCGCAATTGAGGCGCTGCAAGACCTTTCGAAAGAAGCACCGAAGCGTTTTTCTAACGCAATCGAGCGCCTACTTGATTCAAGAAAAGAAGTTCGCGAGACAGCGCGGCGGAATTTGAAGAAAGAGATCGGCAAGACGCGTTTGAAAACTTTACGACTCGAATTCCAACGGGCCGTTACCTCGGTTGCGCAACATCAGGTCACGACTACAGCACCCGAGACCCCTCCCTCCTATGTTGAAGTCGCACGCGCCATCATCGATGATCGACTAAGCGACATGGAAGAACTCAGTAAGAGTCTTTATTACCCTAACGATGTACAACCACTGCACGACATGCGCATCGCCGCGAAGCGTCTGAGGTACGCAATCGAGTTGTTCGCAGAATGCCTGGCGCCTGACCTCGGATCGTTTGCTAAACACGCGGCGCTCCTGCAAACCGATCTCGGACAACTTCACGACTGTGATGTTTGGATTGATGACTTCAGGAAACGGATCAGTGGCTTTCGAAACACTGATAGTCACGACGAAGCGGAAGCTTTTGTCTGGTTATTCACCTATTATCAGGAACAGAGAACGAAACACTACCGGGAAGCATTCTTTCGTTGGAGCTCCTGGCAAGCCGATGATTTGAGCACCAAATTAAGACTTATGCTTCAGCCCGATGCTGGGCGCGCAATGAACGCTTCCGGCTCAGTCAACGCCTCCTCGAGTCTTTCCAAATAGCGACCTACGTGCAGGCCATCAACCAGGGCATGGTGTACCTCGATCGAGATCGGCATCCACACGCGACCATCCTCGTTTGTAAACTTCCCGAAAACAAATCTCGGAACTGAGTCCCCGCGTCCAGGCGTTCTAGCATGCGCGAAACTTGTAAAGGAGATCCATGGAAGCGTGGTGTGATAGATCACGTCGTCGCGCATTGTTGGCTTTAATGGATCGGTTCCGTTTCGCACTTCGTCGACTGCCTTGCCCATGTCTGCGACGAACTGTTCAAAGTCATCGGTGTAGTTGAAATAGGCGTAGGCAAAACTATCATTAGGCAACAAAACTGTAGTTCCACCATTGATAACGTCGTAAACAAAAACTCCCCCATCCTTAAGCCGGTAACGGAACGGTTCAGTTTCGTTAGCGATACGTAGCGCAAAGTAATGGACGGCGAGCGAAATCTTCAGCCCGGGTTTAGTGCGCGTTAGTGCCAACAACTTCGCAACGTCAACACGCGTACAAACATTGAAGTAGGGATTTGCGTAACCGATAAAGAACTGAAACAACTCTCGTCGAGACCAATTTTCTAGATCGATGAAGTGGGCCATGCAGGGGATTGTAACTCGTCCAGATCCCAGATCCCAGATCTCAGATCTCAGATCTCAGCGGAACCTCCATCATATTGAGATCTGGGATCTGGGATCTGAGATCTGCGATCGTCTGTGGCATTATGTCCGCCAACTTTCTAATAGCGGAGTTAACAATGATTCGTGTTCAGAATCTCGTCAAACGTTTTGGCGAAATCACAGCTGTTGATAATGTCAGCTTTGAAGTGCAGCGCGGTGAGATCTTCGCTTTCCTGGGACCGAACGGCGCAGGGAAAACCACCACCATTAAAATGCTGACAACCCTACTGCGACCAACCAGCGGTTCCCTGGAACTTGATGGCCTCGATCCGACGGTCCATCGAGATCAAGTCCGGAAGCGATTTGGCGTCGTTTTTCAGGATCCAAGCCTCGACCAGGATCTCACTGCCTGGGAAAACATGGAAATCCACGGGGTGCTTTATGGCGTTCCCCGGAAAGAGCGGCGGGAACGAACAACAATACTGCTGAAACTTTTCGAGCTGTGGGAACGACGCGATGCACTGGTTAAGACATTTTCCGGGGGCATGCGCCGGCGGCTTGAGATCGCGCGCGGGCTATTGCACACGCCCAAAGTTCTCTTTTTGGATGAGCCTACGCTGGGACTTGATCCGCAGAGCCGAAATCAAATGTGGACACACGTGAAGAAGTTAAATGAAACCGACCAGGTGACAGTCTTCCTGACGACGCACTACATGGATGAAGCCGACCGCGTGGCTAATCGAATAGCCGTAATCGATCACGGCCGTGTAGTGGCAATCGGCTCATCTCGAGAATTGAAAGAACGAACCAACACCGGATCACTTGAAGACGCGTTTCTTGCGTTAACCGGCACGACAATCAGAGACGAAAGTGCGACTGCCGCTGATGCTATGCGACAGATCGCGCGGATGTGGAGGCGCTAGAAGATGCAAGTCATATTCATTCTCTGGTTGCGCGAGGTGAAAAAGTATTCGAGGTCGCGAACACAGATTATTGCGTCGCTCGGATCACCAATCATGTATCTCGGCATTCTCGGGTTCGGACTCGGGCCAATCTTTCAGAAGGCTGGCCAAGGTAGTTATCTGCAATTCATGGCGCCAGGCGTAATCGGAATGACGGTTCTATTCACTTCTATGTTCTCAGGCATCGCATTGCTTTGGGACAGGCAGTTTGGATTCCTGAAGGAGACACTGGTAGCGCCGGTTCCTCGCCTTTGGATCATGTTAGGACGAACTCTGGGCGGTGCGACTGTTGCCATGCTGCAAGGCTTATTGATTTTTGTGATCTGCTTCGTCGCCGGATTTCGTCCAGCAACCCTGACTGCCATTCCTTTAGCATTGGTTTTCATGGCACTGATCGCGACTGTATTTGCGGCGCTGGGTACGGTGATAGGGTCCAGCCTGAAGGATATGCAAGGTTTTCAGCTCGTCATGAATTTTCTTGTCATGCCGATCTTCTTTCTCTCCGGTGCTCTTTACCCGCTTACGAATCTTCCAAAAGTTCTGGCGATATTGACCAGGATCGACCCGCTGACTTACGGAGTAGACGGCGTGCGAACCGTGCTGATTGGGGTCACGCATTTCGGCGTCACAGCGGACGCAACGGTCCTGATCGCGGTTGCAATAGTGCTCTTGTCGGCCGGCGCCTGGCGGTTCTCGAAGATTGAGATTTAGTTCGCCGCGTTGCTGGACAGTATAGGACCTATTGGACGTATTGGACCTGTTAGACTGCGCGCTCTTGCAAAAGCTCCGTAACACTCGTTACACTCCGCACATCGTTACAGTCACTTCTAAATCACAGAGTTTGGAATGGGTGCTGCTGATCCATCAGCTGCCGCCGAGACCGACAAATCTCCGTGTTCGCATCTGGCGACAGTTGCAGAAGCTAGGTGCGATTGCGATCAAGAATTCTGTTTATGCCCTGCCCGCAAACGATAAAACCCACGAAGACTTTCAGTGGCTGAAACAGGAGATCGAAACTGCCGGAGGCGAAGCAGCCGTTTTTCGAGCAAACTCCATTGAAGGGACGACCGATCAGGAAATCATTGCCGCTTTTCAACGTGCGCGCGACGAAGAGCTGTCGACGATCGCCGCTGAACTCGATGCCTTGACAGGCGCCATTCGTCAACAGGCTCGAGGCAAACATCTTTCGCCTAACCGCCTTGCAAAACACGAAGCTGAACTCGACAAGCTTCACGCGGAACTGGAACGCATCATTAATAACGACTTCTTTGGCGCACCAGGTCGCACCGCTGCGCTAAATTCCTACGCTCAATGTGAAAAGATCATTCGCGCTATCCAAACACCAACTCCTCGCCAGCGCGCAAAATCACCAGCTGGAACTTTGGATAAGGGCAAATATCAGAAACAACGCTGGATGACGCGCCGCAATATGCACATTGACCGTCTTGCATCGGCATGGCTTATCAAACAGTTTATCGATAAGAAGCCGCGGTTCTACTTCGTTCGGGATGATCAGCGTGTCGAAGGTGCAATTCCATTCGACATGTTTGGTGCCGAGTTTGGTCATCAGGGAGAGGACTGCACTTTTGAGACTCTGGTGAAGCGGTTCGGACTAAGCAACAACATAGCTCTGGTCGAACTTGGCCAAATCATTCATGACATCGATCTCAAGGACGACAAGTTTCACCGTCTCGAAGCTGCAGGGCTCAAGGCAATAATCGACGGATTGAGTCTCACACTTCGAGATGATCGTAAGCTGCTGCAGCAGTCGATCGTTATTTTCGATGGTCTCCTGTCAGTGCTCGGAAAGACAGAACCCAAATCAGCTCCAAAGAAGAGAACGAGACGTTGACTGCTGAGCGCGACGTTACACTGCAGGAAAAGGAAGATGGCCGCATGCCGTCGTGGCGTGAGGTCTCGCTCTATTTTCTGATGCTGGGTTTCATCAACATCGGCGGGCCTGTTGCTCAAATCACGATGATGTACAGCCATATGGTGGAGAAGCGCCAGTGGCTTAGCAAAGAACGGTTTGTGCAGATCATGGCTTTTTGTCATATGTTGCCCGGACCAGAAGCTTTGCAGCTCGCGATATACGTGGGCTACTTGAAGCGAAGATTAACGGGCGGAGTCATTGCCGGATTGACGTTCATACTTCCGGGTGCCGTCCTGATGATTCTATTGAGTTGGCTCTACGTAAGATACGGCACTCTGCGACCCGTCAATGACTTCCTCTACATTCTCAAGCCGGCGGTGTTGGGAATCATCGGCGCGGGCATAATCAAGCTCACGCGCGCTGCAATCAGAAATGTCTTTCTTGCCGTACTACTTGCAGTCGCTTTTTTTGCGATGAGGTTCGCTGGAGTGAATTTCCTTTTAATTCTACTGTCGGCTGGTCTGCTCAACTTCATTGCCACAGAAGGTTGGCGACGAATGCATAAGGTCAGTTTAGTGATGCCTTCACTAACGGCTGTTTTTCAAGGATGGTTTGGGCTCGATCATTCGCGCTGGCTACAAATGGCCTGGCTGTTTCTCAAGACTGGTCTCTTCAGTTTCGGTGGCGCGTACGCTTCCATGGCTTTTCTGCAACAGGGGGCTGTCGAACAACATCACTGGTTGACTTCAGGGCAATTGTTGGATGGCGTGGCTCTGAGTGTGGCGACGCCTGGACCGTTTATGCTTTTCACAACCTTCGTGGGCTTTGTCGCCGGCGGCCTGAGCGGAGCATTAGTCGCAACTTTCTTTGTGTTCTTGCCGTCCTTTGTATTTGTACTCGGCGGCGCTCGTTACATCGAAACAGTCAGAAACAATCGGGCGCTTCAATCGTTTTTGGCAGGAGTGAGCGCGGGCGTAGTGGGTGTAATCATCGTCGTTTCTCTTGATCTGTTGCCTGCCGCTCTAACTGACATGTGGACGGTGGTTATCGCACTAGTTGCTTTCTTAGCAATCGTCCTGATCCGAGTCGATATTGCGCTCGTGGCTGTCAGCACAATGGGCTTGGGAATTCTCTACGCGGTCGGTCGGGCTGTCTTTTAGCGCAACCAGAGAAGGATCTGACTTATGACGAACAAACGCGTGTTGTTGATTAGTAACTCAACGCTTTATGGCAACGGTTATCTCGATCATGCCGCGGCAGAGATTCAGGACTTTCTCGGCGATCTTAAACGTGTACTGTTCGTTCCCTTCGCTCTTTATGGACGCGACGCTTACGCCGCAAGCGCGAAGGAGCGGTTTAATAAAATGGGCTACGACCTCTCATCCATCCACACTGCGACGAATCCAGTTGAAGCGGTGAATGAAACCGATGCTGTCTTTATTGGTGGTGGTAACACGTTTCGACTGCTCAAAAGCCTTTATGATTACAACTTGATCGAGCCAATTCGCCGCAGAGTTTTTGACGGCATGCCTTATATCGGATCAAGTGCTGGTTCAAATGTCGCCGGACCGACGATCAAGACAACCAAGGACATGCCGATTGTATATCCACCCTCTTTTGACGCACTCGGCTTGGTACCGTTTCAGATCAGTCCGCACTTTCAGGACCCAGATCCGAATTCGACTCATATGGGAGAAACTCAAGAAGAGCGGATACTCCAATTCCTGGAAGAGAATGACACCACGGTCGCCGGTCTGCGAGAAGGAGCGATGGTGAGGGTCGAGAACGGAGCAACTACTTTGAAGGGATCTTCAGGCGCACGAATCTTTCGTAAGGGTCAGGCACCGGTGGAAAGAACACCCGTGTCAGTGCTCGACGATCTCTTTGCCGAGTGATTGGGGTGTACGACAGGCTGTTAGCCTGTCGTGTTCCCTTTTTGACTACGGCGACAGGTTCACAGCCTGTCGTACAAATTCATGACTGAAGGAACGCTATTACTTACGCGAAGTGACGTCGCAGCGCTGCTGACGATTGACGACTATATCGCGTCGATTGAGCAGGCCTTCAGGTTGTACGGCGAGGGCAAGACAAATCCACCAGGAATTCTTGGTGTGCATGCACTGAATGGCGGCTTTCATATAAAAGCGGGCGTGTTGAATCTGGAGCAAAGCTTTTTCGCTGCTAAAATCAACGCAAACTTTCCGCAGAACGTCTCGCGCTTTGGTCTTCCTCTGATCCAGGGTGTTATTGTCTTGTGCGACGCTGAAAATGGAGTGCCTCTGGCGCTTATGGATTCCATCGAGATCACGATCCAACGAACCGGTGCAGCGACAGCCGTTGCCGCAAAGTATCTCGCAAGGAAGGAATCGAAGTCGTTAACAGTTTGCGGATGTGGCAATCAGGGAAGAATCTCTGTTCAGGCACTGTCCAAAGTTTTCCCAATTGATACTGTCTTTGCTTTTGATATCGATAGTGACAAGGCTGCTAAATTTGCCGAAGAGATGTCACAAGACTTCCGGGTGATACCTACAGACGACGTGCACGGTGCTGTCTCAAAGAGTGACCTTATAACTACTTGTACACCTTCAAACAAGTATTTCCTGAGGCGTGAGTCTGTGCGAGCGGGGACATTCATTGCAGCCGTCGGCGCTGACAACGAAATGAAGCAGGAGTTGGATCCGAGTCTTCTCGCGGAGAATACAACGATAGTAGATGTGTTGGATCAAAGCGCATCAATTGGTGAGCTGCATCACGCGCTTGAGGCTGGCTTGATGGCGCGGTCAGATGTTCATGCTGAGCTGGGTGAAGTTGTGGCCGGAATCAAGCCGGGACGCACGTCAGCAGATGAGATCATTGTGTTTGATTCAACGGGAATGGCGTTGCAGGATGTGATTGCGGCCGCGACGGTGTATGAGAGAGCGATGCATTCAAACGTGGGAAGACTTGTGGACCTCACCTCGTGAGCACACCACCAGGCTTCAGCCCGGTGGTACTTCAATTTCATAGCTAATACCAGCTAACCAAATTTACGCGCCGGCACCACCAGGCTTCAGCCGGTGGTACTTCAATTTCATAGCTAATACCCGCTAACCAAGTTTACGCGCCGGCACCACCAGGCTTCAGCCGGTGGTACTTCAATTTCATAGCTAATACCAGCTAATCAAGTTTACGCGCTGACACCACCAGGCCTTGCTTAGTTCATTGTGTAGCTCGGAAGTTGAAGTACCACCGGCTAAAGCCTGGTGGTGTCCACGGCCTTGCTTAATTCATTGTGTAGCTCGGAAGTTGAAGTACCACCGGCTAAAGCCTGGTGGTGTCCACGGCCTTGCTTAGTTCATTGTGTAGCTCAGAAGTTGAAGTACCACCAGCTAAAGCTGAGTGGTATCACTTCCCTTCCTTCGTTAACTCTCTATAAAACTTCTGTAAGACGAAGAAGGCCTGTTTCCTTTCCCCACGACTTGAAATCAATCCTTTCCGATTAAAGAAATCCTGTATTCCCGGAAGCGGCCTTCGAGGCGAGCGAAAGTCAGTCAGGATCCATGGCGACATCCCGCGCAGCGAAGGAATCTTTTTGAGCATGGCAATCTGGTGTTCATAAACATCTTTCTGATATTCCTCCGTCCATCTCTGTCCCTTATCGCCATGCTTGCCATACAACGCATCTGCGCCAAATTCGCTGATGACCAGCGGCTTGTTCAAACTCACTTTCCATGTCAGACCGTCAGCTTTTTCCGGAAGACCGTCGTACCAGCCAACATATTCGTTACAACCAAGGACATCAAGATATTGGCCCAGCGGATCATCAACCACTTGCGTTGTGGGATCTGAATAATGACGTTCATTTGCGGCAGTTATCAGTCGAGTTGGATCGAGAGTGCGTGCGGAATCGATCAGGCTCTTGAGAAAAAGATTCCGCGGCTCACTGACGGGAGTTTCGTTCGCCACTGACCACAGAATCACCGCTGCTCTGTTTCTATCGCGGGTGATTAATTCCCCAAGCTGATTCTGAGCATTCTTGAGCGTTTCCTGATTGTCCCACAAGATCGTCCAGTAAACCGGTATCTCCGCCCACACCATGATTCCCATCTGATCAGCCAACCGAAGCATGTTCTCGTTGTGTGGATAGTGAGCAAGTCTGACAAAATTACAGCCTAACTCCTTCGCCCAACCTAAAAGCATGCGAGCGTCGTCATCACTAAATGCACGTCCCCCTCGCAATGGCGATTCTTCATGGATCGAAACTCCGCGCAGAAAAATTGGCTTGCCGTTTAGCAAAAGATCGGTGCTTTTGGCTTCGATACTTCTAAACCCGATTCGATCGTGGATGGGTTCACCCTGGCTGGAAATCACAACGTCGTAGAGTTTTGGATTATCCGGGCTCCAAAGCTGCAGCTTTGCCGGAAAACGGACTTGAGCATAACCTCGTGAGTCAGTAGTGACTGTTTGCTTTACCCTGGCCTCAGGAATTTCAATCGTGACAGACTCACCGGCCGATGCTCCGTCCAACTTCACAAAGCCCTGAATTTCATCGAATGAGCCTTTTCCTAATTGAAGAAAGTAATCTTCAACAAACGAAGAAGGTAATTCCACGAGACGCACTTCACGAGTGAGCCCGCCATAATTCCACCAGTCGGTATTCAACGTCGGCACCGCGTCACGACGTCGCTTGTTATCTACCTTAACAACCAGGAAATTGTCTTTGTCTTTAACGAGAGATGTAATCTCGAAATCAAACGGCGTGAAACCTCCCTCGTGACGACCGAGCTTTTCTCCGTTCAAGTAAACATCTGCCACATAATTCGCCGCGCCAAAATAGACAAAGAGCCGCTCTCGATCCTTCTTGTGATAATCGAAGGATTTCTTGTACCAGAGGGTGCCTTCGTAAAACAGCAAGCGCTGATCTTGCGAGTTCCAATCTCCGGGGACTTGCAGTTGCTGCGACGAGTCAAAGTCGTACTCGACAAGGTCACTCGGACTCTTTGGTTTTGTGTTTTTGAAATATCCATCGTCGCGAGGTTGGAACCGGTAGTCGTAGTATCCGGTCTCGTAAGGATCGATGATCACTTGCCAGGAACCGTTGAGACTGATCGTGTTGCGGCCCTGAACGTTCGTGATGAGTGGTGTGGATTGTTGAGCAGTAACAGTGACACTGACCAAAAAGAGAAACACACCAAATAAAGCGGGCCACCGAGTTCTTGGATTCATGCTCAGGGATCCTCCAAAGTTATCCGCAGATTACACAGCGCGGCTTAGGCCGCAAGCGAACCATCCTGAAAGGATGAAAGTTAATAGCCGTGGGTAAGCGGCTTTGCGCGAAGCCCACGGAACTAATCGGTTACATCGGCCGACCCTGGAAGGGTCGAACCGGGCTGATTGTTTGACCCTTTCAGGGTATTCAATCCTTGCTGCTTAACTCCCGTGGGGTTCGCGCAAAGCGCTCGCCCACGGCTATTAACTTCGGTCCCTTTCGGGACCAAAAATCTTGCTAAAAAAACAAGTCGTTGTTGGTTTGTTGCGGATAAGAGTCAATCGCGACCAACACCCAAAGCATCGGCAACACGATTGATGTAATTGAACCAGGAAGCTATTAGCGTGATTTGTAAAATGGCCTTATCGTCGAAACCTACTGCACGCAAACGTTCGTGATCCGCTGGTGAGATTCGTGTGGCATCTTTGGTGACCTGCACCACATAGTCAAGCATAACGCGGTCTTGTTCGGATATCGGCGCATTCGCATAGTCTTCCTGAAGCGCCTTGACCATCTGCTCATCAAGTGTCACGCGACGCAGAAACTCTGCGTGAGACTCAATTCAATAATGACAACGGTTCGTTACCGAAACCATTGTGGCAATCATTTCGTGCTGATGACGCTTCAATGGCAGATCAGGAGACAGCAGTGTCCCGTAGGTGGCAAACGCGTGGAACAACGTATCGGGCAGCAAACTATGTGACTGCACAATTCCGGCACTCTCGCCGTCCGCCGTCGGATGAACTGGCGTCGCGTATTCGATTGGATACAAGTGCCGTTGCCCTTCGGAAGCTTTGCGGACTGCTTCGTCTTCATTTACTGAAACTGTTTTGATCCAGGTCATGACTTTTTTGCACTCATTGATTGCGCGTTCCAAGGATAGGTCCTATAGGTCCAATACTAAGTCCTCCGCTTGAAGATCAAATAATAAACAGGCACGCCTATTAAAACTACTGCGCAACCCAGAAACGCCTGTTTGGGTTGGCCCGCGGCCAAAAGGAATAACATCACTAACAGCAAAACGAGAAACACGATCGGAGTCACTGGATAGCCCGGAGTCAGGTATCCGAATGGCGCCTTGTCTCGCCGACGCAAAAGAAACAGTCCAAACACGGTCAAACCAAGAAATAAAAGTACGACGAAGAAAAAATATGAAACGATCTGTTCAAAGGTTCCGCTCAACACCAGTATCGATGCAAGGACCGCCTGTAGACCGATACAACGTGCCGGGGTGTTGAAGCGTGGATGAATTACAGCCGCGGCTGGAAAAAAGAGTCCATCACGCGCCATCGCAAAATAAACACGAGGCGCCGACATGATGATAGCTGCCAGGCTTCCAAGCACAGCGATAATTACGAAACCTGAGAAGAGCCACGCGCCTGTTTGACCGAAGAGTACTTCGCCGACCTGAGCCGCAAATGCCTGGCCATTTGTGACCTGATCCATTGGAACCAGATATACGAACGCTGCGCTGGTCGAAATGTAGACCAGCATGACGATCAGGAGTCCATAAACCAACGCCCGTGGCATGGTCCGCGAAGGATCCTTGATCTCCCCTGCAACTTTTGTAACGTCCCACCAGCCGGCGTATGAGAAAAATGAGCCGACGACACCAATAGCCAGTGCTTCGATCAAAGGCTTCGAGCCAGATCGCTGGGCAACGAATGGAGCAAAGTTCGACCAATTACCTTTTCCTGCAGCAAACGCCCAGATCACCATGAAGCCAAGAAATCCAACCTTCAAAATCGTAAGCCAGCGCACAAACCATGCGCCAAGCCGAACGCCACGAATGTTCGCGAGCGCGAGCACGATGATTGCCACCACTGCAACCATCTGATTACCACGCGACGAAAGATGTAGACCATATGCCACGTAGCTAGCTGCGCCCGTAGCAATCGCCGCTGTTAGACCCGGGTCCATTACAAGCAACGACATCCAACCAAAGATGAACGCGAGCCCCGGACCATAGATCTCGCGCAGGTAAGAATATGGTCCACTCGCTTCAGGAAAGCGGGCTGCTAATTCACCAAAACAAAAAGCGCCACAAAGCGAAAGTGCCGCGACTACGACCCACACAACCAATAATAGGCCGGGTGAACCTAACGCCTTTGCCATTCCGGCGGGAGTCAAAAAGATTCCGACGGCGATGATTTCGCCGACGATTAATGCTGTGGCTGTAGGCAGGCCTAGTTGTCGTTGAAGTTGTGCGGGTGCCGACAAGCCTCGCCTCAATTGTTTTGGACAAGATTCGGACACTACCTGCTTTAGCAGTGTGGAATCTCAGTTTCTCGCTACGATGCCACCTGCTTTAGCAGCGTGGAGTCTCAGTTTCTTGCTAACACAGTTGCTTCGCTACTACCAGGAAGATACCACCTGCTTTAGCAGCGTGGAGTGTCAGTTTCTTGCTAGCACAGTTGCTCGACTACTATTAGGAAGATACCACTGCTTTAGCAGCGTGGAGTCTCAGTTTCTTGCTAGCACAGTTGCTAGATTACTACCAGGAAGATACCACCTGCTTTAGCAGCGTGGAGTGTCAGTTTCTCGTTACAACAAGAAACAAGACACGACAAAGGGCGTATTTCTGTCGAGAAGTTGACACTCCACGCTGCTAAAGCAGGTGGTATCTTCCTGGTAGTAGTCGAGCAACTGAGCTAGCAAGAAACTGAGACTCCACGCTGCTAAAACAGGTGGTATCTTCCTAATAGTAGTCGAGCAACTGTGCTAGCAAGAAACTGACACTCCACGCTGCTAAAGCAGGTGGTATCTTCCTGGTAGTAGTCGAGCAACTGTGTTAGCAAGAAACTGAGACTCCACGCTGCTAAAGCAGGTGGTATCTTCCTGGTAGTAGTCGAGCAACTGTGCTAGCAAGAAACTGAGACTCCACACTGCTAAAGCAGGTGGTGTCTTCCTGGTAGTAATCGAGCAACTGTGCTAGCAAGAAACTGAGACTCCACGCTGCTAAAGCAGGTGGTGTCTTCCCGGCAGTAGCGAAGCAACTGTGCTAGCAAAGAAATTGACGCTCCACTCTGCTAAAGCAGGTCGTTCTCCACATAATTTATTCCTAGCAAGATCAGAAAGTCACTCGCGCGCCGAACTGGAATGCTCTCGGTCCGCCAGAACCAAACACTCCTCCTGCGGTCGATACAGGTTGCCCAAAACTCGACGAGCGCAGAAAACCGGGACTGGAAGAGTCGTTACTGTCGCGAACAAGCACATTGGAAAAACCAGAGTAGTTTGACTTCGAAAAGCCCAGGACATTAGTAATATTAAACAAGTTGAAGACCTCGCCCAGTGGCTCGATCTCCACACGCTCACCCACATGAAAGATCTTAGAAATACGAAAATCAAGCGAGCTGAATGAATCATTGAAGTGCGCGTCATTGCGAACCAGTGGAAGCGACTGGCCGCCAACTCCTCCCGCTGCATTTAACGTCGTGATGAAGGCATTCAACTCAGCACCAGTGTGAAACAGTCTTCCGCCGGCGTTTCGTTGCAGTAGAGGAATTCGATTGCCGCCTCCCGGCACAAGGATGTCCATTGGTACTCCCGAGGCAAGAGTCAGGATGGGAGAGAAGTGAATGCCGTAAGGAAGATCTAACACACCCGAAAAAGTGAAACGGTGTCGCTGATCATTTGGAGTTGGTCCGTACTCCAGTTGCAGATTTTGTGGATTGATTGGGCCATTTGAGAACGGGATTTGATCGTCGTTTGCAAAGTTGAATGCTTTCGCGAGCGTGTACGAGGCACGGAACTGATAGTTATGCGCGAAACGTTTTTCCAAACTAACCAGTAATCCGTCGTACTTCGTTCTGACACTGGACTCCAAATTAGTAATCGCGTCAGGCCCCCCGACAACCGGATTGAAGACGGTTCCAATAGTGCGACCGATGATGAAGTGAGTCCCAAAGTTGTGCAGATAGTCGACGCGGAGTACGTAGTTAGATCCAAACTCGCGCTGTACGCCCACGTTCATCTGCTGAACCATGGGGTTCTCCATCGAATTGTCGATGATGTTTATGCCGGCCGCGCCTGCACCCGGCAAAATGAATCCGGTGAAAGGATTTGCGAGGGTAGGAGTACCCGGCGGGAACTGGCCCATTACAGGATCGAACGGATTGCCCTGAATGAATAACAGCGAGCCTGCACGAACTTCGATCGGCAATGCACGTCCATCCAGACCGCGTTCGAGTGATTGAATTTCAAGAGTGATTCGATCGTAATAAATCCCATAGCCACCGTGGATGCTCGTTCGTCCATCAAGCGATGCGTAATTGAAGCCAAAACGCGGAGCGAAGTTGTTTGTGTCTCTGCCTCTCTTCCCGTGCAGGAACGGCAGAACGATCGGATTCAACTGGTTAACACGACTTACGTTCTTTACGTCCGTATCGAGCTCGTAGCGCAAACCAAGGTTCAAACTGAATCGCGGCGTGACCCTCCAGTCGTCCTGAAAGAATCCCGCAACGTAGGTGCTATTCGCATCGGGAATTAATAGAGGTCGTGTCGGGTTGGCGCTACGCAAGGTGACCGCAAACAGAAGATCGTTATCGTCGACCTTTCCGTCACCATTGCGATCGAAATCGGGAAAATCTTCGATTAGTTCAACGCGGCCAGCCTGGAAGACGCGCAAATCAAAATCGGCAGCAACACGTTGAATTTCGCCACCAAAGGTTAGTGCGTGCAGTCCTCGAATCATTGACACGTTATCACTGAATTGCAGCCGTCGCTGTTTAGTGCCCTGAGGTACGCGGAAGGAGGCACCGTCTTGAATGCTCGGAAAAGTCAGCTGGGGTCCGGGCGTGACGGGTTCAATGTCGTTGAAGAAATTGCTGTAACTGAAATTAAAGCTGTTGAGATCGCGTGGGGTGAAAATCCGAGTGTAATTGGTCAGAATTGAATGAGTGTTGTTCCTGCTTGCCTGTCGTTGAGAGGCTGAACCAATCGCTCTATCGAGAGTGCTCCCGGCGACATCATCTTCTCGCTGGAGTGAATATCGAAAGGACACATGATCGACATCGCTTATTTGCCAATCGAGTCGCTCTGTGCTCAACAGATCATTGAGCGGCGCCACTGCAAATGAACGGCGAATCGTTCGCGTTGCAAGGTCACGCGAGCCTACCAAAGCTGCGCCGTCCTGGTTCCGATATTCAATTGAACCGAAGAACCAGGCGCGATTCCTCTTGATTGGGCCACCGAGTGTAAAGGCCGCCTGCTCGCGATCGAATGGCGGAGTCTCTCCCAGGCCACGGTCAAGTGTTGCAGGCAAGCCCTGCAACGAACTGTCTCGCCAGAAGAAGGAGCCTGAACCGTGATATTCATTCGTTCCAGACTTCGTTACGATGTTGATGACTGACGAGCCTGAGCGTCCAAGCTGCGCTGAAAAACGGTTGGTGGCGATTTGGAATTCCTGAACTGCATCCTGAGAAATGTTCTGAACGGCGCCACCGACAACATCGTCGTTGTTGTCAGCACCATCAACGGTCACATTGCCACCGCGACCAAGTTGTCCTGCTGATGAGATAACGAGGGTGTTTGTTTTAGTAGGATCGAAATTTGGTGCGGGAGCGTTGCCGGGAATTAAAAGCGCCAGTTCGAGAAAATTGCGACCGTTAAGTGGTAGTCGTTGTACCTCGAAGTCACGAACGACGCCATCAACAACAGAGTTTGTTGTATTAATCATTTCGTAATTGAACCGGTCATCGATCGTTATCGACTGCTCAACGTTTATTGTCACTTGAACATTCAATTCAGTTGTTTGACCAATTTGAAGACTAACGTCGGGCAGAGCCTTTTCCGCAAAGCCCGTAGCCGTGACGTGAACTTCATAAATACCTACCGCAAGGTTGGTGATGAGGAAAATTCCTTCGCTGTTGCTAGTCGCCTCTCGAGAAGTGCCGGTAGCCTTATGTTTGGCTGTCACTTTGGCGCCCGCTATGACTGCGCCGTTTGGATCCTTGATTGTACCCGTCAGGCTTGTAGTCGCAGCCTGTTGTGCCGGAGAAGAAGTTGAGAACAAACCAATGATCGCGAAGGCGAATGCGATGATCCCGGAGGCGGGAATACGAAACTTAAGGCTCGGAACAAATTGCCAGGACATCGTCAAACAATTCCTTTCAGAAAGGTATTGATCAATAGCCAGCCAAACATCGGCCCTTCGGGAGATGGAAAAGAGTCAGGCTCGTAACAGCTTGGGCATTAAAGCTTGCCTTAGATCCGATTAAATTTTGCTTTAAAAGGAGGTAGGTCCCGAGGTGGAAAAGTCAGCAAGCCAAGGGTGTCGTGTCTGCAACAATTTTAGGAAGGAAGACCCTTGAATCGCCCCATCTCGGGACCATGATTCGTCTGCAACGGTGGGAAAGTACCATTTGGTCCGGAATCCGTCACGAAACCAGCGATTGAATTTCGAATCAAACTTTAGGTGGATGTCAGAATGTCCGATCTGCTTCAGCTTGTCGGGACATAACCAACACGAACGAACCTTTGAAATCGAAAGAGTGTGTTGGTTACGTCCCGACAGCTGAAGCATATCGGACATTCTGAGATCATTTCAGATGGACAATACCGCGCTGTAAAGCCGTCGTTGCGGCCTGGGTGCGGTCGGTTACACCCAGCTTGCTGAGGATGTTGTTGATATGACTCTTCACTGTGGCTTCGCTGATGTTCAGATGCGTGCCAATCTCTTTATTACTTTTTCCGGCAACTATCTGCTGCAGCACTTCGACTTCCCTGCTCGTAAGCTCTGAACCACTCATCCGCTCAGCTAAACGCTCAGCGACAGCTGCTGGGATTCGGCGCGAGCCTGCATGGACTTTTCTGATCGCCTCTTCCAACTCCTCGAAGAACACATCCTTAAGAAGATAGCCGAGGGCTCCTGCCTGCAGTGAGCGATAGATATCTTCATCGCCGTCGTAGGTCGTAAGCACAATCATTCGCGCTGCAGGAAACTCCCGCCGAATCGCCGAAATCGCCTCAACGCCGCTCACTACCGGCATTCGCAGGTCTATTAACATGATGTCAGGCCTATGCTGTCGATACAGTTCGATTGCCTGCTGACCATTTGTTCCTTCGGCTATCACCTCCATGTCAGCAACCGTATTTATCAACGAGACAAAGCCCTGACGTACGACGGCCTGGTCATCGATCACTATGATACGAATCTTCTTCGTTGTATCCATGCTCTGGTTTCTCAGTTCGAGATCGGAACATCGACAACGACTTCGGTCCCTTTATCTCTCGAACTCATAATTCTTATTGTGCCGCCTATTCGTTCGGCGCGCTCGCGCATTCCAACGAGACCGAAGTGCCCATTCTTAACGCCGCTCGCAACGTCAAATCCTCGACCGTCGTCACGTACGCTGAGTTGAACACGTTGGATATCAAAAGTCATTTTCACGATCAACTTCCTCGCGTCCGCATGCGCGACCGCATTGTTTATCGCCTCCTGTCCTATGCGCAACAGATTGTCTTCTATCGATCTGGACAGCGGTCTAAAAACGCCACTAATTTCTACCTGAGCTTCTACAGGAGTTTCAGACGTTAGCCTGCGAGCAGTTTCAGTCAGGGCGGTTGGAAAATCTGCTTTGTCCAAAGCCTGTGATCTCAAGTCCCAAACGTAACGTCGGGCCTCGGCAATGCCATGACGCACTAACATTCGAACGCGATCCAAATGAGTTTGAGCGACATCTGCACCGGCTGGCATCGTTCGAGCAACAACTTCGAGTTGAACCGAGATTCCTAACATCTCCTGCGCCAGGTTGTCGTGAATCTCTCGAGCAATCCGGCTTCTTTCAGCTAAGACTGCATCGAACTGCTTCTGCATGCGGCGAACTCGTAACCGGTAGGTTTGCCAAACCACAAAAGCGAGCAGCAAAAGAAGCAAGAGATAGAACCAATATGTCTGGTAAAAGTGTGGCCGCCAATAGATCCGGATGGAAGCTCCTTGAGAATTCCAAACACCATCATTGTTGGCTGCGATCACATGGAAGGTGTAATGGCCCGGTCTCAAATTGGTGTAAGACGCAGACCGTCTCGTATCCGCGTCGACCCAGCTAGGATCAAAGCCTTCCAACTTGTATTTGAAGCGCACTTTGTCTGGAGCGACATAGCTTAGGGCCGCAAAGTAAAACTCAAGACGGGTTGTCGCAGGTGAAACCTGCAATCCATTTTGTGACGGCGCGGGGCGATCATCTACACGAATTTCTTCTATGACGACGGGCGGTGGCTCTTTGTTGAACTGCGTATTGTTGGGATCGATCATGGCAATGCCTTTGATCGTCGGAAACCACAACTTGCCATCAACGCCTTTCCACCCGGCCGGATAGCCACCACCACTACACTCACGCGTTAACATTCCATCCGAGGTGCCAAACGAAGTCGGCGAGACGGCCTGGGTCTTGCCATCCGCAAATTCGCTCAATTCGTTCAGCGAAATCTTGAAAATGCCCTTCGGTGAAGTACACCAAAGATTGCGTTGGTTATCTTCCAGAATGCGATAGATGACATTGTCCGAAAGGCCGTTATGAGTTGTATACGAGACGAACTTTCGATTGTGCAGCCGATTTAAACCTCCTCCGTTGGTGCCGACCCACAAATCGTGATCGGAGTCTTCGAATAATGAAGTCACAACATCATTCGAAAGACCCTCTTTCGTTGTGAAGTTGATAAACCGGCCGTCTTTGTATTCACTCAAACCCGCTCGTGTGCCGATCCATAGTGCGCCATCTGAAGTTTCAGAGACTGTGCCGATGAAATCGTTCGCAAGTCCTTCTTTGGTTGTGTAGATCGTGAACTGACCATCCTTGATTCTATTTAGGCCATTGCGCGTGCCAACCCAGACCGAATCGCTGCGGTCAACAAATATGGAACGCACGAGGTCGCTCGACAAGCCATCTGCTACAGTAAGCGTTGTGAAGCGACCGTCACGGAATTGATTGAGACCATCGGGGGTTCCTATCCATATTGTGCCTTTGTTATCGGCATACAAAGAGAGGACGACATTGCTCGAAAGACCGTCTTTGGTAGTGTAGGTCCTTATTTGTCCGTCTTTAAGAACACTCACACCGCCGCCGTTTGTGCCAATCCACAATGCGCCAGCTGAGTCCTGATAGAGCGCCTTAACCAGATCGCTGCTTAGGCCATTTTTGGTCGTGAACGTCGTAAACTTTCTATCGCGCAATACATTTAGTCCGCCAGATTCAGTACCAATCCAAATACTGCCTTCGCGATCTTCAAAAACAGAGAGGATTAGATTACTCGACAGCGCTCCGGCCGTTGCTAACTTTGGTTGATTGTTGACGAAACTTAATCTGGCCAACCCTCCACTAGTAGCGACCCAAATGCATCCTTCACGGTCCATCCTCAAGTAATTCACGTGATTATCTGGCAGGCCATTGTCGATCGTGAGTGTGACTGCCTGGTCGTTTGAGATCCCCAACAGTCCCGTGTCTGTTCCATACCAGACCCGTCCAGTCTGGTCCTCCACGATCGAGTTCACGCTGCGACCCGCCAGTTCAGTCATCGCTTTTGTTTGAACGACGGATCCATTTTGGATACTCGTAAGCCCTAGAGCAGTGCCTATCCAAACAACACCGGACTTGTCCTGGAACAGACTCTGCACGTCGGTCCGGCCGAGACCCTGAATTGATATCGCGTTGAATGCATTGTTTGAGTAACGGACCACGCCCGATCCGGTACCGATCCAGAGGGCACCATCTTGACCTTCGACTATTGGACCGATCGTATTGTCCGGTAGCCCCTCGGCTGTGGTAAACGAAGTGAAGGCACCTCCTTGTATTCGCGCGAGACCAAACGATGTCCCGATCCAAAGATTTCCGTTGCGATCTTCGGAGAGAGATCGAATGTCGTTGCTCTTAAGTTGGGGTGTGTTCTCACGATCAAAGACGACAAAGTTTGTCCCGTTAAACTTCGCCAGGCCCTCCTGAGTCCCGAACCAAAGGTATCCATCATGGGTCTGGATAATGGTCTGCACAGTGTTTTGAGGCAGACCGTTTTCAGTTAGCCAAACCTGATTGCCAAACTCACTAAGGTTCTTGTTTGGGTTCAACCCAATGACGCCGTTTCCAACGCATAGTAGAACTAACATCAACACCAGAAGAGAACGAGTGTGCAACTTTGCTGACAAGTTCTTGAGGCGCCCCTTTAACATTTCATCAAAGTAGTGTAATTAACTGTCTCGTCTGCCCAACCAAGTTGAACCAGTAGAGATAGTCAGAATATGAAAGTCCACAGTTTAATTACCGCCGGTCTTCTGGTGCTCCTCGCCTCAGCTGTGACCGCGGCACCCTCTCGTTGGAGAGCGGCGACGTCTCAGGAGTTGAGGAAGTTAATTCCTGCCCGAGCTCCCGTGGTGAAGGAAAACATCGAAACCGAGTTTCGCAGTGCTTCTGGCGTCACTGACGGCAAAGGAAAATTTATTGCCGGCGTTGTGATGATTACTGCCGGATACTCTGCCGAAGGAAAGTACTCGCATTATTTTATCAATCAGGTTGCGCTAAAGCTCGGCGATCTAAACCTACCTGCCGGCGAATACGTCTTCGGATATCAGCGAAACGGAAGCGATACTATTAAAGTCAGTTTTTACAAGGCTTCAAGTGGCGATGCAATCGGAGATGTGGAAGCTCACATAAACCGAAAGCGTAATCTGGTAACATCGCTGCTGATCACTCCGCCCCAGAGCAGTAAAGGGACCATGCAGGTCGGAAGGTTCGTTTTCGAGTATCGGCTTTCAGAGTAAAGCGAAGACCTATCCGCAGATTACGCAGATTTTGTGCGATTTAAAGAAGAGAGGACTTCCACCCCCCCAAAGCAAGATCTGTGTAATCTGCATAGCTTTGCACAAAAGTCAGATACCACCTGCTTTAGCAGCGTGGAGTCTCAGCTTGGCGCTAGGTGGCAGCTTTGGAGTGACGGTTAGATACCACCTGCTTCAGCAGCGTGGAGTTTCAATTTTCCGCTACTGAGCAGCTTCTTACCGCGGTTTTAGCGAGAAGTTGAAACTCCACGCTGCTGAAGCAGGTGGTATCACCTCATAAGGTTCAGGGCGCACTCTAGCGCAAATTTGAATCTCCACGCTGCTAAAGCAGGTGGTATCTGACTTTTTGTGCAAAGCCAATCTGCATAGCAAACGAACAACTCCTTGTTTTTTTAGCAAGATTTTCTGGTCCCGAAGGGACCAAAGTTAATAGCCGTGGGGCGAGCGCTTTGCGCGAAGCCCACGGGAGTTAACCAGCAAGGATTGAAAACCGATGTAACCGATTAGTTCCGTGGGCTTCGCGCAAAGCCGCTCGCCCACGGCTATTAACTTTCATCCTTTCAGGATGGTTTGGTTGCGGCCTAAGCCGCGCTGTGTAATCTGTGTAATCTGTGGATTAGCTCCAGACTTGAAAAATCTAACGTTGTAGCCAAGAATTAGGACGCCGTTTCCTTCAATTTCATCTCGACAAGGGACAATCCAATGAAACTTTGTTTGCTTGTGCTTATCTTGGCGCTCGGTACTACAGGCTTTTGTCCGGCGATACAACAAACTTTAAGTGCCAACGCCCCCACTCTGCAACAACCAGCAACCTATGAAGTCGAAGATAGCGACGCGTACTTCCACAAAGCGACTGCCAGAAAAACCAGCAGCAAGAACTTTTCTAAAGAGATCTCAGCACTTCTAAGCCGCATGACTCTCGAAGAAAAGGTTGGCCAGATGACGCAGCTCGAGATCGGAATGATCACAAAGGGCGATGGCGACAACATTCAAATCGATCCGGAAAAACTTGACAAGGCCGTGGTCAAATATGGCGCCGGCTCAATTCTAAACGTAAAGGATCAAGCCCTGACTATTGATAAGTGGCACGAGATCCTTGCAGCGATACAGACTGCCAGCCAACGCACTCGCCTGAAGATTCCCGTCATCTACGGAATCGATTCGATCCATGGCGCAAATTACGTTCAAGGTTCGACTCTGTTTCCACAGGAGATCGGAATGGCAGCAAGCTGGAACCCGGCTTTGATGCAACGTGGCGCCGAAGTCTCTGCCGCGGAGACGCGAGCAGCCGGCATCCCATGGACCTTCTCGCCTGTGCTCGACCTCGGACGACAACCACTATGGCCACGCTTTTGGGAGACGTTCGGGGAGGATCCTTATCTCGCCACAGTTATGGGTGTCGCTTTTGTGCGTGGAGTAGAAGGCGAGGATGTTTCTTCCTCGAAAAATGTTGCTACATCGCTGAAGCATTATGCTGGCTACAGTTTTCCTTTGACTGGACGCGACCGCACACCTGCCTGGATTCCAGAAAACTACATGCGCGAGTATTTCCTGCCAACGTTCGCAGCTGCTGTTAAGGCGGGCGCCCGCACGATCATGGTCAACTCGGCGGACGTGAATGGCGTTCCGGGTCACATCAATCACCATCTACTCACAGATGTTTTAAGAAACGAGTGGGGCTTCGATGGATTCGTTGTATCTGACTGGCAGGACATCAAGAAACTGGTAACGGAATGGCACGTCGCAGCAGATGAGAAAGAAGCGACTCGCCTTTCGATTCTTGCCGGTGTGGACATGAGCATGGTGCCCAGTGATTACAGTTTTAGTGATCTGCTGATTCAGCTGGTAAAAGAAAACAAGATACCGATGTCTCGCATCGATGAAGCGGTGAGTCGAATCTTGCTTGTTAAGTATCAAGTGGGATTGTTTGATCGTCCGATGCCTGATGCTTCGTTGAAAGTTAACTTCGCAACCGCTGAATCGCGCGCGGTCGCGTTGGAAGCCGCGCGAGAGACGATGACCCTATTGAAAAATGAAGGGAATATTCTCCCACTCGCAAAGGATCGCAAAATATTTGTTACTGGCCCAACTGCAGACAGTTTGATTTCGCTGAGCAATGGCTGGTCCTACGTTTGGCAAGGCAACAACGCCGCGCTGTATCCGAAAGATCGGCCAACTGTTCTGCAGGCAATTCGAACTAAAGCAGGCGATAAAGTGACGTATTTGCCGGGCGTTTCTTTTGACAAGGAGATTGACATCGAAGCCGCCGTCCAGGCAGCGAAAAATGCCGATGTCGTTGTGCTCTGTATTGGTGAATTCTCCTACACCGAAACGCCAGGGAATATTACAGACCTGACAATGAGTGAACCGCAGTTGAAACTGGCTGAGCGTCTCGAGGCAACAGGAAAACCAGTCGTACTTGTTTTGGTAGAAGGACGACCTCGCGTAATAAACCGAATCGCGGCTGGAGCCAAAGGTATATTGATGGCTTACAACCCCAGTAACGAGGGTGGGACGGCAATCGCCGATGTACTCTTTGGTGATTACAACCCGAGTGGCAAGTTACCTTTTAGCTATCCAAGGACACCGAATGGTTTGATCACTTACGACCACAAACCGTTTGAGACCGAGAACACGAGCTACGGCAACACCGCCTTCACTCCGCAGTTTGAATTCGGCAACGGTCTGAGTTACACGAGCTTCGCTTACAGCAACCTTCAGGTCAGCCCCAAGACTGGTGGGACGAATGAACCCGTGAAGATCAGTGTCACGGTGACCAACACTGGGCAACGTGCAGGCAAAGAGACGGTGATCGTTTACGTTAGAGACGTGGTAGCGTCACTGTCACCAGCGGGAAAACGAGTTAGACGTTTCGCTAAGATTTCGCTTGCACCAGGACAGAGCCAGACGCTCACCTTCACGCTTCGGCCCGCTGATGATCTTTCATTTATTGGGATTAATAATAAACCTGTGCTTGAGCCTGGTGAGTTCGAGGTGATGGTGGGCGGGTTGAAACAGTCGTTCAACCTGCAATGATCTAGCGCTTCTCTGCGATTGCTCTGCGTTCTCTGCGTCTCGGCGGTTGAAATCATGGTGCGCCTGACGTTTACCGCAGAGACGCAGAGACGCAGAGAACACAGAGACAGCGCAGAGAAGAAACGCATGAAACTTATGAAAATCAAACTGCCTTTCGTCTCAATCGCGACTTGGTTAATCCTGACTAGTGCGTTGAGCGTATCAGGCGAAGTGCGTGTGCCCTCGCTCATCGGCGACAACATGGTGTTGCAGCAAGGCGCAAAAGTGCGAATCTGGGGTTGGGCCAATCCGAAAGAACGTGTCACAGTGGAAATCGCAGGCGCTAAAGCAACTGCTGATACCGACCCCGGTGGACACTGGCAAATCATGGTTGGACCGCTTAAGCCAGGTGGTCCTTTTACTCTTAACATCAGCGGCAGTAATAATCTCTCATTCAAAAACATTCTGGTTGGTGAGGTTTGGGTGTGTTCCGGTCAATCAAACATGGAGTGGCCGCTCATCAATACAAACAACGGCGCCGACACTGTTGCGCAGGCAAACTTTCCAGAGATCCGGCTCTTCACAGTTCAGAAATCAACCTCGAGTTCTCCACTCGATGATGTTAAGGGCCATTGGGCAGTAACGACTCCGGATCAAGTCGGACAGTTTTCCGCCGTTGGTTATTTCTTCGGACGTGAGCTTCACCAAAAATTAAAAGTTCCTGTTGGTTTGATCCATACCTCCTGGGGAGGCACGCCCGCTGAAGCATGGACCAGTCGCGATGCGTTGGCTTCGGTTTCAGAGTTGCAACCAATTCTCGATCGATATCAGGAAGGACTCAAAGATCTGCCACAACGTCAGCAGGACTTTCAGCGTCGTTTAGCTGAATGGACGCAAAAGAATCTGTACACGGACGAAGGCAATAAAGGTGAAGGCCTCGGCTACGCTGATCCGAAAACAACCACGGCTGACTGGCAAAGTATGAACCTGCCGCAGTTCGTCGAAACAACCGGGCTCAAGATGGATGGCGCAATTTGGTTCCGTAAAGAAGTTGTTGTCCCCTCCTCCTGGGCAGGTAAACCTCTCGAACTGAATCTTGCCGCTATCGACGATTACGATGTCACTTACTTCAATGGAACTCGTGTAGGAGGCATCGGTAGCGAGACTCCAAACAGCTACATGGTTCCACGTCGTTACACTGTGCCCGCAGAACTGGTCAAGGCAGGACGGAACGTTATTGCTGTACGGGTGTTTGATAGCGCCGGCGAAGGTGGATTTGGTGCCGGCAAGATGTCGATTGGACCGGTTGGTGGAAACGAATCGGATCTGATTTCACTCACGGGTTCGTGGTCTTATAAAGTCGAGTTGCAGTTACCACCAAAAAGCCCCGACTGGGGTTCGCGCCCTGAAGCACCGGGGCCGACCAATCAGAACAGTCCAAGTGTTTTATACAACGCGATGATCGCTCCGCTTATTCCAATGACGATTCGCGGCGCAATCTGGTATCAGGGCGAAAGCAACGCAGGCCGGGCCTATCAATACCGCACACTGTTTCCGCTGATGATTCGCAACTGGCGCAGTGCCTGGAATGAAGGCGACTTCCCTTTCTATTTCGTACAGCTCGCGAACTTTCAACCTGTGAAACCCGATCCCGCTGAAAGTGAATGGGCTGAACTACGCGAAGCGCAAAGTATGACTCTGCGCGAACCACAGACCGGTATGGCGGTAATCATCGATATCGGAGATGCTAAAGACATTCATCCTAGAAACAAGGCTGATGTCGGACACCGCCTGGCGTTGTGGGCACTCGCCAATACTTATCATCAGAAGATCGAGTACTCGGGTCCGCTTTTCGGTTCCTTCAAGATTGAGAGTGATAGGGTTCGAGTGAAGTTCACTCACACAGCAGGCGGATTGAAAACATCAGATGGCGGCGCACCGAAGGGATTCGCTATTGCAGGAGATGATCACAAGTTTGTCTGGGCAGATGCGCGAATTGAGGGTGATGAAGTAGTTCTCTGGAGTTCTTCTGTTGTCAGGCCCGTGGCGGTGAGGTATGCATGGGGTGACAATCCGGTGTGCAATCTCGTTAACAAGCTCGATCTGCCTGCGTCGCCTTTCAGAACTGATGACTGGCCGGGCGTGACGATTAATCGCAAGTAAAAGTTATCCGCAGATGACATAGCGCGGCTATTAGCCGCAGCCAAACACTCGAATGAGTTCGCGGCTTCGCCGCACTCCTTGCGGGTTGGCGGCTTCGCCGCACTCCTTGCGGGTTGGCGGCTTCGCCGCACTCCTTGCGGAAAGCCTTTGGCTTTCCCTTAGGCCGTTATAGTTTGAGGCTCTGCCTCAGCGGCATAGCCGCATAATTCTAAGAACCGCGTACGGAAAGGCAGAGCCTTTCCGCAAGGAGTGCGGCGGAGCCGCCAGGAAAAACTTGCTCAAAAAACAGGAACTTGTTCGTTTCTGACACAGATTTTGATTAGTGATTTCTGAATCTGTGTAATCGGTGTAATCTGCAGATGATCTTTTTGCTAGCTCACTCTAACGCTTCGTGAATCAGGTAATCCAAAGAACCGCACGTCCGTCGCTTTTACATCAAGGCTGAAACGCTTCTCACCACTCTTATCTTGCCATTGCCGTGGCTTCAATCGTCCCGCAACGTAGACGGCACTTCCCTTTCTCAAATTCCGCGCACAGATCGTCGCTCGCTCGCCCCACACTGTTATCCGGAACCACGTGGGAGTATTCGACCTACCAGTTGCTTCTCGCGTGGTCTCATTAACCGCGACGTTGAAGTTACACACCTTCGCGCCATCAGTTAATTCTCGAAACTCCGGATCGCGCCCGACGTTCCCAACCATCGTAATTTTGTTGAATGACATGTCTCTGCCTCCTTCTTCGTGCGCTCAAGTCCATGTCCGCGATGCTTTAGCTGCTTTCAAGAATCGTTTCCTCACTCCAAAGGAGTGGGATGTTTGTAGCTCGCAGTTTTGTAGGAGTTCGCACTCCGTAGGAGTGCCATCTTATCTTGTGTACGAATTCTCTTTATATCTAAGAACATTCGCTATATACAAGCACATTCGCTACGAACCATACTAACATTGCACTCCTCTGGAGTGCGCGAGCTATCAGCGAGGCGATGCTATAAACATGACACTCCTCCGGAGTGCAGAGTTTGCGGGAGGCTTTGAAGCATATCGAACATTTTAGTTTGTCGAGATCTTCCAGGGATAACTAAATGAATAACGGCCCGAACCAATACTCAGAACAACGACCTGGCCATGCTGCCGTGCTTTAAAACCTGGCGGCAGCTGCTTTCCACCTTCTGTTACACTTTCCAGAGCGACGTTCGGCAACTCGATTGTAGCGGTCGTATTCGCCGGCACTTCAACAGCGAGGTCGAAGCGGTTATCGACAATTTCCCAATCCGAAGAAACACTTCCATACATCGTCGCGTGTCGTGCTTTCACGTGAGTAAATCCACCACCAGGATGCGGCCTAATGAAGATGTGCTTGTAACCCGGCGCCAATGGGTCGACATCGATTCCTGCAACAACTTCATACATCCAATCACCAACCGCACCATAAGCATAATGGTTGAAGGAGTTCATTCCTTTATCCTGGAACGATCCATCCGGCTTCTGTCCATCCCAACGCTCCCAAATAGTCGTTGCGCCTTGCTTCACTGGATACAACCACGACGGATATTGATCGCGAGTCAAAAGGAGATACGCTTCATCCAGATAACCATAACGGCTGAGCACATGGCAGATGTACGGCGTGCCGAGAAAGCCTGTCGTCAGATGCTTTCGTGCTCGCACATCCTTCGCCAGCCGTTCGGCAGCAATCGGCCTGAGCTGGTCCGGTAACAAATCAAACTGCAACGCCAGCACATAAGCCGTCTGAGTGTCTTCACCTACACGGCCACGTTCAGTAACGTACTCGCGTTGAAATGCAGTTTTGATTTTGCCCAACAAGTCACCATAACGCGCGGCATCTTGTTCTTTGCCGAGAATTGTCGCAATGCGTTGCATCAAGTCAGTCGAGTGGGCGAAGAACGCGGTAGCAATGAAGTCTTTGCTCGTGGTCGCTCCAGGATAATCCGGTCGCGTTGTGGCAAAAGCCAACCAGTCTCCAAAATGATAATCGCCGTCCCAGATGTAATCGTCTCCCGCGCGTATACGCATATACTCGATCCACCTGGCCATGCTTTCGTATTGTTGCTCGAGAATACGTTTGTCCCCGTAAGTGAGGTAAACGGTCCAGGGGATGATGACTGCAACGTCTGCCCAACCTGCAGCTCCTCCGGCAGGATTACGTTTTCCGGATAATACGTCTGGGATTACATACGGGACACTTCCACTCTCCAGTTGATCGGTAGCAACGTCTCTGAGCCACTTCGTGTAGAAGCCCGCGACGTCCATGTTGAATGCCGCCGTACGCGAGAACACTTGAGCATCACCGGTCCAACCGAGGCGCTCATCACGTTGGGGACAGTCTGTGGGAACATCAAGAAAGTTCCCCTTCTGTCCCCAGACGATGTTGTGTTGAAGTTTATTGATTAGAGGATTTGACGTTTCAAAGTCACCTGCGCGAGGCATGTCTGAATGGATGACTATGCCGGTGAGACTCTGAGGAGTTACGTCACCCGGATAGCCGTGAACAGCAACATACCGAAAACCCTGAAAGGTGAAGTGCGGTTCGTATACCTCCACGCCACCACCTTTAAGTGTGTACTGAATTGTCTGTTTTGCCGCGCGCAAATTATCGGTGTAGAAGTTTCCCTGCTTGTCCAGGACTTCGGCATGTCGAAGCGTAATAACCGTGCCCACTGGTCCCTGTGCTTTCAATCGAACCCAGCCGACCATGTTCTGGCCCATATCGGCAACAACTTCGCCTTCAGGTGTCTTGATAATTGCGACGGGCGTAATTTCTTCGTGTTTCGTTACGGGAGGACCAGCCGGTGCAACTAACAGATCCTTACGCTCGTCGCCAACCTTCACCCTCGACCATGATTTGATGTCGTAGTTTGAACTATCCCAGCCACTGCGCTCCAGGCGAGCATCATAGGTTTCACCGTTATAGATTTCGGACATCAAAATCGGGCCCGTCGCAGCCTTCCAACTTTCGTTCGTGCCAACGACTTCGCGACGGCCATCCTGGTATTCGATCTCAATTTGGGCGAGTAGGGCCAGCCGATCGCCATAGAACTGTTTCTGGCCTGAAAACCCGATGAAGCCGCGATACCAACCGTTTCCCAGAACCGCGCCCGCGACGTTCTCGCCTTTTCGTATCAGTGACGTCACGTCGTAAGTTTGATACTGAAGACGTTTGTTGTAGCTGGTCCAGCCAGGGTTGAAGAGTTCATCACTGACACGTTGTCCATTCAAATGAAACTCGTACAAACCGTGACTGGTGACATAAGCGCGGGCCTTGCGCACCGTACCCGTCACGTTGAAGACCCCGCGCAGGATGGGAGACGCTTCAGTGGCTTCCTTAAAATCAGGCTCGATCCATTTCGCTTGCCAGTCTGAAGGGTCTAACAGACCCATTTCCCAAAAGGCCGGTTCGCTCCACTGCGACGCGACTCCCTGCTCATCCCAAATACGAACGTGCCAATAAAGGCGTTGACCTGATTTGAGCGCTGGACCCTCGTAGACGCGACTGACAGAGTCATCAGACGTGATTCGATTTGAATCCCAAACCAGTTTGTGTGCCGCTAACAAATCAGTTTGAGTAGCCGCAACCTGGATCTGATACGCGGACTGAAGAACGTTTCTGCGATCGGACTGAAGTTGCCAGCTCAACCGTGGTTTTAGAGAGTCGATTCCGATTGGATTCTCTTTGTACTCCACGCGCAAATTGCCGACGGAGAGTGAGCTCAGTTGGTGAGCACTTATTCGACATGGGAAGTCCAAGTTAAAGATTGCCACCAAGACAACCAAACAAACCGTTGTGCGCCAATTGTGAAGAGAGCTACTCATAATTTTGGTTAACTACAATGCCGAGACTGTCTCAAACTCTTGATGTCCGATATGTGTCGTCTTGTCGGGACGCGGTCAGAACCGAAACGCGGTAGCGTCGGGTTCTCAATGAACCAGCTCCTTCTATTCGACACGACCCGACGCTACCGCGTTTCGGTTCTGACCCGGTCGACAGATGGACGCGTATCGGAGATCGCCATCAGCGGGCTGCAATTGCAATTGAGGCTGGTGTCAATCCATCAGCTGTCGCGCTCAAACGGATCGGGCCGGGCTTACCCTTTGATTGCACGATCGCCAGAGCCATACCGTGAAAAGCTTTTCGCTGATTTCCTTTGAACGACTCGTGACTGATCTCGCTTCCGTTGTCGACGCCGGCGATGAATCCCGGACCGGAAATGTCGAAGTGAACCAGATTATCTGCACGAGGCACCAGCGTTCCGTTCTTATCAAGCACTCGCACCGTTACAAACGACAGATCCGTGCCGTTGGCTTTGATAATCTTTCGATCGGCAACTAATTCTATCTTCGCGGGTGCTTCGGCCGTTCGTACTTCTTTGGTTAAAACTGTGGTGCCGTTTTTGCGGGATACCGCTCGTAATGTTCCCGGCTCAAAGGGCACGCGCCACGCAACGTGCAGATCGTCGCCACTCTTTCGTTTCGTTCCAAGCGAGCGTCCGTTCAGGAAGAGCTCTACTTCATCGGCATTATTGAAGTAAGCCCATACATCGATGTTCTCCTCTTGCTTCCAATTCCAATGAGGTAGCAGATGCAGCACAGGCTTGTGCGTCCACTCGCTCTGATACATGTAATACGTGTCTTTGGGAAAGCCTGCGAGATCGATGATGCCAAAGTATGAACTAATTGCCGGCCATGGATAAGGCGTCGGCTCGCCAATGTAGTCCCAACCTGTCCAAATAAACATGCCAGATAGGAAATCGTACTTCTTCACAATCTTCCAGGTCTCTTCATGAGTCGATCCCCACGGCGCGCTGCAATTGTCGTAGGCAGAACACGTGTAATCAGGGTTCCCATCTTTGAATTCCTCGTCCCATTTCTTAGGCCAGCGCCTGATCTCGTCAGAAGGCATGTCGTAACTGCCACGCGTTGAAAGTGCTGAGGTGGTTTCGGTGAGAATGATTGGTCTGTTCGGAAACATTTTGGGAAACTCGTGCATTTTCTGGTGCGCGTAGTTCGTGCCGACAAGATCCAATCCGCCGTCCGTAAGAAGGGTGTTTTTCTCACTCACGAAGTTACAAGCTGACGTAATCGGCCGTGTAGGATCAAGCGCTTTGACGATCGCAGTAAGTTCTCGGCCAATCTTGCCGGCCTCTGGATTTGGTCCCCACTGCTCGGCAATTTCGTTTCCAATGCTCCATATAAAAACGCTCGGATGATTTCGATCGCGCAGGACCATATCTTCGAGATCCCGCTTGTGCCACTCATCCCAGTCGAGGTGATAGTCGAACTTGGTCTTCTCTTTCTTCCACATATCGAAAGCTTCGTCCATCACAATGAAACCCATTTGATCGGCGAGCTCGAGCAGTTCGGGCGCCGGTGGATTGTGCGATGTGCGAATGCCGTTAACACCCATGTCTTTGAGCATCTCAAGTTGTCGCTCGAGCGCGCGCCTGTTTACTGCTGAGCCCAACGACCCGAGATCGTGATGATCACAGACACCACGAATCTTTACGTGCTGTCCATTCAGGAGAAATCCCCGGCTGATATCGAACTCAAAGTGTCGAATGCCAAACTGTATCTCGTACCGATCCACGATACGTCCACCTGAACTAACGAGCGAAACTGCTTTGTATAGATACGGCGCGTCAATGGACCAGAGGCCTGGATTTTTGACCGTGAGTAGCTGTGAAGCGTTTGCGGTTCCATTCTTTGCCGGTGCCAATGTCTCGACGCCTCGCGCGGCTTCGTGGCCGATCATGTCGTAGATGACCGTCGTCAGCGTAAGCTTTCTATCGCTACCCGTTTGGTTATTTATGGTCGTATCAACCGCCACCTTAGCTGACTGCAAACTAATATCCGATGTCCGAATCCACGTTCCCCAGTGGCCAACATGAATCTTGTCTATGGTAGATAGCCAAACATTTCGATAGATGCCTGAGCCGGAATACCATCGTGAGTTTGGCTGCTGCGAGTTGTCGACCTTCACAGCAATGACATTCTGTTTGCCAAAATCGACGTAGGGCGTTAGCTCATATTGAAAAGAGCTGTATCCGTAGGGACGCTTTCCGAGGTAATGACCGTTAATCCAGACCTCGCTGTTTCGATAAACACCATCGAAGTCGATGAAGAGAAGTTTGTCTTTTGAGGCGAGAGGAACTGTAAACGTCTTCCTGTACCAGGCTAGACCGCCGTTTAGTGCTCCACCACCTGTTCCCGCCGGGCTCTTCTCGTCGAACGTGCCTTCTACACTCCAGTCGTGAGGCAGGTTGAGAGCACGCCAATTGGAATCATCGAGATCGATCCGTTGACCATCAGGGACATCTCCGAGATGAAAGCGCCAGTCGTTGTTGAAGCTGACGGTAGCGCCCGGTCGCGGGTTGGCGTTGACTGTGACTGCGAGGATACCAAGCAGGAGAAAAAAGGAAACACGTCGGTACAAGTTCTCACCTCGTTCAGGGAATTAGGTTGGAAATAGAAGCTGCGCACTCCGTCAGGAGTGGAATGTTTATAGTCCGTACGAGACAGGAGCTGCCGCACTCCATGACGGAGTGCGGAGCTCTCTTCTCCCACATCCTATAAACATCGCACCCTAACGGGGTGCGGACTTTTCACTTTACTTGACGATTTGAATCGTTTTCTTCAACCTTAGATCTGCAGACGACGGCCCAATCAGCAATTCAACCTGATCCGGTTCGACCTCAAATCGATGTGCCTCAACATTCCAGTAAGCTAACTGGTCATCTTCCAAGTTCAGCGTTAGCCGTTTCGTCTCGCCTGGTTTGACTGCCACTCGACTAAATCCTTTCAACTCTTTCAAAGGCCTGACCACTTTTGAATCTAAATGCTTCACATACAACTGAACGACCTCTTCACCAGGGCGTTTCCCGGTGTTTGTAAGATCAAAAGTTACCTGCACCTGTCCGTTAGACTTCAATGCTTCGGAACTAAGCCGCAGGTTGGAATAACGAAACGTTGTATAACTCAAGCCAAAGCCGAATGGATAGAGCGGTTCGTCTTTGAAATACATGTAGGTGCGACCATGACGAATGTCGTAATCCATCATTGGTGGCAACTGATCCAGTGACTTCGGCCAGGTCTGTACGAGTCGTCCGGCAGGGTTATAGTCTCCAAACAGAACGTCGGCAAGTGCATTACCCAGTTCCTGACTGTTTTGTGCCATGTGCAGAATTGCCGGGACGTTCTGCTGCGTCCAATTGATCGCATAAGGAAAACTTGAAATGAGAACTACGATCGTCTTTGGATTTGCCGCGTAGACTTCTTTGATCAGTTCTTCCTGTTCGAGCGAAATTGATTGGCGGTCCACAGCTTCCCTGCCCTCGCTGGGAACCGAAACTTTAGCCCAGACGTCATCAAACCCTCCGTTGGGATGATTGCCGACACACACTATGGCTACATCCGAATCTCTGGCTATCTTAACGGCCTCACCGTTCTCATTAGTTGAAACGAACTTAACCACGCCGTTCGATCCGAGCGCGGTTTTGATGCCTTCGAAGGGTGTAACTCTGTACGGCGGAGTACCGCTATACCAATCGAGTAAGACTTCATTTCCCCTCGCACCAATTACCGCCACAGACTTGGTTTTGAGTTTATCCAGAGGAAGAAGCCCAGATGAGTTCTTCAAAAGAACGATCGATTCCCGGGTCGCTAATCGAGCGATCTGTTTATGCTTCTCAGTATCCCATGGATCGACTGCTTCTGAGCCGATTGTCGAATATGGTACTTGCGATGCTGGATCCAACAGCCCCAGTTTGATCATCACCCGAAACACACCGCGAAGCGAACGATCAATATCTGATTCCCTCAACAATCCGTTCTTCAACGCACCCCGGACGGCATCTTGATACTTATCGAGAAACTGTCCGATGCCAGCTTTGACTGAGGAGGCCGCTGCGTGTTCCAAATCCGGCGAGTAATGATTTGAACGAACCAGGTTTGTCATTGCTCCCGCATCAGTGCAAATGATTCCGTCCTGTCCCCATTCTTTTCGAGTGACATTTTCCAGAACCGGATTGACCGTCATTGGGACATCATTCATGGAGTTGTATGACGCCATGTAAGCACGAGACCCACCTTCGACCACTCCCATACGAAACGGAACAGAGTAGTATTCGCGAAACAAGCGTTCATCGAAGTTTGAGGAGGTCTTGTCTCGATCGTTCTCATTGCTGTTGGCAAGAAAATGCTTCATTAGCGCCGCTGATCGCCAGTACTTCGGATCATTACCTTGCAAACCTTTAACGAACGCAACAACCATTGTCCCGTTGAAGTAAGCATCTTCACCGTAACACTCTTCAGTGCGCCCCCAACGTGGATCTCTACCCAGATCCGCATTGGGCGAACGGATTACTATTCCACCCTGGTGATACTTACTGCTTTGAAAAACGTAACGGGCTTCATAACTCTCGACTTCCGCAACCTGACGCAACAGATCCGGATCCCACGTTTCTCCCAAACCTATGCCTTGAGGAAAAGTCGTCGTCGGAATCGTCTTTGGTCTCCCCCATTTGCCTGGACCGCCTTGTGTCAGACCGTGAATCCCTTCGACGTGTCCGCTCGCCTTAATTCCCAAACGAGGCACGCTGGGATTCGTGCCGAGACAAGCGATCTTCTCGTCGAGAGTCATTAGCGAGAGAAGATTTGTAATTCTTTCCTCTGCTGTTAACTGAGAATTCTGAAAGAGGTAGGTGGTTTGTGGCGATTCAAATGCAGCACTCTGACTGCGACCCGATTGCCAGGTGACAGCCGACGACGCTCCACCGAATAGCAAGAATAGAAGAGCCGCTCGGTAAAGACTTCGATTCATGCCAATAGAAGATGCTGCCTGACTAGGGCGAAACGAGTAATGCGCGCCACTTTACCTGGATTGCCTCGAGATCAGCGCGATCAGGAATGTCGATCTCTAAAGCCAGGTAAATCTTGAGTTCATCAATGGCTTGCTGGTATAGGTGCTCCTTCGCATAGAGGTTCGCAAGATGAACATGTGCGCGTAACGGAGGCTGATTGAAACTTAAAGCTTTCGTTAACGAAGCACGCGCTGCCTCGAGTCGATTGAGTTGCAAGTTAGCGATCCCTAACAACAGATGTGTGCTGGCATTGTCGGGATCGGCCAGGAGCGCCTGCTCGAATCTCGTAATCGCCTCCTCGTAATTTGCTTTTTCGAGACTGCAATAGCCGGCACCACGCAATGCAGGCCCATAGTGTGAATTGAATTTCAAAGCCAGATCAAAGTTCGTCCCCGCTTCTTCCAGGTTTTTCCTGTAAACAAACAGGTCGCCTTTTTCCGTCAAGGCCTGGTAGTACTCCGGATACAATTCGATGGCGCGATTGAAATCGTTCAATGCTTTCTCAGGTTCCCCTCTCTGCTTGAACTTCAATCCTTCATCGAATGCTTTTCGCGCATTTTTCGGAATGCGCTGATCGATTTCTTCAACTCGAATTACGCCAGCCTTCTTCGTTTCAGAAGTGACAGCTTCCCGAAGAATGAGATTAACTGTGAGATTTCCGGTCACAGTGTTACTGGTATCAGTCTGGACGGCGTCGGAGACGAGACTCACATCTTTCAGACTCTTGGCAGTAAGCACGTATCCACCTTCGTCCATACCATTAAATTCAAACCGGCCTGAATCGTTTGTAAACACCTCTCGCGGTATTCCAGATCTGGTTGAGAGTCGGACGATGACCCCATCGGCGGGTCTTCCGTTGGGAAGGGAAACCTGGCCAGTGATAGTGACAATTCGAGGTGGCTTGGCCGGAGATCTTCCAGTTTGAGCGAAAACAACATTGATGTGGAGTAATACGAGAAGAAGAGACGTAAGAACCAAATGAGTAGTAACGCACTGAGGGGTTCCCATCTGTCCCTGCTCCGATCGTCTGGCAAAGTGAGGATTAAGTAGTTAGCGATTCTAAAAGCATTTCTGGTGCGAAGGGCAACAGGCCAATCGCACCAGAAAGTCGTCACCAGGATAAGAGAAAATTAGAAGTAGAACTTCAGCGCTAACTCGATCCGCCGGTGACCATGCTTGTTGATGATCTTGCCAAAATTGTGAAGAGTATCTGTCGATGAACCCGAACCGGTAAAGTCAAATCCGCCTCTCGGATCGCACATGGGATTCGCTGTTGTCCCGGTACCGTTGTTAATTCCAGCAGGCGCTTGCACTTTGCAAACCGTGTCAAGCGTCAGGTTGATATCCCCCAAATCTGGATTTGCAAACGCCTCATTGAAGATGTTGAAGAACCCCATCCTGAATTGGAACTTCTTACTTTCGGTGATACTGAAGTTTTTGAAGAAGGTCACGTCAAAATTGTTGGTCCTTGGTCCTCGAAGATCGAAGGGAGACTGGAACGGTCCATTGTTTCCGAAGGTCGGTAGACTGACGGCAGACACATTCAGGTAAGAACCGTTTATGGCGCCTCCGCCGACAAACGGATTGGCGGTCAACACGGGTGCGACTCCGGTGGCTACCCCCGAGTTTCCTCCAGCTTTGGCGTTATAACCAAAATACGACATTAAGACACTGTCACCTGTAATTGCGCCGCTCAGTTTCAGTCGTATTGGTTTTCCACTCTGAATTGTCGTGATGCCCGACATTTGCCAACCATTCAGGGCGCCACGGGTGAACCAGTTCGCAAATGAACCACGCGCCATATCGGGTACGTAGTAGTTGTAAGAAAGATTGAAGATGTGTGTTCGGTCATAGGTTAAGATTCCATAACTACGACCTCGTGTGTCGACCGGATCTGGTGACTGATCTCCATCTGACTCATTCACTGAAGTTGTACCCAAAGCCTTCGAGAAAGTGTAAGTCAGGAAGTACTGCAGATGCTTACTTGCCTGGCGATTGAGTGTCACCTGCAACGAGTGGTAGTTCGAAGTGCCGGTGTACTCACTCATTCTGACACCACCATTTGAGCTGTTGTAGTCGGGGAATGGCAGAATCAGCGCCATGGCCGCCTGATTGTTGCCAACCGCAGCTCGCTGTAAAGGATCTGCCATGTTGGCATTGCCTACGAATCCCGATAGATGAGGAGTGGTAACGAAGTTATATCCATACGTCTGAGGCAAGTGCCTTCCATACGTGCCCACGTAAGCAACCTCGAGCACGTTTTGGAATGGCAACCGTCGAGCAAGAGATAAACTTGTCGAATATATCGTGGGAGTCTGATGCGAATTCAAATCTGCTGTGCCAACTCCCGGGCAGTTGCCGGCTACTCGACAGGCCGCACCTGGCGCCAGCTTTGTAGGATCGAAGCTCGCCAGATTGCTGAGTGTAATGTCGTTATTAGCGGCCCCCCAACTATCCGCGTGAACACTCAGGAGATTTGGTGGTGCCGTAAGACTGTTGTACTGATAGTTGCCCTGGACGCGGTTGTAAAAGATGCCACCGCCGCCGCGAAGAACTGTGCCGCCGTCTTTGAATATATCCCATGCAAGATTCAGACGCGGTCCGAAAAGAACTCCATTGTTACTATCAAATATGCCTTTGGGAATCTGGTTCAACTTTGCCTGAAGTATACCGTTCGGTTTCGAAAGATCACCGCCGATATACGGACCAGCTCCACGGACGTAAGCCTTCGGGTCGAAGACGACGGCGAGACTGTTGCGCTCAATATTGTTGGTTAACAGCGACAGACGTAAGCCATATTCCAGGGTAATGTTCGGCTTCACTTTCCAGCTGTCCTGTCCATAACCTTCAAAATTCCAGAAGCGAAAGTCTCCAGTCGGAACTCTGGTGGTTTGATCGATACCATTGATGCGTCCTGTATATAGATTCGCAAACGCATTGCCGGTAGTGCGCGCTTGATTATTTCCCTCGTATTCAATTTGTCCTTCAGGCGTACCGCTTGTGTCTTGAGTTTTTGAAGCTCTCTCGACCAACCCGCCAAATTTGAAGGTGTGATTTCCAGTCACCTTCGACAATGTCTCATTAATCGAGTAGCTATCGTTGAAGGCAAAGAGCGGGACGTTGCCGGGCTCCCACATGTTGCTACCGGTATCCCAACTGATTAGAGCCAACGGAGCATACGGAGTCGGTGATCTTGAACCCCACGGCAACTGCAGATTGGAAATGCCGAGAGCCTCCTTGGAAACTTTTGCCGGATCCGCAAAATCATAATTGAGCTTCAGTTTGCTGGCGCTGAAAACGAATTCATTCGTCATCGACGGACTTAAAATACTTGTCACGTTGACTGCGGCGGAACGGCCCAGATTAGTTCCAACAAGGTGACTCGGGAGTTCAAAAGTCGAGGGGCCCCACCAGATTCCATACGGGGCATCGTCATTCTCCGACTCACGCGCCAATCTTACATAGATGTTTGTGTTCTCGGTGACTTTGTAATCGAAGCGCATTTTGAGATCGTTTCGATTTTCAGGAGCGATGATCGCTGATTGGTAGTTGAACCGCGCTCTCGCACCCGTACCGGTGAAATTAGGTAACGGAAACAAACCAAGCAGGGCCGCACCGATTGGACTCTTGAAACCGGTGTAATTGGCATTCGGGACGGCTGTACAGCTATTAAAGTTGAAGGTATCCGGTGGACAGAACACGCCGTCGCTCCTGGCAGAAATGGAGTGACTGAAATCACCATTTCGCTCGGCAGCGGTTGGCACAATACCTAGTTTTGCACCGGGATCTCTGGTTTGGCGTTGTACTTCAAATCCGCCGAAGAAGAAAAGCTTATCTCTGTTGCGATTGAAATGTGTGAATGGCAGCAGAATTGGACCACCTACCTGGCCACCTGGATACTGAAAGTGTGTTAGGGGCTTAGCGCCGCCGAGGCTCGAGATCGAACGATCGGTGGCCTGCAAAGATCTCGGGCGGAAGTAATCATAGATCTCCCCATGAAAATCTTTCGAGCCGGCTTTTGTGGTTGCGCTGATCTGAACTCCGCTGGAACCATACTCCGCTGCAAAGTTACTCGACTTTACCGTGACCTCCTGCACCATGTCGTTGTTCGCTGTAATGATGGTGCCATTGTTTGAACCAATGTCGATTACACGTGACCCGTCAATGCTCACGTTGTTATTGACACCGCGGATCCCGTTTACAGTGTAATTAGCATTTGCGTTTGATCCACCGCCAAACGTCGTGAAGTCAGGAGCTTGATTAGGATCAGTTGAGTCAGGGGCCACCACACCGGGCAGAATTCGCAACAACTCCAAGCTGCTTCTGCCAATGATAGACAGGTTATCAATCTGCTTTGAGCTGATAGTATCCGAACGCTCACCTGTGTCGGTCTTGATCGCGGTCTCGGCTTCGGTCGTAACTGTAACGGTCTCACTAGGCGCGCCGACATCCATCGCCAAGTCCAACGATCGTGTTTCACTCGGCGCCAGCCTGAGCTCCGACTGCGAAAAGGTCTTGAAGCCGCCAGCCTCTGCCTTTAACGAATAGAGACCGGGAATGACGGCAGTGAAAACATAGGCGCCGTCGTCAGAGCTCTTCGTTTGACGCTCATCACCTCGCTCGGTGCTTTTCAACGTAATGGTCGCCCCACGGACGAGAGCGCCCTGTTGATCGCGAACAATTCCCCGCAAGGTCGCAGTCGACGTCACCTGAGCGCTAACGACGGACAAAGCCGACAATGCTAGCAGGAGAGTAAGTGCACCAGATATGCGAGTAACGTCTGCATATAGTTTCCGCCAAGTTGGTTTTGGAGAATTATTTTCGAACATCAGCCTAGCCTCCGTAGATCCACACCGAGTTCGTGTTCTGAATTGAAAATCGCTCGAACAATGAGGAGACCACTGCACCTGGCAACGGTCCCGAGACGATCCGACAGCCGAATCGAGCACCTACACTGGGGTAAAAGGCTTCGATCTATCGCTACGCTTCTTGAAAGGAGGAACTTAATTGCTTTGTTGCACGACCAGACAAAAGCGTTACTACTAAACCGCACAAAGCTTGTCAAGAAAAATTTTTGGGGAACTGTTTTTTCGTAGCTGTTGCGGACTACGAAAACATCAGATGCTGCGATCAATTTTGCCGATGCAACGGAGGTGCCGCAGTCAACGCTTCTGAGGCGTGATGCTGACGTTGTTAAAGTCGAGGAAACTTGGCTGGTTGCATCGAACGGCCATGCAATCGCAAGGCACCAAATTGGAAATTTTGGCGACCGATCCGAATTTCGCAACACGTCAAAGATTGATTCGCCGCAGTCGGTGTTTAGTCCTTAGATGAGACAAATCAAGAAACGAAACCTTTGGACGTATTGAGCGATTAAGAGCGCGAGCAATGCATCTGCCAGGTCGCATCACCGCAGCCTCCTAATCGCACGAGATGATCTTGATCTGGCCATTGGAATACGCTAAATCTCTCGAGCGCTAATCCCAGTTCACACGATGAAGCTCATCTCAACTCTGCTCATTCTGATTTCGGCATTTGTGGTGTTTGGCCGGACTACGCCCAGTCGCAATCGACCCGTCATCCAATCAGTGCAATTCAACGACATTACAAAAACCGCAGGAATCACATGGGGGATGACCAAGCTCGCTAATGGAATCCAATACCTCATCGAGACCATGGGAGGAGGCGGCGGCTTTATTGACTACAACGGCGATGGCCTGATTGATATCTATCTCGTGTGTTACACCCAAACACCTCAACCGGACGCACAGGTAAAACTGAAGGACGTTCTTTATCGCAATAACGGCGACGGCACATTTACGGATGTAACCGAGAGTGCGGGCATAAGCAATAGAATTCTGGGCATGGGTATAGCCGTGGGTGATTTCGATAACGACGGTTGGCCTGACATTTACGTCACGGGCTATGGTACGAGCAAACTGTTCCACAATACAGGCAACGGCAAATTCAAGGACGTAACAACCTTCGCGGGAGTAGAAAACAAGGCATGGGGAACTGGCGCTGCATGGTTCGACTATGACAATGACGGATACCTGGATCTCTTCGTTGCAAATTACCTGACGTTTGATCCCAACGGCCCGGTGCCTTGCGATTTTTTCGCTGGACGTCCTTATTGCTACCTCAACAAGTTTCAGGGCTCAGCAAGTGTGCTCTACCACAACAACGGCAACGGAACCTTTACCGACGTAAGTACTAAAGCTGGAATCAGTGGACATGTTGGTAAAGGCCTTGGTGTGATCGCTTTTGACTACAACAATGATGGCCGCATGGATATCTTTCAAGCAAATGACACGGCGCCTAACTTTCTTTTCCGCAATGATGGCAACGGAATTTTTACGGAGGTTGCTCTTGTCTCAAACTGTGCGCTCGATCCAAATGGCCAAACGCGAGGTGGCATGGGTGTTGACGCTGAGGATCTGGATGGTGACGGATATCAAGAGCTTTTTGTAACTAACTTCTCTCAACAAACCAACGCGTTATGGCATAACAACGGTGATGGTACTTTTGAGGAGGTCACCTTTGAATCAGGACTCGGAAGAATCAGTTTACCTTTCAGCGGCTTCGGCACACGATTCCTTGATTTCAACAACAGTGGCACTGTGGGACTGTTTGTATTGAATGGCCATCCTTTTGAGCCTATTCAGAAAGTCTTTCCAGATACAACCTACGCTGAGCCTCCATTCCTTTTCGAGAACATTGGAAAGACTTTTCGTGACGTCACCGCGCAGTCGGGCGCTTCCCTAAAACGATCTTATCTGGGTCGCGGGCTCGCCATCGGAGATATCGACAATGACGGCGACCTCGATTTGTTGTTGATGAATGCCGGCGAACCGCCAGTATTACTGCGTAATGACGGCGGGAACCAGAACAACTGGCTCGGTATCAAGCTGGTGGGCACAAAGAGCAACCGAGACGCGATTGGAGCATGGGTTAGCATCAAGTCCGGCACGTTGCGAAGAACAAAACAATTGTTGGGGGGAACAAGTTATTGTTCGGCCTCTGATAATCGAATGCTGTTTGGGCTCGCTCAAAATCAGCGAGTTGACGAAGTGAGCATTCGCTGGCCCTCCGGACTCACGACAACTTTGAAAAATATTCCTGCGAAACGATACCTTACAGTTCGGGAGCAGACCTCACCACAAAAGCCATAATCGATTTCGATTACTCTGATCCAAATTGCAACCGCAAGTAGGTTTTGCTACAAGTTGCAAACGAGGTACTCCAATGGACAAAAGAAGTCTCGTCGCTGGCATCTGCATGTTGGTCCTTATTGCGTGCGTAACGAGGGCGCAGAAGCCGACGTCAGTACCTGCTACCCCAGTACAAGAGGAAGATAAGATTGTTGTTGGCACAAACGAGGTGTTGTTAGACGCGATTGTCCGCGATAAGAAGGGACGCGTTGTTAAAGACCTGCAACCTTCTGATTTTGAAATCTACGAAGATGGTGTACGACAAGAAATAAGGTCCTTTCGTTTTGCGAAAGAGGGAAGTTCAACGATTTCTACAACAAACGCTGAGCCTTCTGTCAACCCTTCGACTTCCACAAATTCAGGCAGCAGAAAATCATTTCTTAATCTAGGCGGGATCGGCGCTGTAGCTATTGTGTTCGATCGACTTTCGCCTGAGGCTCGCTCAATTGCCAGGCAGGCAGCTTTGGCTTATCTGAAAGATGGGCTGCAACCCGACGACGCCGTTGGTGTTTTTAGAATCGACTTGTCACTAAGCGCAATTCAGAATTTCACGAATAACGAAGTTCGCGTACGACAAGCGATCGACCGTGCGCTCTCACATGGCAACTCCAATTACACTTCGGCCACGGATCAGATCGCCGAGGCTGCAGAGCGACGCGCCGCACTAGAGGATCAGATCACGCAATCTGCGGCTGGGGCCGGCCCTACAAGCAATCCAGGTGCAAGCATCGGCGCTGCCGCGGCTGACGCGCAATTGGCTCAGATGACTCAAAACATTCTGGAGGGATTCGAACGACTCGAACAAAATCAGCAAGGCTTCGCGACCACAGATGGTCTTTTGGCGATCATAAACGAGATGGCTCGTTTACCTGGTCGCAAAGCCCTTATCTTTTTTTCTGAAGGTGTCGTGCTGCCAACCAATGTCATGGCGAACTACCGTTCGGTAATCAGCAATGCCAATAGGGCGAACGTCAGCATTTACTCGGTGGACGCCGCAGGGCTCAGAGCCGCCAGTTCGGACGTTAGCGCCGGTGGCTCGATGACGAAGTTGGGTCAGGCCCGCGCGAGAGTCGCCAGCAGCAATCAGGATCCATTTGGATCGATGATGGCGGACCTGGAACGCAACGAAGAGATGATTCGTTCAAACCCAGACAGCGCACTAAACGAACTTGCCTTAGATACCGGTGGATTACTGATCGCAAATACGAATGATCCGGGATCCCGGTTGCGGCAGGTCGATGAGGATTTGCATTCGTATTACATTCTCAGCTACACGCCTAAGGACCAGAATTACGACGGTAAGTTTCGCCAGATAACGGTCAAGTTAACTCGTCCGGGACTCGATGTGCAGGGGCGAAAAGGTTATTACGCACTCAATAATTCCTATGGCGGGCCAGTGTTGGGTTATGAAGCGCCTGCCTTAGCAGTTCTCGGCGGTCGAGCGCGCGACAATGCCTTTTCGTCGTTTACAGCAGCCTACAGCTTCCCGGAACGTACAAGACCAGGGTTGGCATCGATAATGGTGGAAGTTCCTGCCGGCGGAATAAGCTTCGTTACAAATGACCAAAAGAAAACATACAGCACTAACTTTTCGATCGTCACGTTGATAAAAGATGAATCTCAAAGAGTTGTGCGGAAGTTGAGCAATCAGTATCTCCTGGGCGACTCACTTAATAAGCTTGCCGCCACCAAAAGCGGAAACATTCTGTTCTACAAAGAAGTGCTGCTGGATCCGGGTCGTTATACCATCGCCTCTGTGGTCTACGATGCGGTATCAGGTCATTCGAGCGTCAACACTGCGGTTCTCGTCGTTCCCAACCTTGCAGAGACACAACTGCGACTCAGCAGCATAGTTCTGATCAAGAACGCGGAGCGTCTTCCGAGAGAACAGCAACCCAACAACCCGCTACATTTTGATCAGGTGTTGTTGTATCCAAATTTAGGCGAGCCAATAAAGAAATCCGTCGTAAAAGAGTTAGCGTTATTTGTTACCGTTTATCCAGGCACCGCGACCTCATCATTGCTAAAATTCAGTTTAGAAATAGCTCGAGACGCAAGAGAGTTGGGCCAGTTCTCTTATGATCTACCCCCACCGGATTCAATGGGACGAATTCAATATGCGAGCGCGATTCCCCTGGATAAATTTGAGCCTGGTAATTATGTGATAAAGGTGACGGTCCAGGACGGACAACGTAGCGTCAGTCAGTCTGAAGATCTGAAGATTGCTCCGTAGAGTTCGCTTATGTACGACAGGCTGTCAGCCTGTCGGTGATCATGCGGCGCAAATCTTAAGCGAACCACGACAGGCTGACAGCCTGTCGTACTAATTAGGAAACGCTTCACCCGGTCTCGCAATCCGAATACGGTGGTCTGTGAATTGAAAGTGCGAGCCCGGAATCTCAACTTTCGGCATATGGCACGACGTGCACTGACGCGCGGCTACTGAACACGCCGTAGCCGTTCGCCCCTCCGCGGCTTGAACCCTGGCAATTTTTTCTGACTTGAGACTGTCAGCCGATCGATGGCACGCGAAGCACCTCTCATCATAGTAGGCCTGATTTTGATGCGGGTCCTCATGTGGATTATGGCAAGCGATACACGTCATTCGAGGATCGGCAGGATCATGTCCCTTGCTTGTGAAAATGCGGTAGGGTTGAAAGCGTACGGTAATTATTCCGCGCAGGATGCGGATAGACATCACCTGTTCCGCGCTGCGATGACACGAGCCGCAGAATTCCTGTGACTGATCGTCCGGCGACATCTTGCCTGGATTGAAGATCTTCTTGTCCCCAGGTTGTTTCGTCTGCATCGCCACCACATGATCGGCTCCCGGACCATGACAAGCTTCGCATGTCACTCCCGGCAACATCCGATCGAGCGCGACTTGTGAACCAGCAGTGGCTACGGTTGAGTGACACGAAAAACAATCCCGTGTTTCATCGGAGCTCATTTGACGACCAGCCGCAACGTCAAGAGATGGCGGTACTGTGCTCGGATAGCCCATCGTCCAATCAAGTCCTTTTATGTCGCGATAGAAACTGACGCGGCTCTCGTAAAACGATCCATTGTGACGAAATACATAGGTCTGACCGGCCTTCCCTTGCCCAAACGAATACGCGATGGGTTCTGAAATCGTCGACGTTCCATCGCTGACGGTGTAGATACTTTCCTGACCACGACGAGCAATTTCATATGAATAGGGTCCGCTGCGAAACGTCAGTTTCGGATTTGACTTGAGTACCTCGCTACTTGCGGCCGTCTGAACTGCTCTTCCCATTGCGGTCGTCTTTTGATTCGCTGATTCCTCTGCATGACATCTGACGCAGGCTTGCGGCCCTACATACTTAGCTGCTACACCGGCTGGCCGCCAAGTCGACGAAGCGAGCCCAGCGCCACTCATTGTCGGTCCTTGTGCGCGCACCACAAAGCCGATGCAGGCAGCAATACCAAACATCACCAGAAGGAGAGCTTTGATGTCCCGAGATCGCGACTTCATTCGGTTGCTTTAAGTACTCTGGTTAACAAGCTTGAATCGAGAGATAGGTTTGATTTTAGGGCTCTGGAGGCTTTTCAGCATTTGGACTGTCATTAGGTAGAGCATCGCTGTTTGACTCATCCACTTTTTGGCTCAAGCGCGTGAACGTTTCCCGGGCCTTTTCCGCATCGGCTTTTCTATTGGCCTTGGCATATGCTCGAGCCAGAGCAAAATAGATTCTGGGTTCATCATTGCGAAGGCGTTGAGCCAACTCAAGCTCGTCGATGGCGCGCGGATTCTGCCCCGCGTCGAACAAGAGGCGCCCCAGAACATAATGGCTCAACGCTACGCGTGGCAATAATTTGGCAGCCTCTTCGGCGAATGGTAAGCCCTTCTCGACCTCTTTGTTCTGCAATCTTATGTACGCGATCAGGATTCTTGCCAGCGCGTGGTTGGGGGTGTTTTGAAGTTCGCGTTGAAATGCCGTTAAAGCAGCTTCTTGATCTCGACTGGCAAGCAAAAATCGACCATAGGCATATTGCACATTAGGGAACGTCGGAAAATCCTTTGCCAGCAGTTCGTATTCCCGTGCCGCATCGCTGGTGTTTCGTTGCTGGTTAAAGTGCTCTGCCAGGCCTGCACGACGGACGACGTCATGATCGCGATAATTGATGTTCACCTGCCTTGGCAATAGGCCCATTCGCAGCACCGATAGTCCCAGGCCAATAATCAGTTCTTCGGTACTAATTCCTTGATAACTTAGGGTACCGAGTCGTTGCTGCGCCTTTTCATACTCTCCTTTCACCAGATAGAGCAAACCTTCGTGGTAACGCACTACGCGCTCCAACTCCTGGTTGTCTCCAAGTCCCAGTTCACGACCTTGTTGAAGGTGTGCATAAGAATCGTCATACGCAAGCAATTGAAACTCGCACAATCCGAGCATGATCCATGGAGGGCCAGCTTTTTTCTGAATTTCTGCAGCTCGCTTGAATGCAGGACCGGCAGCGCCGAAGTCATTGAGGTCGTAATAGAGCGTTCCGAGGAACCACCATCCTTCCGCCCAAGTGGGTTTTATCGTTAAAGCCTGTCGATAAAGACCGATAGCCTCGTCGACTTTGTCTGCTTCACGTGCCGCCGACGCCTGCGTAGCCAGCGTGTCGAAGTCCTGCGGAGGGGCTACATCACGAGCAGTGCTGGTTGCATTACTATCATTGCGAGGTGTAGTCGAGTTGGGGCGTTGAGCCAACGTGGGAACAGCGAAGCTTGTTAGACAAGCAATGATACTGCTGATAAAAAGAGAATTAATTCGCTTCATTGTTTACCATTAGCAGCCTTAACGGCTTCGTTCACCACGCCTTCGCCTTCGACTACTTTGATGTAAACGTTCAGCGGTAAATTCGAAAGCTTATCTATTTTGCCACTGGGCCAGCGAATCTCGACGGAATCAATCTTTTTGTTGCCCGCACCCAAAAGCTCTCGAGGATCATGTGAAGCAAGATAGCTACCGCCATTGGCTTTGAGCCGCCGATGAGTGATCGATCCTGAGTTCCATGTAATCACCGCGCCAACAGCTGCGGGATTACTTCTGGTCGCAACGAGTCGAAGCCCAAGCCAGTTGTTCCGATTACCTCCATCGTTACGCAGCAACAGTGGGGCGCCACCGTTGTTGGAGATTAAGACATCGAGGTCGCCGTCGTTATCGAAGTCTCCGACAGCCAATCCACGAGCGGGATAATCGTGCGAGAACGGCGTACCCGACTGCTCGCTAACATTCTTGAAGCCGTTGCCATTGTTGATAAACATCAACAACGGTTCTTTGTACTTTACTCGTGAAGTCAGGGTTTCAACCATGTCGTCTGGATGGCCATTCGCCAGAAAAAGATCCGGCATACCATCGTTGTCGTAATCGAAAAATTTTAGACCCCAGCCACTTAGCAATCGGGTAGCGGGACCGATCTCGCTGGGTTTATCAATAAAGGTCAAATCGTGCTGATTGGTATAGAGACTGAAAAGCTCCTGATCAATATTGGCAACAAATAAATCTTGAAACCCGTCTTCATTGTAGTCACTTGCATCAACACCCATTCCCGATCGCGGCTGGCCGGCATCGCTATATGCAACGCCCGCTGAGAGACCCTCCTCCTCAAACTTACCGTTGCCCTTGTTCACAAATAGAAAATTAGGCATCGTGTCGTTAGCAACAAACAGATCAATCAAGCCATCATTATTAACGTCAGTTGCAACGGCGCCGAACGATTTACCTGGGGAACCGGCGATGCCAGATGATACCGACACATCGGTAAATGTTCCGTTGCCATTATTATGAAAGAGCTTGCTGGGACGCGGCTTAAAGACTCGAGGGATACAGTAGTAGACCCTTCCCAACCGGTTGTTACCACAACTCATGTCCTTGTTGTAGAGAACAAAACTGGAAACAAAGAGATCCAGCTTGCCGTCATTGTCATAGTCAAACCAAACAGCACAGGTGGACCACCCGGGTGCCGCCACACCGGTTCGATCAGTCACATCCGTGAATGTTCCATTGCCATTGTTGTGATAGAGGATGTTGCGTCCATAGCTGGTGACATAAAGATCGACCCAACCGTCACCATCATAATCAGCTGCGGCCGCTCCCATGCCAAATGTACCTCCAGCTACTCCGGCCTTGTCGGTTACGTCGGTGAAAGTGCCATCATGATTGTTGTGGTAGAGAGCGTTCTTAAGCGGAGTCTTTGGTTGAAAGAAATCCGAGGGTCCGCTGTTGACCAGATAGATGTCCATCCAGCCATCGTTATCGTAGTCTAAAAAAGCGCAACCGGCTCCGACCGTTTCGGGCAGATACCGTTCCGGGGACATCGCATTATCATGAACCCAGCGAATTCCGGCCGCCGCCGTTACGTCGGTAAATGTCACCGGAGAATTTGCTTGAGCTGCGACACTGTAGGCGAAGATTGCGCAAAGCAGTGAACTTAAGAAGAACCTTACAATCGGCGTCATTAGAGATTTGAAACTTGATTAAGGTTTTTTAGTGACTTGATTGTTATCGATTGTAGACCGCGAGACAGAAGTTTCGGGTGGTTTCGCTGAAGTATTCTTTGGCTGATCTTCTTTATGAAGCTCTTCCATAAATTTCTGTTGAGCCTCGGTTAGCCGCTGAATTTCTGCCCTCTCGCGCTCAGCCTCGGGGTTACGGTTAGTTTTAAAGTAGAGTTGGGCAAGCCAGACGCGGGCCGGAATGAAGTCTGGAGCCTGAGTTCTAATTTGTTCGAGCAAGGCGATGGCTTCAGTCATCAATCCCCGCTCGCGCTGGAGCTGGGCCATTTGAAAGAGCGCTGAAACCTCGTTAGGTCTAACCTCCATCGAAGTCTTTATGAAATTTGCTGCTTCATCAAAACGACCATCTTCCCTGTAAATCATTCCGAGACTCACGTTCGCATCAAAATCTCGGGGATTTATCTGTAGTTCCGCCTGAAACTCTTTGGTTGCTTGTTCGCGGTTGCCATGTGCCAGATAAGCCGAGCCCAAGGTCGAGTGAACTGTCGGCAGGCGTGGATTGAGATGAGATGCTTCAGTTAATTCGACGATGGCACCTGGCAAATCTTTAATCGCAATATTGAAGGTACCTTGCAGCAGATGTGCTTCAACTGTCTTGGCCGGACGAAATTGTTTCTTAATCAATTCGTCGGCTCGATCCAACTGTTTGAGATTGATGTAAGCAAGTCCGAGCGTGAAGGCGGCAGCAACATTGTTCGGCTGCGCGGTGTAAACTTGCTCAAGTTCGGACACGGTACTTGTTAGCTGGCCGAGCTGAAAGTAACTCAGACCCAGGAGCAATCGTGCCTGATAATTCTGAGGGGCCGCAGCTGTCACTTCCAGTAATTTGTTTCTCGCCGACTCAAACTGCGCATTTGCGTAATCTGTCGAGGCGCTCTTGAATTTTTCCTGACTATCGTCAGCCGCAGTTGAAGCAGGAATCGTCGCTTCCAGAGTGCGTGTTTCAGAAGTCGGTTCTTTCTTTTGCTTCTCCTCGGCTAATTTTTGAATCACTGCGCGTTCGCGTTCAGCATCTGCCGTTCGATTAAGCTTGTAATAAAGTCGCGCGAGTAATACATGCGCCGGTGAGAAATCCGGCGCTCGCAAAATTACTTTCTCAAGCAATTGCACAGCCTGGTCCGTCGTACCTTTTGTTTGCGCAAGCTGGGCCATTTGATAGAGCACTGCAGGATCTTCGGGTCTCAAGTCGAGCGCTCTTTTGAGTAACTGTGCAGCTTGCTCCAACTTTCCGTCTTCACGGTAAATCCAGCCTAGCCGAACATTGGCATTGAAGTCGCGCGGATTGATCGCCAACTCTCCGATGTATTCCTGAATCGCCTGCTCACGATTACCTGAAAACAGATAGGCGTCGCCGAGTTGTGAATGTAATGTCGGCAATTTCGCGTTGAGCTCACTCGCGGCTTTTAGTTCTTCAATCGCCTTTGGCGTCTGTTTCATCGCCAAATAAAAGGAGCCAACAATCAGGTGCGCTTCGCCGCTGTTAATCTGGCGGAAGACCCTATCAACCAGCGGAGCTGCCTTGTCCATTTGGTTAGCGGAGATGTATGCATTGCCTAACGCATATATAACAGCGATATCGTCGGGCTTCGCCTGATAAACCGCTTCAAGATCACGAACTGCCTCTGGTAGATGATTTAGTTGGTATTCACAAAGCCCAAGAATAAAACGAGCCTGATAATTATTCGCATCGGCTTGCGCAACACGTTCAAGCTCCCGAGCCGCGAGTTCATATTCTTCAACCTTATAGTATGCGAGCCCAAGGTTCATTCTGATTCCATCTTGCTTCGGTTCGAGAGCGAGCGCAGCCTGATAACGTTTGATCGCTTCTCCATATTGGCCAAGCCGCGCATAGACTACACCGAGATTCGAAAGCGCATCTATGCGATTGCTAACAGCGCGAAGGGATGCCTCGTAAGCATCGCGTGCGCCCTGGAGATCTCCCTTTTGCTGTAACTCAACTCCGCGTGAAAAAGCGGCCTCTGACTGGCGCACCAACGCGGGATCTTGAGTGATGGTTAGAGCGAGGCCCAACGCTAAAAACACACTTGCTAACATGAACTTTTGCTAGTTCCTAAAGTCTATTGGATCTCGGGCAACGGCGGTTTTTTGGGGAGCACATCTCGAAAATGCGGGGCTAATATAGCATCCTGATTCTACCTCAACAACGTAGCCTCAAATTCGGTAGTGATCCGTTAGTGTGTTGGTAATTCGATAATCCGTGTAGAATGCCCGCATCTATGGCGCGCACTCCTCATGCCGAAGAAATCTCTCATGCTGATTTCTGCTTAGAAATCGATTACGAAAAGAACTCACCAAATCCTTCCCGTGTTTTCAAGGCCATGTCGGATCTCATCGAGGCTCTTCAGTCTCTTGATAGTACTCTAATCGAACCGCTTAATATCAAGCTAGAGCCTGTCTTGCTTCTGGAAGATATTGAAACTAGTTCTATCAAAGCGTGGATAGCGCAGAAGGTAAAAACTACATTAGAAAGCGTTGATGACGACGCCTTAGCATCTGGCGACTATAAGAAGGTCATTGCTAATTACCTTGTTAGAGGAAAACGCTCAGCGGTTCACTTTTTGGCAAACAAGACCGAGATTTCTAGCGGGAAGGATATCGAGCCTCTCGAAAATGAACTCTTTCAACTTGGAGAAGAAGCTTATATCAGTCAACTCCTTCCTCACCACCAAGCTGTCTCGCGTCAACGCCTACTCAATGACATCAATAAGATCAATACCGCACTATCACCGCTTACTGACAAAGATAAGGCCATATTTATTGATCAAGATGGTAACTCGGAAAACTTCAACCTAACTCTGTCAGTAGCACCGGAGACGATCAATGAGATTCTAACGAGAGAAGTAATAACGTCGCCTCTCCTAACGATGATCCTAAAGATAAAGCGTCCCGATTTACTGGGGGACGCACAGTGGGAATTCCGTTTTGATAATAAACCGTTCTTCGCCAAGATTGTAGATGAGGGATGGTTAACAAAATATCGGAACGGGGAAGAGCCGTTGGCTCCCGGGGACGCGCTTAAAGGCGAGGTCGAAACGTCCGTGAGATACGGCTTTGAAGGAGAAGTGATTGAACAGCATCATACAATCGCAACCGTGCTTGAAATAATCCGACCACTCCGTCCAAGTCAAAACAATCTCAATCTATACGGCAACAAGTAAATCTCGGATCGACCAAATCCGTCCGGTCAAGCCGCTCTCCATCGCCGGAGTGCAACGGATCGAACTGTGAACGCGGCAGAAATTGTAGAACGCAAAATACAAACTCATCATCGCGTAAAGATTCTCCCACTTCTTACTGAAAGCATTCGTCAAGCGGGTAAGCCTCCGCACCGTCATGCGAATCGTTAGGTTACTTCGCTCGACAATGCTTGTGCAAATTCTTCTCGGATCGGGATTGCCAATGATTACTTTCGTCGTTGTGTCCACCACCTCAGGTGGCGAATACTTGTGTTCCTCTTCTTCTCCCAGCCTGCCATAGACTTTGATTAACATCGCGTAATCGACGCGAGTCCCGAGCGAATAAGCAACGGCTGATTCGTAAGGACGAAAGCCGTCACTGGTTAATTGAAAGCGTCCACTGGTCGCATAGTCTAGCTTTTCGGTGAATGCTTCAGTGTTAACCATGTCTCGATCTCCAAGATGCCAAGCCAACACTAACTTTGTGTTGCGCTCGATTCCAACGAACGTGAACTGGTCGCCAACATTCGGATCGTCAATGCCTTTGTGCAATCTTGTATTTCTCTTCATCTTGCAGAATCCCCACGTCTCATCAATTTCTACATCCTTAACCGGAATGGCCTTTATCTTCGCGTTCATAATTCGCTCGCATTTCTCGCCAGCGAGCACTAGAAGATCAAGAATCGTTTCCTGATGTAGTCCAGTAATTCTCTGAATCGAACGGATAGACATTCCTTCCAGCATGAGCTTTAAGCACGTCTCCGCTTTGTCGAGTGAGATCCGCATGTTACCTAGTACGTTCTCTTTCATTTCCTGAAACGTCTTTCGGCATTGAGCGCATCGGTAACGCTGATTGCCTTTGCGGTCTTTACCAAACTTCTTAGCTTCGATTTTGCAGTTATGACAAACCATCTTTAGCCTTGTCTCTTTCTGCGACTTGGCTCACAATGGCTTTAGCGGAGACTCACGTGAGCAATCGCGTTTGAGTTTTCAAAAGGGCCTTAGTGGTTAGCGCCGCTAGGGCCCTTGTTCTGTACGGACAGTATATTACTATAGGTACATAGTACCGACAAGCGAATAATGTACTTGCGGTATATTATTTTAGGTATATACTGCGGGATTATGGCTAAAGAAAAGATAACCGTCTATCGGTACACTTGCGAGAGGTGCGATCACGAATGGATACCGCGAGAGATACATGAGGAGCCTCGCGTCTGTCCGAAATGCAAGAGTCCTTACTGGAATAAACCACGAAGAGCGGTGAAGAAACGCGCCGCCTAAGACTTGTAAAAAACCAAACTAATATTTGACACGATAGCTTAGTGAGGGTTTATAGTGATTCGCGTAAATTGAATTCGGGTATTGCCTTCTTTCGCCCCGAATCGAATCTGCTCAACCGACGAGCAGAAATAAGGCCTAACGCTCGCACGTTAGGCCGTCGCTGAAAGGAGGGACTCGGTATGTATTTCTATTTCAGGATACCGCGTCGCTTGATTGTGATCGTCACTCTGTCACGGGATGGATTGACGGTCGCCGTCTTACCACGTTAGGGGTTCAGAACCCTTAACACTGGATTGGGGTGGAGAGTTGCATCTCTCTGCCCCTTTTCTTTTCAAAAAAATCAGTTTGCGAACCCTTGATGCCTGTACGGTACAATTTGGTGTCGTCAGGTACGCAATAAGACTCTTATCGCTCTATTTGGTTCCTATATGTTCCCATATGTTCCCGTTTGGTTCCTTATGGTTCCATATGGCACCTTTAAGACCCTTAAGTATCCTTAGAAGACTCTGGTTGTCAATATCATTTGATATCAATGTTTGCATTGCAAATTGCCGCGTATTCGCTGTAGCGAACGTAAGTGTTTACATGTATACACTTTGCGCCCACAAGTGGGCTTGGCAAATTTTTTTTCAAAATAACTCGTCCGGTCTGCTGATCAGCCGCGCTCAATCTATGGGAGGGTCTTTCGTCTACTCTCGTCTGACGTATACTCTCCAGAACCGTTGGAGTCTGTCCGGAGCCGATTGCGTTGGCCCGAACATTTCAAAAGAACCGACCAGCAACACACTAACAGATCACTACCTCAAATTCGTATCACTATTAAGATGACCGGCACTTGAGTGAAAGTCGATAAAAGGGGAAAATCTCGGCGACATCGGACGAAGGTCGCGATAAGGCACGCCTTAATCCTGCAAACAGTTGAGCCGTTCTTTCGCAGTGTCTTTGGCACGCGGACATGAATACATCCAGAAAGGAGTTTCACAGTGCAACGAGGCGATTTCATGTTTCGACTTACGATCTCATTCGTTTTGATACTTACCTTTGGTTACCGAATCAACAGAGCTTTTGACCAAAGCGAAACCCCTGGCGGCGATAAGTTCGTTTATGCCGATTTCGAGAAAATGGAAAATGGCAGGCCGGTTAGCAACGGTGGTGGACTCATTCAGATTTATACGTCGCAGGAAACGACGCCTGTCCAGTTCAAAGGCTTGGCGAACGCGTCACCCGGAGCTCCAGAGTTGGTGAGACTGAAAAGTGATGATCCAAATCATCTGGCTTCATTTGATTTCAATCTTACTACTCCGAATCAATGGGCCAACGTCACGCTGGAGATCCAGGGACACCCTAACAAGGATGGAAAACCCGTCGCTGACGATCTAAGCGCCTACAAGCAGCTATCGCTTCAGCTATATGCAAAAGGAGCTGACTATTTGCGAGTAGAATTTGTAAGTCATGGTCAGGGCATAAATGTAAATGCGGGGTTCCCACAAACCTCGATCAAACTGAAACCAGGGCTGAACACTTATTTGGTATCGTTCAAAACTCTGGCCCAACCTTCATGGGTTCAGGATAAGATCGACAACAAAGAACTTCTGAAGAAGCTGACGGCTGTAAGTATCAGCGCGTTCTGCAATCAATGCGTGCTTCAGCGCGGCACAGTACTGGTTGACAATCTGGTGTTTCAGAAATAGCTATGCTATGAATTGCGCGGCATGATGAGGTAAAAAAGTGGCTCAGAATAATATGTTTCTAAAGCAGTCCGCTCACGCACTACTGCGAATGCTTGTCACAGTTGCGATGTGTCTCGCCGTCGTTCCGGTTAAGTCACAGCAGAAAACCCAAACGAAAAAGAGCGACAGTCAGGAAGACGTTATTAAAACAAACTCGAACCTTGTCAGTCTTGATTTCAGGGTAAAAGATAAGAAAGGAAAGAGCGTCACGGACCTGCAGGCCGCGGACTTTAGCGTTACTGAAAACGGAGTGCGACAAAACATAGATTTTTTTGACTCAGCGCTGGGTGCCACAAATCCGAGCCCTCCTGCAAACGTTCCTTCAGTAACATCAACAGAGACAGCCCCGCCTCCACCCTCGCTTCCGAGAAACATTGTCGCACTGGTCCTTGATGGCGAAACAACTGAGTCAAGCAACTTGAAAGCGGTGCGTGACGGAATAGTTTCTTATATTCGCGATCGGCTCACTAGTAACGATTCGGTCGCGCTTTTTGGTATCTCAGGTGGTTTGCAGCTTTTGCAGCCCTTCACCCAAGACAAGGCCAAGCTGATAGCGGCCGCTCAAAAAGGCTCTGGTGTCTCAACCGGATCGAAGACATCCGAACAGCGTGACATAAATGCCAGCATACAAAACCTCAGAGACCAATTATCAAGTGCTCCAACCGGTCCCGTACTGACCGCAGCCGGCGGCTCAGCGCAAGCTCAAGTCATGATTTCGCGGCGCGTTCTCGAGCAATATCTGCAGCTTCGTTCGGCACTCAGTATTCAACAGACACGACCAATCCTTGCTTCACTCGCCGCGATCTGTGAAGGCTTGCGGCCAATTTCCGGCAAGAAAACGATCATAATGTTTTCGCAGGGATTCGTCGCACCACAGGTTCTCGACTGGCAAGTCCAGAGCACCATCGATATTGCAAATAGAGCAAATGTAATGATCTACATTATTGACTCAACCGGGTTGAAGGGCGGTACGCCACAGTCGGGCGCACTCGTACCAGACTCGGCGCTGTCAGGAATATCAGCCGCAACACCTCAGGAGAATCGAATAAGGGCTGCATCCGGAGAAAGTGTTTTCGACATTTCCAGGCATGAAGGTCTGAATCGTCAACAAGATTTGTTGTATCGCATTTCAGAAGACACCGGGGGACAATTCATTAAGAATACCAACGACATATCCGGAGGGCTGGATCGCATTGATAATGACAACCGCTCACGGTACACCCTGGCGTATCGCAGCTCAGATTCCAACTTTGATGGTAGTTTTCGGAAGGTCAAGATCGAGGTAAATCGACCTGGTGTGAGTGTCGTTGCGCGCCCTGGGTACTACGCCATACCGCCTACCCAGGTAGTGCCAATGTCACCCGCAGATAGGGAATTGATTGCCAACTTCACTGAGGTGCAAACAAAATCGACGTTGCCCCTGTCGGTCGAGATAAATTCATTTCAAACTGAGCCCGGACTGTACGTAGTACCTATATCATTCGAGTTACCTCCTGCGGCTGTTACTTTCGAACAGAAAGAAGGTAAGCAGCATCTGCAACTCGAAGTGTCAGGGTTCGTGCGCATAGCAGGACAGGAGCAAATCCTGACGCGACTCGGTGGCAACTTTGAGGTTGCACTAAGCCCGCAACAATACGAATCGATTTTGAGCGACAAGATTTTTTATCGTCAGGACACGGAGCTGGAAGCAGGCAGCTACGTAATCGACTTGATGATTAAGGATCGACAATCAGGTAAGTTCGCCGCTAAACGTCAAAACCTCGTACTGCCAGCCGCGGGATCAGCGTTCTCGGTCACCGAGGCGATATTGAGTCGTCATGCGACCGCTTCGATCCCGTCACTTTCTAACAGGAGTAGCGACATCTTGAGCGCCGGTAACGTGCAGATTCGCCCTTCCCCAAGCCGGCAATTTCAACTAACAGATAACCTGATTATTTTCTTTAAGGTCTATAACCCAGCTCTCATGCCGGCGACCGGTAAACCGTTTGTTCGAGTAACTGTTTCTTTTCTGCGCGACGGTAAACTTGCGACTAAGCCATTTGATTACGAACTCAGCGACTCTCCCGAGACGCCGGTACCACACTTAACATTCGCCAAGTACGTCAAACTCAGCGCTCTCACACCAGGTAAATATACGGCGGTGATCGAAACTGAAGATATGGCCCGGCAGGAACGATCAAAGCAAGAGGCAGCGTTCGAGATAACAAACTGAGTCCGAGGATTCATGTCCGACGAACTTTAGTTTGTCGTGTTAGCAACTCAAGGCGCGATGGAATATGTTGGACCTGGATAGTTCGTCGGACGTGATTTCAAATTACCCGGATCCTCGTAATCCTTCAGACCGTTTATGAAGATCATCGCTGATTTTTATGATCTCCAGTAGGTCGCGTTCAGCCTGCGCCTTTTCTTCCTTCAATTTGTCAATGTGACTAACATCCAGGGTAGATGCGTTCTTGAGTGCGGGATTCTCAGTAAAGCTGTCAATTAACTTGCACAACCTGACTAATTCATCAATCAGCTCTAACTGCTTAGCATGTTCGTCTTTCTTCTCAGGCGCATGCGCAACAATATAAAGGTTCAGACGGTTTGCCCGTTTGTGAATTTCATCGGTCTGGCGAGAAATGAGTTCAAAATCGAGGGGTTTATGCGCGACGAGATTTCGAGCGATGTCATTGCGAATCACTTGAATCCGCACGAAATCCTCCTTCATGTATTGGATCGCAGCGTCAATCTTCTTTTTGTTTTCGTTTTCTGCAGCAGCCTCCATTTCCGCGCTGCGGAGCCGGCCTTCATCTAGTTGGCGAGCTCGATCTTCCTTTCTGGGATTGATGTTAGGTGGAGGTCCCGGGTTTGACTGTGATTGACCCAGCGCACTGCCATCGAAACCGATCGTTAACAGAACAATGACCAACCAGTGTTGCAGTCTCCACTTACGAATCACAACTTCCATGGTCAACTCCCTTCAATATTCGTGAAGTTAGAATCAGGGCAGTGAAGCACCATGAAAACCAACCCACTCAGAGAGGGCTAATCGGGTAGAATCTGGCATTCGACTTGGGAATTATGGCACGGATCTAAGGCGAACAGAACCGTGTACGACAGGCTGTTAGCCATGTCCCGGTTGTTTTAGCCTCTCGCAGTTGGTTTGCTGCACGACAGGCTAACAGCCTGTCGTACCCGAGTCGCTCGTCGAATGCTTCCAATCACATCACTACATTAAGCACGCTTGCATGAAACCAGCTCTGTTCTTCATCGTCGTATCAATTTGCTGCCCGTTGCTGGCGTCAGACCGCATGGCATGTGCACAACAACCATCTAAACAAGTTCAGTTTGTTGACATTACCGCAACCGCAGGGATCCGTTGGCACATTTCAGCCTTAACTCAAGGTCCAAAGTATTTGATCGAAACAATGGGTGGCGGAGGTGGATTCATCGATTATAACGGCGATGGACGACTGGACATTTATCTGGTCTGCTATTCCCAGGCGTTACAACCCGACGGTCAGGGTTATCTTCGAGATGTCCTTTATCGAAATAATGGTGACGGTACGTTCACGGATGTAACAGAGGCGGCTGGTATCTCAAATAGCATGCGAGGCATGGGACTTACTGTTGGAGACTACGATAACGATGGATGGCCAGACATGTACATTACCGGTTATGGGGCCAGCATTCTTTATCACAACAACGGCAACGGCACTTTTAGCAACGTCACGCAACGGGCAGGCGTGAACAATAACCTTTGGGGTACAAGCGCGGCTTTCTTTGATTACGATAATGACGGTTATCTGGATCTGTATGTGTGCAATTACCTGACTTTCGATGAAAAGAATCTGCCCTGTTCGTTCTTTGAGGGCAAGCCATATTGTCTCATTCAAAAGTTCCAGGGTTCGGCAAGCCGGCTGTACCACAACAATCGGGACGGCACTTTCACCGATGTCACTAATCAAGCGAAGGTCTCGCTTCAGAATGGCAAAGGATTGGGTGTGATCGCATTGGATTACGATAACGATGGGCTTGTTGATATTTTTCAGGCTAACGACGCAACCCAGAATTTCCTTTTTCACAACAATGGCGACGGCACCTTTTCGGAAAAAGCATTAGCTGCCGGAGTCGCTTTCGATCCCAATGGTAATGCACGAGGAGGGATGGGAGTTGATGCGGAAGACCTTGACGGCGACGGTTATCTGGAAATCTTTGTGGCCAACTTTTCCGCTCAAACAAATGCGCTTTTTCACAACGACCGCGACGGTTTGTTTACCGAAACCACCAACAAACTTGGGTTAGGTACGATTAGTATCCCTATGAGCGGCTTTGGCGCCCGATTCTTTGACTACAACAACGATGGACTGGTGGATCTTTTTGTACTCAATGGACACCCGTTCGAACCGATTCAAAAACTATTTCCTGAAACGACCTATGCGGAGCCGCCGTTTCTTTTTGAAAACACCGGATCAGGGTTTCGGGAAGTTGCCGCTGAACACGGTGCGGCGTTGAGAAAACTTTATTCAGGACGAGGATTGGCTGTAGGGGACTTCGATAACGATGGTGATTCAGATCTTTTGTTGATGAATGTCGGAGAGCCGCCCGCTCTACTACGGAACGATGGCGGAAATGAGAGTCGCTGGCTCGGCATTAGACTTGAAGGAACAAAGAGTAATCGTGACGGCGTCGGCGCAAAGGTCACGCTGAATATTGGTGGAACTCGTAGTTTGAAACAACGGCTTGGCGGCACAGGTTATTGCTCAGCTTCCGATCCGCGTCTGCTCTTCGGGCTTGGAACAACCAGGAGAGTTGATGAGATACAAGTTCGTTGGCCCAGCGGCGCCGTGAGCTCGCTAAAGAATGTTCCTACCAATCAATACCTGACGATTAAAGAAGGCGAGATCCGCACGAAGGCACAATAGTTCTGGACCGCTTTGGACAAAAGCGAAGAACAGGTGATGAGAGTCTTGACAGAGTCTCTGCCGTAGAAGATTTGTGCAGGTCAACCCAGTAGCATTTGTAAAAAGGATCCGAACAATCCTGACACTTCCGTGCACACGATTTTCGTTTTTGTCCAAAGCTGTTGGAATCGCTGCTACTCGTCAGACCTTGCTGGAACAATCCCCGATCCCTCCACGACTTTGAGATAACGGTTGATGGGCGGGTTTAGTAGTTTGTCGATCTTCCCACTCGGCCAACGAATCTCAACATAGTCAATCTTACTTGCAGTGCCGATTCCGAGAAGTTCACGGGGATCATGGGAAGACAAGTAACTGCCCCCAGCTGTTCTAAGTCTGGTTTGTTTTTGCGTTCCCGCTACCCACGTGATGACGGCTCCAGTTGCAGACGGATTACTTTGCCTGCTGATCAGTTGCAGGCCAATCCAGTTCTTTCGATTGCCTCCTTCATTCCTCAGCAGGATTGGAGCTTCACCATTGTTTGATATCAAAACGTCGAGATCGCCGTCGTTATCAAAATCGCCTGTCGCCATTCCACGTCCAGAAATCTTCTTGCTAAAGATTGCTCCAGACTGGGAGCTAACCGCGGCGAATCCCTTGCCGGTATTGCGAAACAACAATGGCGATTCGCGATAACCTACGCGCGGGTTGCGCATCTCGATGAAGTCGTCAGGATGTCCATTAACCAGAAACAGGTCTGGAAGCCCGTCATTGTCATAGTCAAAAAACCGGAGTCCCCAGCCACTGAGAAACTGCGATGCTGGTGCAATTTCTCCCGGTTCATCCGTAAAGGTCAGGTCTCTCTGATTGTGATAGAGACTGAAGAATTCCAGTTCGATATTAGCCACAAACAAATCTTGCCAACCATCACCATCATAGTCGGTCGCGTCAACGCCCATGCCCGAGCGAGGTTTACCGGCAGCGCTGTAGCCCACGCCAGCCGCCAGGCCCATTTCTTCAAACTTACCTCCGCCTTTATTAATGAAGAGAAAGTTTGGCATCGTGTCGTTCGCAACAAAAAGGTCTAATCGTCCATCGTTGTTTACATCGGTCGCGACCACTCCAAACGATTTTCCGGCAACGCTGGCAATACCTGACTCTTTGCTCACATCGCTGAAGGTGCCATTGCCGTTGTTATGAAAGAGATGACTCGCAGTTGGCTTGTAGTAACGCGGAATGCAGTAGTAACGCCGGTTGATGTCGTCAGTGCATAAAATATTTAAGGTCTTGTCGTAATAGACAAAACTCGAAACGAACAGATCCAGCTTTCCATCGTCGTCATAATCGAACCAGACCGCGCTCGTAGACCAACCGGGTGCGGCGACGCCCGCTTTGTCGGTCACATCTGAAAAGGTTCCATCTGCATTGTTATGGTAGAGAATATTACGTCCATAACTCGTAACGTAAAGATCAACAAAACCATCGCCGTCATAGTCTGCTGCGGCGACGCCCATCCCAAACGTATTCCCGGCGACCCCGGCTTTCGTAGTTACATCAGTGAATGTGCCGTCATGATTGTTGTGGTAAAGGGCGTTGCTAAGGCGAACAGGCGGAGAGTAGAAATCCGACGGACCGCTGTTGACGAGGTAAATATCCATCCAACCGTCGTTGTCGTAATCGAGGAAAGCACAGCCTGCACCCACGGTTTCCGGCAGGTGACGATCGTTTGAATGCGCGTTGTTATGAACCCACGTTATGCCGGTGACGCTGGCAGGGACTTCCTCAAACGTGGGCGCTATCGATGGCTTTGTTTGGGAGGACACTGGGACCGAGAGGAACAACGCGAAGGAGATTGAGGCCAGACGTAACCAAACCGCATTCTTCATGGTGTTTTCGCCGGTTGGCTTGTCTTCTTTAGTTGCTCAACGATTGCCATTTCTTCCTGAGCGCGTTGCTGGTTGTTGATTCGTGCAAACAGCACGGCGAGATTGTAATGAGCCTTGGCATCATTTGGATTCAGCTTAATACTCAACTCCAACTCTTGCTGGGCCGCCGGATAATTTTTCATGCGCAGATAACTGGCTCCGAGTGCGGCGTGCGCAAATGAATAAGTCGGGACGAGTTGAATGGCTTTCTTAAACAGATCGATGGCCTGAAGATCTTCGTTTTGTTCCTGGGAGATCTGACCAAGATAGAAAAACGTCTCGGGAACTGTCTTGTTCTGGTCCAGGCTCTTCTGCAGCCAAACCCGTGCTTCGGGAAATTTTTTTTGCTCGAGCAGTGTGTAACCCAAATACATTTGCCCTTGCGGATTGTTGGGATCCAGCTGGAGAGCGTGCCGAAAAGCCGCCTCGGCCTCAGCGAGATCCGGCTTTTTAATCCAGGTTGTTCCCAGCGCCAGAAAATACGTGGCATCATCTGACTTCATTCTAATCGCAGCTTGCAGTGTGCCATTCGCTTCCTCGTAAAGGCCGGCTTGCATTGCCACGATCGCAAACCGATAGAGTGTGTCTGGCGAGTTCGCCACCATCTTTCGGGCTCGCCCGAGTAACGTGTTAGCCGCATCAGCGTCACCTTTCAACTGAGCGACCTGGGCAACCCCAAGTACTGCATCTGTGTTTTCACTATCTTGACTTAGCACACGTTGATAGTTCTCTTCGGCCTTCGCGATATCGCCTTTCTTCAAATAGGCATCTCCACGAAGGATCAATAGCGACGGAGACAACAGTTGAGTTTGCTCTCCTTCGTTAAGAACTTTGATTCCCTCATCCAGCCGTCCGGCGGCTAAGAGCAATCGGGCAAGCGGATCAAGCGCCTCGGTATTTTGTGGTTCCAACCGCATTACCTCTTGTAACTCAACGATCGCCTTCTCACGTTTGCCAGTGAGTGTATACAAGTGGGCCAGGTTGAGATGCGGTCCCACAAACAACTTGTCGCTCCGAATAGCGCCAATGAACAATGCTTCAGCCTCTGGATATCGGCCCTGCTGGGCACGGACCGTCCCAAGTAGATTCAACGCTCCCGAATCATTTGGCGCTAACTTCAAGATCGCCTGTAATTCTTTTTCTGCTTCTGAGATGCGATTGGTTGAAATCAGAGCGGCTATGGCCTCGAGCTTCTGAAGCCGAGTGTCAGACTGAGCAAACGTTACGCCGGGCAAGCTTAGGGTAAGCACGATAATTAGATACACGAACACGCAAAACGAGTTTCCGCTGAAGCGCGTGCGAGATGAATCCAAATCCTGGTGTCGAGCCGTCATGCTCTCTCCACTAATGCTGTGGGCTTTTTTACTCTTAAGTCCTGGAACTCGTCTTGAAAGCCTGTTGCTTCACAACACCCGCTCCTTCCTTGATGGTCACGATTTCATTCGGCTTCACGTTAGTTAACTTGTCAACCACACCGCTTGGCCAGCGCACTTCAATCAGATCAACTGTTCGTCGTTCACCAAACCCGAAGTTCAGTCGCTGATCATTTTGCGATAGATAGCTGCCGCCGCTGTGTACCTCATCCACTTGAGTCAGATCTCCAGAGACGACTTTTACCCGAGCGCCAATACCATCACGATTGCTCTTCGTTCCCATCAATTTCAGCAATAACGAATTGTTTGCGTTACCACCGTCATTGCGAAGTAGCTGAGGAGCGCCGTCCAAATCGTTGACAACGACATCGAGATCTCCGTCGTTGTCGAGGTCTCCAACAGCAACTCCACGCCCAACTCGCTCCACCATGAGAGCCTTGCCGGAAGACGCGGCAACTTCGGCAAACGTCCCATCGCGGTTGTTGTGGTGCAGCAGTTCCCGTTGGCGGTAGGGATTTCTTTGCGGATAAACGTGGCCATTCGTCACAAAGAGATCCACCCACCCATCGTTATCATAGTCAAAGAACTGTGTGCCCCAACCAACGTAGGCAAGACTTACCTGAGCCACTTTCGAACGGAATGAGACATCAGTGAAAGATCCTTTACCGTCGTTGTGATACAGAATGTTGTACTCGTCGTCGAAGTTCGTTATGAACAGATCGAGACGGCCATCGTGATCATAATCTCCAAGTGTGACACCCATTGATCCCTGTTCGCTGCCGCTTTCATTGACGGCCGTGCCGGCCACAAATCCGATCTCCTTAAAGGTGCCGTTGCCGTTATTATGATAGAGAAAGTTTGGGGTCGAGTCATTGGCAACAAAAATATCGACTAACCCATCGTCGTCAAAGTCGCTGCAGATTACTCCCAATCCATAATAACCATTCGGATCAGAAACACCGGCCTTGCTGGACACATCGGTGAATGTGCCGTCCCCGTTGTTGTGAAAAAGCGAATCTCCAGCGCCGGGTAAACCTCTCGGTCCGCACTGCACCGGAGTTCCCTTGAATTGACAAGTGCGGCCCACGCCAAACTCCGGCAAATGATCGAGAGTGAAATCGACATAGTTTGAAACAAAGAGGTCAAGCTTTCCGTCGTTGTCGTAATCAACGAATGCGGCGCCGGTTGACCAACGTGGATCCGAAACGCCGGCCTTTGCGGTGACGTCTGTGAACGTTCCGTTTCCGTTATTCCTGAATAAGTGGTTAGGTCCAAGACACGTGACGTAGAAATCCTCAAAGCCATCGTTGTTGTAGTCACCAGTAACCACGCCCATTCCGAAACCGATATCACCGACGCCAGCCTTGTCGGTGACATCTGAAAAAGTGCCATCACCGTTGTTGTGATAGAGCGCGCTTCTTGTTTTCTTGTGCGCCCTGGCGAGATCTACAGTGAGCGAGTTAACAAAATAGATGTCGAGATTGCCGTCGTTGTCATAATCAAACATGGCAACTCCGCCACTCATCGATTCGACGATGTACTTCTTTTCGGGTGAGTAAACGTGTTCAAAGGCGATTCCCGATACTCGGGCAACATCAGTAAAAGTTGGCTCTGCCGCGCGAAGAATTGCTTGCGATCCCGCTAAAACAAAACACAGAGTGACCACGATGATTTTTTGAAGTATGTGACGAATGAGACGTGACCACCGGGAAGTCCCCAAACAAAAAAAGTTGGCGAGCATAAGATATCTACGTTCAGGCTGGGAGACGTCAGCAGGCACAGATTTCGGATTAATTATTTTTCGTAACGCCCAGACCCTTCCGCAGTTTTTCCGACACGGCAAGCTCATTCTTGCCCTCGACCTGGCGTCCAGCGGCAAGAAATGCCTGGCCCAGCTGATAATGGGCATCAGCATTACCCGGCTGAACCTTCACAGCCATCTCCAGATGTTCGATCGCACCAGCAAAGTTTCGCTTCTTCAATAAGTTTTCCCCGAGCACGTATCGAGCCGCATAATGATCTGGATTACTGCGGATGATTTCTTCCAGCAGCACAATGGCACGGTCAGAATTCTTGCGACTCAACATAATCAGTGCCAGTTGATACTTCGACGCGATGTCCTGTGGTGTTAGCGCCAACTCTTCTTCGAACTGTTGTGTTGCTTCAGTAGGTCTATTGAACTTCGCATAGATCATACCCGCATAGTAGTGGACCCCCTTTAGAGTATGCGGCAGGTTGTTTTCATGTAACTCTGCAATCGCTTTGGTAGTCTCACCTCGTGAAAAGTAAACCTCGCCTAAAAGAAGATGCACGTGGGGAGAGGCAGACTCATTTGATTTAAGTTTCTCGATAAGCGCCGCCGCTGCAGCGAGCTTTCCCTGGCGAATCAAAGCAGAGCCAAGTGCATACTCAAGATCGACATTTGCAGCACTAGAATCAACCAGATCACCTAATAACTCCGATGCTCTCGGATACTGCTCACTCAGATAGCAGCTCATACCCAGTAACACTTGAGCCGGCCGATTTTCCGGGTGAATTTTTAGTTCTGTTTCGAGAGGAGAAATTGCCAGTTCGTAAGCCTGCGATTTGTAATATGCCAGGCCCAGATTAAAAGCAAGGCCATCCTGGTCTGGATTCCATTCGATTGCTCGAGCGAAGTGCGACGCAGCAATAACAAAATCATTTTGCTGTGCTCGCAACAGTCCGAGATTGTTGTGCGCGGTGGCAACAATCTTTTTGTAATAACTCGCTGCGCTATTTAGTTCCTCCAGTCTGCCGCTCTTGGATGCATCCGGGTTTTCGACGACCGATTTACGTAAGCTAACTTTGTCTGAATTTGCGTCGTCTGAGCCGTTCGCCTTAATCCCTGTATTTGGATTTCCGTTCGACAGCTGTTGTTCCAATTTGAATGTCTGGGTCTTCAAATCCGCGGCTAACTGGAGTTCCTTTTGACCGGCTTCAATTTGACCAACCTTAATCAATGACTGCGCCAGCCGATGATGTGCGGTCGTTACCTGTCCTTTGTTGTGACCCAGATCCGGATTGAACTCAATGGACTTCCTCAGTACCTCGATTGCTTTTTCATGTTGGTTTAATTCCTGATACGCCTGGCTCAGTTGAAAATAGGGATCGGGATTCTTTGGTTCGATCGTCACGGCCTTCTGAAGCACTTTGATTGCCGCTTCCCAATTACGCTGAAAAACGTAGACCACTCCCAGATAATAGTTCGCTAAGAAGTCATTCGGACTCTGGGCCAACTCCTGAGTAAATTCTTTCAACGCTTCAGCAATTCCCCTTTGATCCTGATCAAGAAGATAGGTGATTCCCAAATAATAGTGGGCGCGGGGGCAGTGCTCATCGAGTGCGATGGCTTTTCTGAATTCTTCCGCTGCTTCACTTAGAAGACCCGATTGACGGTAGGCACGTCCCACGAGCACATGAAGCTGCGGTTGATCTCCGCTCTGCCGCAGCAGCGAATCATAGAGTTGCCTGGCTTCTGAGTTCTGACGATTGCGGAGATACGCAATCCCGAGTGTGTAACCAACGTCCATGTCGTTCGGACTGAGCTTGGCGGCTGCTTCCAATTCAGCAACAGACTTAGGGAGATCGCCGAGCATGAAATAACTCTTACCAAGCATTTGATGAGCACCGCTGTTTTGCGGATCAACGCTGAGCACCCTCCGAGCGACATCAATCGAGCGGTCGTACTTCTCTAAATCAAAATAGGCGATGGCCAGATTAATCAGCAGAGTTGAGGAGTTCGGTTTGTATTCGATGGCAGATTCGAGTGCTGTCGCGGCATTCTCCGGTTGTTCCTGAGCCAGGAATATTTCACCCAACCGCTCGCAGCCTTCAGCGAGTATCGCGCTATATTCAGATTCAGCTGCCGCGAGATTTCCTGCTGCACGTGCTGCTTCAGCAGCCTCGTAATGTCGTCTGATCGAGTCTTGAGGTGATTGCCAGATAAGGAGTGGCAAAAGAAGTGCGCAAATCGTGGATCGTAGAACCGACATTAACTTTTCGATGGTTAGACAGGAGACGCGCTTAGTTCACTTACGTGCTGACTTGTTGAAGTCCTTTTCGCCGACCAGACCCTGGCCTTCTTTGACAGTCAAAATCTTATTTACACCGAGGCTGGTTAACTTATCTACGATGCCACTGGGCCAATGCACCTCGATGGTGTCAATCTTGGCTCGCTTCTCCAGACCAAAATGCAGGCGAAAATCGTTTTGTGAAATATAACTCGCTCCGCTATAGACTTCCTGGACCTGCTTCAAATCGCCGGAGACCACGATTATCCGGGCGCCAATGCCGTCGCGATTGCTCTTCACTCCAATCGTCTTGATGAGCACTGAGTTATTCGTGCCACCGTCGTTTCTAAGCACTTGCGGCGGCCCGTCCAGGTTGTTAATCACGACATCAACATCGCCGTCATTATCAAGATCTCCAAACGCAGCACCCCTTCCAGTTCGTTTTTCCGAGAACACCGAACCAAGCTGTGCGCCAACTTCCGAGAATGTTTTATCGCGATTGTTATGGTGAACGAGGTTCCGCTGTTTGTAAGTAGGCAGCTGCGGGTAAACGTGGCCGTTGACAACGAGCAGATCTACCCAACCATCATTGTCATAGTCGAAAAACTTTGTTCCCCACCCTACATACGGAAGACTAATCGCTGCCACCTTCGCGGCGTACGAAACATCCGTGAAGGATCCTTTACCATCGTTGTGATAAAGCGTGTTGTAATCATCGTCAAAGTTAGTAACAAACAAGTCGAGCTTGCCGTCGTTATCATAGTCTCCGAGAGTGACACCCATGCTGCCCTGCTCACTACCATTCTCGTTAACTGCGGTACCGGAGGAAAAAGCAATGTCCTTGAAAGTGCCATCTCCGTTGTTGTGATAAAGGAAGTTTGGCGTTGAGTCGTTAGCAACGTAAATGTCGACGAGTCCGTCGCCATCGAAGTCACTACAGATTACCCCCAAACCGTAGTAACCGTCCGTGTCAGCTACACCCGCCTTTTTTGTTACATCTGAAAAGGTGCCATCTCCGTTGTTGTGATAAAGCGAATCTCCAGCACCGGTCAAACCTCTCGGACCGCACTGCACCGGTATGCCCTTGAACATACACGTACGCCCTTTCCCGAACTCCGGAAGATTATTTACGTCGAAGTCAACGTAATTGGCTACGAACAGGTCTAGCTTGCCATCGTTGTCGTAGTCAACAAAGGCCGCGCCGGTTGACCAGCGCGGATCACCAACGCCAGCTCGTTGAGTCACGTCGGTAAACGTGCCATTACCGTTGTTGTGCAGCAAATGGTTCGGACCAAGGCACGTTACATAAATATCGTCAAAGCCATCGTTATCATAATCACCGACCGCAACTCCCATCCCCCAACCAATGTCACCGACACCAGCTTTATCCGTTACGTCGGTAAAAGTGCCATCGCCGTTGTTGTGATACAGCGCGCTCTTACTCTTCTGATTCGTCTTGACCATGTCGGTCGTTAAAGAATTGACAAAGTAAATGTCCTCATAACCGTCATTGTCATAGTCCAGCAGCGCAACTCCTCCGCTCATCGATTCGACGATATATTTCTTTTCGGGCGAAGACACATGCTTGAATGTGATACCCGCTTGCTCAGTGATGTCTGTGAACTGTATGGCGGATTGCATCGACATCAAATGCGTTGGTGAAAAGGCGAAAACAAGTAAGAGTAAGACAAGCCAAACTTTTGTGGTTATCAAGAACTATTTACCTTTGCTAGGGATTGGTTTGAGCCCGCTCTTTTTCTTTAAGTCGCTTTGAAGTCTCGATCTCACGGTCACTATCAGGCTTGCGACCGGCCGCAAGATAAGCTCGTCCCAGTTGGTAGTGAATGTGAGCGCTCTCAGGCGCAAGCTTGATGGCTAACTCTAAACTTGTTATCGCAGCCTGAGTGTCACCTTGTTGCAGTAGAGCCTTACCTAGTTCGTAATGGGCATCGGCAAAATCCGGTTTGCGCTGGATAACTTCGCGCATCAGTTTTATGCCGCGTTCGGTTTCCTGGCCCGCTAAGAGAACAAAAGCAAGGTTATATTTCGCCTGCAGGTCATTCGGATTCAAGGTTAGTTCGGCGCCAAACTCTCGCTTCGCGTCCTCAAACTTACCTAGCTTTAGATAGACTGTCCCCGCATAAAAGTGAGCGAGCAACACTTTATTGTCGAGTGAAATCGCAGCAGCCAATTCCTGCAAGGCCTTTTCAGAGTCTCCTTCGTCATACGCGGCCCGACCTAGAAGAATGTGCACCTGCGGATTGTTAACACCTCGAGCAACCATCTGCTCGATGAAGCGATTCGCTTCACTAGTGCGCTGCTGATTCATGAGCGACAAAGCAAGGGGATAGTACAGAGTGACGTCGTCGGGCTTCGCGGCAACAACCTCTGCCAGGAGAGATGAGGCTCCGGTGTAGTTATCAGTCATGAAGTAACTGAGGCCCAATAGTTGTTTTGCCGGAACGTTATCTGGATTCGTCTTTAGCTCCATTTCCAGTGGCTTGATGGCATCTGAATAGAGCTCCGCTTTGTAGCAAGCTAAACCCCAATTGAAGTTGACACGAGCGAGCTGAGCATCCCACTTACTGGCTAAACCAAATTGTTCCGCTGCGGCCCGAAAGTCCTGACGGTCTGCTCGAAGAGAGCCAATGTTGTTGTGGGCGGCAGCAATCACTTTCTGGTAGAACTGCTGCTCTTTTTGTAGAGCCTGACTAGCAGATTCATCACGTCTTGGAGCATCAGCAACTACCCCTTCGGGTGCGACGAGATCCGACAATTTACCTTCATTTGAAGTAAACGCCTGGATCTTTGCCTCGTCTCTTTTGAACGCGGCCGCCTTCAAGTCGGCGGCAATCTTTAATTCTTTCTGACCTTCTTCTGTCGCACCGACTTTCATTAACGATTGCCCGAGCCGATAGTGCGCGTTGGTAACCTGATAGTCGTTGTGTTTCAAATCAGGATTCAGATCGATCGATTTCCTGAAGGCGCCTATGGCAAGGTCGTGTTTTTCAAGGCCTGCGTAAGCCTGACCGATAAAAAAGTAGGGATCCGGATTATTTGGTTCGAGTTGACAAGCCTTTTGCAAATAATTCATCGCCGGTTGCCAATCACGTTGTACCACTGCAGCGATCCCCAGGTAGTAGTGCGCGAAGAACTCGTTCGGATGTTCCGCCAATTCAATCTTGAATTCACGCTCCGCATCACCAAGTCGATCAGCACCATCTTTCAACAGGTATGTTAGGCCCAAATAAAAATGCAACCGCGGAAAAGCAGGATCCAACCCTACTGCTTTCTGAAACTCATCTATTGCCTCGGCGAGAAATCCTGTTTCACGATATGCCCTGCCAATTAGAACGTGAAGCTGCGGCTTGTTCCCGAGTTGACGAAGCATCAAATCGTATTTCTGTTTTGCCGCGGAGAAGTTGTGCTGCTTTAAATATGCGAGTCCAAGCGTGTACTCGATGTCGTAATCGTTTGGAGTCCTGGCAAGTGCTGTTTGTAGCTCGACTACTGCCTTTTCAAAGTTGCCCAACATGAAATAGGTCTTGCCCAGCATGTGATGAGCACTATTGCTGTTCGGGTCCCTGGCGATCACTTTCGTCAAGGGATCCAAAGCCTTTTCGTACTGGCTAGTATGGAAATAGGCGATAGCCAACTCAATCAAGAGATCGTTAGAGTCTGGGCGGTATGTTGTTGCAGTTTCGAATGCGCGTAACGAGTCGGAATAGTTTGCCTCGGCTGAAAACACCCGGCCTAATTTGAAGTAGGCTTCAGCAAGAATGGCTTTGTATTCAAGTTCCGCAGCCGCGAGATCTCCGCTGCGACGTAGCGATTCAGCCTTTTCGTAATGAATCTGGAAAAAATCGCGGGGTGTTTGAGCAGGAAAGAATAGAAGTAAGAACAGAAGAGCAGAGCCGTAATGCATTTTCGCGGTTTGTCGTTCGGATAAAGATTTGCGAAAGCTAAAACGGAGGGCTGAATCGAACATTCAGCCCTCCGTTCAGATTTGGCCGAGGCCAGAGTATATCAGAAGCTAAACTTGAACCCGAACTGGATCTCCCTATGACTTTGGGTACTACTCAAAGTGCCAAAACTGCCATTGGTAACTGAGCCAAAGTTAGCCTGCGTGCTATTACCTTGGAAGTTTAAGGCATTTTGAAAACCGTTAAAGTTCGGGTGATTGAAAGCATTGAACATCTCTGCCCGGAACTGAATGTTGTACTTCTCGGTTACTCTCCAGTTTTTGTTAATTGATAAGTCGACGTTGTTGATCGGCTTGCCGCGGATTGCACCTTTACCCAGACTTCCGAGTTGTCCTACGCCGGGTATGGCGAACGCAGCCGGATTCAGCCATAAGGTGTTGTCCGAAGAATTATTAACGTAGATGGGTACACCAGGTACTAGATTTGGCCGCGGATTGCGGTTGCCGGCCGTACCGTAGGTATTAACTCCGGAAAGCACATCAACTGGAGTCGATCCAAAGTAAGAATAGATCGCGTTGAATTGCCAGTCACCCAGAACACCGTTGCCTACAGGTCCCCACCGTCTAAACGTCGGGAACACATAAACGATGTTTCCAACAAAGGTGTGTCGACGATCAAGATCGGCGTCACCCTTATCGAGTTTGTAATTGAACGGGTCTGTGGTGGAGTCAGTGAACGACGTAAGCGGAACGTCTGAAATAGTGTGTGCCCATGTGTATGCAGCCTGGAATGCCAGCCTTTCGGCAAAGCGGCGATTGAGCCACAACTGGAGCCCGTGGTAGGAGGAGTTTCCAGTTGACTGCGCCATTGCAATTGGACCGAGCGTATTGATCCGGCGGTTTGCTGCGACCAACGAGTCGGTATTAAGTCCCAATCGCTGATTGATGGCATTCTGGAGTCTGGCATCGATTGTCGAACTGCTGCAACCGACTGCCGCTCCACCTCTACAGGCTTGGTTCGGTGGAATGTCATTAAAGTTCACATTTCGACGCCAAATATGCAATCCGTGGTTCCCGATATACGAAGCCTCGAGAACCGTATTCTTCATTAGTTCACGCGAGACGGTCAGGTTCCATTGATAACTCTCGGGCGGTCTGAAGTGAATATCGACCGCCGCAAAACTTCCGGTCTGGCTTACGCCTACTACCTGGTTTATGAGATTTGGACCAATCGAGTCCATCGTTCGGCAAGTTGGACAACCAGCAAGCGTATCGGTTGCTCCGGACCAACCAGAATCGATCGACTTCGTCCAGGGCGGATTGCCAACCATGCGGTTGACGTCTTCGATCACGTTTGTGCGGCTAATGTAGCGACCGAATCCCATTCGCAGCGCCGTTTTACCATCACCAAAAACGTCCCAAGCCAAGCCGACTCGCGGTTGCCATCCAGCATTCCAAGGTTTGACGAGTGATCTTGGTAAACCATGTGCTCCCGCCGTGGCCGGGGTAATCAAAGCACTCTGGAAGTTGTGACCATCGTAGAATTCGGGGATGAAGTTCGACATTTGGTCATTATCCACATGGGCCGAAGGAAACTGAGAGTAGCGCAGGCCGAGTGTAAGTGTGACCCCTTTGCGGAACTTCCAGGTGTCGTTGCCATAGAATTCCGTATCGCGCCAACGTCCAAGCGCAACCGCCGTATGGTCCACCTCGGCGTAGTTTGTTAGCGTCAGATTTTTGTCCAGGAGATCAGCGGCACAGTTCTGGGTCTTGGCGCCGCAACCCGTAATGAATGCTGGTGTATTCCCACCATCAGCGCCGCCTGCTTGTTCATTCTTGATGTTGTGACTGAACAGACCTCCAAACTTCAGTTCATGGCTGCCCATGACTTTTGAGAAGTCGTCTTTCCAGATGAACAGATCTTCGTGATTCTGCCACGGCGCCTGGTGCCAGATGTTGTCCCAGCCCTGCGGACCCCACATCACTGCGGGAACGTTCGCATCGTGAGGGAATACTGTTGGGAACTTCGAAGCAACGTCAGTCACCAGACCGTTCGAATGCGACGATGTATCGATAAAAATGTCGTTGCCTGCTCGCGAGAACTGGAATTCATTGACCGCCGTTGACGTCAATGTATTCGTCAGTTTAATCGCAAGACTATTACTAGGCTGGCTCCAATCGTCGGCGAGAGTCGGGAACGGCACATCGCCCCAATTCGTGGTGTTGTTGCCGTGCGTCCATTTTTCGTTGATGTAACGGACCATCAGACTCATCTTGCTCGTAAGATTGGCGTCACCACGAATCGAATCCTGACGAGTTCGAATTGGTTGTAACGGAGCCGATGCCCACAAGTGCCCACCAGCGTTGGGATCGGGATAGATCTGTAATAGTGCGAGACCGGCAGGACTCAGCCTTGATGCCGGAATCTTGTTTCCAGGATACGGCAATCCAGTAAATGGATCGGTCGGTATTGGATCGCCCGCGAGGTTGCCGCTAAAGTCACCAACCTTTTCCCCGGCGGTGGGAACATGTCCCGTAAGTGCTATACCACGATCTTCGTAGCGCCACTCTTCTGACCAGAGGAAGAATATCTTGTTCTTCCAAATAGGCCCGCCGAAGTTGCCGCCAAAGTTGTTGTATTTCAACTGACCTTTTTTCGCGCCTGCCTTGTTCAGGAAGAAGTCGTTAGCATTCAGCTTGTCACTGCGCAGAAACTCGAAACCGGTACCGTGAAATTGATTGGACCCACCCTTCGTGATCAAGTTGATCACCGCACCCTGGGCTTGTCCATATTCAGCACTGAAACTATTTCTGACTACGCGAAATTCCTGAATCGTATCAATGGACGGGAACACTAACAGTGTTGCGTTCGAACCAACGTCCATGTTGTTGACACCATCGACGGTCCACATGTTCTCATTTGAACCGTTTCCGTTGACCGACATATCGACGTGACCGTCAAGCCCGGTGCCGCGGGAAGCAAACGCACCACCTGCTCCAGATTGGGTAACGGGCGAAACACCCGGCACCAGCAGGGCCAACTGAGAATAGTTCCGGCCGTTCAGCGGCAACTCCGTGACCTGCTTCTCTGAGACCAGACTGCTCACGTCTCCGCTGCGAGTCTCCACGGGAGCGAGATCACTCGTGATCGTGACGGTCTCGTTAACCTGACCGACCTGCAAGTCGAGATTGACAACTTTGTTCTCCGATACGTGGACTTCCACGTTAGTCGCTACGGTTTTCTTAAATCCAGTGGGAGATGTAGAAACCGTGTAACGGCCAGGGGGCAAGCTGTTGGCGATGTATGTTCCACTATCGTCAGCGGTGACTGTTCGCGAAAAGCCGGTGCCTTCCTGCTGAATAAGGACCTCAGCTTTGGGTACTGCAGCTCCTTGCGCATCTCGGACAGTGCCGCTCATCGTCGCGGTTGTTGTTGTCTGAGCACTCACTGATAAGAAGCCGACGGCTATTAAAAGGGCCACGGCTTGCAGGCCATACTTCTTGAACATACCAACCTCCTAAAGTTTTTTTACGGGAATGAGTCGTCAAGACGCTCATTCGTACAGGAGAACTTGCTAAGCCCAGGTTGCTACGACAGGGTTGATTCAGTTAGAAATTCTAAAAATTAACAGAACTGCGAGTGGAATGCTGGATCCAGAACTTGCTCAACTTCTGAATCCTGAAATGTGTTTGGACCTTTGTTGCACCGACAGACAAAAGGTTAGTACTACCACCCCAACCTCTTTGTCAAGAAATTTTTTCTGTCATAGATTAAGAATTTATCGGGAACTCGACCTTGGTGCAGACTTGGTTTGATTAGGCAATGTATATGCCGGACACACATAGGCCGCTGTTGTGGTTGGCGTTATCGGTAAACGTTGGACAATTCGATATGTGATCAAATTAATGACCTACCCTCATTGCTCGGGGAATCGGAAAATTTGGGTAGCGTCCTGAATTATGGATTGTTCACGCGGTCACTACAGAGGCAAACTTTCCCGCTAAAACCAAACTCAGTGCGCCCATCAGTCGCGTATCCGCACCGAGCGTAGATGCAAATGCAACTCCCGATGGCAAACCACGGCAGATACTGTTCTGAGCGATTCCACGATGGAGCTCATCGGCGATGAGGGGCCACGCGCGTGATATTTCTCCAGCAAGGATCACCGCCTCTGGGCTAAGACCCTTGGTGATATTAGAGATTCCGAGGCCCAGGAAGTAAGCGGTTTCCAGGAGAGCGTCCTTTGCTAATTGATCGCCTGCAAAAGCAGAATCAATTAACTGCTTAAAAGTGATGCTGGACTCTTTTGAGCCAAAAGCTTTTTGAGAATAGCGCGCAATCGCGGCGCGCTCTGACGCAAATGCTTCCCAGCATTCATCACTACCAGCAGCACATGCTACTGGTGCTCCTTTACCAATTGTCATGTGACCAAATTCGCCGGCCCCACCCACCATTCCGTGATAGACCTGTCCATCAAAAATAATTCCAGTGCCAACTCCTTGCTCAACCAGAACCAAAATGAAGTCGCGGACATCGCGAATCTCGGGACGACCAAGCCATAGTTCCGCCAACGCCGCTGCGTTTGCGTCGTTATCCACACGCACTGGTAGTTTAGTCACTTCATGTAGTTCATCCGCTATAGACCAATCCCGCCATTTAAAGTGTGGAACGAAGAGCGCCACTCCACTTTCGGAATCCACCAGACCAGGAAGACTAATTCCGATTCCTTCAATCGCAGGCTCGCTCGCTGCGAAGTCCTGAATGCAATGAACGATTCGTCTAAAAGTAGTTTGCAGATCCGGATCGGTAGCAAACGTTTCTCTTCGCGTTACTCGACCAACCAGATCAGCTGTGGCAACCGTCGTATTGGCAGTTCCCACATCGACTCCGATCGCAATGCATCCAGCACCGCGAAGCTTCAAAAGACTTGGGGGTCTTCCACCCGTGGATTCGCCCTCGATTTCATAGATCAATCCTTGATTCTTCAGCTCCTCAACGATTAGAGAAACGGTCGAACGTTGGAGGGCAGTTTCCTGCGAAATTGCGGCGCGTGAGATTGGTTCTTTTTCGCGAACGTAGTTGAGAACTATCTGGCGATTGATATAGCGGATCGTATCAGAACGTGCGACATTTGCCTTCTTTAGATTTATCCTCCGCAAGTTGTTGATCCAATCCCAAGTACACCGAGTTGATTGTGGTACGAAATTCCAAGCGAGAGAATGAAAGCCTGACTTCAAAACCGGCGTTGCCGATTGTTAACTAATCAATACTGAAATCAAAGCACCGCGCTGAAATCAGAAGCCGAAGAGTAAATCGTTGCTCATCAACCGTCAAGACAGCTTTTTTCAGCTGCCCCAGCGTACGTGTTGTCTAAGCGTCCGGCAGTTTGATGAAGCGGGTTACTGTCCTGACCCCATCGCAAGGCTATCAACATGCTTCTTCCATTCGCTGCTCGACATATTCCTGAGCTGAGGTAATTCCCCCGCGGCAATGACCAAATTCTTCACGCCTTTCACTGCAGGAAATTCCAGCGCCGCCTTTGGTTTAGCAGCTTCAGCCAGGATTGCGAGTTTCGCGTCTCGCCACTCCGGAGGTGGTGCGACATTAGTCGAAATGTATGACAGCGATTCCAACCCTATCTCGCCAAGATTGGCCAGGTCCCCAGCGAGCGGTTTGGCCTCACGGAGTGCTGGCGCTCGTTCAAATAGCACGCTCAGTGAGACTTCAGCATCGCGCCAGGAAGTCAAAGTTGAACGCAGGTCTGAAGCATTTGACTGGAAGTGCGGAGCATCCGAAAGAAAGGCATCAACCATCTTCGCGAATTGTCGGCTCTTCTTACTGTCGGGTCGCGCAGCATCAACCAAACCTGTTAACGGACTCAACATCGTTTGGGGTCGCTGTTCGCCACGGCGATACTCTTTTACTGGTTCCACAAGTGACGTCAGGACTTTCAAAGTCTCGATGTCGCTAGTACCCGACAGTCGCCTCAGCAGCACGTCAACGTTGCGTTCGTGCGTTAGGCCCAACTCTTCCAGTTGCACACTGACGACATCCAGTCGTCGATACATATCATCGACGTCGGTGGTCGTTCGCGGTGACCATAAACGCTCAGCGATGGCAGCAGTCCGAGGCCAAATACGTGAGTCAATAGTCTCCGGACTAACGAACTCTCCCCACATTGTCGCTTCACCACCGAGAATATGCTTTTGTTCCTCAGGAGTGAGAGTGGTATCAGCAGGGACGGGGTCCACAACATAGTGCTGGGAAGTTGGATAACTCAAATCGATGTAGTAACCATTTGAGAGAATTCCGTCATAGCCTTTCCTTGCTGCGTCCGCCAGCGCCGCGGTCCCGCGCCACGAATGGATTACAGCGTTCTTGGGCAGCTCCGGTTGGAGAATCTCATCCCAACCAATCATCTTCTTTTTGTGCTTCTCTAAAATCTTCAACAATCGTTGATTAAAGTAAGCCTGCAAGGCATGGTTGTTTGCTATTCCCTTTTCCTTCATGAAGGCCTGGATGTTGGGGTTGCGATCCCATTGCTTACCTTCATTCTCGTCTCCGCCGATGTGCATATACGCATCAGGAAACAGTGCGGCCATTTCTCCAAAGAAGACATCGAGAAACTTGTAGACGTCTTCACGGGTTGGATCCAGCGCGGGTTCAAAGATGCCTGCTCGTCGTTCAATCGAATAAGGTCCAGGAGCACTCCCTAACTCCGGATGTCCAACCAGCCAGCTGGTGCTGTGTCCCGGGATATCGAACTCAGGTACAACCCGAATGCCTCGCTGGCGAGCATACTCAATGATCTCTTTCGCTTGTTCCTGGGTATAGAAGAGGCCATCAGAACCCATCTGATGTAGCTTTGGAAATTTCTTACTTTCGATCCGAAACCCCTGATCCTCTGTCAAATGCCAATGGAAGACATTGAGTTTCACTGCTGCCATTGCATCTAAATTTCGCTTCAACACTTCTGGTGGTTCGTAATGTCTACCGATGTCAATCAACAACCCACGCCAGCGAAACCGCGGCTGGTCTTTGACTTTTGCCGCCGGGAAGTAATAGCCATCTCGGTTTGACGTGACGAGTTGAAGGACAGTTTCCAAACCTCGCAACGCACCAACAACGGTAGGCGCTGTCAGCAATACCTCTGGGCCAATATTAAGTTCATAAGATTCGTCCTCATCCAATGAGGGAATGGTTTCACCAGCCTTTGAACATCGGATCTCAAGAGTTGTCGCCGGGCTGGCCGGCGAAGCTCCCTGGACAAACGTGAGGCCAGTTCGACCCTGAAGGCGCCTCAAGAATCGACCGATACCACCCTCCAGTCGGGAATCCGTATATTTTGATGCTACAACCTTGAAGGAATCGGTTATCTGAACTTTGCCGTTGTAGAACTCGATGAATGACGGCACAGGCATCAAATTGTGTTGGTATTTGATGACGACTCCAGGCCCCTGCTGTTGTGTGAGGACGTTTGACGGCATTCCAGCAGTAAGAACTATCGTTAACAACAGGCAAAGTGGTTTTGTGCTCATAAGAAGAAGTGCCCTTCGGTGCGGTAGAGAATAGAGAGTACGACAGGCTGTCAGTCCTGTCGTGGGGTTGCTTCATTTTTTCTTGTAGGCACCCATCGACCCAACAGCCTAACAGCCTGTCATACGTTGGGCTAAACGAGAGTCATCCTCCGTACTGCAACTTCTGCAGGTCGCGATAAGTAATGACCTTGATGTGGTTCTCTTCAAGAACTTTCCGGAACGCGTTGCTCGTGAAGAAATCAAAGTCACGTTGCCGCCATGCTGCTCCCCAGTTCGGGTGCTCAAAAGTGACTGCCTTCATCTCCGCATCATCGTAGGCGAGATGAATGACCATCTCAGCGAGACCTGGGGTCAACTTCTTCAACTCTTCGCCATAAAAGTTTGCCCAACCGTCAGGCGTCACAGATGGTTCGATGGTAATGATGCTATCAATCAGAATATCTTCCGGTTTCAAAATCTGAGACAGAAACGGCATCTGTCGTGCCATGTCTTTTGCGACTCTGATCGGTAGTTTGTTTTCTCGTGCGACGCGCACAAACATCTCAAACAATTCTTTGGTCTGGTACAGCGTACCCATATGTGAATCGAGATGCGTGGGCCGAATGCCAAGTTTAATTGCGCGTTCTATCTGCGCGCGAATCTCCTTTTCAGCCTCAGGAACATTTACATGAGACGCAGCTTCACTCTCCGTCAGATATAAGTAACCATCTGCGTCGAGTAAAGACTGTACACTGCCTCCAGCCAACAGCGGTCGCCATCGATATTTTTGCCATTCACTGGTAAGCGTGAGATGCAGACCCAGATCAGCCTGCGGATTGTTTCGCGCATAAGCAGCTATTTCGGGTACCCACGAACATGGCATCATGATGCTGCCCGAATTAACGAGGCCGGACGAAAAAGCTTTGATAGTCGCTTCGTTGATTGAATGTGACATGCCGAGATCGTCAGCATGTACGATCACCAACTTCGCATCAGCCGGATAACCAAGTCGTTCTGCCACTGTCTTCGTCTGAGACATTGCTGATCCTCCGACTGTTAGAAGGATGATTAAGACCGCTCTTGACAGGATCAGTTGTCTTCTCATGAAATTCCTCCGAAACGTAAGAATGTGCGATATGCTTTAGCTTGTCGTGACGCAGCCAATGATTACCATTATTGAAATCAGCACGTTAACTGCAGACTCCACAGCGCGACTATTAGCCGCAACCAAACACTCGAATGAGTTCGCGGCTTCGCCGCACTCCTTGCGGAAAGCCTCTGGCTTTCCCTTAAGCCGTTATAGTTTGAGGCTCTGCCTCAGCGGCATAGCCGCATAATTCTAAGAACCGCGTACGGAAAGGCAGAGCCTTTCCGCAAGGAGTGCGGCGGAGCCGCCAAGACCGCAAGGAGTGCGGCGGAGCCGCCAAGAAAAACTTGCTCAAAAAACAGGAACTTGTTCGTTTGTGTCAAAGAATCAGCGCTAGTGTTTGGAGTCTCACGACAAGACAGAAGCATATCGGACATCCATCACGACTTTAGACCAAGCGCTTTAACAACGGACTCATCGGCGGTTGCGGTGCCGTTAACTTTATTAACTACTCCAAACCCACCAGCATAGTCCCACATCGTCCAACCAATTCCGTACTTTTCTAAGGCCACCCGCATGTCTCGAATCCACGTCGCACGATCTTCGGGTAATGCAAACCGTCTGAACGTACCAAACTCATTGCAGGTGATCAGAACATGACGCTTCGCTGCCCACGCAGCAGCAACACTGATCTCTCGATCGATGCGATCGGCGTTCCAGTTGTCTTCACCATAACGCAGTAAGTTATACCGCGCAGTCTCATCGGGAACTGTGTCCATGATCTTTTTCACAGCATCAACCGTCGAAGGGTATGGAACCTTTTGATAGAACGGCAGATTGGGACCTGCCCAGGTCGCTCCCTGGTGCGTGAAGGCGAACGGCTCATAAAAATGAAAGTTGTAGATGACGTTGGGATCCGAATAAGGTTGAAGTGCGAGCAATTCATACAGACCTGACCATCGATGGCCCGACGCTATGATCGTATGTTGTGGAGCTCCCAACCGAATTGCCGCAATAAGCTTCGCCTGAATTCCATACCATCGATACGGATCCTCTACCATTGGTTCGTTGATGACTTCAAAAAAGACCCTTTCGGGATCTCGAGTAGAAAGGTGTTTCGCGAGCGAAGTCCAGAACCTGGCGAACGCTTCGACGTGCCGGTCTTCTGTATTTAACCGGACCTTGAATGGATCTGAAGGATGAATATCAATAATGACGGCGAGATCTCTGGTCAACATGTTATCCAGAGCCGTATCGAGGTATTTTAGATACTCCACATTCAGCTTTGCTGGATCGTCCCACTCGTTAAAGAGCGGTGCAGGTTCGATGGTGAAGCGTACGTGATCAAAACCCAGGTTTTTTATCAGCGTGAGATCGGCTGGTGTCGTGTGCGATTCCAGATGCGCTTTTGAATAGTCGTTGTTACCTGATTGTGCAAACCAGTGACTCAGATTGATTCCGCGTCGTAACCTCGAAAAGCGCGCCTTTAGAGTTGCCGAAGGCTCTGAGTTTTGTGATTCGGAGGTTTTGGCGGTTGACACTTGCGCGGTCGTAACTAATATCATCGCCGCAAGTACAGGCCCAAAGATTAGCTTGAGCATGCGCTTCTTTTAGCAGCCATGAATTTCTAACGCAAGCTTTGCTCTGTGCAAACAAAGCGAGAATCTCTTGCTTAATCCTTAATCGGCAAGAGGTCGAAACAGAACCAGGAGCGATTTCGGTACTCGCTGCGCCTCCTCTGCGTCCCTGCGTCTCGGCGGTTGAAAAAATGGTACGCCTGATGTCACCGCGGAGACGGAGAGAACTCAGGGATAGCGCAGAAAAGAAGTTTCAGAATTGTTAGTCTGCGAAAACGAAAAGAGGCAAACCTTGCAAATAACGCGTCGCCTTTTGCTGATTCTGCCGTTATGTTTGGTGATATCACCGACAGTTAAATCACAGTCAAATTTAGAGATGGAAACACAAGGCCTGCTTAAAATTCCTTTGAATAGCGGCTGGCAATTCCGCGAAAAAAACAAGGATGTGTGGTATCCCGCGACTGTTCCCGGCTCTGTTCATACCGATCTCCTGGCCAACAAACTGATCGGCGATCCTTTCTACCGCGACAACGAGCAGAAGCAACAATGGATCGGCAAGACAGATTGGGAATATCACACGACTTTTAAAGTCAACCAGCAAACACTAGATCATAAGAACCTCGAACTGGTCTTTGAAGGACTCGATACTTACGCCGATGTTTACCTGAATGAAAAGTTACTCATCAAAACCGATAATATGTTTCGGACGTGGCGGGTTAACTGCGCCGGTAATTTGAAACCAGGCGATAACACGCTGAGAATCGAGTTTCGTTCACCCATCAACGAGATCCTGCCTGTTATGGCCAGGATGAAGTATGAGCTCCCTGCTGGAAACGATCAGGGCGAGAAGACTTCGCCACACACTCGCAAAGCGCCTTATCAATTTGGTTGGGATTGGGGTCCCCGTTTTGTAACAAGCGGGATCTGGCGACCGATCTATCTCGAGGCCTGGGACAATGCGCGAATCGACGATCTTCAAATCACTCAAAAAAACGTCAACAACGAACAGGCAGATCTAAGTGCTTCCATCGATCTGGTTTCGACTGGTCAGTCCCAGGCCGAATTGATTCTGGAAGACATCGGCCACAAGACAGTCATTGGCCGTAAACAGATCAACCTGACGCAAGGCACAAATCAGGTAGGCGTGAATTTTGTAATCAAGAATCCATCACTCTGGTGGCCCAATGGTCTAGGCGCACATCCGCTTTACACGTTCAGAGCTCGACTTTTAATCGGCGGCAAATTAGCAAATGAGCGGACGGTGCGAACCGGTTTACGCTCGCTCGAAGTACGACAACAGGACGACGCCTGGGGTCGCAGTTTTGGTTTCATAATTAACGGTGTCCCTGTCTTCGCGAAAGGCGCCAATTGGATTCCAGCCGATAGTTTTCCCACCCGAATTTCAAAAGAGAAGTATCGATGGCTGATTAAGTCTGCAGCCGATGCAAACATGAATATGCTTCGTGTTTGGGGCGGCGGCATTTATGAAACTGATGAGTTCTACGAAATGTGCGATGAGATGGGAATTCTTCTCTGGCAGGAGTTCATGTTTGCCTGCAGCATGTATCCCGGCAATCAGGAGTTTCTCGATAACGTCAGAGCCGAAGCGCAGGATAACGTTCGTCGCCTGCGCAATCATCCGAGCATCGCAATCTGGTCGGGGAACAACGAGATCGAGACTGCATGGTTTAACTGGGGATGGAAAAAGAGCCTGCCTTCATCCGTTTGGGATGACTACCAAAAGATCTTCGACGGTGTTCTGAAAGAGGTTTGCGGAACTCTGGATCCAAGCCGCTTGTATTGGCCAAGTTCGCCGCACGGAGGTCTGCCGAACGATCTGAACTCCGAAAAAAGTGGTGATACGCATTCGTGGAAGGTATGGCACGCCGCAGCCCCGTTCACAGACTACCAAAAAGAGTTTCCCAGGTTCATGAGCGAGTACGGCTTTCAATCGTTTCCGCAGATTGAGACAGTTGAAACCTACACTTTACCAAACGAACACGACATTCAATCGCCGGTGATGATGGCGCATCAGCGTCATCCGCGCGGTAATCAGCTGATCAAGGAATACATGTTGCGCGATTATCCCGCGCCCAAAGACTTCGAATCGTTTCTGTATCTGTCGCAGGTTCTGCAGGCGGAAGGAATCAAGATCGGGGCAGAACATCTGCGCCGGATAATGCCGCGCAACATGGGCTCGTTATATTGGCAACTTGATGATTGCTGGCCGGTCGCATCATGGTCGAGCATCGACTACTACGGTAGATGGAAGGCGCTGCAGTATTACGCAAAGCGTTTCTATTCACCCGTGTTGCTGAGTCCATACTCGGAAGAGAAGCAAATCAGGTTTTATGTCGTGTCGGATCTTGTTACAGAAACGAAGGGGGTGTTGAACGTCGAACTTCGTGATCTTGACGGCAACAAACTGTCGACCATCAAGAAAGACGTCGTCATTGCTCCTTTACAGAGCCGGCCATATCTCTCAGTTCCAGTTAGTCAGTTTCTTCTGAATAGAGACTCGAAGAATTTGATGATCTACTGCGAGCTGGTTTCAGCAGATGGCGTCGTGATTTCCAGCAATGAGTATTTCTTTGAGCCGACGAAGAGCCTCGCACTACCAACGCCTCAGATAAGTTTCGACGTGCTGAGAGTAAGCAATGGTTACAAGGTCACGTTAAGCTCGGACAAACTGGCAAAGGTAGTCTATCTTTCGACCAAAACCGCAGGGTTCTTCTCTAACAATTATTTTGATCTGTTACCAGACAAGCCCGTGCAGATTGAATTCCGCACGAAGGCGAGTGTGCCTGTTGATGAATTCCGCAAGCAGCTGAAAGTGCGTTCACTGAAGGATGCATTTCCAACGACGGAACCTAAGTAACTAAAGCTTTTACAGCACCGGCTTCAGTCAGTGGTGTCCGTTCATAGCCTGCAGACGTAGCTTCGAAGTTGAAGTACCACGCGGCTAAAGCCTGGTGGTGTCGGGGCATCGGTCCTCGGGTGTCTTTCGTAGCTTCGAAGTTGAAGTACCACCGGCTAAAGCCGGTGGTGTCCAATCTTTTTCATTGCCAACTTCCCCACCTTTGTTGTATCTGTGCGCAAACGCCGTTACCCAATTCAAGCCACAGGCAAAATCGTGATGACGAACAGACTAGTTTCCCTTCGGTGCGTAACAGTGCTTGCCGCTTGTGTATTGCTTCTACTGACGTGTAGCAGCCTCCAGGCACAGGTTCTCGGAGATGCCGTCGATGTCAGCCTCGACTTCCAGAAGATGGAGAACGTCTACTTCGTAGGCAGCACACTGAAAAACTTCGACGCGTCAACCGGGCAAGGATTGCTTCAATGGGATCGTTACCTCAGGAACACTACGCTCTCCTTCAACAAGATCGACGTAGGTTTCGCACGGGGTCGCGCAACGGAATTCCCGGGCACGGAATACGATCAGGATCCACAGCTCCCCTTTTCGCTCACATTTGTCAGCCCAAGAACTGTCCGGCTCCGTTTGTCTACCAGATCCGTTCCGATGAGTGACGGGTCATCGATAATGTTGGCTGGACCAGTGCCAACCGACAACTCCTGGAAAGTTGAGGAGAATGCTCAGGCAATTAGTTACAAGAGCGCCCATGGCGAAGTGCGAATTATCAAGCAACCGTGGCACATCGAGTTCTACGACAAGTCAGGACATCTCCTGACCCGTACCCAAAATATCGGAGACCCGGCAACGTTTATTACTCCTGTCCCCTTCTCTTTCGTTCGTCGTTCATCCGACTTGAATCGAAGAATGGCGGCGACGTTTCTGTTGCAACACGACGAAAAGATCTTTGGCTGTGGAGAATCGTTCACGCGTCTCGACAAGCGTGGGCAACACATCAATGTTTGGACTCGCGATGGCATGGGTACGCAGAACGAATACATGTACAAGCCTATTCCGTTCTTCCTCAGCAGCAATGGCTACGGAATGTTTGTACACACCAGCGCTCCGGTGACTTTTGACTTTGGCAAGTATTACGACGCGCACAACGTAATCTACTCCGGCGATGAGGACCTTGATCTCTTCATTTTTCTGGGTGAACCAAAAGACATTCTTTCCGAATACACAGCGTTGACAGGTCGTAGTCCTGTACCCCCACTCTGGTCGTTTGGATTTTGGATGAGCCGCATAACCTATGATCGCGAGGACCAGGTTCGTGAAGTGGCAAAGCAATTAAGAGCGCATCGGGTTCCTGCTGATGTTATTCACCTCGACACTGGTTGGTTCGAAACTGATTGGCGCAGTGATTTCAAATTCTCTTCGTCGCGTTTTAAAGATCCGGCAAAGATGCTCGCTGATTTAAAGGCGCAGGGTTTCCATGTGAGTCTCTGGCAATATTCCTATTTCACAAGCAAAAACAATCTCTGGAAAGAGATGGTCGATAAAGGCTATGCAGTGAAAAACGAAGGCGGCCAACTACCTTTCGAAGATGCAACGCTGGACGTTAGCAATCCGGAAGCCGTGAAGTGGTATCAATCAAAGTTGGCCGATCTGCTGAAGATGGGTGTCGGAGCTATCAAAGTGGACTTCGGTGAAGGTGCGCCTCTCACTGGCCAGTACGCATCGGGACGTACAGGTTGGTACGAACATAATCTTTATCCATTGCGCTACAACAAGGCCGTCGCCGAAATCACAAAGCAAACAACTGGTGAAAATGTTATTTGGGCGCGAAGTGCGTGGGCCGGCAGTCAACGCTATCCGCTTCATTGGGGAGGCGATGCCGAGAACACTGACTCAGCTATGGCGGGTGAATTGAGAGGCGGTTTGTCGTTTGGCTTATCAGGTTTCACTTACTGGAGTCACGACGTCGGCGGATTCGTGCAAAAGGCGCCTCGCGATCTATACCGGCGTTGGCTCGGGTGGGGAGTTCTTACTTCACACACACGTGCACACGGTGCCCCACCGCGAGAGCCATGGGAATACGATGAAGCGCTGACTGAAGATTTTCGCCGCGCACTGGGCTTGAAGTATTCATTGATGCCGTACATTTATGCTCAAGCTAAGGACTCTTCCGCACATGGTTATCCAATGCTGCGCACATTGTTCTTCGAGTATCCAGGCGATCCGACGTCATGGACGATCGACGACGAGTACATGTTTGGTGCAAGTTTACTCGTCGCTCCACTGATCGAGCCTGGCGATAACCGGAAAGTTTATTTGCCACCAGGAACCTGGATCGACTATCAATCAAACAAGGCTTACGAAGGAGCGAAGTGGCACCAGATCACCGCAGGACAGATACCTGTCATCTTACTCGTCAAAGACCACTCAGTCTTGCCGCATCTCAAAGTTGCGCAAAGTACGAGCGAGATGGATTGGAACAATGTCGAGCTTCGCGTGTTCAGCTCAGACAATGCGCCGGTTACCGGATGGTTCACGTCACCAGGCAACAAGGTTCTGCAACTCAACTTAACCAACACACCCCGCGGATATTCATTGAATGCCGACCCGCTCGCAGGCAAAGTGAAGTGGCAAGTAACCAGGTCATCGGTCCAGAAATAACCCCTTCTTCCTGGGTCCGCAGGCGTCCTCGCCTGCTACGTTGCCAACATGCGCTCGAATTGCACGCGGGCAGGCGAGGACGCCTGCGATCCCAGGAACTACACTCAAGGTAATGCGCCAAACCGAATCAACCGCAACGCGGTTGCGTCGGGGGGTCGCAACTAATTCTGTAAGCGATTAACAATTAACGAGACGACGCAACCCGTTCCGGGTTGACAGATCTCAAGTCCGATTTCCCCAGGGTTGAAGCAACCCTGGGCTGTGAGTCGCAACCGCTTCGCGGTGCAGCACGGCAGGCGACGACGCTGCGCTCTCGTTCTAAATACTAGATAGCAACGTCCATATGAAACCAACTTACTTCATCCCATTCTGCCTGGTCGTAATCTTACTCGTCGCCACAACCACTCACGCGCAATTCGTCTCAACTCGCGGCAAACAGTTCATCACTCCGGATGGCAAACCCCTTCTTCTCAGAGGCACCAACCTCGGTAATTGGCTGCTGCCCGAAGGCTACATGTTCAAGTTCAAGAGCGCGAATTCACCGCGGCTAATCGAAAGCGTAGTCAATCAACTCGTGGGTGAAGACGAAGCGCGCCGCTTTTGGAGGATTTATCGCGACAACTACATTACCCGAGACGATATCCATTTCCTGAAACAGTCAGGTTTCAATTCAGTTCGTGTGCCTTTTAATTACCGCCTCTTCGTATCGAAGGACGATCCGCAACGATTGGATGGTGCCGGCTATGAATTGCTCGATCGAGTTGTCCGTTGGTGTAAAGAAGAAAAACTCTACGTCATCCTCGATATGCATGCCGCACCGGGCGGACAAACTGGTGACAACATCGATGACAGCTGGGGCTATCCCTTCTTGTTCGACAGTGCAGAAAGCCAGGATCTAACCGTACGAATCTGGCAAAAGCTGGCGAGACAATTTCGGGATGAAGCCTCGGTCATTGGATTTGATCTACTAAACGAACCAATCGCGACCTACTTCGATGCGAACTACTTCAATCCAAAACTCGAGCCTCTCTATCGAAAGATCGTTAATGGCATTCGCATGGTCGATAAGAACCACATAATTTTTCTAGGCGGCGCACAGTGGGATGGCAACTTCAAAGTCTTTGGACCACCGTTTGACACGAAGCTCGCCTATACATTTCACAAGTACTGGTTTGAAGTAAATCAAAAGGCGATTCAGGAGTACGTGGATTTTAGAGACAAGTACGACGCGCCCGTCTGGATGGGTGAATCTGGTGAGAATACCGACGAGTGGATTACTTCGTATCGAGCGTTGCTCGAAAAGAACGAGATTGGTTGGTGCTTCTGGCCGTACAAAAAGATCGACGCCACATCATGTGTCGCATCAATCAACCGGCCAAACGACTGGGACGTAATAGTTAGCTTTGCCGAAAGCCCAAGAACAACATTTGAAGAAGTTCGGAAGAACCGACCTACGGCGGAGAAGGTGAAGACGGCGCTGGCTAGCTTTATCGAGAATATGAAGTTCAGAAATTGCAGAATCAATCGGGGCTACATAAGGGCCCTGGGTATGCAGGATCTCTCTGCGTCATCTCGGCGTTCTCTGCGTCTCGGCGGTTTTAGAGAGCGGTAGCTGGACGTGAGGGCAATATCTGGTTGATAGAGACATGTAGAGACTCGGCACATTGAAAACCGCAGAGAAGTAAAGGCGTCGCTGAGAAACAACCGATTATTTCAAGATCAGTGTTTTTGCCAATCGGAAGTCCTGCTGCAATTCGATATCGCGTGACGATCCGCCGACAAGGATTTTGAAATCTCCGGCTTCAGCTATCCAACTCTTCTTTTCCGGATCATAAAAAGCGAATGACCGGTCATCGAGAGGAATCGTAATGGTTCGCTTCTCACCGGCTTTGAGAAAAACTTTATTGAAGCCTTTCAACTCCTTCAGAGGTCGTTGCAATCTTGGTTTGACTTCCTGAACGTAGAGTTGTGCTACTTCCGCTCCGTTTCTGGAACCAACATTCGAAACGGTAAATTCGGCGCTCACCACGCCGTTGCCTGAGGTCTTCAAGTGCAGGTCAGAATATTCAAACCGCGTGTAAGACAGGCCAAATCCAAACGGAAACAACGGCTCGATCTTTTTAGCATCAAACCAACGATAGCCAACCAACAAACCCTCTTCGTAGCGGACGGTTCCATCTTTGCCGGGATAATTACCCAAAGCGTGCGCGGGCGAATCTTCCAGTCGCTTCGGAAATGTGCAGGAAAGTTTGCCTGACGGATTCACATCTCCAAACAACATAGCAGCGAGCGCGTTGCCACCTTCCATCCCGGGATACCACGCCTGCACCAACGCCGGAGTCTTCGCAAGCCATGAACCCATTTCTACCGGGCCACCACCGAGCAACACGACGATTGTATGTGGATTAGCCTCAACCAGCCGTTGCAGCAATTCGTCCTGACCATACGGCAGTTTCATATCTTTTCGGTCAGTTCCTTCTGCATCGAAATTAGGTCGATGGTTTAGACCGCCCACATAGATCACGACGTCTGCCTGGCTCGCGGCTTTTATAGCGCGGCTGGCTAGTTCAGCATTTGGTTTGTCTGAATAGCCGGTCGAGTAAGAAACTGTTGCCCGATCGCCGGCGTATCTCAGAATTCCTTCGAGCGGAGTGACTTCATAGAAGCTCTTGATCCGTGCGCTGCCTCCAGCGTATGCCTGCAATTGAGTTCCGTTTTCACCAACCACTGCAATCGATTTGATCTTATTGATGTCCAGTGGCAACGCATTGTTGTCATTCTTCAAAAGTACAAAACTCTCTTCGGCAACTCTACGAGCGGTCGCTTGATGCTCCTTCGTGTTGATTGCACCGGCCGCACGCCCTTCGATCGCTTTTGTCTCCAACATCTGTCGCAGATTGCGTCGGGCCTTGTCGTTCAACACCTCCATCGGGAAATCACCCTTATTGAGACCATCACGAAATGCACCGGCCATGAAGAACCGATCATAAGGCAGGATCTCCGTTCCCATTTCCAGATCCAGACCGCCTAGCACAGCTCCGCGCGTGCTATGGGTCCCATTCCAATCAGACATAACAGGACCTTTGAAACCCCACTCGCCTTTCAAGATCTTGTTCAGAAGATAGTCGTTCTCAGAACACCATTGACCACGAACTTTGTTGTAGGCACTCATGACCGTGCGGACGCCTGCTTCCTTGACCGCGGCTTCAAAGGGTATGAGATAAATTTCACGTAACGTTCGCTCGTCTACTTCAACGTTAATAGTTCCACGTTCCCACTCCTGGTCGTTAGCAGCAAAATGTTTCGCACAAGATGAGACGTCTTCCGCCTGTACGGCTCGGATGTAATTCACAACCACACGCGAACTGAGGAAAGGATCCTCTCCGGGATATTCAAAGTTTCGGCCATTGAGCGGTGTACGCATAATATTCATGCCTGGTCCCAGCATGATCTGCTTGCCACGTTGACGTGCTTCCTCACCAATGACCTTGCCGTAGGCTGATGCGAGATCGACATTCCAGGTGGCCGCAAGTCCCACGAGTGCCGGCATAAAGCTGGCGAAGTCATCGGTGCGACCAGCAGGTCTCCAGTTATCAGGACCAACATCTTCGCGTACACCGTGTGGTCCATCGGAGAGCCAGCGTCGTGGAATGCCCAGACGAGGTATAGCGGCTGAAGTGAATTTCGAATCCGCATGAACGAGCGCGAGTTTCTCTTCGAGAGTCATTCGCAACAGTAGATCTTCAACTCGAGCATCGATCGGCTTATTCACGTCGAGATACATGGCACCTTGCTCCTGGGCATGTGAACTGGTTGACATCACGAGGGAGCAAGCAGCAAGTGCCAGAAGAATCAGAGAGACGAACACTAATGGTTTTGTCATGGGGTTTTGTTTGTTCCGTCCTTATATATATAGCCGCGAACGACGATGCTTTTGAAGGCCCTTGCAACAAAGTGGGTGATTATGGCACTGATTTAAGTACGACAGGCTGTTCGCCTGTCGTGGTTTACCTTCTAAGATTATGGCCCAAGATCGCCGACACGCTCACGGCCTGTCGTACTTAATCAGAGCTTCTAAAGTTCGTCAAATTTTCTCTTTGGATGCATAGTCGGATGGCTGTTAAATAGGAAACATGCTCAGACTAATACATAACCTTGGCCATTGCCCACTCATCCTGGTCCTCATTACCGTCGCCGCTGTGGGAACGAGCGGTCAGTCTTCAAAACAAAAATGGAAACTGATCTGGCAAGACGAGTTTACTGCGCGAGACGGTTCACCAGTTGATAAAAGCAAATGGACGGCCGAAGTTGGAGGGCGCGGCTGGGGAAATCATGAACTAGAGTACTACACGGACCGAATTGACAACGCTTTCCAGTCGAACGGCTCGCTTGTTATCCAGGCACTCAAAGAAGAGTTCACCGGCCGCGATAATGTTAAGCGTGGCTATACTTCAGCTCGCCTGATCACCAAACACACCTTCAGCGCAACATACGGAAGATTCGAAGCTCGGATAAAGCTGCCTCGCGGACAAGGAATCTGGCCCGCATTTTGGTTGCTCGGTAATGATATCGACAAGGTGGGTTGGCCCAGGTGTGGCGAGATCGACATCATGGAACTAATTGGGAAGCAGCCATCGACAGTTCATGGAACGATTCACGGACCAGGTTACTCTGGCGCTAAAGGCTTGAGCTCGTCGTACTCTCTTACCGATGGTAAACAGTTCGCCGAGGCTTTCCACGTTTTTGCAATTGAGTGGGAACCAAACACAATCCGCTTTTACTGTGACGACGTTTTGTACAAGACAGTGACTGCCGAGGATCTTCCCCCGGGCACAACGTGGGTATACGACCATCCCTTCTTCATCCTGCTGAATGTTGCGGTCGGCGGCGACTGGCCAGGCGACCCTGATTCAACCATTTCGTTTCCTCAAGTGATGCTCGTTGATTACGTCAGGGTTTTTAAGAAATCATGACAACACTACTCACAGACACCACCGTGCTTTAGCCGGTGGCACTTCAATTTCCCAGCTACAACTAGAGCTTCAGTATTTACTCACGGACACCACCGCGCTTTAGCCGGTGGTACTTCAGTTTCCCAGCTAACAACTAGAGCCTCGATTACTTATGGACACCACCGCGCTTTAGCCGGTGGTACTTCAATTTCCCAGCTAACAACTAGAGCCTCGATTTACTTATGGACACCACCGCGCTTTAGCCGGTGGTACTTCAATTTCCCAGCTAACAACTAGAGCCTCGATTTACTTATGGACACCACCGCGCTTTAGCCGGTGGTACTTCAATTTCCCAGCTACAACTAGAGCTTCAGTATTTACTCACGGACACCACCGGCTAAAGCCTGGTGGTGTTCTGAGAAGGTTCTGAGATGCTGCCGTAGCTGTGAAATTAAAGTACCACCGGCTAAAGCTGTAAATATGCTGATTTCCATGACCCAATCTCTCCGCCGATTCCGCGTTATCAGGTGTTGGATTGAAACGTTAACCAAAGGCTGCGGGGGGCATAGATGGAGGTCAATATGAAAGCAACGTTGTTGAGAGTTACAGTGACTTTAGCGATGGTAATCGCGTTCTCGTCGGTTTCGGCATTTGGCCAGGGCTTGGTTGAGCGCCAATCTTTTGTGATTCCGTTTGCATTTAGCGTAGGCAACAAGGTCTTGCCGGCTGGTGAATACTGCGTCTCAAGGGAAGCGGAAATCCTCCGCATTCAAAGCAAAGATGGTAAACGCAGCGTAGCCGCGCTGCCCTTTCGAAGTGGTAAGACGAACCTGTCCGATCAAGCGAAACTTACTTTCAAGCGTTACGGCAACGATTATCAGCTTTCCCAGGTATGGTTGGCTGATGGTATCGGACGTGAGTTACAACGACACCGCACTAACGCGGAGGTTTCGGAGAACTTTAGCATCGTTAACATCGTAGCCGGGAATTAAGAAGTTCAATTAAAGAGGTCGCTAACTGTCCGACGAAGTTTAGTTTGTCGCGTGAGGCCGGTTCGATAGGTTGTAGAACTGAGCATCTCGCCCCCGACGATCGACAAACTAAAGTTCGTCGGACAGTTTTAGTTTCCTGCGAGGCGCATCAGTCGAGCAATCGTATTCAATAGTGCGCGTGTTTCGTGATAACTCGGCGGCGAGTTTTTGGTAGTTGGGTTTTTCAGGCATTTGCGTCTGCTCCGCTTGAATCGGGGCGATCATTGTTTCAAAAACTCATCCACCGCGGGATTCAGTTTTCTCGCTTCACACGCCGTCGCAAGGTGACCGCAATCGCCCTCAAGCACCATGACCTTCGCTTGAAGCAGTTGAGCAAACTCCAATGCCGGACCGGGAGTCACCACGTGGTCAAACCTGGCGACGACCACAAACACTTTTGACTTTACTCGAGCCGCCGCTTGTTCAAGCGAACCACCGAAAGGCGCAGACACGTCGAGTGCCATCATCGCCTCAACCTGACGCACCTTGTCGTTGGCATCGAAGCCACCACCCTTCGCTTCCCTTGCTTTCTTAAGTTCGTCGAGCACTTTCGCACGCGTCATCTCTTTGTTGAAATGATCAGGCGTTGTTAACAGCAAGGCGCCGAATTCATACTCAGGACTACGAGCAGGATTCACGACGTAATCGCCGTTGTTCCAGTTGTGATCGTTCATGATGCCATCTAATTGCGATTGCCAAAGCAGCAAGTCATACGGCGCCAGTCGCGGCGATCCGACAATTGGTATCCCTAAGTCCATGAAATCTGGATAGGACACGATCCATTGAAAGGTTTGCATCCCACCCATAGAGATACCGATCACCGCTTTGACGTGATTGAGTTTCAAGATGCGTGTCGCTAATTCATGTTGAGTGTTAACACTGTCGCGCAAGGTGAAATTGGGAAAACTCATTCGCGGTTGTAGTTTGCTATTCGAGGGCGACGAGGAAACTCCATTGGCAAGAGCATCGACGGCAATCACAAAGTAACGATTGCTATCCACGAGTTTTCCGGGACCGATACTTCCCTCGAGCTGTTCAGTGGTGCCGCCGGCCCATGTTGGAAAGATGATGGCGTTCGATCTTGCGTCATTGAGTTTTCCGAAAGTGCGGTACCCGATTCGGCAATCGCGAAGGACCTGGCCGTTCTCGAGTTTGAAGTCGCCGAGTTGTGCGAATTGGAGATCTTGTGCGGAAACAGATAAACACGAGAGGATTAGTGAGAAGGCGATTTGTAGGAAGAAAGCTAAAGAGATTCTCATGTAGGTTTTTCACCACTTCGCGGTAGCGGGGCAGTAGCCCGACTGTCAAGGAGGGCTCATCGTCTGTAGTAGTAGCGACTGGATGTGAGCTCTCCTTGACGGTCGGGCTACTGCCCCGCTACTTCATCGAAGATCGAAGCAACAACTCGCAATCGATCGACGTCACCGGGGTAGCAACTAACCGCGTGTTGTACTTTTCGATATAGGCTTGTCGCTCCCTCGTCAGCGGATACGACTCGGAGCGACCGTACGGATACCTCGACATCCCGTGAAACGGCAATGGATAAACTTGATCGGGACTCGCTGAGTTAATGTCCATCTCCTTACTAAAGCCATCCGAGTACAAAAGAAATGTTCTCGTCCAACCGGCACGTAATGCCGGCAAAGCACTCGCGTCAAAAGCAAGTGTGATCTCATCACCCGGTCGCGCAATTACGAACATATCATCCGTGTGCGTCAACAACTCGCGGACATCACCTTCGCGAGTGTAGCGTCCGGTCATGACTTTCCACGGCGAGGTGAACAACACCGTCTTATAGTCGTAACCAAAAGGCTCGCGACCATCAGGAGTAACTTCCTTAGAGAACCCGCGCCAGTGGAGATTGGCTTCCATAGGATCCATTGGCATTGTTCTAACGATTGGCGAGTTTACGGAATCAGCAAGGAGGATCTGATCCCAATAGATTCGCATGTTGGTGACGATTCGCACCTCGCGACTGGCGCTGAGAAACTTTCCGGTTAGATCGACTGTTACCGTCTGCGGGCGTCCAACAGGAATTCCGATGTCCTCAATCACTGTTCGCCAACGTCCACGTTTGTCTTTCACCTGCAGCGCAGGGAGCATCATCGCTTTCTTCCCTTGCGATGCAGCGACGTTATCACTTGACCACGCATAGTCAGTCCAACCGGTTAACAATAGCAGCGGCTTTCTGGCTGAGGATTTGCCGAAATCCATCGTTAATGTGTGAGATTCTGCGTAGCCTCGAATTCGGTCGAGCTTGAAATCGTCCGGGTATGTTCGATCAAGTTTTTCAATTCGATTGAGGACGTCGTGACCGTGATTGTCGGTTGCGGTCATTGGCGGACGAGCGCCCTCAGTAATAAACATTCGAAACGGGCGTGGTGGATCGGACATCCCTTCGTTCGGATAGATGTCGTTCTTTGAGAGGTGATCCATGGCAATCAGTTGAAACTTGTCTGCATAGAGTGTTTCTTCCAATTCATTCGTCACTCGTAACTCATAACGTCCATCTCGTTGTTTCAACTGGTCACTTCCAATACGAACGTACTCCACCGGATCCGGTTTGTTATGGCGGCCAGGTTCTTCGAGGTACGCCATTTCGCCACCACCCATGAAGTCCGTGATGAACTCGAAACGCTCTCCGTTCCAGGTATAGAGAAAAGGACACGATGAAGGTTTACGATCCAATTCGGTCGCGCGAAGACTTGTCAGGTTCGGCGTGGTGGTATTCTTCGCAAACTCAGTTTCTGCCTGAACAATCCCGGAAGGCCAGATAATGCGAACGGCATCGGCACCCGCGCGATTGCCTAAGCCAAATACGAGATCTGCCGGAGCGGGTGCGGGAGACGCAGAATAGATTTCAGTCTTCTGCTGCAAACTGCCGGCGCGAAGATCAACTTTCGAACCAACCGCGCTACGGTTGCTGACCAACCCGTTCAACTGCACGCGCACCGATCGATTGCGATTACCGCCTTCGTTTCGCGCTACTCGCAATCCACCGCCCGGTATCCCGAAAATTATGTCTATGTCGCCATCACCATCGATGTCGCCTGAGGTCATGACACGATTACCCGACAAGGGGTGATTGACAGCTCCGACTTTACTCTCGATGCCCTGCGCCTTTTCGCTGACCTCTGTCCAACTGTCGCCGACGTTTCGCCAGATCCTAAGCTGAACAGTGGCGCCGTCGTCTCCGGTTGTCGTAACGGCACTAACAACATCTAACAAGCCATCATTGTCGTAGTCGATCAGTTGACTGGCAGTATTTACTTTGGAGATTTTCCCCGGTTGATCGGCACTCTCGCCAGGTCCGCGCTTCCATTGAAAATGCGTTCGACCATCACTCAAAGCAAATTCGCCGGGCAATGAACCGTGCCCAAAATAGAAATCTTCAAACCCATCCTTGTTGATGTCTCCAACTGCAGCACTGGTGAAGAATTTCGCGTCGCCTTTTATCCCGACCTCGGACGCGACGTTGGTAAACGTTCCGTCGCGCATGTTACGCCATAGTGAAATTTCATGGTGCGACGCCACCAATAGATCTATGTCACGACGATTATCGAAGTCGGTTGGAATAACTGCATATGCTTCGTTTAAATTTGCCAGCTTTGCTACGGCGGTTTGATCAGTAAAGGTGCCGTCGCCGTTGTTGCGTAAGAGCAGATTTGGAGCAGGCGCCAGGTTCACGCTGGTCGAGTCAAACGTGTTTGAAGGAGTCGTCGCTTCGCGCTTCCGAGGGTCTTCCGCATCCTTTTGTTCGCGTTCTGCATCGGCTCTGCCGGCGATAAAGAGATCAAGATCCCCATCATGATCGTAATCAACGAAAGCCACCGAAGTTGATAGATAAGGATAGTTTGGGATTTTTGCTTTTGCCGTTACGTCAGTGAACTTACCATTGCCATCATTGTGATAAAGCGCGCTGGCACGGTAACGCAAGATGAACAGATCGGGTTTACCGTCGTTATCGTAGTCGCCGGCGACCGCGGCAGTGCCTACACCGCTCGCCGCTTTTGCAAGATCGCCCGATTGAGCGGTGACGTCTGTGAACTTGCCGCCGTCGTTTCGATAAAGGCGTTGAGCTGTACTCGATACTTCAAGCAGATCAAGATCTCCATCGCCGTCATAATCAAAGAGCAACACCGCACCACTGCTTTGTTCGAGCAAGGCATCAGTGAACGGCCAGTTCTCACCCTTTGGAAGCACCTCACTTGTGACATCTTTAAACGTCACATCAGGTGTTTTCTTATCAACGAGGTCAGGCTCAGCACCTGTCGAAGCAACCGCATCAGCGTAGCGACCTTGTTCAAGATAATTGTTTCCCAGCGTGGTTCCAGTCCCGCGTTGGCGCAGTTCTTGAAATTGTGCGATGACCTTCTGACCTTCCTCACGCTGGCCTGAACGAATCAGTGTTGTCCCAAGGTTGTACAGGGCGGTCGCGTTGTAAGGTTCTGCAGCTACAGCGGTGCGAAATGCTGCGATGGCTTCAGGATATTTCCGCTGCTGTGAATAGATTTGCCCAAGATTCACATTTGCGCCGACGTCATTTGCATCAAACTTCAATACTTGTTGAAACGGCGCAATTGCATCGTCAGAGCGCGCTTGTGTCTTTGCGATTAAGCCGAGAATGTAGCGCGGCTGAGGAGCGTTAGGTGCGAGCGTGATAGCAGCTTGGGCCTCGCGTTGGGCGCCAACGAGATCCGGAACGTTATAGAGGGCAATAGCGAGGTTGATATGAGCCAGAGCTAACTTTGGATCGATCTGCAGTGCTCGCTTGAATGCGTCCGCACCTTCTTTGTATTTGAACTGCTCGAGCAGGGCAACGCCCAGATTGTTTGCGCGATAAGCGTCTTCGCGTGATGTGGGCCCTTGCGCTTGTGAAAGAGCGAAGTCAGGAAGGGGGCAAGCGATCGAAACGCAAATCACAATTGAAACCGCAGTCAGGAATGGGGCAAGCGACCAAACACGGATCAAAGCCAATAAGGCTCTGAGCGCGCCCCCGCCGGTTCCAGGTTCTCTGGTAGTCAAAAGCCTTTGCAAACTTGAAATTCTGGGGCCTGGAACCTGCGGGGGTGCACTCGGGGTCTGGTTGATTTTAGTTAGTGTTTGCCCGCTTGCCCCCTCCCCAACCGCGCTTTCAATTGTGTTTCGATCGCTTGCCGCCTTCCTGACTTGTTCAGCTTTCATTTTGTTATTTACCTGGTTTTATATAAGCAAGACAAAAACCTTAAGGACTAACTATGTTCGCAGGCTTGATATCTGTCGGAATAAACTCGCGGTCAACCAAATCCTTCATATCGATCGGCTTCTGAAGAATGCCTGCCTTGATCGCCATGTCATGAATTCTTTGCAATTCCTCATCAGTCGGCGTCAACATTCTATAACTCACGCGATCCGGTGGTTGTGTTAGTACATAGCGGACAAGTTTTTCATCCTGTCGAAAGTAGGGAGAAACTACTTTAGCGGCCTCAGTTCGATGCGTCTCTGCCCATTCACCACTTTCAGCAATTCCTCGCACCAAATCGCGTACAACGTCGGGGCGTTCCTTAATTAATTTGTCAGTTACTACTAGAACACATGAAATGAAGTGTGGCCAGATGTCCTTGGCGTGATACAGGACACGACCAGTACCATCCATCTCAGCTTTCGCCGCGTGCGGTTCCCCCACAAAATATGCATCGATTGCTTTAGCCGCGAGTGCGCCCGGCATATCGGGTGGCGGAAGTTCAACGAACTTAATGTCCTTCGGATCAACCCCCTGATCCGCCATGAGTTTAGTAATCACGAGATATTGATTGCTGTACTTGCTCGGGATCGCAAACGTCTTTCCTTTTAGATCGCGCAGGCTTTGCGCCGGCAGATCTTTGCGCACGATCACAGTCGAACCATCTCGATGTCCGAGATAACAAATCTTCACAGGAACACCTTGCTCTCGTAATTTCATCGCCAGCGGCGCAATCATGAACGTTGCGTCCAAACGTCCACTCTTTATTGATTCAACTACGGTTGGAAAATCTGTAAAGCGTTGTGACTCGAATCGCGTTTGGGTGCTGGTGCGCGTGGCGTAGTCGGTTACGGGGCAGGTGAGATGACAAGTTACCGGTAAGAAGCCAACTTTGAGTTCAGCACGAGCTTGCGCTTGCTGTTGATTGTTTCCACGAAGCCGCCACGGCTTAAATCGGATGAATGCGAGAACCGCGATTAGTAGGATAAGTCCGAGTAACCAACGACCAACTGAAGAACGAAACATACTCTTCCTCCACCGGGATCTCAGATTTCAGATCTCAGATCTCAGATCTCAGATTTGCGTCACATTTGAGATCTGAAATCTGAGAGCGCGTGTTTAGTGTCATGTTCGAATCCAAGCTCTGTCAAAATCCCGTGCACAGTCGTCACAACTGCCGGGTGGGTAAGTTCGCGAGGCCGGGGAAGATCGACTTCAAACTCCGCGCAAATCTTAGCTGGTCGATCCGATAGGACAACGATTCTATCCGCAAGTTGGGCAGCTTCCTCAATGTCGTGGGTGACCAGAACAACTGTGCGTGGCAATTTCTCAAGCATCCGTGCGAGCTCGTTGCGCATTCGAATACGAGTCAGATAATCCAACGACGAGAATGGTTCATCCAAAAGCAAAATATCGGAATCACCAATCAACGCTCGCGCCAACTCAACGCGTTGTCGCATTCCGCCGGAGAGTTGATGTGGGTAATGATTGGCGAAACTCTCGAGCTTGATCAGCTGCAGCATTTCCTTCAACTGCCGTTCGCGTTCTGCCTGGTCTTTAAGATGTCGAAGACCCAAAGCAATATTTTCGCTAACTGTTTGCCAGGGGAAAAGACTATCAGTTTGATAAACCATTCGGAGTCGTTCTGAACAAAGTACCTGACCTGCGTTCGGTTTGAGGAATTCTGAAAAGAGATTTAGAAGTGTCGTCTTCCCGCACCCGGAAGGTCCCACTACAGCCACAAACTCACGGCGCTCAATTGCAAGTGAGAGATGTTGAAAAACAGTTATTGAGCCGAAGCTGAGCGAAACGTCATCAACTACAAGGGGCTTATCGTTCATAGCCCCACCTCACGCTGGGAATCTTCGTCAATTGCAACAGAATTCTATCCAGGAGAATTCCAATGATCCCGATCACGATCATGCCGCAAACGAGTAAATCCATTCGCAAGCCATTTCGCGCATCCCAGATCGCAAATCCAAGACCGGCTCGTCCAGCGATCATCTCGGCAGCGACTACAACGAGCCACGCGAGTCCCGCAGTGACTCTCAACGCTGTTATGACCTGAGGAGCAATGGCCGGCAAGGTAACATTGGTGAGCATTTCGATGTTGGTAAAACCGTAATCACGAGCGACACGAAAGTAGACTGACGGGATGTTCGCGACTGCCGCAATCGTTGCCAGCACTAACGGGAAAAAGCAGGCCATGAAAATCAAAAACACCGTCGGCAGATCACCGATACCAAACCAGAGGATTGCAAATGGAATCCAGGCCAGCGGTGACAGGCTACGAAAGAAGTTGATGAGTGGAAGAAAAGCCGAGCGGGCGCGGGCATGGTTGCCAAGCCACAGTCCAACAGGTATTCCCGTGAACACCGCAAGCCCAAATCCGGTTGTGACGCGAAAAAGTGAAGCGACGATGTCGTCCACCATTCTACCGTTACGCAACTCTTCAACGAAGCCCTGGATCACGGCCATCGGTGACGGGAAAACTGATTCCGGAAAAATCTTGAGTAACGAGATTGCAACCCAGATCAGAATTGCAACGAGCAGAACAACAATCGGAAGGATTCGCTCTTTGGAATTCATTGGTGTGAATTGTCTTGTTGCTTCCTCTTTTTCTTTGGGTAACAAGCCAACTACTTGTTGTTTTTTGAGTAAGCTTTTTCTTGGACCCGAAGGGACCGAATTTAATAGCCGCGGGCGAGCGGCTTTGCGCGAAGCCCACGGAACTGACCAAGCGTAAGATCCGACCCTGAAAGGGTCCAAACGGCCTGATTTGTCCGACCCTTTCAGGGTCTTAAATTTTCGCCTGACTTACCGTGGGCTTCGCGAAGCGCTCACCCACGGCTATTAACTTTCATCCTTTCAGGATGGTGACAACCGCGACAGGATTGCTTCCTGATTTGCGATGATTCGTTTTTGATTATCCATCACGCTATCCAACTTTGCCTGGTTGTCGAGAATTGCAGCCTGGTTCGCGATGATTCGTTCCTGATTGGACAGCATACGATCTAGCTTGTCCTGATTGGATTGAATCTTCTCCTGATTGGCAATTATCGTTCTTTGATTGGCAATAATCTCATCAGTTGACATGGAAGAGTCTCCTATTGGCAAGTGGGTAAATAGGACCTATAGGACTTATAAGACCTATCCTCTGTTTGTGTCGCGCGATCATGCCCTCTCTTGTTGGGCTAGGCAATCAACCTTAAGTTTGATCTCGTCATCATCCTGAAGGTGTACCAGGGGATGTAAGCGAGTGTGCTATCTTGTGCCGCACAAACTGGACAACATTTCAGTTCCTTCTGGCTGGTTCTCCTGATTAATCGGAACTCCCGAATGCGCTCGGATATAAAGCGAAAACGTCAAGCCGTTATTGTGCTTGCCTTGCTGTTGCTTGGGTCTTCAACATCGTGCCGGCGAGACAGTGTGCCCAGGAAACCCTCCGCTGCTTACAACGAAGCCGTTAAGATCTTCTACGTCGGACTCGCGGCCTTGCAGGTGGGCGATGATATTCGTGCCGACTCGAAACTCTCTCAACTGACACAACTCGTTCCCGACGAACCGAGTGGATGGGGCAATTGGGGTGTGTTGGCCCTGCGCCAAAGAAACTTCGAAGCCACTGCAGAAAGATTGAATCGAGCTCGTTCTCTCGCGCCTGAGAATGATCAGATTCAGTACCTTATCGGACTGATGGAAAGCGCGCGTGGCCGATCTCAGGAAGCCATCGATGCTCTCGATAAAGCGACGCAACTAAATCCAAAGAATCTGATAGCGCTTTACAGACTTGCGGAAGAGAAAGAGCGCCTGGGTAACGAAAATGGGCTCGCCGATGTCCAGGCGTTACTGCAGAAGATCCTTGCTGCTGATCCGCACAACCTGGCGGCTCTTGTTGAACTCGGACGCATCGCAGCCAAACGCAATGACACACAAACTCTTCGAACTACTGTCAACAGTATTTCTGAACAATCGAACGGCTGGCCAGACGAAGTTAAGCAACAAATGAGTGCTGTGCAAACGGCGGTAAATGGAAGCGATCCCGCAGCCACAGCAGTTCGACTTACCTTCCTTCGCAACGTGTTGGTTCGAGTGCCGGTCTATCGTCAGAATCTTAGTTTGATAAAACCTCCACCGGGCGAGGAAGCAACCCCATTTACAAAACTACTTCGCATGGAATCACCCACCTTCACTCCCGCTGCTCCAGATATGGCCATGAGCTTTTCTGAAGAGCCTGTCTCAAGCTCATCGTCTGATAAGTGGAGCTGGATCGGCGCCATCTCGATGAACGGCGAAGGCTCGCCTACAGTGGCGATGGCTAATGCGCGTGAACTGCGGATTGGTAGTGGATCCTATCCCTTTCCATCTGGACCATCGGCGACGCCTCCAACTGCAAACGCGGTGGCTTCGTTAGATTTCAATTACGATTTCAAAACCGATTTGGTATTGGCGGGAGCGGGTGGTCTTCGTCTCTTAAGACAGGAGACGCCAGATAAGTTTTCAGATGTGACGGCGGAAACGAAGCTACCGCCCGATGTAATAAATGGAAGTTACACGGCAGCATGGCCAGCAGATATCGATGCTGACGGCGATCTCGACATTGTGCTCGGCACTAAAGACAGGCGACCTGAAGTCTTGCGCAACAACGGTGATGGCAGTTTCAGCCAGACCCAGGTCTTCGCTTCAGTTTCGGGACTCAGTGACTTCGCGTGGGCTGACATTGACGGCGATGGAGATCCTGACGCGGCGTTGATCGATGGCAGTCACAAGCTTCATGTCTTCATTAACGAACGAAGTGGTCAGTTCAATGAAAGGCAAGCTCCGGCCTGGCTTGCACCACTTAAAACTCTCACGGTGGCGGATCTCAATCAAGACGGTGTACTGGATCTGGTTGTCGTCCAGGACGATGGCTACATTGTGAGCCTCTCAGATCGTGATGACGACTGGCAGGTTCAGAAGATCCTCCGCTTCGAGACGGCTCCGTACGGTCACCGAGACTGGCATCTAGCCGTCCTGGACCTGGATAACAACGGCGCTAACGATCTTTTACTAACGTTCAGCGATAGTCCACTAGGTAAAAACTTTTACGGCTCACTTATATGGCTGTGCGATGCCGAGAACAAGTTCAATTCTTTGATGGACAAGAATCCTCCCAATGGCGTCCCTGCTTCGGAGCGAATTGGACCTTACTACACGCTGTCGGTGTCGGACATTAACGGCGACGGCCGTTTGGATTTATTGGGAGTGGACAACGATGGTAAGGCGATTCAGGCACTTAATCGCGGGACTAAAAATTATCACTGGCAAATCATTCGACCTCGAGCAGCTAGAGCCGTTGGCGATCAACGCATCAACAGTTTTGGTATTGGTGGCGAAATGGAGATCCGGGCAGGAATGCTTGTGCAGAAGCAGCTCATGATCGGCCCGATTGTCCATTTTGGCTTAGGCGAACAGACAGGCGCCGATGTAGTCCGGATCGTATGGCCAAACGGCGCTGTCCGCGCAGAGTTTGAGACGAAAGCCGATCAGTCAATTCTCGCTGAACAACGTCTCAAAGGCTCTTGTCCGTTTCTCTTTGCGTTTAATGGCAAAGAAATGAAGTTTGTTAAAGATGCTGTGCCATGGAGCTCGGCAATCGGATTACGAATAAACACACTTGGTACTGCTCGTGTTGAGGCAACCGAGGAATGGTACAAGATTCGAGGCGATCAACTTCTTCCGCATGATGGCTATTACGATCTTCGCATTACTGCGGAACTCTGGGAAACGTACTATTACGATCAACTGGGTTTGATGGTGGTCGATCATCCAGCAGGAACCGACATCTTTGTAGACGAACGTTTTGTCATTCCACCTGCCAAACTGGCAATCACCACGGTTGAAACACCTCACAAGATTGCGCACGCATGGGATGACAATGGCCAAGACGTAACCGAGGTCGTCTCCGCGCTCGACGAAAAGTATTTGGACACCTTCGGTCGTGGACGATATCAAGGCGTAACGCGTGACCATTACGTCGAGTTGGATCTCGGTGATGATTTGCCGGCATCTGAACCAATCTATTTGATTGCCCAGGGATGGATGCATCCGACTGACTCCTCAGTCAACGTTGCGATCAGTCAGGGAAACAATCAGCCTGCCAGGCCGCTGAGTCTTGAAGTACCTGATGGAAAGGGTGGATGGACAGTAGCAAAACCGAATCTTGGTTTTCCCGCGGGGCGAAAGAAGATTAGTTTGATTGATCTAACTGGCGTCTTTCGTCCCGCAACGCCGCATCGCATAAGACTGCGAACCACTCTTGAAATCTATTGGGACTCATTCGAGTGGGCGAAGGCTATTCCAAATCAGCAACTAAAGACTGTGCGATTAGATCCGAACGTGGCCGATTTGCACTTTCGAGGTTTCTCGGAAATTAGTCAGGCCGATAATTCATCGCCAGAAATCCCGAATTACAATCGATTGGCAAGTTCGAAACAGATTTGGCGCGATCTGATCGGGTACTACACCCGCTTCGGAGACGTCCGCGAATTACTGGCACGGATTGACGATCGATACGTAATCATGAACGCCGGAGATGAAATGTCGTTTCGCTTTGCTGAGCAACCTGCCCCACCATCAGGCTGGTTGCGCGATTACGTAATCATCGGCGACGGTTGGATAAAAGACGGCGACTACAACTCGACGTTCTCAAAAACTGTCTTGCCATTGCCATATCACGCAAAACAGGAATACGTTACGCCGCCCACCACTTTGGAAGACGAATGGGTGTACAAGAAGTATCCTGACGATTGGCAGAAATATCACACTCGCTACATTACTCCCCAGGTGTTTCGCAACGCTCTAAGGACCCAGGAACCGTAATGATTAAGCGATTCGCCAGGATTGTGTTGGCTGTACTCTTTGTTGCTCTGATCGTCACTCCCGTGCTTCTGCGGCGTCTATCAGCTCGGCGACAAAAGAGCCTGATCACCGCCGACGCTCGATCAGCTCTCAATCGTTATGGCGTCTATTTTGAAGAAGTCTCCAAAAGCGTTGGTGTGAACTTCGTACATCAGGCACCCATACTCGATCACAAACTCGATCACATCATGCCGCAGGTCGCGTCCATGGGCGCAGCAGTTTCAATTGTTGACTTCGATCGCGATGGATGGCCGGACATATACGCCACAAACAGCGGTGAAGGAAGCAAGAACGCACTCTACAGAAACCAACAGAATGGCACCTTTAAAGACGTTGCCGGCGAAGTAGGTTTGGCCGATCTGAATCAAGCGGGTACCGGTGTCTCGATGGGAGCAGTGTGGGGCGACTACGATAACGACGGTTATGAAGATGTGCTGCTGTACAAATGGGGACGACCCGAGTTATTTCACAACGATGCGGGAAAAACATTCACGCGCGTAACAGATAAGGCTGGTCTACCATCGTGGGTCAATGCAAACACGGCAATCTGGTTTGATTACGACGGCGACGGAAAACTCGATCTGTTTCTTGGTGGTTATTATCCCGAAGACGTCGATCTCTGGCATCTCAAAAATACCCGCATGATGCCTGAGAGTTTTGAGTACGCTCAAAATGGCGGACGCAAATACTTATTTCACAACCTGGGTAATGGAGCGTTCGAAGAAGTCAGCCAGAAACTGGGTATCGATACACGACGTTGGGCGTTGGCCGCCGTCGCAGCCGATCTAAGCGGCTCTGGTCATCCCTATCTCTTCATCGCAAACGACTATGGCATCTCCGAACTCTACTCCAACGACGGCAAACAATTTCGAGAAGTTGGCAAGCGCGCGGGCGTTGGTTTCTCACCAAAGAGTGGAATGAACGCGGCGATCGGTGACGTGCTGAACAACGGCACCTATTCAATCTACGTCTCTAACATTTCTGAAGAAGGTGTACTGATCCAGGGAAACAATCTATGGATGCCAAAAGAGGGCACGAATGGCGACTCGCTTCAATATGAAAATCTCGCTCGCGACATGGACGTAGAGATTGGTGGCTGGAGTTTTGGCGCGCAGTTTGGCGATCTCAACAATGATGGGAATCAGGATCTGTATCTCGTAAACGGTTACGTTTCCGCGGATCGAATTAAAAATTATTGGTACGACTTCTCCAAAATCACGGGTGGTAACAGCTCAATCATCTCCGACGCTGCAAACTGGCCGCCGATGGAAGGACGTAGTCTTTCCGGATACCAGCAAAAACGAGTGTGGTTGAACGATGGTGCGGGCAAGTTCGTCAACGTCGCGACTGCCGTTGGAGCGAACGATGAGTACGACGGACGCTCGGTAGCCCTGGTTGATCTTTGGAATCGAGGCGTACTGGATGTGGTCGTAGCAAATCAAAAGGGCCCATTGTTGATTTACAAAAACAATGCTACGCAGGACAACAAGTGGATCGATTTTGAACTTGAAGGCACGGTTAGTAATCGAAGTGCGATAGGTACTGAGGTCAAACTATTTTGGAATGGAAAGAGACAAGTCCAGACCGTCTCAGGTGGGAGCGGCTTTTGCGCACAGAACCAAAGACGGTTGCATTTTGGGGTGGGAAAGAACCCGCATATTGAAAAGGCTGAGATCCGGTGGCCTTCGGGAAAGACCCAGGTCATCGAGAATCCGGTGATTGGTCAGGTAAACAAAGTGAAGGAATAACCGAGGTGCACTCGCCGGTGCAGTAGCCCGACTGTTAAGGAGGGCATCGATACTGTATCGACAGACGCTCAGCCCTCCTTCACAGTCGGGCTACTGCCCCAAGGATTCAGAGTGAGCGAAACGAGTAATACAGTCGCTGCAGTTGATATGCGCCGGCCGAGACTTCGGCTTGATAATCGTTACATCGCGCCGCTCTTCATCACATTCATTCTACTCGTCGGTCATCTGTCGTACGGAATTCTCGAGAGTTATCCGAAAACAGCGCTTGCCATCGCCACAGCGTTAGTGACTGAGTTGATTCTTGGTCGAATCTTCTATGGAAAATGGTTGAATCTTGCGAGTGCCTACATCACTGGCATCAGTGTCGGGATGCTCGTGCGCTCCCCTGCATATTGGCCGTTCGCGCTATGCAGCGCAGTTTCGATCATGTCGAAATACGTTCTGCGCGTAAAGGGACGTCACATTTGGAATCCGTCGAATTTTGGCTTGTCGGTTCTGTTCTTTCTGGGTGCAGAAACGGTTGCGGGACTGAGTATTCAGTGGGGCAACTTCATTGGACCGCTGTTGGTGATTTGGATCCTGGGATCGATCATCATTTATCGAGCCAGGCGTTTTCACATTTCACTGACGTATGTGATTTCGTTTTTCGTCTTTGCATTCCTGCGCAGTTGGATCACTGGACACCCGTGGGCTTCTGAAGTCGCTCCAATCACCGGGCCGATGTATCAGCTATTCGTGTTCTTCATGATCACAGATCCCAAAACTACGGTGAAGACGAAATTCGGCCAGTGCGTTGTCGCGTTCCTGGTGGCGCTCGCAGAGTGTGTATTCAGGTTAATGCAGATTGTGTATGCACCATTCTATGCGCTGTTCGTCGTGGGACCAGCAGCAAATTTGATTGAGATCTGGTGGGAGAGTCGCCGACCAATCGCGAGCACTTCTTCGAAAGCAATTTAGACTCTCTGCGCTTCGTCAGCACTCTCTGCGTCTCTGCGGTTTTGATTGGACTGCACAAACGTAACCGCAGAGACGCAGAGAACGCTGAGGAAGCGCAGAGAAATTCATAATCCGTCGTTCATTTTCGTGATGAGACTCATTTCGATCCTTCTACTTGCTCCGGCTCTATTACTGTTTACTTCATGTAGTAAACAGTCCGCGCAAAATCCCGCTGCACAACCATCCGAAGTTGCAGCGACTGCCTCGCCTTCGCCTTCAGCCAGTCCAACTCCACCGCGACCTTCAGGTGCAATTGAGTTCACTGACGTCACCGCGCAAGCCGGCATTCGCTTCAAGCACAACAGTGGTGCATTCGGTAAGAAGTATCTGCCCGAAACCATCGGCTCCGGATGCGCGTTCATCGATTATGACAACGATGGGTGGCAGGACATTCTGCTTGTGAACTCCAGCAACTGGCCCGAGCAGAAGGGTGCAAAGTCTTTTCCGGCGTTGTATCACAACAATAAAGATGGGACTTTCACCAACGTTACATCCCAGGCAGGCCTCGCGGTGGATATGTATGGCATCGGCGTTACCGTCGGTGACTATGACAACGACGGAAACGACGACATCTACATCACGTGCGTCGGACCTAATCATCTCTTTCGAAACTTAGGCGGGGGAAAATTCGCAGACGTCACCACGAAAGCTGGAGTTGGCGATCCGGGTTTCTCAACCAGCGCAGTCTGGTTTGATTACGATAACGACGGCAAGCTGGATCTTTTCGTTGGCAATTATGTTGAATGGAGTCCTGAAAAAGACATCTATTGCACGCTCGACAACAAGAACAAATCGTACTGCACGCCGCAAAGTTACAAGGGCCAAAGCGCCACTCTCTACCACAATCGCGGCAACGGTACCTTCGAAAACGTAACTCAAAAGGCTGGCCTCAACGATCCATCCGGCAAGACTCTCGGAGTTGCATTATTGGACTACGACTCTGATGGCTGGCTCGATCTGTTTGTCGCCAACGACACGGAACCCAACAAGCTTTATCACAACAACAAGAACGGCACATTCACAGACGAAGGCATTGCGGCGGGAGTTGCCTTTAGTTCGGCGGGGACGGCACGAGCCGGAATGGGTGTCGATGCTGCTGATTACGATGGCTCAGGCCGGCCGAGTGTCATCATCGGCAACTTCACAAACGAGAGCATGGCGCTTTATCACAACGACGGCTCAGGCTTATTTTCAGATGAAGCAGCAGCATCAGGAATTGGCAAACTGTCGACCCAGTCGCTAACGTTCGCCACGTTCTTCTTTGATTACGACCTGGATGGGCTGCTGGATATTTTTGCGGCCAATGGTCACGTGTCCGACGACATTGCTATTGTTCAGCCCAACGTCAAGTACGCACAACCTCCACACCTCTTTCATAACAAAGGCAAGAAGAAATTTGAGGAACTGACCGCAAAACTCGGTCGAGCAATGCAGCGGGCGATCGTTGGACGGGGAGCGGCGTATGGCGACTACGATAACGATGGCGATCTCGATCTGGTGATCATGTCGAACAACGGTCCAGCGCGTCTTCTCCGAAACGACAACGCAAATCAAAATGATCTCGTACGAGTGAAGCTGGTTGGCAACAGAACAAATAGAGACGGAATCGGTGCCACTGTATCAGTGAAGACTTCAAAAGGTGCCAAGTCAGATCAGATGGTGCGCACCGGTTCAAGCTACGCTTCGCAGAGTGAGTTGCCTTTAGTGTTTGGATTAGGTAAGCCCGAGGAGGGTCTAACCGTCACGATTGAGATTGCGTGGCCGAGCGGACAACACGACACGATTCCCAACGTCAAACCAAACCAATCGCTGGTGATTCAGGAAGGAAAAGGAATAACTGCAACGACACCGATTGTGTTCGTGCCTGTTCCGGCTGCGTCACCGTCACCATCGGCAGTACCTTCGGGGCACTGACGTACACCACCGGCTTCAGCGGGTGGTTCTTAAACTTCCAGCTATAACTTTGGAGAAATCATGAGACACCACCAGGCTTTAGCCGGTGGTGCTTCAATTTCACAGCTATAACTTTGGAAAAAATCACACTGAGACACCACCAGGCTTTAGCCGGTGGTGCTTCAATTTCCCAGCTACCACAGACAACACAACCGCACAGGTTCGCAGCAAACGCTCATCGCACTTAGATAGCTAAGAAATTGAAGTACCACCGGCTGAAGCCTGGTGGTGTCTCAGGCCCTGAAAGGTGCCTTAAAATAGCTTTGAAATTAAAGGACCACCGGCTAAAGCCGGTGGTCTTTGAGAGTCTAATCTTCAATCTGAAATCTGAAATCTGAAATAAATCTACATCCCAATCCGCTTAAAGTGATATCTCTCTTTATCGTAATAACGATCGACATCAACAGTATTGATCGTTCCCACTACCGATCGAATGTCTACTAACGACAGGTCACATGCAGGCGCTACTCCTCGAGCCGAAACCATTGTCCCAAAGTCACCATTTGCAACTGCTTCCGCAGCTCGAGAACCAAACATCATTCCCATTATTCGATCAACGGGACTTGGTGAGCCACCACGTTGTGGATGGCCCAACATGACCGCCCGAGCTTCGTAGGGCGTTTCACTCATAATCCTCCGTGACATCACTTCCCCAATTCCTCCGAGACGCACGTGACCAAAAGGATCATGACGATCGTCGATCGTAACCATCTCGCCATCCTCAGCGCGCGCTCCTTCGGCGACAACGATTACTGCATAACGCGGACTCGCCAGGTTTCCCCTGCTTAGCCCGGGTTCGCCCAAACGGTCCTTAAGTAATTGAAAAACTCGCTCGTATCGAAAAGGATATTCGGGAATCAGAATCAAGTGGGCCTGGCCGGCAACTCCCGACCATAACGCGAGATGGCCCGCATGTCTGCCCATTACTTCAACGATTTGCACCCAGCCATGCGAACCGGCCGGAGTTCGCGACCGCTCGATGATTTCAGACACATTGCGCAATGCAGTATCGAAACCGAGTGTGTAGTCCGTAGCCGCCAGGTCTTTATCAATTGTTTTTGGAATACCAACAACGGGCAGACCCTTGTCATGAAGTTTTGCCGCAACGCCGAGAGTGTCTTCCCCGCCGCACGCGACAATCGCTTCAAGCTTTAAAGATTTCGCGTTTTCGAGAACTTCGTTCGAAAGGTCAACTGGATTACCCTGCTCATCGATCTGTTTGAACGGATTTGTACGAGATGATCCCAGGTTAGTGCCGCCATCACGATCCCAGCGCCGAACCGTCTCACGGTTAAGAAGCGTACCTTCAGGCAAAGGATTTAACAGACCTCGCCAACCGTCGAACAATCCAACTACCTCAAGACCAAGTTCTGAGCCACGATAAACCAGTCCCTTAATCGCAGGATTCAATCCAGGCGCATCTCCACCGCCAGTTAAAACACCTATTCGCTTCTTATCAGACATTTGAAAGTTTTTCCTCGTTGGTGATATTTGCGGATAAGCTATCATACCGTCGTTCCGGGCAGCAGGCGTCCTTGCCTGCCAACAACTAATCACTGCTGGCGGAGGTAAAAGAGCGCCTGCAGTCCCAGGACTAACGAATTCCATGCCAACATCCAAGACCACTTATAGACGAATCGCGTGGTTGCTGCTGTTGATAATTCTTATCATCGGATTAGCAGTAGTAATAACACCGATCTGGATTATCCAGCCTTTCAAACCGCAAACTCAGCGAGGGCTCGAGTGGTCCTATATATTCCGTCGCATCTCTCCCTTCGTAACCGTCGTTGCTTCTCTTGCGGTCTTGTTGATGACGATCTGGCTGTGGCGAGGAACACGATGGTTCTTGAAGATGCTATTGGTCGTGCTTCTCCTACCAATGTTTGCTGCAACATGGATGGCACGACAAAACCACTTCGAATGGATGTTCAGGCCACACGCAAGTATCGCTTATTCGTCAGTGCCGGAAACGAACTTCGTCAACGATAACGACATGCTTCTCGCGGTAAAGAATAACGGAGAGAGTGTGGCATATCCCGTTCGTCTGATGGCTTATCACCATCTCGTTCAGGATGTGGTAGGAGGAACACCGCTCGTCGCCACTTATTGAACGCTCTGTCACACCGGTCTGGTGTGGGAATCTACAGTAGATGGACGGCAGCTTCACTTTCATCTCGCCGGCATTAACAACCAGAACTTCATCATGCGCGATGAGGAAACTGGGACATGGTGGCAGCAAGTGAGCGGTGAAGCGATCCTGGGACCACTCAAAGGACATAAGTTACGCGAAGTTTTCCATGACGAAGTTACCTTTGCACTCTGGAAGCAGGAACAACCCCATGGGCGTGTGCTAAAGCCCGACGCGACGCTATCACCAGATCAATATGCCCCGGCCGATTGGGAACAACGCGTAGGAAGGGCGCCCGTGAGAATTGCTCAGGGTCTCGATCACTCACTCCCACCAAGAACAATTATTGTTGGTGTGACTGCGGGTAACGCCTCAATGGCTTATCCACTTGATGCATTGAACAAGCAGGGACCGATTATTGATGAGCTCGGTGGAGTTCCAATTGTTCTCGCAGTTGGACGCGATGGGAAATCCGTTCGTGCGTATGAGCGAGTTGTTGATGGACGAAAACTTGAATTCTTTTCAAAGAAGGATTCGGCTCAGACACTCCTGATCGATGCGGAGACTGGGACCGAGTGGGACTTTACTGGAAAAGCATTGACCGGACACTTGAGCGGCAAGCAACTAAAGCAAGTCTCCGTGCTTCTAGATTACTGGTTCGATTGGAAAAATTATCATCCGAAGACTTTCGTTTACGATCAGGGTGTCCGATAAACTTCAGGAAGCTCTGATTAAGTACGACAGGCTGTTAGCCTGTCGGCGATCTTGGGCCTCAAGCGTGAAGGTAAACCACGACAGGCTAACAGCCTGTCGTACTTAATCAGAGCTTCCTTCAGTTTGTCGAGACGGGTCAGAACCGAAACGCGGTAGCGTCGGGTCCGGACGAATACAGCGATCTCGTTGGTGAAAGACCTGACGCTACCGCGTTTCGGTTCTGACCCGTCTCGACAAGCTAAAGCATATCGGACATAAATCATGCAACACATTCGATATTCAGTCGCGACCTGTCAAACAGACATGCCCAATCCGATCGATCGAAAGAGCATGCGCGCAAACACTGACCGCATGCTCTCGATGATTGATTCAGCAGTCGCAGGTGCTGCACCCTTTCTTCCCGTTCGACTCATTGTATTTCCCGAGTTCGCGCACTCTGCGCCTGTCTTTCAAACTGCCGCAGAACTATCGGAGAAACTTGCCGTACGAATCCCGAATGAACACACGGAACGTCTACAGGAAAAGGCACGTGAACACGACGTCTACATTCAGACCGGCAGCATGTTGGAAACAGATCCCAAATGGCCTGGAAATGTTTTTAATGCTACATGCCTGATCGGACCTTCTGGAATCCTCTACAAATATCGCAAGGTAAACACCTGGATTCCGTATGAAGTTCACACGAGCCCTCATGATCTAGCGGATTACAATGAACCCCTGTTCCCAGTTGCCGATACACCCATTGGAAAAATCGGTTGCGCAATTTGTTATGACTGGTTGTTTCCCGAAGCGCTTCGCCAGTTGGCGATGAATGGTGCTGAGATACTCGTCCGGGTTTCCGCTTATATGGATCCGTGGGGTGCAACTGAACCAATGGCGTGGTGGACAGTGATCAATCGGGCACGGGCAATTGAGAACATTGCGTACGTTGTCGCTGCTAACCAGGGCGCGAGTTTGAAGTTTTATCCACCTTATTCATGGCCGGGAGGTAGCCAGGTTGTTGATTTTGATGGACGCTTGTTAGCTGAAGCATCTCCTGGACCCGGGGAGAGAATTGTAGTCGCGCCTGTTGATATATCAGCCTTGCGACACGAACGATCCGCACGACGAGGACACCATATGCTCTCCCACTTGCGAACGGAAGCGTATCCAACTTATAGGAACCACCAGTATCCGCCGAAGACCGATGAACAAAGAGGTTTGAGTTACGAAGAGAACAATCGCCTGATTGATGAAGCAAAACGTAAGCTCGAATCGTGATAGAGTGTGAAACTCCGATTCGGTTAACTGAACAAGGACTGAAGAATAAACGCGATCCGCTTAGTCCGGAAAACCGATTTCGTGTGATTCGCGGATCGTCAATCGTTACCATAAAGATACGATCCACTAAACACACGAATCAACACGAAGTAGTGAATGAAATCCAGCTTTGTTGTAGTGCCTTTCCAAAGCATCGACTTGGCCCAAACTATTGATTGACACAAGTCACTCTCTTACTTAAGATCACGCCACTTTCTGCAACTCCCCGCATCACGGGATACGACGAACCGAACTTGACCCTCAAACACAGAGGAGACAAATCATGCGACGAGCGTTGTTTTGTACCCTAGCCAAAGGCAAGGGATTGATAGTCACCCTTCTTGTAATAGCTGCACTGACCCAGGTTATATATGCCCAGACTCAAATCACCACAGGTACGATCCAAGGCACCGTAACGGATGCCAATGGCGCGGCCGTACCAGACGCTGGCGTCGAAGTAAAAAATTTGGGTACCAACGCAACGAGAACGACGGCGACGGACGAAGAAGGTAGATTCATTGTCTTACAACTTCAGCCGGGTTTGTATAACGTGACGGTGACCAAATCCGGATTTGCCACTCTGGTTGCCGAAAAAGCAGAGCTAACCGTTGGCCAGGCGTTGAACCTGGCGCTCTCCATGAAGGTGTCTCAGGTATCGGAAACAGTTACTGTTACAGCGACACCCACCGTTGATATAGCAAATACCCAGTCGAGCACAACGCTCAACGAAACTGTAGTCAGCACGACTCCAATTCTCGGGCGCAAGTTTGAAGATCTCTTAACTCTTACTCCAGGCGTCAGCATTGTCCAGGGACCTGATGGTGATGAGATTACTTTCGCCGGACAGCGTGGGGTCTTTAACAACGTGAGTCTCGATGGTGGCGACTACAACAATGGCTTCTTCGGTGAACAACTCGGCGGACAACGCGCCGCAATTGACATACCCCTCGAAGCGGTCAAAGAGTTTCAAGTCGTCGCAAACGGCGCGAGCGCTGAATTTGGTCGTACTGCGGGAGGCGTCATCAATGTCATTTCAAAGGGTGGTACCAATGACGTTCACGGCAGCGCGTTTTACTTCCAGCGTTTGGAAGGTCTCACTGCAAACACATCGGATGGAAAACCGCTCAAGGACTTTAATCGCAAACAGTACGGCGGAACTATTGGTGGACCAATCAGTAAAGATAAGGCGTTTTACTTTTTCGCTTTTGAGGGCATCAGGGAAAAGCTAACACGCGCAAACTTGAGCGAGCCGATCGGAGCACCTTGTTCAAACTCGGCGCCCACAATTACCGCCAATGAAGCGTTGATAAATGGTAGTGATGACTGTGCTCGTCTCGCTTTGATCAACTTCATCCGTACCACTCGCAACCAGGAAGAGGGATTGCCGGTCGAACACAAGATCAACAATCAGGCGTTCTTTGCAAAGGTTGATTTCAATATTAATAAAGCAAATCAGCTGGCAGTCTCGTACAACTTTGACTACTCGAAGAATACCAATCAAACGTTCGACGTTGCGACCTACGGGAATTCAGCCAACGGCATCGAAGGTCCATCAAAGATCAACGTCCTGCGCTTTAATCTGTTTACCACCATTTCCCCGACAAAGATCAACGAGGCTCACTTCTCATACAGCCGGGAATTACGACCGCGAGCAGCTGTCGACTCGAATGTGCCGGCTGATACCGCAATGGGTTTCGCAACCACGTTCCGGTTTGGATTCCCATTCTTCCTCGAGCCAACCGTTGACGAACTCCTTTGGCGCACCCAGGCAAAAGACAATTTCTCGATGATTTCCGGAAATCACAATTTCAAGTTTGGCGGCGAATGGCTGCACACGCTCAACGATCAAGTCTTCCGCGGCTTCTTTACCGGCCGCTATATATTCGATAGCCCAGCAGGTTTCTTACGTTATGCATCACCCGCCGCGGCGAATGGGTTTGGGCCCACCGTTGGCGAATGTTTTAACGGTGCTGGTGCCTTTACCGGATGGGTCACTCAAGGGGCTCCTTTCAATCAAACTTGCGCCGCTGGAAGCAGCGTAGGTGGACCACTTCTTCTTTATTTGCAGAACGGCATCCCGACAGGAATTTCGGGCGCTCCCCCGCCAGGTAAATCAACGATCAAGAATGAAGACTTGGGTGTATTCGCCCAGGACAGGTGGCAAATTCGGCCGAACTTCACTTTAAATTACGGACTGCGCTGGGAAGCTCAGATCTTTCCGGAGCCCGTCGTTGCTCCGAGTCAAACCGTTTACGGGCCATTGTTAACAAACCCTCGCTTTCCTTCGGATGGAACACTGCATAGTCCGAAGAAAGAGTTTCAACCACGTCTTGGGTTCGCGTGGGATTTCTCCAAGCAGGGGAAATCTGTGTTGAGAGCTTCCTCGGGCATCTTTTACGGCCGGCAAAATATGCTGTCTCAAGTTGGCTCAATCACTGATAACGGCGTGCAACAGTTTGGTATCGCATGCGGATCATCCTTCGGCTGTAGCAACGGTCAAGGGTTGCCGGTATGGCCGAATATCGTGAACGTGCCACCATTAGGCGGTCTTCCTGCATTCGCGTCGATTCGCGTGTTTAGCAAGGACTACGCCAACCCGAGGATCTACACTGCAAACGTTCAGTTCGAGCAACAGCTCGGTGAGGACTGGTCCTTTTACACGGACTTTACCCATACGAAGGGAGTCCATTTAACGCGCTTTATCAACCTGAATCGCGTGGGTCTGTTTCCAGGATTCGGCGATGTATTTGTTACGAGCGCTGTGGGTAAATCTGACTACAATGGCTTTACCGTTGGTATGAGAAAGAGGTTCAGCAAGCGGTATCAACTTGAGTGGAACTACACGCTCTCAAAAGACAAGGACGACGATTCAAACGAGCGCGACCCGTTTACAGATCGGTCCTTCGATCCGTTGAATCTGAGTTTGGACTATGCCCTTTCGGATCGCGACATTCGTCACAAGTTCAACTTCTTCACCTTCATTAACCTGGGCTGGGGATTTGACGGAAACTTCCGCATTCAAGGACGCACGGCTCAACCGATTACACCAGCAGTGCGCACCGCTACCAACCGAAACACATTGCGCAAAGACAACGAGTATTTCTCGTTCGACTGGCGCATTCAACGGCCGATCAAATTGAACGAACGCTTCTCCATTATTCCGACGATCGAGATGTTCAATACCTTCAACAACGCCAACAACGTCAATCCACTAACCTCTCCGGGCCTGTTTAACTTCGACGGGTTCTTGAGACAAGGTGTTGGCGATCCGAGGCAAGTGCAGTTGGCGGTGAGGTTGACGTTCTAGGTTGCGCTGGGATCGCAGGTGTCGTTGCCTGCGATCCCAGCATCTCGGTTTCTTTATTCTTCCCGGACTTTCGTCAGCGGCAACCAACCTTTCTCGCCAACGCTGTTACAACACAGCACCCATCCATACTTACTGTCGATCCGCACGAGTCGTTCACCAACTCGCGCGCGCAGTTCGACAGCGGAGTAATCGTACTTAGCCCGTGATATTGTCCCAATAGTCTCAATGCAGTCATCAGGAACCCAACCACACTTACCTTTCTCGTTCTCGCACCAAATCCAACCGGGGTAGTCAGTATCTTCTTCACCAACCGTGAGCAGATCTCCTCGATCCACCTGAATCGGATCAGCGTAGGTCGGGTCGTTGTTTTCAATTACAACAAGAGAATTTGCCATGACTTTTAATTTGCCCTGACTGGATTTTTTTCTTGCTAAACCCCGCTTGACATACGTTTCGAAAGCACATTCTGCGTACATCTCCGTACTGACGGCGTAGCGGAGACATTGTACCTTCTCAGCCTCAACCCAGGCGGACATTCCATTCCAAAGATTCAGGTGACTCGTGTCAGAAGAACTCGAAAAACACCGGATTCTCTACGTCGAAGACCACGAAGATACTCGTGAGATGGTAAAGATCATTCTGAGAAAAAACGAATTCGACGTCATCACTACCGCTACGATCGAAGAGGGAGTTCGCTTGGCTCACGATCAGCACTTTGATCTCTACCTTCTTGATCTCTGGCTGCCTGACGGCATCGGACTTGAGCTTGCCCGGGCGATTCGTGAAATAGACGGTAAGACGCCAATCGTGTTCTTTTCTGCTGCCGCTTACGAAACGGATCGCCTTGACGCAATGCAAGCCGGCGCTCAGGCGTACCTGTCAAAACCCGCTGCACCTTCTGAACTCTGTCGGGTGATTTCCTCATTGATCGAGTTCAATGAAGTGGCGCATAGCCCTCAACATCTGCCAGTCTGCTAACAAATCCTCCCGAACTACCAAAGCTGAAAATAATCAAGAACGATCGTGCTGGGATCGCAGGCGTCCTCGCCTGCCCGCGTCATTAAGAACCAACTTCCAGTTCCTTAAGTAGCTCAAAGCAATGTTGGTGGTTATTGGACTTGGGCAGCGAGGACGCCCCCGCGGTCCAAGCACGACGGTTTGTCGTTACATCACGAATCACGGCACTGTTGTTGCCATTTAGAAGTGGTCCGAAATTGTGAGCAAAGAATGCTTGAGAAATGGACAAACCTTGCTTTCGATTGTACGGCAGCGATACAGCATGGAGGTTGAAATGACAAAAGTATGACCTTGAATGAGAGTTTTCGAAGGTTCTCAGCGTATGCCGCGAGTGTTCTGGGTTCCCCATGGCTATTTGTAATTAACGTGGTGTTGATTTTGATCTGGCTTGTCTCGGGGCCTTTCTTTCATTTCTCAGATACGTGGCAGTTATTAGTGAACACCGCGACGACCGTGTTTACTTACCTGGCTGTCTTTCTAATTCAGAACACGCAAAATCGAGATGCGAAAGCAGTCCATTTGAAATTGGATGAATTGATCAGCAGCGTTGCCGGTGCTCGAAACAGACTCGTTGATTTGGAAGATCTTTCAGACGAAGAACTCGCGCAGCTGCAGGACCAATTTCGCAGGTTGCGAACAAGGGCAAAACAAAACAAGGAGGATGACTTGCGAGCGATACACGGAGATATCGATGATGAAGTTCTCCGAAACACTGGTAGCTTGGAATCAGGTTGAAATTGCAATCTTTACTGGCATTGCGGTTGCTCAAACAATGGCAATAGGAATGGCGCGTTCTTCAGCAGTGACGCATGTCTAATTTGAGGAACCTACAAGGAGGGAAAACATATGTCTGAGGCACAAGTAACGACAGACCACAACAAGATTCAAAGTTGGGCCGAGGAACGCGATGGGTATCCGGCGCGCGTCAAAAGTACGGATGGAAAAACTGGCGGAATAATCAGGATCGACTACGAAGGCTACACCGGTGAAGACACTCTCGAGAGAATCACCTGGGACGAATGGTTCAAGTCTTTTGAGAACAACAAACTCGCTTTCCTATATCAGGACCAGGTTAAAGGTGGCGGTAAGAGTCGGTTTTCAAAATTAATCGATCGTGATTCTAAGGAGGCCCGGAGCCAGTAGCAGACTTGGAAACATTTGCATGCACACAAATGGATAATCAGTGGCTCCAACGCTTTTTGGATCCTTACGGTTGGCACGTCAAGTGCTCAAAGTAGTCTTATAGAAGCTGACTGGCAGACATCCTGTAGGGATGGAGGACGTGGTTCTGCACAGAAGTAGAACACGCCCTTTGCAATTGAAAGGGGGGAAATTATGCCACCACTTCATCCAGCATTTGTACACTTTCCGATAGCGCTGGTAGGTTTCTCTTTTGTGATGGATCTACTGGGTCGTTTGATGAACAACCGTTCGCTAAGGGCGGCGGGTTTCTGGTCGCTGATTGTAGCGTTGATAACGGGCGCTATCGCCGGCATCACTGGCTACTGGGACTTCACTCATCAACCACTCGGCGACACATCGAAATATGCAGACTTCCACATGGACACCGGCCTCGTTTTAATCGGCGCCGTTATCTTGCTCACTGCATGGCGTTGGTGGATCCGAAGACGAGAATCAATGGCGGGAGCACCTTATTTAATCATTGCTGCGTTGGTCGTCGGCTTAACACTGTTCCAGGGTTGGTATGGAGGCGAGATGGTTTATTCGCAAGGCGCTGGCGTGGCTGCCGCTGGTAAAAGCGCGGAGCCTCCGATCAGGGGCAAGGAGCGATTAGACAAAGTCACACGACGCGAACGATAGATTAAACTTACTCTCTTAGCGTAGTTTCGGAGTCGGAGTATTATGTTCCAGATATACTCTGACTCTATGCCTGTAAATTTCTGGCCAATCCTTCTCCGGCTAATCCTAATTTTTCTGGGATGTACGTGGGCTGTGTATCGGCGGGCGCCGAAAGTAGCTTACGCCATTCTGACCAGCACCCTTCTTCCCTTACGATGATTATTCCTGGACACCATAGACAAAAACATCATGGATAATAACCAACACCTTCCACCCTCGGCCCAGATGCTGCAGATGAGCTTCGGATTTAGTATTTCCCGTGCGATATCAGTCGCAGCTCAGTTCCGCATCGCCGACTATCTGAAGAACGGCCCCAAAACAGCAGACGAGTTGGCGCAATTAGCAGGCGTTCATCCTCGTTCCCTTTATCGGTTGCTGCGTGCGCTTTCAGGTGCGGCAGTATTCAGTGAAGACAGCACCGGCAGGTTCAGCCTAACTGAATTAAGTGAACTACTGCGGAGCGATCATCCGCAGAGTCTGCGCGGTTTTGCTGAACTCATGGCTGACGCATTGAACTTTCAAGTCTGGGCCGACTTGTCCTATTCAGTGCAAACCGGAACTCCTGCTTTTCCACATCAGCACAACATGCCTTTCTTCGAATGGCTCGAACACAATCCTGCTCAGGCCAAAGTCTTTCATGATGCAATGACGAGTCTAAGCGCTGGGGCGGTTATGGCCGTGGTAGAAGCCTATGATTTCTCCGGGATCTCGAAATTGGTAGACGTGGGCGGTGGACACGGTTTGTTGATAGCTTCAGTCCTGTCTAAGTATCCATCCATGACGGGCGTCGTCTACGATGATCCGAAAGTCGTCGAAGGTGCGGAGCAGGTACTTCGCGCGCACGGGGTATCTGAAAGAGGCGAACTTATTGGAGGCGATTTCTTCACGTCAGTCCCCGCGGGCGGCGACGCTTACATCCTCAAACACATCATTCACGATTGGAGTGATGATGAATGCGTAACGATTCTCGACCATTGTCACAAGGTGATGCCCGTTGGCGCGAGAGTTTTGATTGTTGAAATGGTTATTCCTGAACCGAATATGCCTTCAATCAGTAACTTACTCGATCTTCAAATGCTCGTTTACTTGAGTGGGCGCGAACGAACAGCAAAAGAGTATGGAGAATTGCTGAATCAAGCGGGATTCGATCTGCAGCGCATCGTTCCGACATCCTCCGCATACAGTGTTGTAGAAGGCATCAAGAGGTGAATGTACGGGTGCCACCGTTAATAACGAAGGACGGAACACCAGAGGACCTGAACGGAGTTCGCCATGAAACAGACGCCCGAACTCAGTCAACATTGGACCAGGGTAGGCGGTGTGTGTGGCGTGCTGGGCGTCGTTTCGTATTTGGCCGCAGCCTTTGCTCCGTTACCAGATCTACTAAGCTATATTACTGCGTTCGCGTTCGGGCCCTTGTTAGCAATCGGTGTGACTGGATTGTATTACTGCCTTGCATTAGAGCGCCGTGGTCCGATGATTCAAATCGCCACGATATTTGGCATAGCCGGTGGTGTAACCGTGCTGATCATGCTTACAACTCAGCAAGCAATCTTCAGTGTAATCAAACGGTCCTCAACCTCAGCGGGATCCCAACTCAACCAATTCAAAGAAGGCTTAAACGCGGTGCAGTTGGGCATTGATGTAGCCTGGGATATTCTGATTTGTGTTGCTGTTGTGCTTTTTGGTATCGCAATGCTGCGTCACCCGCGGTTTGGCCGAGTGTTCGGATCAATTGGAATCATTTCCGGGCTGCTCGCACTCAGCTTCAATCTATGGTATTTCCCGACACCGCCTGCGGCCGCCAATTCGATCGATTGGGGACCACTGGTTGCGCTGTGGCTATTGGTTACGTTCGTGATGTTGTTGCGATCGGCAAAATGGGCTGGCGAACGTAGTCAAGATTGTGTGCAAGCAGTAGCTGACATATGACAATTCCAATTGTTGCCCCCATCAAGACGTTCAGTAATTTCGACAAAGGAGGTTTGTCGTGCAACGCGTTTTCTTATCACTTTGTCTAGTTAGCTTTTGCGTTCTGATGCATGTGAGCTCACGAGTATTTTCGCAAGCGCAAAAATCAGAAACTCCGGGCATGACGACGCAAGGCTCGAAAGCTCCACTGATGATCACATTTGCAGATCTGAAATGGGCTGAACTGCCCGAACGGAAAGGCATGCAGTACGCGCTTCTATCAGGCGATCCTAAGACAGCAGCCTACACACAATTCCGGAAAGTGCCGGCGGGCACGGATAATGAATTACACTCCCATAGCAGTGAGATAACGAACGTCGTCATCAGTGGTATCTGGTACACGGGCTCAAAGGCGGATTCGGCGAAGGATTTTGGATCGGGTTCGGTGGTGATGATGCCGGCGAATTGGTTACACGTGAGCGGCTGCCGGCCAGGAAGTGAGTGTGTGCTTTATCAACACAGTAACGGCAAATTTGATTTTAAGCCGGCCGCCGCGACTGGCTCGGAGATGAAACCGCAGAACTAGCGAATGGTTCTGAGTACGACAGGCTGTTAGCCTGTCGCGTAGCAATCGGAGATCACGACAGGCTAACAGCCTGTCGTACTCAACCCGACAAACTAAATAAAGCGTGTCGGACATCCAGAACTCATGAAGCTCCTGATCATTGGCGGTAGTAGATTTCTTGGTCGTCACCTAGTGACTGCGGCTCTCGATGGAAAACATGAGGTCACTCCCTTCAACCGCGGCAATTATCCGACTCCACCTAATACCAAACATATAACCGGCGATCGTGATCGCGATCTCAGCAAACTTCAGGGACAGGACTGGGACGCAGTTATCGACACGTGTGGAATTCTTCCGCCGTCCGTAGACGCCTCTGCAAAAAGTCTCTCGGCAAGTGTCGGTATTTACGTTTTTATTTCGAGCGTGTCTGTCTACTCGGATGTCAGCGTTCCAGGCATACTTGAAAACGCACCACTCAAAACTCTAACAAACGAACAACTCGACGAAGCGAATCAGATTCATCGTTCTGGCAGCAACAATTACGGCTCGCTGTACGGCGGCTTAAAGGCGTTATGCGAACAGGCGCTGCTCGCTGTTATACCGGGTCGAAGTTTGATCATTCGTCCAGGTTTGATAATTGGACCGTACGACTACACTGATCGGTTTACTTACTGGGTGATGCGCGTGGCTCGTGGAGGCGAAGTGCTGGCGCCGGGACGACCTGCACGTTCTGTTCAATTCATTGATGTGCGCGATCTCTCAGAGTGGATCCTTCGGATGGTTGAACTGAAAGCCTCAGGTGTCTACAACGCCAATGGATTACCCGGTTCGGTGACGATGGAGGAAATTTTAACTGAGTGCAAGACCGTCACAAACAGCGACGCCACATTCACATGGTGTTCTGAGGCGTTTCTAATTCAAGAGGATGTTACTGCCTGGAGCAAAATGCCGCTCTGGTTACCCGAGGAGAATGCGCCGCAGCTAACCGGTTTCATGTTTGTGAACTGTGACAAAGCAATCAGCGCCGGCCTAAAACTTCGACCTCTTCATGACTCAGTTTCAGCAATCTATTCCTGGCGCAGCAATGTTCCCTCCGAAGATCCAATGATTGCGGGATTAGACATTGAAAGCGAAGAACAGCTACTCAGGAAGTGGCACGAAGCGCACCATGAGTCCCACGGAGTTGGATCTCTACACTGAAGCGTTGCACGCAGTTTGCAATCTCGTGGCTCGTGGTTCATAACGAGTAACATGGGACCTATATGGCTTATAGGACCAATATTGATCTCACTATCAGCCAGGCCTCTGGTCTTCTGCGCCAGAAAAAGCTCTCACCGGTTGATCTCACAAAAGAGTGTCTTGATCGCATCGTCAAACTCAATCCCAGCCTCAACGCTTTCATCACCATCAATCACGAAAGTGCGATCACTGAAGCTGAGACAGCGGAAAGCGAAATCCATCAGGGCAACTGGCGCGGTCCGTTGCACGGTATACCGATCGGCTTAAAGGACTTGATCGATACTGCCGGTGTAAAGACCACGTGTGGCAGCGCGTTGTTCGCTGATCGGGTGCCTGCCGAAGATGCAGAGATAGTTCAACGGCTCAAACGCGCTGGCGCTGTCATTGTTGGCAAACAAAACCTGCAGGAGTTTGCCTGGGGAGGAACTTCGGCCTCGAGTCACTACGGGCCGGTCCACAATCCATGGGATGTCGAAAGAATTGCCGGTGGATCATCCGGTGGTTCAGCAGCAGCGGTTGCTGCCGGAATGTGCTTCGCTGCTATTGGTACCGACACAGGCGGATCGATTCGCGAGCCGGCGGCCTTCTGTGGGATCGTGGGCCTTAAACCAACCTACGGACGCGTCAGCACACGCGGAGTGTTTCCACTCTCGTGGTCGCTGGATCACGTGGGACCGATCTGTCGCAGTGTCTTCGATACAGCGTTGATATTGGAAATCATCGCAGGTTATGACCGAACGGATCCTACGATCGTTGATTATCCGACGGAAAAATATACTGACGTTCTTCGTGTCGATAAGAAGCAGCGAATCGGAGTTGCGCGACAGCTATTCTTCGATGAGGTCGAGCCGGACATTGGGAAAGCGATCGAAAACGCGGTCAAAGTTATCGGAGAGATGTCGTCAGACGTAGTCGAGCTTGAACTTCCCGATGTGCCAACTACAGTGCAGGCGCCAGAGGTCTTAGCCGTTCACCAGAAATACTTTGGCAGTAGCCCCGAGTTGTACCGCAAGTGGATGCGTGAACGGCTAAAGCAAGCAATGACGATCGACACGGTCAGTTATATCCAGGGTGTTCAGGAAATGCAGAGAATCAGGCGCTCGATTAGTGATGTGTTTGAAAAGGTTGACTTGATCGTTACACCGACTACGCCTGTACCTCCGATCACAATCGCCGAAGCATTGGAGATGTCGTTGCCCGGGCCTGCGGGTGAGTTGTGGTTGCGCAACACACGCCCCTTCAATGTCTATGGCTTACCGACGATCTCCATTCCCTGCGGCTTCACCTCTCAAGGTCTTCCGATCGGGTTGCAAATTGCGGGGCCACATTTTGACGAAGGGCGTGTGCTCGCATTCGCGCACGCTTTTGAACAGGCAACTGAATGGCACACGCGAGTTCCTACACTCCGTTAGGAGTGTGAGTTTATAGATTCGCGAACCACGGAAGCGTTGGCACTCCTTCAGGAGTGCCATGTTTCGCCGCGACAAAATCGTTTGACGATGGCCGTTAGCGGTTCTTAAGACGAACATGTTTGCGAGCGCAGCAACATAGCACTCCTTACGGAGTGCGGAGTCTTCTCGCTCCTCCATCTATAAACATTCCACTCCTAACCGGAGTGCCGACACCCTCGACGACTCATCACTTCTCTGTTAATTTGCCCCCGACGCTTCAACCATACATTCAAACTAACCCAACAAACCAACTATGCTGAAGACAACTCTTGCGGGCTTGGTGGCGGTGCTGGTCACTACACAGTCGATGATTTTTGCCCAGCAACCTCGCGCGCCTTACCTTCGGAAACAAGGCACTGCAACCCAACTTATCATTGACGGCAAACCCTTCCTGGTACTTGCTGGCGAGTTGGGAAACTCATCGTCATCAAACGTCGAGTACATGCGTCCCATCTGGCCCAAGCTTGCCGCGCTGAACCTCAACACGGTCTTAATTCCTGTCTACTGGGAATTACTGGAACCAACTGAAGGAAAGTTTGATTTCAGTTTGATCGACGCCCTGATCCGGGACGCTCGCAAGCACAACCTGCGACTCGTTCCATTGTGGTTTGCTTCGTGGAAAAACAGCATGTCGTCTTATGCGCCCGCGTGGGTTAAGACAAATCAAAAACGTTTTCCCCGATCTCAGGAGCGAACCGGAAACGGGATGGAAATACTTTCACCATTCAGTAAGGAGAATGTCGAAACCGACGCGCACGCCTTCGCTGCGTTCATGCGGCATCTGAGGGAACTTGATGGAAGCGATCACACCGTGATCATGATCCAGGTTGAAAACGAGATTGGAATGATTCCAGACTCGCGTGACCGCAGCACAATTGCCAATGAGTTGTTTGCTCAGTCAGTACCGTCGGAATTAATGAACTATTTACAGCAACACAAAGAGGAACTCGTTCCGGAGTTTCGTGAAGTTTGGCAGACAAACGGTTTCAAGACGCGCGGTACGTGGGAAGAAATCTTTGGGAAGGGACCCGGCACGGACGAACTCTTTATGGCCTGGTGCTTTGCCCGATACGCAAATCGAGTTGCGGAAGCTGGAAAAGCTGAATACGCCTTACCAATGTTTGTGAATGCCGCGTTGATCCGTCCGGGTCATTTGCCGGGTCAATATCCAAGCGCTGGACCGTTACCTCACCTGATGGACATCTGGAGAGCCGGCGCTACAAAAATCGACTTCCTCTCACCTGACATCTACTTCCAGAATTTTGCGGAATGGGTCCGACGCTTCGACGTTTCGGGCAATCCAATATTCATTCCTGAAGCAATGCCTGCGCCCAGCGACTCGGTAAATGGCATGTACGCAATCGGACAACACAATGCGATTGGTTTCAGCCCGTTCAGTATCGACTCATTAGACGAACAAACGACCGATGCGCTAACGTCGAGTTACGATCTTCTAAAGCAACTGTCGCCACTTATTCTCGAGCGTCAGGGCAAAGGGTTAATTGCGGGCCTGCTGCCGGAAGGTCCGGAACAACGTGCGCCTCAACAATTGCGACTGGGTGATTACGTTTTGAATATCACTTTCGATCGACCATCGTCTCAGAATCCGAATGTGCTTTCTGGCGGACTCGTGATGTCGACTGGGCCAGACGAATATTTGTTCGCAGGCACTGGATTAACGATCACATTTGAAACTGAAAAGGCTGGTGACCCGATCGTAGGTCTTCTTTCGGTCGACGAGGGTCGATATGTAAACGGTCAATGGGTAGTGGGTCGCAGGTTGAATGGCGATCAAACGCATCAGGGCCGCCACGTGAGGTTGCCGCCCGGTCGATTTGGTATTCAACGGGTTAAGCTGTATCGCTATCGATAAATTTTGGAGTGCGACGGCCTGCCGTCGCTTTATTACAGGAGAACCTGTTCGGATCGGTAGCGCTTTAACAAAGCGACGGCAGGCCGTCGCACTCCAAAGTTAACGCTGAGCGAGAACCAAATGGACGACGCACTTGTAATTCATCGCCTCCACTTCGCATTTACTATCACCTATCACTATCTCTTTCCTCAACTAACGATGGGTCTGGCTCCTCTCATCGTGATCTTCAAATCATTAGCACTCTGGAAAAATGATGAGCGTTACAACCGTGCAGCACGCTTTTGGGCAAAGATATTCGCAATCAACTTCCTGTTTGGTGTCATCACTGGCATACCGATGGAATTTCAGTTCGGCACTAACTGGGCCAGGTTTTCGCAATACTCCGGCGGCGTGATTGCTACGGCTCTTGCGATGGAAGGGGTCTTCGCGTTCTTCCTCGAATCCTCATTCCTTGGGTTATTCCTTTTTGGCGAAGGCCGCTTTGGTCAAAGGATCCATTGGGCCGCGTCCTTTATGGTGTTTGCGGGATCGTGGATTTCAGGTTTTTTCATCATCGTAACCGACGCATGGATGCAGCATCCCGTTGGTTATGAGATCGCAGCAGACGGCACAGCTCATCTCATCAGTTTCTGGTCATTGATTTTCAACGAATGGGCCTGGTGGCAGTACCTGCACAATATGGGCGGCGCGTTAATCACCGGTTCATTCGCGATGGCCGCGACTGGTGCTTACTACGTCCTCTCGAAAAAACAAGAGGAATACGGCCAGATCTTCTTGCGCTTGGGAATTATTGTGGCAACGCTCGCCTCATTCTCTCAGATCTTTCCGACTGGTGATCGTCAGGGCAAACTCATCACTGACTATCAACCGGCAACGCTCGCTGCGATGGAAGGGTTATTTGAAACTGAGTCCGGAGCGGCGATAGTTCTGGTCGGTCAACCAGACACTAACAACATGAGACTCGACAACCCGATTTACATTCCGAAAGTTCTCAGCTTCCTCACCTACCGTCACTGGGAAGCACAGGTAAAAGGGTTGAAAGAGTTTCCGCGCGATCAGTGGCCCGACAATATTCCTCTGCTCTATTACAGCTATCACATCATGGTAGGACTGGGAACAATCTTTGTCGCCATCATGTCGGTTTCACTTTTGCTCCTTTGGAGAAGACGGTTGTTCACGGCTCGCTGGATGTTGTGGATAATCATGCTGAGTTTTCCCTTTCCCTACATTGCCAATACGGCCGGATGGATCACGGCGGAAGTTGGTCGTCAGCCCTGGCTTGTTTACGGTTTACTCAGGACCAATCAGGGTTACTCCGTCAACGTCTCAGCTGGTAACGGTCTTTTCACACTCCTGGGTTTCATGGGCATGTATGCACTTCTAAGCATTCTGTTCATTATCCTGGTCTGGCGCGAAATTGGTCATGGTCCGTCGTTTCTCGGTAGCCAAGACAAGGGAGTACACGAGTAATGGAAACAGTCTGGTTTATCCTTGTGGCGCTGATGCTCATTGCCTATGTGGTGCTCGACGGATTCGACCTGGGCGCGGGCATCATCAATCTGCTGGTTGCACGGAATCATGATGAACGTCGGCTTGTGTTACGAGCGATTGGACCAGTGTGGGATGGTAATGAGGTCTGGCTAATCGCCGCGGGCGGTGCACTCTTCTTTGCCTTTCCCCTTCTGTATGCGTCGAGCTTTAGCGGCTTTTACCTGCCATTGATGATTGTTCTGTGGTTGCTGATGATGCGTGGCATCGGCATCGAGCTGAGACATCATGTGAATGATCCGTTGTGGTGGACGTTTTTCGACTTCATCTTTTCCGCTTCAAGTTTTCTCCTGGTGATCTTTTTTGGCGCTGCAATCGGTAACGTCGTCCGCGGAGTGCCACTGGACGCGACTGGTTACTTCTTTGAACCATTGTGGACTAACTTTCGCGTGGGTACGAACCCCGGGATTCTGGATTGGTATACCCTTGGAACTGGAATTCTTGCTTTCGTGACGTTGACGGTACATGGGGCGAATTACATTGCCTTGAAAACCGAGGGTGAACTCAATCGCAGATCGCAAAAGGTCTCAAAAATCGGTTGGTGGTTTTTGATCTTGATGACGCTCGTCAGCCTTTCGGCAACAATATACGTACGACCGCAAGTGCTTGATAATTTTCGGACGCGGCCCTGGGGCTGGATCATTCCACTTGGCGTAATAGCGTCGTTGGCATTGATGAGATTGTTTGTGGTCAGAGCTCAGTTTCGCGCAGCATTTCTTTCCTCGGCCGCCTACATCGCGGCGATGTTGGGAGGTGCGGCGTTTTCAATGTATCCATATCTGCTTCCGGCAACCACTAACCCGGCATTCAGTCTCACCATTTACAACGCACGGACTGGTGCTTACAGCTTGAGTGTGGGACTGATCTGGTGGGGTTTGGGGATCGCATTGGCCATCGGTTATTTCACGTTTGTCTACCGATCGTTTGCAGGTAAAGTGCGCTTGGATCAGGAAGGGTACTAGTTTGTCGTGCGTAATTGTCGAAGCCCTGAAAGATTCTGAGTGCCTCGAATTCCACCGCACGACAAACTAAAGGAAGCTCTGATTAAGTACGATAGGCTGTTAGCCTGTCGTGGTTGCCTCACAATTGTGGCCCAAGATCGCCGACAGGCTAACAGCCTATCGTACTTAATTAGAGCTTCCTAAAGTTCGTCGGACATTACAGAAGGTGACTCATGCCAATTGAGAGTCTCAAAATCCGCCGCGCAGAGCCTGAAGATTGCGCCGATATCTATGAGATGTTTACTTGTCCAAAAGTCTTCGCGGGCACACTTCAATTACCATATCCTTCGCGCGAACAATGGAGACAGCGACTTGCGCACACGACCGAAGGTATCTACACGCTGGTCGCAGTCGTTGATAAGAAGGTTGTCGGACTCCTCGGCCTCGAGACGTTTCCAAACAAACCACGGCGCGCACACGTCGGTACATTCGGAATAAGCGTGCATGATGATTGGCAAGGTCAGGGTATCGGTGGGGCTCTGATGCGGGCTTGTCTCGATCTCACTGACAACTGGCTCAACCTGACGAGACTCGAGCTCGAAGTATACGCCGATAGCGAAGCGGCTATACATCTCTATGAGCGTTTCGGATTTGAACTGGAGGGAACGTTACGTCAGCATGCATTTCGTGACGGGCAATACGTTGATTCGATAGTGATGGCACGTCTTCGTCAGAGCAGATGAGTTGTAGCGGTCAGTGCGCGGGAACAATACCGAGCTGGTGCATGAGTCCAAGCAGGTCGTGTTCCGCCCAACGCTCTACGATCTTACCTTCCTTTATGCGGTAGATTGCTATACCAGTCATCACCAATTCTTTACCGGTCGCAGGGATGCCCATCAGATCACCTGTATGTTTGCCGCGGCCAGTCACTCGCACTACAACTTTATCTGCTTCCGCAACCATTTCCTCGATCGTATGTGTACCGTCAGGATGAGCGTTGAGAAAGATGCGGAAAGCCTGCTTGATACCATCAAGTCCCGGGCTGATATCTGGAATAGGCGGTGGATTATGGTCCACCATATCAGCTGCGAAAAAGTCATCCATTGCGGTGAGATTCCATTTGTTTGTCTCTTCATAAAGGCGGCGTATGAGTTCTTTGTTGCTTTGTAGTGACATAAGATGCCTCCTGTAAACTCTTAGAACCTAATAAACACCTTACACGTATCTGACTTCAAGGAGGAACCATCATGTATTGCTCATCGTGTGGCTCTGCGTTAACTCCTAATCTTGTCTATTGCAATAAATGTGGCGCCAGGGTTTCGCCGAGCGATGCAGACGAGCGAAGGCCCGAATTCCTCATCTCCGCGATGATCGGGTTATTTGTTCTTGGAATCGGCGTCATGATCGGTTTGATGGCTGTGATGAAGCGAGGAGTCGGCTTCGATCCGCCGATAATTCTGGCAATCACAATGCTTTGTTTCAGTTTGCTGTTTCTAATCGAAAGCATTCTCATTTTCTTCCTGTTCCGTGCCAGCTTTCGCAGAAAGCGAAAAGATGTGGAGCAGTTAAAGAAACCGACAACAAAAGAGCTTGACTCCGGAACACCTTTCGGCCTACCTGCAAACATGGCCAGTGTCACTGAGCACACTACACGCGCATTTGATCCCGTTTACATCGAGAAGAAGTAGCGAGTTTGTCCGACGAACTTTAGTTTGTCGTGGCTGACTAAGTACGACAGGCTGTTAGCCTGTCGGTCTTGGCCAACATGGTGAGGCAAAGCACGACAGGTTAACAGCCTGTCGTGCTCCCGAAAGTTCGGACAAAATCTTGTTCACTCGACGATTGTCAGCTATCGTTGCGCTACAAAACTTCGTATACCTACCAAACGGAGGCTGTCATGAAAGTGAAACGCATCCTTTGGATGCTGCTAGCGATTTCCATCTGCGCATCAACTTCCGTCGCCCAACAGTCAAATGCCACGTTACCCGCTGACCCACTCAAGTTCGGTGCATTCATCGTTCGCTTTGATCCGGGCGGCACATTCACTCTCAACGCTGAGGGCTGGCCCCCGCTAAAGGGTAACTGGAAAACTGACGGGAGTGAGATCCAGTTCAAAATATCTGAAGGACCTGGCGGCTGCGACGGACCAGGTCGCTATCGCATTCGCACTCAAGGCAACACGATCGGCTTCGATGTTGTAACTGATCAATGCGAGGTGCGACGAATGATCATCGATCACAGCACGTGGTCCCCTGCGTCTGAAGCAAGAGTAATAGCTGTTCGCAACATAGTCAGAAGCGCCAGCAATAAGACGGTCAAACTCACAGCACCAAAATCCAGCAAAGGAAGTTGGCCTTCGTTTCGTGGTCCCGATGCATCGGGTATCGCGGAGGGTCAAAGCCTTCCTGATAAATGGGACGTAAAGACAGGTGAGAACATTCTTTGGCATACGCCGATTCCTGGCTTGGCCCATTCGAGTCCGATTGTTTGGGGCGATCAGCTTTTCGTAACCACTGCTATCAGTTCTGATCCAAAGGCGACTTTCAAACCGGGACTTTACGGTGACGGCGTCGCTTCAACAGATCGCACGGTTCATCGTTGGATGCTCTATTCAATTGACAAGAAGACCGGCAAAGTCGTTTGGGAACGTCAGGCTTTTCAAGGTGCACCGATCGACAAGCGTCACATTAAATCAACGTACGCCAACTCAACACCGGCAACAGACGGACGGATTGTCGTCGCCTGGTTTGGTTCACAAGGGGTGTATGCATACGACGTAAATGGAACTTTCCTTTGGAAGGTAGATCTTGGGCGCTTGGATCTCGGCGCCTACGACATTCCGACGTACGAATGGGGACCGGCAAGTTCACCAATCATCTGGAACAACCTGGTAATCCTGCAGTGTGACACGCAGGCTGATTCATTCTTGCTCGCGCTCGATGCAACAACGGGCAAAACTGTTTGGAAAACTCCCCGTGAAGAACTGCCTTCGTGGGGTACTCCGACGATTGCAATGACGCCTTCTGGTCCTGAGTTGATTACGAATGCTGCAAACTACATTCGCGGATACGATCCAAATACCGGCAAAGAACTTTGGCGACTTGGCGGGAGTTCGAAGATCACCGCGCCGACTCCGGTCTACGCTGACGATCTGATTGTCGTAGCCAGCGGCCGTCGTCCCGAGCGACCGATCTTTGTTATTCGTCCCGCTGCTCGAGGAGATGTGACATTGCCGGAAGGAAAGACAAACAGCGACTCGATCGTTTGGAGCATGACAGGACGCGGCTCTTACATGCCAACACCGCTCGTCTACAAAGGAACTCTCTACGTGCTCGCCAACCAGGGACTCTTCGATGCTTATGATTTGAAAACCGGCAAAGAGATCTATCGACAACGTTTGGATCTAATTGGCAGTGGCTACAGCTCATCGCCTGTTGCCGCTGATGGCAAGATCTATCTCTCAAATGAAGACGGTGAGATTTCTGTCATTGCTGCTGGTGACAAGTTTTCACAAATCGCGACGAATTCGATGGGCGAGCTGTTGATGGCCACGCCGGCGTTGTCGGATGGTGTGATGTATGTGCGATCGTCATCGAGTCTGTTTGCGATTGGGAAGAAGCGTTGAATATGCCCGCCATGCTTTAGAGGCTCTTGCAAAAGGCCCCACGGTCCTGGGAGCGCAGGCGTCCTCGCCTGCCCGCGTCCAAAGCAACCAACTCCGTCAATGACTGAGGAAGCATAGTGACGCGATCGATGTTTCCTTTCCCTTCTCTCACGGTGATTTGGTTGGTTCCGAAGTCCACGTCCTTAACGCGCAACCGGATTGCTTCCATCAACCGGAGTCCCGCTCCGTAGAGCAGGCTGGCGAGCAACAAATGCATTCCCGAAAGCTGGGCCAGAATAGTCTGGACTTCGACTCTGGAGAACACTACAGGCAAACGACGCGATGGCTTTGCCCGCTCGACATCTTCGATGAAGGGCAGAGGAATTTTCAGAACACTGCGATACAAAAACAGCAAGGCACTGAGCGCGACGGTTTGGGTTGAAGAGCTAACATGAAGGTCAACGGCCAGATGGGCAAGGAACTGGCGAATTTCATTCTCTGCCATTTCGCGTGGATGGCGTTTGTTGTGAAAGAAGATAAACCGTCGGATCCAGTTTACATAAGCAAGTTCAGTTTTGCGGCTGTAATGCTTAACGCGAGCGACGGTGCGCACTTCGTCGAGGAGTCTAGGTGAGGTCATGGATGAGGTATGATGCCTTTCGTGAGAATTGCGAAAACTGTCGGAATATAACATTTTTCGCGACTTAGACGACAGAATCGTCGTCTAATAACTAGTTATGCTTGCTATCAAACTCAATGAGAACGAAGGAACAGATTGTCGCGGAAAACAAACGTCTGAAGGCTGAGTACGGAAAGCTCTTCGATCAGTTAGTTGAGATTCTTTTCAGACATGATCCGATTGGGATCAACTACAAAGATAATTCTGATGAGTATGAGCCAGAAGCGCGAACTATTCTTCCCAGACTGAGAATGTGCCACGACAGTCAAGATGTCGTTTCAGTGGCCTATGAGGAATTTCAAAAGTGGTTTGGTCCAGATATAGCTGGAGACAAGCAGAAGTACCGCTCCCTTGGTGAAGAAATCTGGACCCTTTGGAATAAAAGAAAAATGGGTAGCCAGTCAGATACTCCGCAAGCATAACAAGCGCTTTGAGCGGACTCGCCATGAGCGGGCTTCTTTGTTAAGGTGCGTGGGCGAGCCGCTCAAGCGCAACGTTCTGCGGCTCAGTTCCCAATGATTAGGACTCTTCCAGCCCTGCTTTGTTTAGTGTTCATTGGTTGTTCGTTTCAAACTGTCCGCCACAACCCTACGACAGCAGCGTTAGCGGCAAATGTGTTTCTAAAGGCTATGTATGTCGAGCACAATTATGATCGTGCGCTCAACCTCAGCGATGAAGCCCTTCGCAGGAGTGCTACCGCAGAAAATCTTGGTCAGATGGCTGATTTAGCGGCGAAGAAATGTGGTGAATTGAAAGAGTTGAAAGCTGACTCCTACCTCATGACCCAAGGCGCAACGATGGAGCTTTTCTATACCGGCAGGTGTGATAGAGGAACCCTGTATCACAGAGTGGTTTTGATCGGTGATGTTTCCAATGGATATCGTGTTTCAGGCGTATGGTTTCAAGATTCGCCCTATCAGGAGCAGAGTTTAAGACGACGTTTTGAAAATGACATCATCGTTAACTAGCAGCCGCAGAACAATCCATCTGAGGGCGACGAGTCAAGGATTTATTAACTCAAGCAGGTTTGGTGGCAGCGAAAGACAACAAAGGGGAACCCTTCTTACGCAGCGCGTCGAGATACTTCACTTCACTGTAGGGTGTGCGCGTCTGCCAACACTTCCAGATGATTCTGATCCACTTGTAAGCGAGCGCTCTGACTGCGGCCTGGCGCGACTTGCCTTTGGCGATTTGCTGCTCATAGTAAGCTCTGGCCCAGAAGGAATGCTTCACTGACTCACCCGCGTATTCATGAAAGCTCTGGCGCATGAACTTGGGACAGAAGTAGCGCCAGCGGATCCACACTGACTGACCACTACGTTCCATGACCGGAGCGATACCTGCCAAACAAGCGAGTTCGTCAGCCGTGGTCCAACGATCGCGTTGCGTGCCCATCATGGCCATTAAACGTGAGGCATACACCTCACCGGCACCAGGCAAAGACTGGAACAAGGGAAAGTCTGGATGGACCACACAGAGTTTGGTAATCGCTTCATCAAACTGCTTGATAGCGCCAATGGTGGTTTTCATTTGCGCTGCCAGCGCCGTGATCATTAACACTGAAGAGTCGATGATGGCCCGGTCCGTAGTCAGCGGCACACTCGCTTTGATGGCCGCGAGTCTGCGCTCGAGCGTGTCAGCACGCACCGAGTGATGAGCCCGAAAGAAGTTCAGTAAGGTGAGGCGCTTCACCCCCTGCAGTCGTTCCCACGCCGGCCAGCGCAACAGAAAGTCACACACCAGCACCGTAGTGAGCTCGGGAAACCACGTCAATACCTGGGGAAAATAGCATTTCAGCAAGGAGGTCAAGCGATTGCTGAGCCGCGTGCGGTCACCGATTAAGCGCCGCCGATGCTCCACCAGATAGCGCAAAGTGCGAGTCTGGTCGTCATCCGGATGCCAGGCCTTAAGCCGCTCGCTGTGTTTCATTAACAATTCGCTGGCGTAGTCGGCATCAGTGGTCGTCCTTGGCGCGCGAGGGCGTGAACGCTTCCCGATACTTCGCTAAGGTGGTCGGGTTGAGCGGATAGAGCACCAGAAAGTCATACTGCAAGAGCGCGAACAATAAGGGCCCACGTGATTGCTCAAGGCCGACGGCAATCTGTTGCCCCGGATAACGGCAGCGCAAATTGCTGAAGTACTCGGCCATGGCTTGCGGCGTGTGCGCCAATACTTGTGTTGTTTTCTGCCCGCTAGTGGCATATAAGCGTCGCTCGCTATAGCTTGGAGATTCGTCACACCCACTCCGCATGTTCCTTGCTACCGCTGCTCAACCTAAAACAAAAAGCCGGTCGACAAAAGTAGAAAAGGAACCACGTCAACCTATAAGCGCTTGGAGCGGACTCGCCATGAGCGGGCTTCTTGATGAGTTGCGTGGGCGAGCCGCTCAAGCGCAACGTTCGGCGGCTACACATAGCGGAGAAAGCGTATGATACCTTCAACAATAATTCCAATCTTGCTGCTAACCCTCGTTTTGACGCAATCACCTTCTGTGCCCAGGTCGCAAGAAGAGTGTCAAACGGCACCGGCGAGAGATAGTCTCGAAGAAATACTGGGGAAACCGGTCAAGTGTGTCGGTGAGACGGCAGATGTGTGTTATCGCCAAAACAGCATCAGAGTGCGCTTCGATTCGTCCGACAACGCTGAAACCATCTTTATGACTAATAGCTGTTCTGGCGTCGCGGAACTTGAGGCGTTGATAAATAAGATCGTGCCGAAAGATAGCCGTGGTAAATCGTTGAAACGGCCCATCATCATCAACTCGACGAGCTGTCAAGAAAGAAGTTATGTGGAGGAATACGAGTGTCTGAACATCGAATACTTTGAAGGCAACAATTGCATGAACTGTAACTATGGTTCCGTAAAAATAAGGTGGAAATAACTCGCCGCCGAACAACCTATAAGCGCTTGGAGCGGACTCGCCATGAGCGGGTCTCTTTGTTAAGTTACGGCGAGGCGCTCAAGCAGCGTTGGATTTCTCTCGTTTTCTTAACTAATGAGGTTTGAGTCATCAATAGCTTTAACAAACTCCAATGGCACAGAGATCGTCTTGCATCTCGAACCTTGGGGAGAGCAGTTAGTGATGTCTCCTGGCATCACGTTTTCCATTACAGCGAAGGCTGAGCAACCGGGTACGTTTGAGATCGAGCACCTAGAACATGAAATCATCGTTTGGGCTTGGCCAACCGCAATAGTAAAAGTGTTCAGTGGAGATGTTGAGGTTGGGATTGACGCGGGTCTCGAGCGACCGGCGGTTCCGTCAGTTCCCGAAGGTCAAAGCGTATCGTAGCCACACGCGTTACTTTAGAGGACGCTGAAAATGAAATTTGATAGATGGTGTTATTCATAGAGTCGGTGATCTGGTGAAGATTATCGGTGATGGAAAGATTGTGGCTTGCTTTCGCTTGGACTTCAATAAATATAAGACCAAAGAACTTTGTCTCTTCTTCAATTCGCTTTTATGAAACCTGGTCAGGCGAGCCGCTCAAGCGCAGCGTTCGGCACTCCATGGTTTACTTGTATGTTCCTGAAACTTACAAATTCTGAACCCTTGCGAGCCTGGATTATTTTCCTACCCGTAATTCTAGTTTGTTCGCCTCAGCGAATCGAAGGCCTGCAGAAATGCGGCGATGTCATGATTACCATTGAACGCGAGAGCTGTTTTGGAGGTTGCCCGGTTTATGCTGCTCGCATCCATACGGATGGAAGCGTTGTGTATGTAGGCGTGAGGTTTGTCAAAGAAATAGGCGAACGTCGCTTTAAGATCTCGCAGCAGAGAATTCGCGAGTTGATTCAAGCGTTTGAGGAAATCAATTACTTTTCTCTTAAGAACACATATGGAATGAGCGGAACAGATCTGCCGACTACAACCACTTCCATTTGCCTTAAAGGCAAGAGAAAGAAAGTTGTGAATTACTACTTTGCGCCTCCCAAAGAACTTGAACGGCTTGAAGACAAAATTGAAGAATTGGCAGATCTTAGGGGATTTATCGGGCACTCTTGGTAAATTCTTCCGACGTGCCGAACACACGCTTGGAGTGGACTCGCCGGTGAGTAGTCTTTATTCGTATTTGCGTGGGCGAGCCGCTCAAACGCAACGTTCGATGGCTAATTCGCCCAGCGGGCCACGCTTTTATGAAGTTTGATTTCCCGAAATTGATCGGCGAACTAAGTGATGAAGAACGAATTCGGTTCTATGAAATCTTCGCACATAATTTAACCATTAGCGTTCGGGGTATTTGGTCTGACGAACGGCTCACTGACCGCGAAAGAGTCGAAGACATGAAGTGGGTAAATGAAATCATGCATAGAGTCGTAATGAAATCTGCAAATTTGAGAATGGGGCGAAATCAATATTCCGAAGATGATTTCTGGGAAGGTATCAAGCATTGGGTCGCTCAATCTCCAAAGCTCGGCGCTTCTGTTGAGTGGGCTCTTGAAACAAGTTATTCGAGTTGTCGCCGGTGAGCCTCTCAAACGCAACGTTGGATGGCTTCGTTATTTGCGATTATGAGAGAGACCAGATTTTTCAAATTCTCCCTACTGCTTCCATTAGCTGTTCCGGCGATTACTGCTCCGCTCCTATTTGTTGATTTCCATTTGCCTGAGTGGCTGGGATGGGTAGCACTTTACACGACCTACTCAGGTCTCATCGGAGGCATTCCGTATTTGGTGTCTGTAGGTCTCCTCTTTTGGTGGGCGCGTGGCAAGAGCGATACTCAATTCAAACGGGCGCTCACCCTTTTACCGGTTCTCATGCTCCCGGTGTTTGCTGTACTTCTCAGTTTTGGGCTCCTCGTTGAGGCATGGCTGCGGAAAGAAAATGCGTTACCAGTGTCGGATGCTCTCGTAATGCTGCTCTTCTTTGTTCCTTTTCTTCTTGGATTTGGCTATTTCTATGTCTTGCTTGTGTTCGCGACAGCGAGAATACTGAGGCGACGCGGTTCACTGTTACCTGCGCGCGCCATCCAACAAGAGATTAGAGTGGACTCGCAATGAACGGACTCCTTTGTTAAGTTGCGTGGGCGAGACGCTCAAGCGCAGCGTTATTCCGCTTCGAATAATCCCATGGAACTTGTTGAATCAGTCAGTGATGCTTTGAGGATTATTGATTCCTATGATGGACCTGTAGAGGACTTTGTTCTCAACATCTCTGAAGAATTGCTAGATCCGGTTGGTGTCAACATGGTCATCATTACTGATCGAATTCTTTCGAGAGAGTGGGAGCCAAATGGGTTTGACCAACACGTTGGATTTAGAGTCTATCGGTATAAGGCTTGGGACTGATCTCGTGCCTGTGCTCACTAATAGTCTCTCTGGGTCGAGGGGTCATCCACGGCGCATCCAAAAAGCGCTTGGAGCGACTGGCCGGTGAGTAACCTTTATTCGTAGTTGCGTGGGCAAGCCACTCAAGCGCAACGTTGGCCGCTACACATTCTCAGTATGAAACTCCTTGTTGTGCTACTCGTTTTTCTGTGTTCCGCGCCCGTTCATCGACTCGGGTCGCTTCCAACGGTCGCCGATGACTTTCACGGAATCGACTTCAAAAATGGATCTTATCCGTACCGCTTCTCGTGGGGCAAACGTATCAATGTCCATTTGAAAAATGGCGAATATGAATACGATTTTCCCGACGAACGTGGCTGGTTTGACGTATCCCATCTTTACGTTACCGATGTCACGAACGATGGGCGCCGGGACGCCATCGTCATGCTATCGCACGTTGCGTGTGGCGTGTCTTGCGACGGCGGCTCCGCACTCTTTTATATTTATTCTTTCGACAATCACCGATTGAAGCCGCTCTGGCAATACGAAACGGGCGATCTTGTTTATGGGTGTGGCTTGAAATCCTTCGCCGCTAACCGTGGGACTCTGACTCTTGAATTATTCGGACGTTGTTCTAGACGAAACCGAACCACTTCATCAACCGGGAAATCTCAAATCAAAGATCTTACTCGGCTAACGTTTAAGTCAAACGGTACGCGTTTTGTGTTGCACAAGCGACAACTCTTATCCGCTCCTGAACGCAGTACTCTAAACTATGAACCGCAGATTAACGTCGCGCCTTAATCTGATCGCGCGGCCAACACGCGCTTGGAGCGGACCCGCCACGAGCGCGCCTCTTTGTTAAGTTGCGTGGGCGAGCCGCTGAAGCGCGGCGTTCGACGGCTACTCTAGTGCAATGGACATGCATGCACTCACGAAGATAATTTTGGTTTCAATTGGCGTGTGGTGGTTGACGCTCATCGCACTCTTTTTATTCCCTGTGTCTTTTCTATCTTGGTTCGCGCTGCTGGTTTCATTGCTGGCCGCTATTGTCCTGGTGATCTTGTCGTTCGTGGCGTTATTCAAAGACAAGCGGCGACTGTGGCCCATATTGTCGATGGTGATCGTTGTGCTTACTGTCTATGTCGCTCATGTACATCTCACGTATTTAGGGGCGTTCGCGAATCTCTACTTCCATCGCCGCTATTACGAGTCAACTGCCCATTCACTGCTTATTGCGCGCTCAGATGCCGAGCGCAAACAAATTTGTGGAAACGATTGTTGGCTCATGTCGACAGACCCGTCGCGAGTCGCTTTTCATTATGTCGATGGATTCCTGAACTGGAACGATATCGTCTATGATCCGAGCGGCGGCGTTATGGCACCGATGAATGTTGACGAAAGGTTTCGCATGAATACCTATTTCAGATCAGCGGAACATCTGTCTGGCGATTGGTATTTGTGCCATTTCTCCGACTAACCACAATCCAACAAGCGCATGGGGCAGACTCGCCTATGAGCGCGCTTCTTTGTTAAGTTTCGTGGCGCCAAGCCGCTCAAGCGAGAGCGTTCGTGGCGACTCTTTTGATGCTGACATGCTTTAAACCTACGTTACTTGTCTTCCTTTCGCTGGGCGCCATTGGTCTAGTGCAAGCGCAAACGGAGATGTGTCGTCTTACTGTATCTTCGATTCAGAGAAATCCCTTTCAGGCATCCAGTCGTGAGTTGATCGGGGAATTTCCGCTCACATTTAACGACGGTAAGTTGGCAAAGGATCTTCGTCATGAAGAATCTGGCGTTCAAATTTCAATGGGTGTTGAAATTGTTGAGCGTGCGAAGAAGACAAAGCTGATTAGGCTCGGCATTTCATTTCAGCCAGATGGCGGCGACGTTTTCGAAGCATTAGACGGAGTAGAGTCAAAAACGTTTTACGATAAGAATTGGCGCGCTTTATCCGTCAGTAAGAATATCGAGAACCCGAATCGTGTTTACACATTTGAATTTAGCTGCGAGAGAGCAAAGAGCAAGAAACGCTGATCGCAACTTCGCCATCGAACAAGCGCCTGGAAGACTCGTCATCAGCGTCTTTCTTTGTCTATCTCGACAACGACAAGGTATATCGTCACCCCCGCACCGAAGAAGCGCTTGGTAATTGCGACGCCTTTGGCTAAACTTCCTTAAACTCTCAAAGGAGATCCTCATGATGAATATGAACAACGAAGACTTCGATAGAAAGATGGCATTTATCGTGGAGCAACAGGCGCAGTTTGCTTCTGATATTCAACAGCTCCAGGAAGCACAGGCCCAGTTTCAGGAAGCCCAAGCGCGAACCGACCAAGTCGTTACTCAGACCGCGGGGGTTGTTGGCCAAATGGGGGAAATCGTTACCCGGCTGGCCAACGTGACGCATGCTGGTTTCACCGAGGTAAATGCAAAGATCAATGCGCTGGTCGATGCGCAGATTCGCACAGAAGAGAACCTCATACGCACGGATAAGAATGTCGCGAGTACTGACGAGAGTCTCAAAAATTTCATCGCCGTAGTCAATCGTTATCTTAGCGGCAGAAATGGAAAGTAAACTCATTAAATCGAGGCCGCAATCCAACAAGCTTGGAGCGGACTCGCTGGTGAGGAGTCTTTATTCGAAGTTTCGTGAGCGAGCCGCTCAAGCGCACCTGGATTCCTTCGCGGAGCTGCAATCGATGCTGAATTATCTACTCGCAATCTTGCCAATCTCGATCATTTTAGTGGTTTCGATCGTCAGTCCAGTTTTAATTGTCATGCGCTGTTGTAAGAAGATGAGGAAACGGCCCGATCAATTTGAGACCTTGAGGTTGCGAGCAGTTGTCTCATTGCCATCTGGCGAGGATCGAGTCTTCAGATCTTAAACAAATGATCGGACTTAAAGTCGAGATTAGCCGTCTTGTAGAAGAGGGCCAACCGAATGTAGTTGAATGCACCTTCATAGATGCTCATGGCCAAAAGATTTCGATGATCGAAAAGGTGACCGTGATTAGTGTTGAGGATCTGGATTCCCAGAGTGTGTATCCCCAGGACACTGTTATTGCCTGTGAGGTGATTAATAGAAGGATGCAGCGCGATTCCGAGATCATTGAGATCGATACCAAATCACCGTGGGGCATCTTCTCAGTCGAGGGTGAGAGTTTGTTCGATGTATTGCCAGAGCAATTGACCGAGTTCAAGGCCTAAGAGATCCCTCAAATCTCACCGCGCCGAACTCGCGGCTTTCGCTCTTTCATAGAAGTGATGAAAACCAATCGCTTAACATTTTGTACGGTGTGTCTATGTTTGGCCGCGTTTACGCCGTCGTTCGCTCAAAAGATCTGTCCATTCAGCGCGGCTGTAGGGGAAGCCGGCCTGCGAAAGCAAAAGGCCACGAAAACGGTTCAGCCGACTTATCCGGAGGAGTCTCTTAAAAATCACGTTACCGGCAAGGTAACCGTGCTTATAGTCGTTGATGAAAATGGGAAGGTGCCGGAAGCGAGCGTAAAGGAAGCACCAGACCGATTAACCGGAGAGTCGGTCGTCGCCGCGGCCAGGCAATGGGAGTTCAAGCCGCCTCCCAAAGTTCAAGGCAGGCAGATCTGTTACGAGAGTACGCTGAGCTTTAAGTTCGAAATCCACAAAGGCAAAGGTCGCGTAGTTGACGATCCTGTTAATTAGTCTGTTGTAAAGGACGCCCCGCCGCAGACGTGCTGGGAGCAGACTCGCCATGAGCGGGCTTCTTGGTGAGCTGTGTGGGCGAGCTACTCAGGCGCAGCATTGGATGCCTCACCTTTGTACCCTATGCGGCTTTGCACAAAAAGTCAGATACCACCTGCTTTAGCAGCGTGGAGATTCAAATTTACGCTAGAGTGCGCCCTGAACCTTATGAGGTGATACCACCTGCTTCAGCAGCGTGGAGTTTCAACTTTTTGCTAAAACCGCGGTAAGAAGCTGCTCAGTAGCGGAAAATTGAAACTCCACGCTGCTGAAGCAGGTGGTATCTAACCGTCACTCCAAAGCTGCCACCTAGCGCGAAGCTGAGACTCCACGCTGCTAAAGCAGGTGGTATCTGACTTTTTGTGCAAAGCCACCCTATGCAGTTTATTGAAAAGAATTCATTTAACGTTCGTTCCGCGGTTTATCATCTTACCAAGGATGGTTCTCATCTGGAATTCTTGATCTTTCCAATGATTCACGTTGGGTCGTCTGAGTATTACCAGGAAATCAGTAGGAGACTTGCGCTTTGCGACTTGATTCTAGCCGAGGGTGTTAACTCAAAAAGAGCTAACATCATTACGCTCTCATATCGAATCGTAAAATACATCCGACGAATGGATTTGGTTACGCAACAAGATGGCATGAACGTGGAGAGTTTCCGATCGAAACTCTTGAATGCGGATATGGATGGTTTGGCCTTTGATGAGCGTTGGTCATCACTCCCGCCATCATTGAGACTTCAGATGTTCGTCATGATCCCGATCGTCGTTGTTTATCTGTTTTTGTTTGGCACAAGAGAAGTGCTAGCCGAGAATATTGCCCTGGATGACTTACCATCTTCCGAGGAGATCATTTCGGAGAATGAAGATTTCGAGCCGTTGGATGCGCTGATAATAGACGAGCGCGACCGGAAGTTGATTGAGCATATTGCAAAGTTGGTAAATGGGCACAAAGGCGATGCCCAGCAGGTTGGCATTCTTTATGGTGCTCGCCACATGCGTAGTACCATCATGTTTCTGATGCAGAAGTTAAATTATCGTATCGCGAAAGCAGAGTGGGTCAAGGTCTTTGATTTGTGACTGCGGCATCCAACAGGCGCTTGGAGCGGACTGGCCATGAGCGGGCTTCTTTGTTAAGTTGCGAGGCCGAGCCGCTCGAGGACCGGCCGCTTAAGCGTTAGATTGCATGGCTATTTCGTAAAGCTTATGAAGCTACTTGGAATTGCAGTGATACTACTCCTGGGTTGCATAATTGCTTCGGTGCAGCCATTAGAGAGCTGCGCTTTTGCTCAAGGTCAAGTCAACGAAGAAACGGAAGTTGATCAACAGAAGCGGATAGCAGCTTGTGAAGTGCCAGAGCGAGAGAAACCGAATGGTGAGATAAAGCGTGTTTCGCAGTTATGTGGACACGCTCTGAGCTTGCCGAAGCCAGCCTATCCTGAAGAGGCGAAAGCAAGCGGTGTACCAGGTACGGTGGTGGTTGAAATAGTGACCAATGAAGAAGGCAGAGTAGTCTGGGCCAACGCGATCAGTGGACCGGAATCGTTGCGGGGAGTATCAGTGAAAGCAGCGTGTCGCCCAGTACTCTCCTACGCTGATTTCAGGTCGCGCGATTCGAACCGAAAGCAGCATTCAGTATCTTTTCAAGGTTCCGTAGGTCCGCAGAATTCGTAGTTGCGTGAGTTGCCCAACGGCGATGTTTGGTGACTTCGCGTGCTGCCGCAGAAAAGCGAATTCCAGTATTCTTAAGATCGAATGTGGTACTTCATCCTCAAAGTTTCTCCTAAACCAAACACAGAGATTGCGAAGGAAGCTGGCGGAGCTTACGTAAATTGCTGGATCAATTTCAGAGAAAAGGAAGGAGCGGAGCATCTAGCGAAATTCTATCTTGAGCAAGCTGGATGGACCTACGAAGAAACGCAAGATGCGCGCTGGGTTGAAAAGGAAGACTACGATGATAATCCCGAAGGTCTGCGAAACTTTTTGGAATCGGAAGCTGGCAGTGGAAGCTTCATCGTTCAACAATGGGGCCTCAATGGTGACGAAGAAGAATAGTTCTATTCGATTCGCGCAACCGATTGAGAGCGTCTTTAACAACACAATGCGTCGTAGCGAACTAATAGCAAATACGGTTGTGGGTGGAATCGGCGCAGTGGGCCAAGCAATCTTGTTGGCCCATGCCCTTAATTCATATCCATTCAAGATCTTGATGTCGCCACCCGGCGAGTTCTATTCGAAAGCGGGTTTGGCTTTAGGATTTATTGCTCCTGTCTTAGCCTTGCTTTCACTGGGAACGTTTCGTTCGATCAAAGTACCATTTTTTACAGCCATTGCAGTTGTGGCATGTCCGCTAATATTCTTCGCCGGGTTCCGAATAATCTTCGCCTTGTCTGGCTATGAATACGCGAGCAAAGGATCAGACCTCGTTGCTGCGAAAGCGATCGAAACTGGATTCAGTCAATTCGTTCTCTGGCTTACGCTGTTGGGATTTGTAATTGGTCTCGTCTGTGGCCGCATAATTCAGTTTCTTTCTCGCAGGATTTGTAAGTGATCTGACCAGGCACAACCTTCGGCTCCTCGTCCAAAGATGAAACGATTGCTGCGCAGAGATAACACGGGTGAACGGGTGCATGTTGGGGATATGGTTCGGGTAATTGGTGTTCCTGATCTTAACGGCATGTCATCAGAATGCCGGGCAGAGTCCCTTCCTGTGTTTCGGTTTCTGGTTGGAAAGTACAAGCGAGTGCAAGAGTTTGATGAGTATGGGTTCGCGTGGCTGAGGTTTACTATTCGTGATGGCCCTCATGCGGGATACCACTCAGTTGCGATCGAACCCCGCTTATTGAAGATCCGGAACAGATCGGGACGTTAGCCAACACACTTCGCATTTCCGCTACGGGCGCGTGAAAAGTCTCCGTCATCACCTTAACGCCGGAAGAAACACGATGCTATTGGTGCCAGCTACAAGGAGGTAACAGATGTTAGCGATACTCTTATCATTCCTTCTGTTTTCATCTTTTCCGATTCAAGCAACATCGAGCACTTACGATGAGCCCGATGCTTACGAGGTGTACGCTTCCATCTTATCTCTGGAATGGCCGCTGCGAGTTGCACACGCCAAACAGTTAGTCATTCTAAGCGAGACTAAGTCCTATCAAATGTGTCTTAAGCCTGATAGTGAGAGTCAGGCGAGAGTTGGACCTGCGATTTCAAACTACGTCAAACTAAATGAAAAGACGTGGTTGCTTCAGCCGAGACTTTCCTTCGCCCGTCCGTATCAATTTCTGGAAGCTCGTCAGTTTGCCGCACTTATGAATGGCGGTGGGTGGAATGAATACTATCGTCAGTTTCCAGATTCTGGTGGAGTGATTGAGGTTTCAGCAGTCGGTTTCAATCCAGACAAGACGATCGCAGTCGTTTACATGGGTCATAGCTGTGGCGCGTTGTGTGGGGGCGGCACTTTTCATGTCCTGGAAAAGGTTGATGGTAAATGGAAGCCACTCGAATGGAATGGAACAACCTGCTCGTGGGTGTCATGAAGTTGTTATCGTGGCGAACGACCTACCAGAATCTAACAGGTAAGGAAGGGTGGTTTACCCCCGCTGATCCCAACGCATACGATGACGCTCTTTGCAACCAGAGGGGGTAAACCGCCCTTCCTTACTTGTTTGATTCTGGTAGCCTGGTTCCAGCAAAGCTTGCAGCGGATTCTTCGTTGAGCCTTTATTTACCTCGCAATGAACTTGCCTGCGAGGTAACCATCGAAAACTGATGTGATGAAATGACCACGGCTACTATAGACGCAGGTCCCCTTTCGAATGCCACTCAGCGGCGGCAGTTGCGGCGTGCTGTTATCGCGAGCGTGATTGGCACAACCATCGAGTGGTACGATTTTTTTCTCTATAGCATCGTTACCGGCCTGGTCTTTGCCAAGCTCTACTTTCCACAATCAGATCCCCTGGCTGGTACACTGCAAGCGTACGCTGTTTTCTTTGTCGGTTTCCTCTCGCGCCCAGTCGGTGCTGCTATCTTTGGACACTACGGCGATCGCATTGGTCGGAAATCGGCACTGATCGCGACACTGCTGTTGACTGGTCTGGCCACCTTCGCGGTTGGTTTAGTGCCCACCTACGCGCAAATCGGCGTTTGGGGTGCGGTGCTGCTGGTCGTATTTCGTTTTATCCAGGGCATTGGTGTTGGCGGCGAGTGGAGCGGCTCAGTTCTGCTATCCATGGAGTGGGCGAAGACAAACGCTCATCGTGGTTTCATAGCCTCATGCCCTCAGCTCGGCTCCCCATTTGGTCTCGCCCTGGCAAACCTGGCGGTGTTGGTCTTTAGCCAGATCTCGGGTAACCAGTTCCTAACCTGGGGGTGGCGCATCCCTTTTCTGTTGAGCATAGTCATGGTTGCGATCGGTGCTTACATTCGTCTCGGCATCACGGAGACTCCGGTCTTCGCACGAATAGTTCTCGAAGAACGAGTTGAGCGGGCGCCATCAATCGAAGTTATCAAGCGCCAACCTAAGCAAATCATCCTTTCGGCATTCTCTCGTATGGGAGAGCAAGCTCCAGGTTACATTTACATGGCCTATCTGTTCACGTACGGCACCATCGTATTGGGAGCGTCGCGCGATTTTCTGCTCGTAGGGCTGCTGGTAAGCGCGGTGTTGGGACTCCTTTGGGTTCCCATCGCGGGCCACCTATCCGACCGGATTGGCCGCAAACGAATGTACCTGATCGCCGCCACGATTGCTGCTGTGTTCGGATTCATCTATTTCATGCTGCTCAACACCCGATCGCCGATTTTGATCCTGGTGGCTATTTTGTTGTCGACTCCCGTAACCATGACCCTGTATGGTCCGCAGGCTGCCCTGATCGCAGAGTCATTCACGCCGCGCCTGCGCTATAGCGGGGCCGGATTGGGTTACCAGCTGGCCTCGGTCGTCGCAGGTGGCCCAGCTCCCTTCATCGCCGCAGCGTTACTCGCTGCGTTTCATTCGGGCTATGCGATCGCCTTCTATATTCTGGGTTGCGGTATCGTTAGTATCATTGCTACATCACTGCTTACTGATCATACGAACAAGGATATTTCCCAGGGTTAGATTCTGCCTGCCTGTAAGCATGCAGTCCGTTTCCGCGCAAAATCGGAAAATCAGCCGGCGCTTCGAGCTAAACGAGTTGAATGCCAACTGTCCTTTAACCAATGAATGTTCGTAGCTCATCAGCAGAATCGCAGCCGTGATCAAGAAAGAGCGGTGCATGACATTTGACGAGCTGTACCAAGAAGCGAAGTCGGTACTCAATCCCCGTCGTCTTTCTGAAGATGCCGAAGCTGGCGGCGTTGGCGCAGCACTGCTGACCGCAAGCGGAACAGGTTGATATGGGTTGCGACATTCATGCTGTGATCGAGAATCAGGTATACGGGTCATGGACTAGTTTTGCGGAAGTTGAGATTGCTCGTGACTACAAGCTTTTCTCTGCAATTGCATTTGGCGACGGTGGTGTCAGCGAAGACTTACCTTACCCTCCACGGGGACTCCCATCGGACCATAGCCATCGTGTAACGGAGCTGTTCTTTATTAAATCTGATTCTGAGGATGATCCTTCTGAACAGTTTCCCCAGGAAGACCTGGCCAGGACTTGGGGCGATTGGGCGGTCGAACAGTTTGTGTTGCACAGAATTGTTCCAGGATCGGATTGGCACACGCCGAGTTGGCTGAAGCTCGACGAGTTGGATATTGCGCTGAGGCGTGCCGGCCTGAAGATCGAAGATCAATCCCCCCAGTTCCGTGCCGTTATTGCATCGATGCGAAAATTGTCGGAAACATACGGAGACGAAAATGTTCGATTGGTGTTTTGGTTCGACGGCTGATCCGGTATATAGATCTGCGAAGGGAAACTCTCCAGCGAATTCTTCTCAAATGCAAAACGAGGTGCTGATGAAAATATTGTTGCTGGTGTTAATAGGCGTTCTCAGCGCTACCTTGCGCGAGTCACGACCGATCGTAAATCAATCGTCGTCTACCGAGACTTCCAATACGGCCATGAGTAACAAAGTCTCGATAACTTTCATCGCAACGGTTAAATCTATCGAACAGTTGGGTGATAGAGAGCTCCAGGTGATTCCAGTTGGTCTTGATTCAAGGTTCGCGGTTACCGTTCACATTGAATCGGTCACACCCAAAGAGGCGCCGCTTAACATTGATACGGATCAGAGCTTTGCCGTTCATAGTCCGGCCCAACTCTTCCACGATGAGAAGAAAAACATCATTAGTAGAAAATACCAGTTCAAAGCGGTTTGGAATGGCATGCGCACCAACCCAAAATTCCATGGATTGAGTGCCGTTCCAATAGTCGATAAAGCTACGCAACGCAGAGTCTCGGTAAACGGGCTGTCGTTCGCTTATGTTGAGCAAGGCTCGGGAGCTACGGTAATCCTCGTGCACGGCGCGGTGTCGGATTACCGGGAGTGGGCTGGCCAGATGGCAGCGTTAGCGCCTCGTTATCGCGTCATCGCATACAGTAGACGCTATCACTGGCCGAATTCCTCTCCGGGAGCCGACGCCGACGTGCGCGTGGAAGTTCAAGCGGACGACCTCGCCGCTATCATAAAAGCACTGGGCGTGGCGCCCGCACATATCGTCGGTCACTCGTTCGGCGGCGCAGTCGCGCTCAATCTCACACTGAATCATCCCGAGTTAGTGCGCACTCTGGTGCTCGCTGAGCCTGCAGTGTCGGGCGTACTGGGCAATATTTCCGAGAACGACCCTGTGATGAAGGATTCTCAAGCGGTGCGCGCTGAGATGAAGGAGGCTTTCGAGACCGGCGACGCTGAGACGATCGTGCGGACTTACGCAGCACACGTTGCGCCTGGCGAGTTCGAGAAGGCGTCACCGGACGTCCGCCAAATGCTTCTGACAAATGCCCCCGCCTTTCGGTTGGACTTTACCTCCCGGCGTCCACCCTTCACTTGCGATGACGCGGGGCGGGTGACGGTGCCGGTCCTGGTCATGTCGGGAGGCCGCAGCGCGCTGGGTTTGCAGCGCATTGCGGCGTCGGCCGCGCGCTGTATAAGGGGAGCAAAGTTGGTGACGCTACCGGAGGCAACACATTGGCTGCAACACGATCAGGCGCAAGCATTCAATGAGGTGGTTCTTGCATTCCTCGCGGGGACCGGGAAGTGATTATCTGGATGGTCAAAGGTGAACTTACGTGGAAACCTCGCAGGTTACTTGCCAAGGTTGGTGCTTACACAAGTGATGTTCAAGTTTACGGGCCGGTGATTACCAGATCGTGCGCGAAACTGCCGATCATTTTTATCGTTAGAGCCAATCCACCATGCACTTGAGTGGCATTACGATGTCTGTAAAACGGATCTTCATCACCACCTGTCTTCTATTTGGCGTGGTTTGGATAACGCCTGCCTGCGCGTTTCAATCCTCGGGTGACAACGTCAGTGCGTCCAGCGACGACAACGCAATTGCCCGCGCGTTCAAAGACAAAAAGAGAAACGTCCAGGTTGAAGGCGAAGGAGTAGTAGAGCGGATACTGGCGGACGACCTCGTTGACGGCAAGCATCAGCGTTTCATCGTCCGACTCGGAACGGGCCAAACGCTCCTTATTTCACACAACATCGACCTTGCACCACGAGTCGCCGGACTACAGGAAGGCGACCGCATTGCGTTTTACGGCGAGTACATTTGGAATTCGCAGGGCGGAATCGTTCACTGGACACACCACGATCCTCAGGGAAGACACGTGGCTGGGTGGCTGAAATACAAAGGGCAGACGTATCAGTAATACCTGATTCACGCCGATAAGGAGTGCGACAACATCCCGCGCCTGAGATCTATAAAGATCGCACTCGGAGTGCTGGCATAATGCTGATCAGCAAACTCTGCAATTACAGCTCGTACTTATCGCTTCATCACGGAGATCACCAATGTTGTTCCCCATAGCTTCTAAACCACCGCGCATATCGATGGGATTTCTGTCTGCCGCCCACGCAATGATGCTCTCAGCGTCCTCGTTTCTTTCTCGCGTCACCAAACATGCGGTCATTGGTCCACTCGCATGTCTTCTGTTTTGTACCACCTCGACTTTAGCCCAGGAGAAAGTTCAGATCTCTGTCGATGCTTCAAAGCCTGGGGCCAAAATCGATCGCAATATCTTTGGACAATTCGCCGAGCATCTGGGCCAGGGTGTATACGAAGGCATATGGGTAGGACCGGATTCCAAAATTCCCAACACCCGCGGCATTCGCAACGATGTGGTTACTGCTCTCAAAGCGATTAAGGTACCGAACATTCGCTGGCCAGGTGGCTGCTTCGCGGATGAATACCATTGGCGCAAAGGTATTGGCCCTCAACGAGTGGTCACTCTAAATCCGAACTGGGGCGGAGTTATTGAGCCGAATACATTCGGAACTCATGAGTTTTTGGACTTCCTCGAACAGATTGGTGCCGACGCGTACATCTCAGTAAATGTTGGCTCCGGTACTCCGCAGGAAGCAGCTGAATGGCTTGAGTATTTGACCACTCCACAACAAACGACGCTTGCAAAAGAGCGGACCGCGAACGGTCATCCTGCTCCCTACAAGATTGCTTACCTCGGAATTGGCAACGAGAGTTGGGACTGCGGCGGCAATATGACGCCCGAGTACTATCTAAGCCAGCTCAAAATCTACAGCCGCTTCGTTCGAAACTTTAATCCAGCTCAACAGGACAAACAGCAGATGCTGAAGATCGCAGTCGGTCCCGGCGGAGGGGAGCCACGCTGGACTGAATGGACCGAACAGATCATGAAAGCCTGGCAGAATCATCAGTGGAGTTGGGACATGAACGGTCTTTCAATGCACAACTACACTGTAGTGCGTTGGCCTCCTGCATTCGCTTCCGTTGGGTTTGGCGAGACGGAGTACAGTCAGATCCTGAAGTCAACGTTGGATATGGAAGCGCTCATTGACAAGCATTCCGCGATCATGGACAAGTACGATCCACAGAAGAAGATCGCGCTGATTGTTGACGAGTGGGGCGCATGGTATGCGTCGTTACCCGGCAGTCATCCAGGCTTCCTGGCCCAACAGAACAGCATGCGCGACGCAATCCTCGCTGCATTGAATCTAAACATCTTTGCACGTCATGCCGACCGTGTTCGCGGCGCCAACATCGCCCAAATGATCAATGTGCTTCAGGCAATGATCTTGACCGACAAAGAGAAAATGGTCCTGACTCCAACTTACCAAGTCTTCAAGATGTACGTTCCTTTCCAGGACGCTACATTTCTGCCGGTGATGTTCAATGCTGGAAGTTACAAACACGGCGAGATAACTTTGCCACGCATCGACGCGATCGCGGCAAAAGACGCAACAGGCAAGCTCTGGTTAGAGATCACAAATGTCGATCCAAATAATTCAGTTGACATCGAGGCAACCGTAAGCGGGATCAAAGCAAGCTCTGCAAGTGGTGAAACATTGACTGCGCCAAAGGTCGACAGCGTCAACACCTTCGAGGCGCCGAATTTAGTCACAACCAAGTCAATTTCGGTGAAGATTGAGGCCGGCAAGGTGAGTCTCAGGGTTGAGCCAAGATCCGTAACCGTAGTCTCCGTTGAATAGCGATGGCACTCATATTCTTGTCCTATAGACGCACGGATAGCCCTGAAGCGCCCAAAGCTTATGCCCGGCCCAGCATTACCGGTGAGTAGACTTAGCGAGTAGTATCCGTACTCTGGAGTTCAGTTGGTCCACTTCGCGTTCGAGGAATTGAATGCACCCGGATTCAAAGCGTGAGGCTCTCCGTCACCTGTTGGCAACAATCGCGTATCGTGGAGCGGTGGCAATTGCAGACGCGCCCGAGAACTTTGCTGAGTTTCGAGTTCACGACGAAACACGAACGCCTGGAGAGCTCCTGGCTCATATCGGCGACTTGCTTGAAGGGTCGCTATATTTGTGTCAGGGCAAACTGGTCTACCTGACTTCTTCCACACTGCCGTGGATCGAGGAAGTCGATCGATTCTCTTCGGCAATCAAACAATTAGACTCATACCTTTCGTCAGAATCAGAAATTGCCTGCCCTGTTGAAAAACTGATTCAAGGACCGATCGGCGATGCTCTTACTCATGTTGGTCAGATCGTCATGTTGCGACGGATCGCGGGAAAGCCGGTTCAATCTGGCGGTTATTTTGAAGCTGAGATTGTTCCGGGTAAGTATTGAAGAAGGAATTCGATCATGCGGTTTAGCAGGTGGCTTGCAATTGTAGGCGGAGTCCTAGCTCCAGCGTTGGAAACGATGCGTCGCTGGAGCACCTGGAAACAATCTCCTGCCAACTTATTCGATGACTACATTATGGGAGCGCTCCTGCTTTATGGAGCCTGGCGAGTTGGCAAAGATGTTCGAAGCGGTCAGCGTTTTCTCGTAGCCGCATGGGGGTTCGCCTGCGGACTGGGTTATTACAGTTTCTTTGGACAGTTGAAAGACTGGCACCAGGGACAACCTGATCCGGCTGCAATCGGGTCAGAATGGGTGCTGCTGATCAAAGGGATTGCCTGGAGTTTGGCAATCATCGCATTGGCGCTGAGTTTAAGGCCTCTACGAGAGCGTTAATCTTTTAAAACTGATGATGCAATACATGGTCGGACAACCTCGCCGTACGTGGAAAGAACATGGCACACCTAAAGGAGTGCATACCTTCGATCAAAAGCGATCTATAAACACTGCTTAGTCCAAGGCTTATGAAATCTTTGCTCATCGCCATTACAACCGTTGTGTTGATCTTCCAATGCTCAGCCAATCCAGCCTCAGGTTTCCAAGATCCTGATACTGCTGCCATCGACTCGTTCATCACTCGTCAGGCAAAATTGGAACGAGGCGAAGAATACCCGGAAGCTCGAAAAGTTGTTTCCGGCGACCTGACTCGTGATGGCCAACCAGAAACGGTCGTGCTTTACACAATCGAAGGGCAAGGCGGAAGTAATCTCTACATTCAACACCTCGCAGTCTTTGTGCGACGAAACGGTAAGCTAACCCCGCTTACACATATTGATGTCGGTGGAAAGTCTACGCGTAGCGTCGAACTGACTTCGGTCGAGAACAACTCAATCCTGCTTGATACGTTGAACTACGGACCAAAGGACGCATCGTGTTGTCCGAGCGTGAAAGGTACGACGAGTTACGTGTTATTAGGTGGACGACTGCGTGAACAAAGACATCGAAGGACATCCCGACGTAGCTAACACTGCAAAGAGTCCCAAACTAACAGCGTGAAATGATGATGACGGTTTGTCCCACTTGTGGCCGGCCACTCGACGAACATAATCGGCACCTTCGCTTTGGTGTGCCGGAACCAGTTTTGAGCGTTCCCAAAGAAGAGCGCGCCGCACGAACATGGGGCAACGACGTCTTGATGCAAGTTCAGGGAATAGGTTCTTTCGTCCGCATCCTCATTCCGGCTTTGCACAAAAAGTCAGATACCACCTGCTTTAGCAGCGTGGAGACTCAAATTTGCGCTAGAGTGCGCCCTGAACCATATGAGGTGATACCACCTGCTTCAGCAGCGTGGAGTTTCAACTTCTCGCTAAAACCGCGGTAAGAAGCTGCTCAGTAGCGGAAAATTGAAACTCCACGCTGCTTAAGCAGGTGGTATCTAACCGTCACTCCAAAGCTGCCATCTAGCGCGAAGCTGAGACTCCACGCTGCTAAAGCAGGTGGTATCTGACTTTTTGTGCAAAGCCCCTCATTCCCGTCAAATTAACGGGCGGTTACACCGTAAACTTTGGTGCATGGCTTTCGGTTCATCCGAATGATCTTCGTCACGCGTGGGAAGTATGGAGAGAGCCCGCATATAAAGAGCTTCATCTCAAAGGATTATTAGCTAATATGTTGCCTGGTTGGGAGGACGAGACTAATATCAAGCCCCTGGAAACGGCCGTACTCGACGACGAGCAGGTGCCTTATGCTGTAGATAGCACTGATGAATTCATGCGGAAGATACTCTGGGACGAGTGGTCTCACGAATCGGTTCTAGGTGTTATAGCGCCATATGAAAACGGGTAATACTGTTTCCATAAACATGGATCAAAAACTTAAGATAGTTTCGAAACTACCTCTCGACGAGATTTGGTCAGGCTCAAGACTAATTAGCACGATCAAGCTCCGCGATGTCGGGTCGAAAGAGATAGTGGACTTGTTACGTGCAGGAGATGTTAGATTTATCGTTGCCGACCTGGGACTACCGTTTGAATTCATCCCAAACAATGAGACTTATGATTTTTGGAAAACCGAACTGCGACCTCATTTAGCCGATCCGGAAGAACAACTTTCGCTTGATAGTTTTCCTGGCGATTACTGCTATTTCGCTTCGGAATGGAAGTCGTATGACGATAAGGTCATTGTGCTTTTTTCTAAATCACATTAGTCCGACACTGTTGATTGCTTAAACAACTCGGACCTTAAAGGGAGTTCGTTCCAGTGCGAGAACCTATTATCGTAAACAGTCTTACTCCCCAATCCGGCGACCAAGCACACATAGCCGCAACCGGACACTCGTTTGAAATCCATGAATGGAAAGGTAGTGGACCTGACTATCTGCACGTTCACTATTCTGATGACGAAGCCTGGCATGTTCTTGAAGGCACACTTACCTTCCGGTTTGCCGATAGACAGGTTGAAGCGCCAGCTGGAACAACGGTCTTTGTGCCTGCGGGAGTGCCTCACACTTATTTTGTGGCGGGCGGGCCGACTCGGTATCTCATCATTTTGACGCCGCGATTGCGAGCACTTATCGAGGCATTACATTCGACTCCGCGTGAACAGCACGGAGCGGTTATGAAACAATTTGAGTCGGCCATTTTGTCGTGAACGCATTGTGAGCCACCTCTTTCACATCAGCGAAGAACCTGCAATAAAGCTGTTCGAGCCAAGGCCCTCGGAGTATGTTCCAGATCCCGTTGTGTGGGCCATTGATGAAGCTCGACGTCGTAACTACTTGATGCCCAGGGACTGTCCTCGAGTGACATACTATGCCGGAAGTGAAACGAGCGTGACAGATGTCGAACAGTTTCTGGGATCGAGTTCAGCCGTCATTGCAGTCGAAGGCGCGTGGTTCGATCGATTCCGCTCGTGTCGCTTGTACTGCTATGAACTACCGATTGAAACATTTGAGTGTTTTGATAAATGCGCCGGCTATTTTGTGAGCCGAGCTTCAGTGGTACCGACTGGCGAGACAATCGTTGACGATGTCATCGGGGAACTGCTTGGAATCGGAGTTGAGTTACGTTTCGTTCCCAATCTCTGGCCACTTCGCGACGCCGTGGCAAGTTCCACTTTACAGTTTTCATTCATTCGGATGCATAACGCACAACCAAGATCCATGCTGGAAGTTGAGTCTTAATCCCTAAGATCAAAGTCACAACGTTGAAAAGAAACAAGTCGGGAAGGGCCGCTTGCCCCCGAATTGTTCTTTCAAGTTTCATGTGCTATCGGCTTTCCCATAAGCAAAGAGGCTCTGCGCTAAACTTCCATAAAGGGCACTCCGCAGGCGAGGACGCCTGCGCTCCCAGCATTCGCGGTTACCGATGGTCATGACCGGCACACAACATCATCCGTTATGGATCAGCATTGCGATTCTCGTCGGTGTGGTGTACTCAGCGATCGGAATTCTTTTCGCTGTTCCGAATACTCACATGCAGGCGTGGCGATTTGCTGCATGGATTATGAGCGCAATTGTCTACGCAACTCATATTTGGTACGAATACTTTCGCCTACGCAATTCGGGTAAATCAACTGCTCTGCACGTCGCGATAGCTGTTGGTATCGGCGGTTTAGGGGTGGCAATTGGAGCCCTCGTTCATTCCCTGCTCGCTCCGCCCAATTATTCGCGATGGCGGTTCGGTCTGGCACTTATACTTTGGCCTGTCCTAACGGGTCTCCCGGCATTCGTTGTTGCACTTGTCATCAGTGTCTTGTTGAATCGATTCCATCCGAACAAACATTGACCAAGATGCTTTGTCGGAAATGGTTTAACTTGTGGTGAGCGGGTCAGAACCGAAACGCGGTGCGTCGGGTCTACCAATCCAAGAACGTGTTTGTACGAACCCGACGCTACCGCGTTTCGGTTCTGACCCGCTTACCACAAGCGTATCCGACAGTAATAACCAGGAAGGACGTTTTCATAGCAGATGAATACTCGTCGCCAATTTCTCATTCGCGCCCCACTGAGCGTTCTCGTTGCCGCTGCCGCTCTTAAAAGTGGCAACTCACAAACTCCTTCGCAAACACCAGCAACACCGGGTGCGCCGCCCACATTCGGAACTGGCGCAGGCTCTGGGCCAGTTGTAACACCGGAAACATTTGCGGAAGCTGAAAAATTGATGCAAATCACAATGACTCCTGCCGAACGACAACAGGCTGCTGAGTCATGGCGTACATCACTTGCCCAATACCTGGAGCGACGAGCCGGGCCACGCAAAGTTTCCCTCAAGGACACGGACACTCCCGCAACACTTTGGAATCCACTGCTACCCGGAATCGCGACACCACAACTTCGAGATCGTTTTGTCCGGTCAAAGGCCGAGAGCAGTTCCCTGCCCGCTTCTGATGACGCGATCGCGTTCGCGCCAGTGACGCAGTTATCGAGATGGATTGAGTCGCGAAAGCTCTCCTCCGAACGGCTGACTAACATTTATCTCAACCGAATCGAACGACTCGATCCAAAGATTCGATCAATCATCACACTGGCCAGAAAACAGGCTCTGGCTCGTGCGAAGGCGGCTGACGCTGAAATCGCCACCGGCAAATATCGCGGTCCGCTTCATGGCATCCCGTATGGCGTGAAAGATCTGCTTGATACTAAAGACATCCTGACAACCTATGGCGCCGAGCCATTTCGAAATCGCATTCCAGCCGCGGACTCGGCAGTCGTGCACAGACTTAACGACGCGGGTGCGGTCTTGTTGGCGAAGTTGTCACTGGGAGCGCTTGCATTAAATGACATCTGGTTCGGCGGTCAAACGATGAACCCATGGCTTTTGGAAGAGGGAGCTTCAGGTTCAAGCGCTGGACCGGGCGCGGCTACGGCCGCCGCTCTCGTTGCGTTCTCAATAGGAAGTGAAACTGGAGGAAGCATCGTAAGCCCGGCGATGCGATGCGGAGTAACTGGCTTGCGTCCTACTTTTGGCCGCGTTGCGCGCACCGGTGCAATGACACTTTGCTGGTCACTCGACAAACTTGGTCCGATGACACGTTCGGTTGAAGATGCCATGTTGGTACTACATGCGATCAGTGGACCTGACGCCGGAGATCCTTCAAGCCTTCCGAGCAAACTCGATTTCGACGCCTCAGCACCGATTGCTGGTTTGAAAGTTGGCTACATCGCGTCATGGATGAAGGAGAGCCCTGCGACCGACGTAGATCGCGCAGCAATGGAGACGATGAAGAAGCTGAAGATGGAACTCAAAGAAGTATCGCTTCCTGACTGGCCGTATAGCTCACTGATGCCGGTCTTGTTTGCTGAGGGTGCGGCGTCGTTTGAAGAGCTGGCACTTAACAATCAACTCGGCACGCTCAAAGTTCAGGTCAAGGATGCGTGGCCAAATCTGTTTCGCGAAGCGAGATTTCTTTCTGCCGTAGATTTCGTTCAAGCCGATCGATTCCGTCGGAAGGTAGCAATGGAAATGGCACGGATCTTCAGAGAGGTCGATTTGCTGATCGTGCCCTCGCTACGCGACGAGCAACTTACGATTACCAACTTTACCGGTCATCCATCGTTGACGTTGCGCGCCGGATTTGTTGAGGTGTCTGAAGCGCGAAGTGATTGGGCTCCCGATCCGGCGAATCCACTTCCCAAGTTCAATCCACCCCGACGTGTGCCACATGGAATTACGATTCTTGGGCGGCTATTTGACGATGGTTTGCTTGGACAGGTTGGCATTGCACTTGAACGCGAGTTTGGAGTTGCGGGAGAGAGGCCGGCAGGATTCGCATGATTCACATGAGAATTCGGAAGCCAGCGTTGGTCGATGATGCTGAGTGACAAATCAGAAGTGTCAACAGGTTTACATCACGTAGCAGATTGGTCGCGTGCGATTCCAGTCTTAAGATAAGAACATCAACCGTGCAAAGTACAAGTAAGGAAGGGTGGTTTACCCCCGCTGTTCGCGAACCAATCAGATCGAGTACGAGCGGGTGTAAACCGCCCTTCCTTACTTGCTTTGTTTCGCCGCTTGTACTCTCAGATTAAGCGTTGATCACGCAATTGGGTGAAACCACCGTGCCGCGAGAACCCACAGACGCCCAAGCACTCATTGACGCGTGGCACACCAATCATCGCGTAACCGTTTATCTCATTGAAAACTTGCCGTCTGAGTTATGGTCAAAGACTGTGCCGGGTGCTCCACTTCGTACGGTGCGGATGATCGCAGCCCACATTCACAATGCTCGTTGCATGTGGATCAAAAGCATAGGCAGCCGACATGGTGTTATTGTGCCGCGCTCAGTCAACCGTAGAACTGTCCGACCGTCAGATTTGTTGCGGGCATTAGAAAAGAGCAATCGTGGTATTGTTGACTTGATTCGACTCGGAGAAGCGCGTGGTGGGTCCATTCCTGCAGCTACCTGGCAGAACTTCCCCACTGATCTTGTGCACTTCCTCAGCTATTTCGTTTCACACGAAGCACACCATCGCGGACAGCTCGTTATGTTGGCGCGGCAATTGGGACACCGGCTGCCCGGAGAAGTAACTGGTGGATTGTGGCAGTGGAAGCAGCGCTCTCGAGAGTGACGTGAAGTATCCAGGGGCGTTCATCAGGTTGGGCTCTCAACCAAACCGACTGACAAGATGAAACCCGAATCTCCAATCGATCCCAAAGTGAAAGTCTGGCGGGTGGAACTGAAATGATGGCCAAGGATGTGAAGTTCGCTGACACGGTCATTGAACAAATACGCAAGTCGAAGATTCTCGGCGTTCGCTCTGGAACTGAGCACCGTTACACAGGCGTCTGGGTCGTCGTTGTAAACAATAGAGTGTTCGTGCGGTCGTGGAACGATAAGCCAACCGGCTGGTTCCGCGCCTTTAAGAAGGAAGCTACTGGGACGATTCAGATCGGTGATCTCGAAGTCTCCGTTCGAGGCAAGTTGGTCCGCAGCGCGCGCATTCGTGACGCGGTGACTTTGGCGCTCGGCGAGAAGTACAACACCAAGGGTTCGTTGAAGTGGGTGGAGGGATTTGCGGAACCGTCGCGAGTACTCACGACGCTCGAGTTCGTTGCCGAGTGAAGAATAGGTCTTATAAGTCCTCTAGGTCCTATTTCCCGATCCTACTTCTCGAGCACTTGTTACTGCGCACTCAGAAAATAAACTTCACGGCCAATTGAATATCCCTTGGTCCACCGCCCCCAAGAAACGGATTGCCTATCCCAACGTCGGGTGTGACGGTAATCGGAAGGAAACCTGTTCCGCGCCCCGTCACAGGATCTACCGATGAAGTCATGTCCGCTGCAAAACCTGGTAAGAGTGGATTAGAGAAGTTTGGATGATTAAAGATATTGAAGACTTCAGCTCGTAGTTGAATTCGAAGTTTCTCCGTAATGTCGGTGTTTTTGAAGATAGAAAAGTCGACGTTGCGATAACCAGGCCCCCGCAAAGCATTCCGACCAAGAGAACCAAAATGCCACGTACCCGGTATACACGAAGCAGCGCTACCATCTCCCGTCGGATCCAGAGTACAGGGAACTTTGAAAGCCGAGAGATTGATAAAGCGATCAGGCGCGCTCGTGCCCGCGTAAGGATCGCCAACGACATCAGGTCGCGGGAAAAATTCGCCTGTGTTGTTGTAGTCATCAAACAGGGTCAAGTGAAACGGATTACCGCTGCGGAGCGTCAAGATCGTATTTACCTGCCAGCCTTTGCCAAGCCGCGGATGTGCCTCAGAGAAGTTTGGAATGGCATAGCTGGCTGTGACAACAAAGCGATGTCGATTGTCGAAATTTGAATTGCCTTTCTCCAGGTCTGTACGGTAACTGTTGTCCGGTTGAGTTGCATTTGCCACGTAGTCCTGGCCATCCGATGCGTTATCGATCGAGTGTGACCACGTGTAATTGATCTGCGTGGAGAAGCCCCGGCGATCGCGAACTGAAAAACTGGTCTGCAGTGCGTTGTAATTTGAGAACGCCGTGGTTTCGAGCTGATTCACATAGAAGAATGTCCCGCCAGACGGAGCAAACGGTCCATTGTCAAACGGGCGAGCGGAAGAAACACTTGGGTTCACAGGCTGGTTTATATCGCGGTATCGGAAAAGCTTTGTGCCGTGGGAACCGACGTAACCAACTTCCAGTACACCATTCCTGAACAACTCTCGCTGAATATTCAGATTGTAGTTTTGCACGTACGGGGTGCGAAGGTTTGGATCAACAGCGAACACATCTGAGTCCAGAAAATCTGTAAAGATCGGGACGCCATTCTGGATCTGATCCACCGTGGAGAATGAAAAGAGGATCGGTGCAGGGCCAACAGGATTAAAAGCTGGGCCGGGGTTAAATGTATTGAAAGGTAGTTGGCCGGCAAAGAAGTCTTGCGAGAATGCGTCGTAGAACAACCCCCAGCCCGCGCGCACAACCGTCTTCGCTTTACCGTTAACATTCCAGGCCAATCCCAAACGCGGCGAGAAGTTATTCAAGTCGCGACCGTACAAACGCGGCAGACCTGCTGAGCCGACTTGTCGCAGACCTAAGGCCGGATCGAAGTTGCTCAGCAAGTCATTTTTCTCACCGATTACCCCGAAATAATCCCAGCGCAATCCAAGATTTAGTGTCAGTTGTGGACTCCAACGAAATGTATCCTGCAAATAGCCCGCGTGTGAGTTCTGGAAAGTATTGCGGTTGGAGTTGCCCCGAGCAGAACGGCCGCCGCTCAATGTGCCGGAAAGAAAGTCTTCAAGTGAAGCGAAATCCAAACGGCCGCGATAACCTGCGTCGAAAAATTGATCCACGGTGGTGCGTCGGAATTCATAACCAAATTTCAAATCATGTCGAGCCAGCTTCCAGGAAAAATTATCGATCACCTGATAATTGATATCAGTGCGGGCACGTGGTACCGAGAGCGTAGCGCCGATGTTGGCAATGCCAAGGTCATCATGGATTCTAATCTGCGGCAAGCCAAAGTCCTGCGCGTTCGTAATGCCCGTGTTCAACCCGATGGAACGCGGGTCGAAATCATTATCTTCCGGGAAAAAGCCTTCCTTGAAACGGTTGAAACCAAAGCGCAACTCATTAACCTTGGTTGACGAAAGAATCTTCAAAAAGGAGATTGAGACCAGATGAACCTTAGTCGGTGTTGTCGTGTTGTAACCCGGAAGAACGTTTCCGGCGAGAATCGCCAAGGGGAAAGACTGATCGCTTGTTCCATAAAAGTAGCGACCTGTAATCTGGCTGTCTTTAGTAAAGGAATGGTCGATCTTGGCGATTAAACTATCTACATCGTTTGAGGCAGGAGTCGTTACGAAGAGATTTGGCCGGCCACTGTTATCGAACAGAGGCAACTGACGGTTCGGCGCTGGCCATGGATTTCGAGCCAGCAGTCTCGCAATGACCGGATTCGTTGGGCCACCAAGCGCAGCAATCTCCCCCGGATCAGGAACGCGTGCAGTTGAATTCAGTCCGACTCGTTCTCTTTGTCCTTCGTAGGCGAAGTAGAAAAATGTCCTGTTCCGCTTGATCGGGCCACCAAGCGCACCCCCGAACTGATTATTTCTTAATGCCGTTTGTGTATCAGGTTTGGGGTTGAAGAAATTGCGCGCATCGAGTTTGTCATTGCGAAAGAACTCGAACAGCGAACCGTGAAAATCATTAGTGCCAGACTTGGTGACGATGTTAACGATTGCGCCGGAGTTTCGACCGTACTCGGCTTCGAAGTTCGAAAGTATTGCCGCTTCTGAAATCGCTTCAATTGGCAGGATCGTCGCGGGGGTTCCGAAAACACCGGCTTCATTGATTGCCGGAAGGTTTCGGTAGCCATCGTTCATGTCAGTGCCATCGAGCAGATAGTTATTTGCGCGTCCGCGATTCCCGTTGGCACTAAACAAACCAAAAGAGCCTGGCGAGTCTGTCGCGCCCGAGGGATCGCCTGTGGCGCCTGGGACCATTACCAAAAACTTTGTAAAGTCCCGGCCGTTGATTGGGAGATCTTCTGCGGCCTTTGTAGTGATTGTGCCGCCGAGTGTGTTTGTCGTGGTCTCAACCTGAACATCTGATGCGACGGTCACAACCGTGTCTGCACCCGCAACCGTCAACTTCACATCCACCCGTCGTTCACTAGCGACCTCGACGGTCACATTTGAAACAACGGAAGGGACAAATCCGGTCTGCTCCACGCGCACTTCGTATGGACCGATTGGCAACTCCGCAACGGTATAGTTCCCGGAGTCATCCGTGGCTGTGGAGCGCTCAAGCCCTGTCGCCTTGCTCTTGACTGAGACCCTGGCACCCGACACTACTGCACCATTTGGATCTGTGACTGTACCGAGGATTGAGCCGCGAAAGGTTTGTGCCGACACTGCCGTGGCTAGCAATATGATGAACATAAGCGCGAAAGCAGATTTGTGCGGCCTGGTTTTGGGTTGCATTTAATGGCTGCTCCTTTTGTCGGGGAGGATGCGGATTCAGTTGAAAGATCAAATGGACCAAGTGCGAGAGCGAGGCGATTATAGTCTTGAAGTAACTGGAGTCAATTACTCTTTCCGACAAGACTTATGGTCTGTACTCTCAGTAATCATGCAAAACAACCCAGGAACAAGTTCGGAAGCACGGGTTACCCCCATTGCTCCCCGAGATTAAGGATGGCACGAGCGGGGGTAAATCCTAACTTGTTCCTGGTAATGATCTGTATTTAGCAATCGAGAAGACTCATTGGGTTATTTCCGAAGCGCATATTCCGCCGCTGCTTCCGCATGAATCTGCGTTGTATCAAACGTTGGCACTGTTGAATCATCACTGGAAACAAGCATTCCGATTTCGGTACAACCAAGAATTATTCCCTCAGCGCCTGAGTTCACCATGTCTGCGATGATCCTTCGATACTGCTGACGCGATTCGTCGCGAACATTACCAAGACACAGTTCGTCGTAGATGACCCGATTTACCAGCTGTCGATCCTCTTCCGGAGGCACGACAACAGACAATCCAAGCGTCTCGAGACGACCACGGTAGAAGGTTTGATCCATTGTGAAACGCGTGCCAAGCAGCCCCACTGTTCTAACGCCCGCGCGCTTTATTACATCAGCTGTCGCATCGGCGATGTGCAATAGTGGAATATCGAGTCCGTCAGTGATCGCGTCAGCGACCTTGTGCATTGTGTTAGTGCAGAGGACCAGAAAGTCTGCACCTGCCTGTTCGAGTAATTGCGCGGCGTAGTGCAAATGCGCTGCCGCCTGATCCCATTCACCTCTCCGCTGGAACAATTCGATTTCGTGGAAGTCAACGCTTAAGAGAAAGAGGCGAGCTGAATGAAACCCTCCGAGCCGGCGGGCGATGGCCAGGTTGAGTAATCGATAGTAGAGCGCCGTTGACTCCCAACTCATGCCGCCAATGAGTCCGATTGTCTTCATTGGTCCTCGAAAAACATTGTCCTCCGACCGGGGACGAGTCTAACATGCGCCTGCAGTTGATAGCCTCGCTACGTAAACCCGAAAGTTTCAGGAGTACCTATGAACAAATTAATGTCCTTGGCCCTGCTGTTAGCTTTAGTCCTGGGCTGTCGCACAATTAGCACTCTTACCGGCAGCGATACAAATTTAAAGAAAGTCGGCGATTTATGGAGCGACGTTCCCCGCATGGATGGACTTGTGTCCTCCGAAGCCGACATGCCCATGTTCATCAAAATCCTCATGCGCACGGCGCTAAACAATCTCTATCGGCTTAATTCCAATAATGAAGACAAAACCCCTGCGACCGGCGACTGGGCCGTGTTTTCAACCGTGAAGACATCGGACGACGTGAGAAACTTCTACACCAATGAGCGGATGACCACCTTCGGCAACTGGGAGGCAAACAAGAATTCAACGTGCCTGGATGGTAAACAGCAGGGATTCTCCGGCGTCATGTGCGTTTTCGGCAAGACGATTAACAACAAATTCATTGGTCTGATGATAATTGCCACGCCGGACGAAAAAAAGAAAGACACAACTCTTTTCTTCGTGCGAGTCGAACGAGAAGAAAAGCCAGGTACACAACCGAATACCAACAAATAGTCCAAAAAGCGGAGATCAAGGTCTGAACGGTCGAGCTCTTTAAGTTGTCGGCAGGACGACCAATGCTTTGCCGCAAAAGTTTCCGTCTTATTCTCGCCGGATTTCAACCCGGTGGTAAGTGGACGCTGATAAGAAACCGTTTTAACATTTTACGGCTTTGCACAAAGTCAGATACCACCTGCTTTAGCAGCGTGGAGTCTCAGCTTCGCGCTAGGTGGCAGCTTAGGAGTGACGGTTAGATACCACCTGCTTCAGCAGCGTGGAGTTTCAATTTTCCGCTACTGAGCAGCTTCTTACCGCGGTTTTAGCGAGAAGTTGAAACTCCACGCTGCTGAAGCAGGTGGTATCACC
>Ga0207707_10000023_pt1 | contig 183706 bp, 204 predicted proteins | sample KBSC83BmetaG_FD_184336 | JGI IMG/M metagenome (GOLD analysis project Ga0207707, IMG submission 184336) | Corn rhizosphere microbial communities from Kellogg Biological Station, Michigan, USA - KBS C8-3B metaG (SPAdes) (version 2) | ecosystem: Host-associated > Plants > Roots > Rhizosphere ... | reverse complement strand
AATTCTGTTGCCACGCAAGGGCATCTTGCTGTTACGACTCGCTCAAGCAGTCAACGAACGGTGGATCAGGGTTGAGTGAGACGAAAATCGCCGTTAGTTGGCCGACAACGGCGATTTTCGTCTCACTCAACCAGTGATCTGATGCGGCGTTTGAGGCTGTCGGGGACGCGTCGGCGGTAGCGGTTGGGGATACGGCGAGCCAGCGCGCGCAGGCCGCCTGACCGCCGCGCTTGAGCAGCGCGCACCGCGGCTTTCACCGACGACTCGGCCACTGCTTCCGCGTGTGCGTAGTAGCGAATGTAGCGGGCACGGGCCGCATCCAGCTGCTCGCTCAGCCCCTCCGGCGCAGTGTCCTTGTCAGCCAGCCGGTCGAGCAGCGACCACGCGTCCTCGATCTGAGCGAGCAGGTCGTCGGGCAGGTCGACGTCGGACCAGCTTGCAACGCTCCGGGATAACGAACCGTCGACGAACGCGTCGGCCGCGCGGATCATGCCCGCGTTCGCGTGGGTGATCGGGTCCAGCGCGAGTCGCTCCCCCGCTGACGCGACCGTCTGCGTCCAGTCCGCCAGCAGGTCGTCATACCGGATGAACGCGCGCTGCTCCGGGCGCGTCGCGCGCTCGGTGTAGAGCATCGTGTTGAGCCAGCCGGCGGCCCGACCCACATCACCTTGGAACGAGCCGTAGTTGTGGCTCTTGCTCGCCACGACCGCGGCCGGATCCCTCAGCATCACCACTGAGCGGACGTCGACGCCGAGGTCGGCCGCCGTTCGTCGCCACAACGGAAAGAACCACAGCATGCGCGGGTCCTTGATGAGCACGTGGTCGCTCTCGGCGAACTGCCGCTTGAGGAACCCGCGCAGCTCGCGCTCGACCTGTGCGCCCGAGACCCTAGCCGTCTCCGCCCATGCGGACGGTCGCGCATCCGTCGTCTGCACTTGCGCGCTCGCGAGCAGCCGGGTGTGGAAGTCGACGACCCACTGCGACTCGGCGAAGCCGCGCGGATTGGTGTCGTCCGCCGGCACTTCTGGGCTGGGCACGAGATAGCCGAGCCGTTGCAGGATCCCGGAGAACGTGCTCGTGCCGCTGCGGCCGGAACCGACGACAAGCACCAGTGACGTCGTCATTTCCGCCACAGTCTAGGTTCGCGCGCTGATTTAGCCTTGCAGCGTGGACGCCGCACCGGCCGCGAACATCGAAGGCCTGGCCGACTACGACCTCGACTGGTCGTGGGTCGCCGGTGCTCCGACCAATCTTGGGTTCACCGCGATCGTGCGCGTGAAGAACGAGGAACGACCGCTGCCGTGGATCCTGCCGCCGCTTCTCAAGGCCGTGCAGCGCGTCATCGTCGTCGACAACGGTTCGACCGACGAGACCGTCAACGTCGCCAACCGTGCCGCTGCCGACGCAGATCTGTCGGAGCGACTCGAGGTCCGGTCCTACCCGTTCGATGTCTCGCGCTGCGGCCCGGAGCATCTCGCGACACCCGCAAGTTCCGTGCACAGCCTGACCTACTTCTACAACTGGTCGTTCTCGCTTGTCCGGACGTCGTATGCCCTCAAGTGGGACGGCGACATGCTGCTGACCGAGGTCGGCGTCAACGCCCTGCAAGACCTCGCCTGGCAGCTCGAAGCGGTGCAGCGAGTCGTCACGATGCTGCGCTATCCCTTGTATGTCGCTGACCACCGCACCGCGTTCCTCGACCTCGCGGTTGTCAATCGCGAGCCATGGGCATGGCCCAACGGACCGGCATTCACGCACACCAAGGCGTTCGAGTGGGAGCTGCCGCGCTGGCCGGCCGACATCGAGATGCAGTCGCTGCCCGACTGGTCGTGCCTCGAGCTCAAGTTCCTCGACGCCGACGAGTTCGCGCACTGGTCTCATGACGACTTCACCACGACAACGCGTACGACGCGCAAGCAGCGGGAGCAGGAAGTCTTCCGCGCACTAGCCGGTGCCGCGGACGCGCCATACGGCGTCGTTCGCATCGAGTCGCCCGACGACCGACATGTCATCGACTACGTGCGGAACGATTTGGTGCCGAACAACCGCGACGAGCTCGCGGAGCGGCACCGCGAGGTCGTGGCGACTGCGGCTAAGCGGAAGGCGCGCGCATCGCGTAGCAGTTGAGCGTGTTCGTCGAGAACTCGAAGTGATAGCCGGCGTGCGTCACGATCTGCGCCTCCGCTTTGTAGTCATACGGAAGACACACATCGGTGACATGCAGGAGCCGCAGTGAGTGCGCGACTCGGCGATAGGGAATTCCGGCCGGCGTGCGCAGGATCCAGTGCTTGAGGACGACCCGCTGCGCCTGTAGTCCCGGCGGCTCCTTGATGAGCATCGTGTAGTAGCTACGCGGGTCCACCGCATGCACCTTGGCGGTCACGATGGCGATCGCACGCATGACGCCATACGGCGCCAGGACCTCAGCGCCGGCGGGCACGCGCTGGAGAATGCGTTGCGCCTCGGCGCGGACCGGCCCGTAGGTCTTCCACGCCGGATGCGACAGCACCTTCGTCGAGTCGGCGCTGAGGATGCCTGCACCCTCCGCGACGACACCGCCCGCCAAGACCACTGCGAGAGCGAGAGCTGCAGCCGGCCGGAGCAACGGAACGCGACGGGGCAGCAGCTCCGGCAACGGGACCGTCGCGAACAGCCCGACGAGCGCAGGCACCGGCACGATCCAGACGATGCGGCGCAACGCCCCACCGACTGAGATCGCAGTCCCGACGGCGTGCAGCAACCCCGGCGTCAACGACAGCGTCACCAGCAAGGACGCGCCCAGTGCGATGAACCGCGCGTTCCGGTCCCGGGGCAGTCGAGGTCCGAACCAGATCGCCAGGCCGCTGATCGCCGCCAGCGCTCCACGACCCACCGTGTCGTGGAACGTGCCCGCCGCCCCGGTGAGGTTCGAGACCTGCAGCCCGGACGGTGGCGAATAGCGCGACGCAATCGAGCCGATGACAAACGGAAACACCACCGCCGCAAGCGGAATCACGGCATCTCGCCAACGACGCGCGAGCACGAGCGGCACCAGTCCCGCGGCGATGAGCAGCGGGAAGTCGTACGTCGCAGAGACGGTCATGCCGATCGCGGCGACACCCGAGGCGAGGATCAACACCGCCGTACGACGGTCGGGCCGCCGTGCCCAGTCGGTGAGATACGCGAGCAGCAACGGGATCAGCCACGCGACAAAGACGACCTTGCCCTGCCACATGCGGGTGAGGAAGAAGTTGCCGAAGCTGAGGTGCGTGTTGCCGTCGTAATAGAGGAACGCGAGTGCGACGACGAAGGCCGCCGCCGCGCGCCGCGGTGCCCAGCTCCGCACCAGTCGCCACAGCGCCAAGACCGCGAGGATCGTCCCGACAAATGGCGTGACCAGATAGGCAATCGTGGGCGACTGCTGGCCGAGCAGATGCGCGACGGCCCCCTGCAGCGGGGCGAGCGCATCGACGGGCGCGCCGGTGCCGGCAACCGCCTTGAGGTGGCCGTGGGTCAGCAACATGTCCCGGATCGGGATCCGGTCGAAGTCCGCCACGGAGGCAGCGCGGTTGAGGTAGTAGACGTCGTCGTCGTCAGAGCGGAAGACGAACAGCGAGAGCACGCCGCTCGCAACGGCGGCGAGGGTCACCAGGATGTTCATGCCGGGGAACACCGTCGGCGCAGCAGGCTCGGCGGCGCCCTCGGCCGGCTGGGCGGCCTCAGCATTCCCGCCGCGCCGGCGTCGCAGCAGCTCGACGGCAAGGCCGACAGCGAGGGCAAACAGCCCGAGAGCCCACGCGAGCGCCCACCGCGACCCGTGGGCATAGCGGGAGGCATAGGCCGCGGCCGCAGCCAGTACGAAAGGCACGCCCAGACCGACGAGCAGTCCGCGCCTATCGGGAGGAGGCTCCGCCGCACCGCTACTTGCCGCTGGAGCGGGGCGGCGCAGCCACCAGAGCAGGACGCCGATCGGGAGCGCCAGGACGAGCCAGAAGATGAGGAATGGCAGCACCGGCGCGTGGGCAATCATCGCTAGGTAAGCGAGAACCACCCACGCGGCGAACATGGCGAGCGCCCAGTCAGTGATGCCGTCAATCGCCAGGCCGACGCCGTGATCCACTCTCCTCAGAGAGTCGCGCAACGAATGTTCCCTCCTCGTGGCGCCGCTCGGCCCCCTGGCACACTGACGGGCAACCCTAGAGGAGAACGATTTTGAGCAACCTTCGCGGCAAGCGCGTGCTGGTCACGGGCGGCGCGGGATTCATCGGCACCACGGTCGTCCGCCATCTGCGCGAAGCCGGGGCCGAACCCTGCGTCATTGACCTGCGGCACCCGTCGTACGAGGTCGACACGGTCGTCGGCGACATTCGGGATCCCGAGGCCGTCGCCGCGGCGATCCAGCCCGGCCTGCACGGCATCGTCCACCTGGCGGCGATGACCTCGGTGCTCAAGTCGATGGAAGCGCCGTGGGACGTGCACACGACCAACGTCGACGGGACCGCGACATTGCTGGAGCGTGCCCGCCAAGCCGGCGTCGAACGCTTCGTCTCCGCCTCGACCAACGCAGTGGTCGGCGACGTCGGCCGCCAGTGCATCACCGAGGAACACGCTCTGCGCCCCCTCACGCCGTACGGCGCCACCAAGGCGGCGGCCGAGATGCTGCTGTCGGGCTACGGCGGGAGCTACGGGATGGCCTGCTGCTCGCTGCGGTTGTCGAACGTCTTCGGCGTGGGTATGGACCTCAAAGACAGCATGGTGCCGCGGCTCATGCGAGCGGTGATCAAGGGAAGCACTATCGACGTGTACGGCGACGGCGAGCAGGTCCGCGACTTCGTCTACGTCGACGACGTTGCGCGCGCCTTTGTCCGCGCACTGGAAGAAGGCTGGACCGGCGCGACGATCATCGGCGCAGGAGAGTCCCACTCCGTCAACGAACTGGTCGACATGACCCGCGAAGTGACTGGTCACCCGGTGCAGACCCGCAACGTTGCACCGAAACCGGGCGAGATGCCGGCCGTCGTCCTGGACACGAGCCGGGCTCGCTCGCTCGGCTGGCAGCCGCAGATGTCGATGCTCGAGGGGCTGCGAGCCACCTGGGAAGACTTCACACAGCCCGCGATGGAGCCGGCGGCACGGTGAGCGGCGCCAACGTCTCTCTCCTCAAGCGCGTGCGTGAACAGCACGGGCGGAAGATGTTCCGCTACCTCACGGGCTCGGTCGTCGCGACCGTTGTCAGCACGATCACGTTCATCGCGACGTTCGGCCCGGCGTTGCTCGGCTCACGCGGTGCCTCGCTCGCCGCGTCTGCCACGGGTGCGATTGCCAACTACTTCCTCAATCGCCAGTGGACGTGGCAGCGGCAGGGTCGCGCCAGCGTCCGCCATGAGCTCGTTCCCTACTGGGCGACGGTGGTCGTCACTGCCGTTCTCGCTGCACTCTGCACCGGAGCCGTCAACGCGCTGGTGCGCCAACACACTGACGACCGGGCGCTGCGTACGGCGATCAACACGATCACCTATCTCGCGGTCTACGCCCTGTCGTTCGTGGTCAAGTACCTGATCTTTGACCGGCTGTTCGAGCGGGCGGCGGCACGTGAAGAGCTGGTCCTGGACTCGCCAGCCGACGACCTTCGCGTCGATTCCGACGCAGTTCACGAAGCCAAGTGCCTGTGATGACGCGGCCGAACCGGTAGCCGTAGAGAAGGTTGTTTCCCTTCTTGCTGCTACCACCGGTGCGCTGGTGCATCGACGTCGGCACCTCGCGCCACCGAAAGCCGCGATAGATGACCCCGAGCAGAAGTTCCGTCGCCTGGTACTGAGGCTGGTCGAGCACGATGTGGTCGAGCACGTCGGCGTGAAACGCACGGAATCCGTTCGAGGTGTCGGTGACGCGGCGCTTGGTCAGAACGCTCAGCACCCGGGCGTAAAACACCACACCGGCGTGCCGCACTGAGTCGTCAGTGGTGTAGGTGCCGAGCTTGCGGGATCCGGTGACGAAGTCGGCTTCACCGCGCACGATCGGCTCGACGATGCGGTCGAATTGGCTGCTGTCGTATTGCCCGTCGGCGTCTGTCGTGGCGATCACCCATGCGCCGCGGTCACGCGCGAGCCAATATCCGAGGCGGAAGGCAGCGCCCTGGCCGCGGTTCTGCACCGGCGCACACACAAACGCACCGGCAGCGCGCGCCACCTCGGCGGTGCCATCGGCACTGCCATCGTCAACGACGAGCACCGACACGTTGAGGCCGCACACAGTCGTCGGCAGCGCCTGCACGACCTGCGTGATGTTCTCGGCTTCGTTGTATGCCGGGATCACGATCGCCAGCGGACCGAAGCGCACGTCGCTATAGCGCTGCTGAAACTCTTGCAACGCTTGATCATCAGCCGGCGCATCCGGGCGCACAGACGCGACGCGACCCCGAGACATGAGCGACGAGTGTAGGGGCTCGCCTATGCTGGCCATTGATGAAGATTCTCGTTCTCGGCGGCGATGGATTCTGCGGCTGGCCGACCGCCCTGCACCTGTCCGCAAGCGGTCACGAGGTTCGGATCGTCGACAACTTCGCCCGCCGCAAGGCCGACATCGAGCTCGAGGCGTCGTCGCTGACGCCGATCACGCCGATGGGGACGCGACTCAAGACGTGGCTGGAGGTTTCGGGCCGCGAGATCGTCTTCGACAACTTCAACGTCGCCGAGCACTACCACCGGCTGCTGTCGCTGCTGCAGGAGTGGCAGCCCGACGCCGTCGTGCACTTCGCGGAGCAGCGGGCCGCGCCGTACTCAATGAAGTCCTCCTGGCACAAGCGTTACACGGTTAACAACAACCTCAACGCCACCAACAACCTCCTCGCCGCGATCGTCGAAGCCGAGCTCGACGTGCACGTCGTGCACCTCGGCACGATGGGCGTCTACGGCTACGGCACCGCGGGCGTGCCGATCCCCGAGGGCTACCTGCGCATCCAGATCCCGACCGACGATGGCTCGACCATCGAGTCGGAGATCCTCTATCCGCCGAACCCCGGCTCGATCTACCACATGACGAAGACGCAGGACCAGCTGCTTTTCGCCTACTACAACAAGAACGACGGCATCCGGGTCACCGACCTGCACCAGGGCATCGTCTGGGGCACCCAGACCGAGGAGACCAAGCGCGACGAGCAGTTGATCAACCGGTTCGACTACGACGGCGACTATGGGACCGTGCTCAACCGGTTCCTCATGCAGGCCGCGATCAACTACCCGCTCACCGTGCACGGCACCGGCGGGCAGACACGCGCGTTCATCCACATCCAGGACACGGTGCGCTGCATCCAGCTGGCGATCGAGAACTCGCCCGCCCCCAGCGAGCGGGTGCGCGTGTTCAACCAGATGACCGAGACACACCGGCTGATCGACCTCGCGAAGCTCGTCTCCCGGCTCACCGGCGTGGAGATCGACCACGTCGACAACCCGCGCAACGAAGCGCCGGAGAACGAGCTCGTCGTCGAGAACCGCCAGCTGCTCGAGCTCGGCCTGACGCCGATCACGCTCGAGGAGGGGCTGCTCACCGAGGTGACGGACATCGCGCAGAAATACGCCGAGCGCGTCGACCTCGAGCGCATCCCCGCCCGCTCTCTCTGGCGCAAAAAACCACGTTGAGTGCGACGAAAATCGCCGTTGGTTGGCCCACAACGACGATTTTCGTCGCACTCAACGTGCTGCTAAGCGGTTGCGTAGCCGCGTTTCGCGGATGATCGCGCCCAGGCTTGGGCGGTGCTGGGGCAGCCAGGTGTCACGCGTGTACGCGATCACATGCACTCCGGCTGGTGCATCGATGCGCACGACACCGTCGGGCAGCTCACCACCGGTCGCGAGCGCGCGGAACATCTCCTGCTCACGCCGCTTGCGCCGGGCCCGCAGTGTCGTCTCGAAGTCGACGTCTTGGGACCAGTGCGCGAACTCGTCGGCGTCGAGGAACTTGAGCTCCATGCAGCTCCAGTCGGGCAGCCGCATCGTCGGCGTGTCGCTGGGCCACACCGGCAGTTCCCAGTCGAGCGCTTTCGCATGGAAGAACGACGCGTTGTTGGGCCAGCCCCACGGTTCGCGGTTGGTCAGCCCGAGGTCGAGATAAGCGACGCTCTCATCGGCGACATAGAGCGAGTGCCGGTTCATCGTCACGATCGTCTGGCGCGCCGCGAGCTGCCAGGACAGTGCCTGCAAGGCGATGACGCCCGGCTCCGTCATCACCATGTCGCCGTCCCACTTCAAGGCGTATGACGTGCGCACGTGCGAGAACGCCCAGTTGTAGAAGTAGGTCAGGCTGTGCACCGACGTCGGCGGAGTCGCCAGATGCTCCGGCCCGCAACGGGACACGGCGAACGGATACAACGCGACTTCCAGCCGGTCACTCAGACCATGGGTGGCCGCGAGGCCCTTCGCGATGTCCGGCGTGCCGTCGGTCGAACCGTTGTCGACGAGAACGACCTGGTGCACCGAGCGCAGCAGCGGCGGCAACACCCACGGCAGCGCACGCGCCTCGTTTTTCACGCGAACGACTGCGGTGAAACCTTCGGCCACCGGGCCGTCGGCCCAGCCCCAATTGACGGCGAAGTCGTCGAGTCCCTCGACGTTGCTGGGCGCCGCCTCCGCGCCTTTGCGCACGGTCGGCTCCGGCGCGACAGTCGTCGTGCTCTGCGCCAGCCGGCTCAGCTGACCGATGCGCTCATGCCGTTCGATGAGGCCCTGCACCGCCGGGAGAAGCACCTCCACCCGGTTCTGCCACTCGGCGTCAGCGGGACCGGACTTGGGTGGGTCGTAGCCGAACGCGTCGTAGTCAGCGCGGAAGTGGCGGGCGACCGTCTTGGACGCCGCGGCGCTATACGCGTCGGCAGGCATGGGGATCAGGGCCCGGTTGGCGACGCCGGTGCGGCGGGCGAGGCCGGTCCTGCCGAGATGGGCCTGGAGCGCGGCGACTGTTTCCGCGAGCGCCTCGGTGCGGCCGACATGGTCGAACGGCAGCAGTTCGACGAGCTCGCGCTGGACACCCCAGTGCACGTCATGCGCGTCCGGGTCGTCGAGTGCTGCGACAAAGCGCCGGAAGTCCCTGACGATGTCCGCCGGCCGCTGCGGCATCCGCGGAAACCACGACCTGTCACCAAACTGCGCCGCGAACCGTGGCTCGCGCAGCAGCAGCTTCGACTGCCACGCCGACCACAACCGGCGCGCCGGGTCGCGGACGATCGTGAAGCGGAACCAGTCGGCGGCCGCAAGGATCTCGGCCCGCTCATCCGGCGCCAACGAACCCAACGAGTGCGCCTCGCCCCACCGCGCCATGTCATGCACTGCGGTGCTCGGCGTGACCTCGGCCGTCGCCGACGAGGCGAACGCCTCCGGCGATACGCCGGCGAGATCGGCGAGGATGTGCAGGATCGTCGTGCAACCGGCCTTCGGGACGGGCAGGAACAGGACGCGATGCTCGGGCAGGACCACCGTGCGGCGCAGGACGTGATCGAACGGGAACGCGCCGACCTCCGGTGCGTCAGCCGCGAGCAACGACGCGTTGATGTCCTGCGAGCTCGGCGGTGTCATCTGGGCACCGCTCATGATGACAACAGTACTGTCGTGATCTGCGGACGAATGGACAGGAGTAAGCGTGAGTGAGGCCGCGGCGACGAACAAGTCGCTGGTGTTGGTAGCGGGATCCGGACGCAGCGGCACGTCGCTGTTCGCGGGGCTCCTGCAGCGATTGGGGCTGTACGTCCCTCAGCCCGAGGTCGAGCCGGACATCAGCAACCCCCGCGGGTTTGCGGAGTCGCAGTGGGTCGTCGACTTCCACGAGCGGCTGCTCACCAACGCCGTCGTGCAGACGGCCGATGCCCGACCCTCGGCATGGGCGAGCACGGCAGCTGTTGCAGCAAAAGAGCGAAACCTGCTGGCGCTGCGGGTCTTCCTCGAGGAACAGTTCGCGGTCGCCAACCACGTGGTGATCAAGGACCCGCGGCTGTCCTGGTTCCTGCCGTTGTGGCGGCGCTGCGCCGAGGACCTCGACGTCACGACGTCAGCGGTGATGATGCTGCGGCACCCCGCCGCCGTCGTCGACAGCAAGAGCAGGTACTACGGCACCGGCAACGTCATGGTCGGCCGCACGGCCGGCTGGGTGAACGGAATGGCCTTCACCGAGCGCGCGATCCGGGACATGCCTCGCGTCTTCGTTCGGTATGACGACCTGCTCGGCGACTGGCCGGTTGTCGTTGCGCGCGTGGGCGAAAAGCTGGGGCTCGACCCGGTCAACGCCGCAGGCGCGCCGGCGCTGCGGCGAGCCAACGAACTGGTCGACCCGACATTGCGGCGATCCGCGCAGGACTGGCGCGACGACATGAAGATCCCGCCGCTGCTGCGCCAACAGGCCGACGACCTGTGGAAGCTGCTGGACACCCTCGCCGACAAGGACGACGCGGACACGGGCGACTTGACCTCGGCTCTCGACACGCTGCGGGAGCGCTACGTCGAGTACTACGCCGAGGCTGAGGAGATCGCACAGTCGTCGGTGTGGAACGCGCGGGAGAGCGCGATTGCCCGCCAGGAGCCTGTGCGGTTGCGGCAGCGGCTGGTCCGGCTGGTTCCGAGCGGCCTGCGCCGCCGCGTCCCGGTCCGGTGGCGTCGCAAGGTCCTGCGCCGCAAGCGGACGGCACAGCGCGCCGCCGCGCAGGCCAAGAGCTAGAAGCCCTGCCGACCTGAAGAGATCAAGTTGGGATAGCGTCTTAACGCCGAGAGAAATCGCACCACGGAAGGCAATACCGGGTGACACAGGACACGGGGGAAGCGGCGGCCGCTGCTAATGGCGCCGCTCCCGACGACGTCGTCACGATCAGGCTGCCCGCTGCGGGCGCATACCTGTCCGTGCTGCGTACAGCGACCGCAGGACTCGCGGCGAGGCTGGACTTCACGCTCGACGAGATCGAAGACCTGCGCATCGCGGTGGACGAGGCCTGCGCGATGCTGCTCAGCCAGGCGCTGCCGGGCGGCGACCTGGAATGCCAGTTCGCGCTGCAGGACACGAGCATGCGGGTGTCGGTGAGCGTGCTGACGCTGGACGGCCAGGAGCCGTCGCGTGACACGTTCGCCTGGACCGTTCTCTCGGCGCTCGCCGGCGACGTCGACAGCAGTACGGACGTCGACAACCGCGTCACGATCACGCTGAACAAGCAACGGAGCGGGTCGTCACAGTGACCGAGCCGGTCGAACAGCCCTCGGCCGGGGAGTCGCTGAAAGATGACGCTGACCCGGCGACGGACCCGCAGCTCGCCGCTGCAGTGGAGCGGGCGGCGCGGACCTCACATGACCGGGCGCACGCACGTGATCTCTTCGGCCAGCTGGCCACGCTCGACGAAAGCGATCCGCGCCGCCAACGGGTGCGGGACGAGCTGGTCGAGATGCACTTGCCGCTCGTGGAATACCTGGCGCGCCGGTTTCGCAACCGCGGCGAGCCTCTCGATGACCTGGTACAGGTCGCGACGATCGGCTTGATCAAGTCCGTCGACCGGTTCGACCTCGAGCGAGGCGTCGAGTTCTCGACATACGCGACGCCGACGATCGTGGGCGAGATCAAGCGGCATTTCCGGGACAAGGGCTGGGCGATCCGCGTTCCCCGGCGCCTGCAAGAGCTGAAGCTGTCGCTCGCCAAGGCCACGAGCGACCTGTCGCAGAAGAACGGCCGGGCACCGACCGTCGCAGAGCTCGCGGCCCACCTCGAGATGAGCGAGGAAGACATCCTCGAGGGGCTGGAATCGGCTAATGCCTACTCGGCGGTCTCGCTCGACGCGCCTGATGCGGGCGATGACGACTCGCCGGCGGTCGCTGACTCGCTGGGCACGACGGACGACTCGCTCGAAGGCGTGGAGTACCGCGAGTCCCTCAAGCCACTGCTCGAAAAGCTGCCGCCGCGGGAGAAGAAGATCCTGTTGCTGCGGTTCTTCGGCAACATGACGCAGTCGCAGATCGCCGCGGAGCTCGGCATCTCGCAGATGCACGTCTCCCGCCTGCTGGCGCGCACCCTGGCCCAGCTCCGCCAAGGCCTACTCGCCGAGGACTGACAAACCCGCCTTCCGCTGTTGATCATGAGCGGGTCTCGGTGTGAGAACGGGCGAGGGTGACGATCGCGGCGACGGCGGCGATCGCTAGCCCGGCGGTGACCGCCGGAAGCGTGTCGCGCTGGTACCACGCGACGACGAGCGCGAAGAACTGCACCAGGTATGCCGGGGTTCGTGCCCAGCCACGACCGCGATCGATGCCACGGCCGACGAGTACGACGGCTCCGCCATACAGCATCAGCAGCACACCGAGCAGCACCGCCGTCGCCCGGTCCGATGGGTGGCCCACCAGGGCCGCGATCGCGAACACGAGGCCGGTGACCACACCAGCGATGCCCTCGACCGCGATGACCACCGCCGCCACCCGTGACCTCCGCACGTGAAGATCTTCGCGGCACGGCCGCTTCGACCCGCCGGTCGGGGGGCGAATCGGCCAGTAGCCGGAAGTCGGCCTGGTCTGCGGATATCCTGGTCTCCTATGCGCGCGTTGCTTGTCGTCAACCCGACCGCAACAACCGCAACCAGACGAGGCCGCGACGTCCTTGCCCGCGCGCTCGCCAGCGATCTCAAGCTCGACGTCGTCGAGACCGAGCGTCGCAGCCACGCCATCGCGCTAGGCGAGCAGGCCGTCGACGAGGCGTATGACGTCGTCGTGGTGCTCGGCGGCGACGGAACGGTCAACGAGGTCGTCAACGGCCTGCTCAGGGACGGGCCGCGCAGCGACCTACCCGCACTGGCCGTCGTACCCGGCGGTAGCACCAACGTCTTCCACCGCGCGCTGGAGATCCCCCGGGACCCTGTCGAGGCGACCGGCTGGCTGCTCGACGCGTTGCGCGAGGGCCGGAGCCGGCGGATCGGGCTCGGCAAGGCCAACGAGCGCTGGTTCACGTTCACCGCGGGCATCGGCCTGGACGCGGACGCGGTCCGGGCGGTGGAGCTGGCCCGATCCCGGGGCAAGGCGCCCACGCCGACGCGATATGCCGCCACCGCGCTGGGCCGGTTCTTCCGCGGCACCGACCGGCGGCACCCCACGCTCACGCTCGAGCGCCCGGGCGAGGAGCCGATGACCGACCTGTACCTGGCCATCATCGGAAACTGCTGGCCGTGGACCTACTTCGGCGCGAGACCGGTTGTGCTGACACCGACCGCCTCATTCGACGCCGGACTCGACCTGTGCGTCATGCGGAAGCTGCGGACCGTCGGCACCCTGTGGGCGGCCAGCGGCATGCTCGCCGGCGTCGGGATGCGGGGCCGGTCATCCATAGTCCTTGCTGACCAGGCGTCATTCCGGATCACGGCGGACCAGCCGACCCACCTGCAGGTTGACGGCGACTACCTCGGCGAGTGCGAATCGGTCGATTTCGTGAGTGTTCCGGCGGCCTTACGGGTGTTTTGCTGACGTTTGACCGGCAGGTGTGACGAACCGCACACCCCCGCGCCCCCTCAACCGCTTGCAGGATGCTTGCGCTCATCCGAACGGCGTTCTACGTTCAGGAAGCGAAGTGCTGGACGTCCCGCGTTGGAGCCACTAACGTCACCGACGGCCCCGGTACTTGATCTTGAATCAGGCACCGGTCCGGGCAACTTCGTGAAAGTGTTCACAAAGTAGACAGTGGGGCAAATCGACTCACTGTCCGCCGAGTGAGCAGGTGCCGCCGGCACCTTGACCCGTGGCCGACGGCGAGGCGGGGGCCTCGCCCCGAAGAAGGGACGATCGCATGGACTGGCGCCACCGGGCAGCCTGCCGTGACGAAGACCCAGAGCTGTTCTTTCCGATTGGTACGACGGGACCCGCCCTTCGCCAGGTCGAAGAGGCCAAGGCCGTCTGCCGCCGCTGCGTCGTGATCGACGACTGCCGGGCCTGGTCCCTCGAGACGACCCAGGAAGCGGGCGTCTGGGGTGGCCTCTGCGAGGACGAGCGGCGCGCTCTGCTGAGTCGCAGCGCCCGCGCTCGCGCCGGCCTGCACAGCGCCTGAGCTCGTCGCCCGACAGCTGGCATCGGTCGTGCGGCAGGAGGACTACATCCGGCCGCCGACCGTCGCCGTCGAGCCCGGCTCCGGCCGGGCTGCGGTATGGCGCTTCCGGATCGCGTTCGGCCTCGTCCTGGCCGCGATAGCCGTGGGCGTGTTCTTCCTCTACCGAGCGCTGGTCGCCAGCCCCGGCGAAGGCAGCCCCAGCTTCAACCAGGGCCTGCACGCCCTCACCGTGGCCCAGCGGCGCTAGGGGGCCGGTAGGGCCACGCTGATCGTGGCGACGGTGCCCTGCGGGGTGCGTGGGCCGATCGCCAGCGTGCCGCCCAACTCGGTCTCGACGAGAGTCCGCACGATCTGCAGGCCCAGCCGGTGTGAGGCCGCCGGGTCGAAGCCTTCCGGCAGGCCGGCGCCGTCGTCGGCGACCTCGACCTGCAGCACGCCGTCGTCGCGCCGCGCACCCATCTCGACCAGCCCGGGCCGCGTCGGGCCCGAGTAGCCGTGCTCCACCGCGTTCTGCAGCAGCTCGGTGACCACCATGGCGAGCGGGGTGGCCACCTCCGCCGGCAACACCCCGAAGGTGCCGCGGCGCACGACCCGGATGCCCTCCGGCGCGGCGACATCGGTGACCATGACGGCGATCCGGTCGGCGATGTCGTCGAACCGCACGGACTCTTCGAGGACGCCGGACAGCGTCTCGTGGACGACGGCGATCGAGGAGACCCGTCGTACCGACTCTTCCAGCGCGGCCCGCGCCTCCGGGACGGCCACCCGCCGGGCTTGCAGGCGCAGGAGCGCGGCGACCGTCTGGAGGTTGTTCTTCACCCGGTGGTGGATCTCGCGAATGGTCGCGTCCTTGCCCATCAGCTGGCGCTCGCGGCGGCGCAGCTCGGTGACGTCGCGGACGAGGACGAGCGCGCCGATGTGCTCGCCAGCGGGCCGCAGCGGGATCGAGCGCAGCTGGATGACGGCGTCGTTGGCCTCGACCTCGCCGAGCCGAGGTACCCGGCCGCCGGCGATGCGGCTCACCGGCTCGTCGAGCGGCGCGGGGCCGGGCAGCGCGACCGCCCCAGTCACTTCGGCGAGGGACAGCGCGATGAGGTCGCCGCGGTGCCCGAGCCTGCGGTAGGCCGACAGCGCGTTGGGCGAGGCGTAGGCCACCGTCCCGTCTGCGTCCAGCCGGATGAGGCCGTCACCGGCGCGCGGACCGCTGCCGTCACCCGCGCCTGCATCCCCCGGGTAGGGCCACTCCCCCTCCGCCAGCATCTGCGCGAGGTCCCCCGCGCTGCGCAGATAGGCGATCTCCAGGCGGCTCGGCGTGCGCTCGGCGCCGAGGTTGGTGTCGCGGGCGACCACGGCGACGACCTGGTCACGGATGCAGACCGGGATCGCCTCCTCCCGGACCGGTACGCCGTCGAGCCAGACGGGGTCGCCTTCGCGGCAGATGCGCTGCTCGAGCAGGGCGACGGCGAGCTGTGGACGTTCGCCGGCGCTCGCCACCGTGCCGACGACGTCGTCCTGGTAGGCGGTGGGCCCGGTCGTGGGGCGCATCTGGGCCACCGCGACGAACTGGTCGTGCCCGCTCGGGATGAACAGGATCAGGTCGGCGAAGGAGAGGTCGGCCAGGAGCTGCCAGTCCGCGACGAGCTGGTGGAGGTGGTCGGCTGCTGCACCACCAAGGCCATGCGCGGCGAGCAGCTCGTCCATGGTGGGCACAGCTCAATTGTGGCTGCCCTGCCCGGCGGGTCAGAGGGCGGCGATCAGCTGCTTCCACATCTCGCCGCTGGTCTGGTGCATGGCCGGGCAGCAGGTCGGGCCGCCGGGGACGCCTACCCCGATCTCGAGGTGCGGGGCGGACGAGTAGCCCACCGACCCGCAACCGACCTCGGCGATCTTCTCCCCCGCCGTCACCGCCTGGCCGACGTGAACGAAAACCCGTCCGGTGTGGCCGTAGTAGACGTAGCGACCCGCGAAGACGCCGCTGGTCATCCGCAACACCGGGGCGGTGTCGCCGAAGCCGGAGATGCCCTCTTGTACGACGACGCCGTTGCCGATCGCGACGAGCGGCGCCGCCGAGCCGCAGGCGTAGCCGGCGTAGGCGAGGTCCACGCCCTGGTCCTGGGTCCACGAGCCCGAGGACGAGGCCCGGGAGGGCACGCCGAACGGGAAGACGAACGCGGGTGGCTTGGGTGGCGCCAGGACGCGCACGTTCGCGACCGCGAGCGGCGACGCGGAAAGGCCCGAAGAGCCCTCGAAGCGGATGCCGACCTGGAAGCTGTGGTCGAAACGCGACTGGATCTTGGCCCAGCCGAGCCGGTTGGCGGTATCCCAGCGGGTGGTGTGCCAGGACTCCCGGGCGTTGCGCCGGAACATGAAGTGCACCGGCTGGGCGAGGCCGTGCCCGTCGAGCGTGAGGTGGCCGGCGAGGACCGCGGGCCGCCCGGCACGAACGCGGGTCGGGGCGGAAGCGGCCAGATCGATGACGTGTACGGCGGCAGCGGCCGTCTCGGATGCCGCGAGGCCGTCGACGCCGCGGTAGGAGACGCCGTACTCGGTGGGTACGCCGACGGCCGGCACGTGATACGTCGCCCAGCCGCCGAAGCTGGTGAGAGCGGTGCCGAGCGGGCGCCATGCACCACCGGAGAGGGGACGGCTGACGAAGGTCAGGTCCTGGCCGGCCACCGGGCGTCCGGCCGCGGTCAGCTGGCCGAGCAGATCAGCCGGGGCGCCGACGGCCACGTTGGCCGGCGCGACGAGCCGGGTGTGGGTGATCCGCAATGGCGCGGCGGACGCCGCCGAGTGCAGCGGCAGCAGCAGCGCCGAGCCCGCGAGCAGGGTGAACCCCTGCCAGACGCGCCGGGACCTCAGATGAACAGCACGAAGACGCTGGGGACGAACCCGCACGGCGACGACCTCCGGCGCCTGCGGGGTTAGCTGTCGGGTTCGGGCAGAGGTCCTGCCCGGCCATCGCACGCGATGGCTTCACCCCAAGACCGTCGACCTCTCGGTCGGCGGCCGGTTCGTGGTTCCCCCGACTCCTGCCGGTGTGTCGCGCCCTTGATCGGCCGGGGCAGGATTCGGCGAAGCCGGCCGGAGCGAGGTGGTCAGTTGACCAGGAACTTTACCAGTTCGTGATCTAGCCAGCTGACGTCAGGCGACGAGGCCGAGGCGGCGAAGTTCCACCGTGAGGTCATGCGGGTTCGTCGAGGCGGCCATGGCGGCGTCCAGGGTGATGACGCCGTCACGGATGAGCGCGACCAGGTGCTGGTCGAAGGTCTGCATGCCGTAGAAGGCGCCCTCGGCGATGAGCTGCGGGATGTTCGAGGTCTTCTCCGGGTCGGCGATCGCCTCGGCGACACGACCGGTCGCGACGCAGACCTCCATCGACACGCAGCGGCCTTCGCCGTCCGCCCGCGGGACGAGCCGCTGGCAGATGATGCCGCGCAGCGAGCTCGCCAGCGCCAGCCGGACCTGCTTCTGCTCGTGCGGCGGGAAGAAGTCGATGACGCGGTTGATCGTCTCGGCGGCGTCGGTCGTGTGCAGCGTCGACATGACGAAGTGGCCGGTCTCGGACGCGGCGAGCGCGGCCCGGACGGTCTCGGTGTCACGCATCTCGCCGACGAGGATGACGTCGGGGTCCTGTCGCATGGCAGCCCGCAGCGCCGTACTGAAGTCGTCGGTGTCGACACGAACCTCGCGCTGGTTGATCATCGCCAGCTTGTCGAAGTGCAGGACCTCGATCGGGTCCTCGATCGTCACGACGTGCGTCTCGCGGTTGGAGTTGATGTGGTCGACCATGCCCGCGAGGGTGGTCGTCTTGCCTGAGCCGGTCGGGCCGGTCACCAGGACCAGGCCGCGGGGCTCGAGGGCGAGGTTGGCGATGACCGGGGGCAGCCCCAGCTCGTCCAGCGGGATCGCACCGACGGAGACGCGGCGGAACACCAGGCCGGCCGAGCCGCGGGAGCGGAACGCGTTGACGCGGAACCGGCCCACACCGGGCAGCGAATAGGCGAAGTCGGCCTCGTTGGACCGCTCGAACTCCTCGACCAGGTCGGCCCGCAGGACCTCGCGCACCATCTGCTCGGTGTCGGCGGCCGTCAGGTCACGCGTCTGGAGCTTGCGGAGCCGGCCGTCGATACGCACGCGGGGCGGGGATCCCACCTTGCAGTGCAGGTCCGATCCGCTGCATTCGACCAGCGCGCGCAGGAAGGGCTCGATCGTCAAAGTCGAGGTCACGATGGTTAGTTCGGCCGCTATGGAGCCGGTCTTGACCCACTCGCGGCTATTCCGTACGCCGGACGGACCAGCGTGCCGTCCGGGTTAGCCGATTACGGCTATGACATCGCCTTCTTGCACGACATCGCCCTCGTTGACCCGGAGCTCCTGGACCGTCCCGTCGGACTCCGCCAGCACGGGGATTTCCATCTTCATGGACTCGAGGATCACGAGCGTGTCTCCGTCGGAGACCGTGTCGCCCTGGGCAACCACGACCTTCCAGACGTTGGCGACCATCTCGGCCCGGACTTCCTCCGCCACCCCGTCCTCCGATGTCTGCGGGTTACTGCCGGGCGCTATCCAACCATTACCGCTGGTCGAGCTCCCGCTGCAGGCGCTCAGCGGTGGACTTCCAATGCGCTGCCTCGGCCTGCCACTTCCGGAGCTCCGTCATCAGGCCGCTGGTCACCTCGTCGCTGATGTGATCCGGACGCCCCGGTTCGTGGCCGGCCGATCGGCGCGCGGCAACGGCGTACCAGGCCGTCACCACGAGCGCCAGAACGAGCAGGATGACGACGCCGGTGAGCGCCCCCGTCATCGGAGCGCCCCTGTCAAGCCCGCATCCGGTCGACCAGCCCCGTGTCGTAGTCGCCACTGACGAAACCCGGGTCGGCCAGCAGCTCGGCGAAGAACGGCAGGTTCGTCTTCAACCCGGTGATGTGGAAGCCCTCGACAGCGCCGCGGATCCGCTCCAGCGCTTCGGCGCGGTCGTTGCCCCAGGCGCACAGCTTGGCGAGCAGCGGGTCGTAGAAGGGCGTCACGGTGTTGCCGGCGGCATACCCCGCGTCGATGCGGATGCCCTCGCCCTTGGGCTCGGTCCACTCATTGATCGGGCCGGGGGCGGGCAGGAACCGCTTCGGGTCCTCGGCATAGACGCGCAGCTCGATCGCGGCCCCCGCGCGCTTGACGTTGTCGAGGCCGGTGACGCGCTCCCCCGCGGCGATGCGCAGCTGCTGCTCGACGAGGTCGACGCCGGTGACGAGCTCGGTGACCGGATGCTCGACCTGGAGCCGGGTGTTCATCTCGAGGAACACGTAGTCCTGCGCCTTGGGGTCGACCAGGCACTCGACGGTGCCGGCGTTGCGGTAGTCCACCGCCTGCGCGGCCCGGACCGCACCATCAAGCATGCGCTGGCGCAGCTCGTCGCCGACGCCAGGTGAGGGCGTCTCCTCGGCGACCTTCTGGTGCCGGCGCTGCACCGAGCAGTCGCGCTCGCCGAGCGCGACAACGGTGCCGTCGGCGAGACCGAGCACCTGGACTTCGACGTGCCGAGCGCCCTCGATGTAGCGCTCGAGCAGGATCGCGGCGTTCGCGAAGAAGCGCTCGGCACGCGTGCGCGCCGTCTCGAAGGCCTTGGCCAGCTCCTCGTCGTCGCGGGCGACGCTCATGCCGATGCCGCCACCGCCGGCCGCGGCCTTGACCATGACCGGGTAGCCGATCTCGCGCGCGGCGGCGAGCGCCGCCTCGGCCGAGTCGACGGGGTCGGGCGTGCCAGGCGCGACCGGCACGCCGGCCGCGCTCATGCGGTTGCGGGCCTTGACCTTGTCGCCCATGGCGTCGATCGCGTCCGGCTGCGGGCCGACCCACGCGATGCCCGCGTCGATGACGGCCTGGGCGAAGCTCGCGTTCTCGGCGAGGAACCCGTAGCCGGGATGGATGGCGCTCGCTCCGGTCCGAGCGGCGGCTTCGAGCACCCGGCTGATGTCGAGATAGGACTGGGCGGGCGGCGCCGGACCGAGCAGCACCGCCTCATCGGCTTCTCGGACGAACGGCAGGTCAGCATCGGCCTCGGAGTAGACCGCGATCGTCTGCACTCCGAGCCGGGCTGCGGTCCGCATGACCCGTCGGGCGATCTCGCCCCGGTTAGCTACGAGGAGCGACTCGAACACGCGGATAGTCCCCTTTCGCGACAACACTGTCAGCGGTTGCGCAGACTACTTGCGTGGGGCTCGCGATCGTGGCGCTGGTCGGCGCCATCAGCGTGGGCTACGCCCTGGGCGGCGCTTGGTCCCGGCTGACCGGGCTGCGGCTGCGCCGACGCCGTCTTGTGGTCGCGGCGGTCATTGCGCAGACCGGCGGGGCGCTCGTCGGTGTTCTCGGGTATGGCGACCCGCGGCGGGCCTATGTGATCGGGCTCGCCGTCTCCGCGCTGTGCGCGGCCGCGTTCTGCGCCTGGAACCTGCGCGTCGCGGGAGTGCCGCTCGTCACGCTGGGTCTTGTCGCCAATGCGGTTGTCGTCGCAGCGAATGGCGCGATGCCGGTGTCGGTGGCCGCGGCCACGCGTGCCGACGTCTCGGTCCTGGCCATCGCCGCGGGTCAGGACGACCGGCACGAGATCGCCGACTCGGGGACGGTGCTGCGCCCACTGGGCGACGTCATCCCCCTGCCGTTGCCGGTCCGGTCCGAGATTGTGAGCCCGGGCGATGTGCTGGTCGCGGCCGGCTTGGCCGAACTGGTCGTCATGGGAATGCTTCGTCGCCGACGTGATGAGATGGACGGCACGTCAACCGAGGAGTTGGACTGATGGCGAAGAAGTCCCGCAAGCGCAAGGCGAGGGCAAAGCGCAAGGCCAACCACGGCAAGCGCCCGAACGCGTAAGCCCGGGCCATCCTCTGCAAGAAGTTGAAAAGAGGGGGTTGCCAGTACGCACTGCGGCCTAGGTCCTGGTTGGTGTTCGTTGGTCAGGATCGGCCATGGACTCCCCGCTTGCTCCGAGCGCAGCATCGGGCTTAAGTGATGCCGCTACGGAGCACGGGGGGTAGTTGTGACCCGTCAACGAGTGCTGTGGATCCTGCTGGGCGTCGGCGCCGGTGTGTTGGTCCCGTCAACGTCGGCCGCAGCGTCGACGTGGACGGTGTGTCCGAGCGGTTGCGCGTTCACGCAACTGGCGCCCGCGTTGGCGCAAGCGCGGGACGGCGACACGATCAGCGTCGGTGCCGGAACGTTCATGGGCGGGGTCACCGTCGCGCATAGCGTGCGGATCGTCGGCGCCGGCGCGAAGTCGACCGTCATCAGTGGTGGCGGACCGGTCATGACGATCGGGGTCAACGGCGCGACCACCGAACCAACGGTGTCGCTGTCCGGCCTTACGCTGACTGGCGGGGTGGCTACCTCGAGCCCGGTGTGCGGACCTAACTGCGGTGCGCCGAACTACGTGACGGCAACCGCCCTCGGCGGCGGGTTGTTCATCCCGCCAGGCGCCAACGGCACAGGTGCGACGGTCACGGTCACCGACAGCGTCATCAGCGGAAACCGCGCTACGCCGACAACGACCGTGCCAAGCGCGCGCGCAACCTGCCCTGGGGAGGTGCCATGCGCGTTCGCCAGCGGCGGTGGCGGCGGGATCGCGACCTGGGGCGTGACGACATTGAGCGGTACGGCGGTGACCGGAAACGTTGTCTCCGGGTCGATCTCCGACGCGGACGGTGGCGGCGTGCTGGTGATGGCCGGAGGGCTCACCCTGCTGCGCAGCGCCGTCGACGGTAACGCCGCGATCGCCGCCCCGCCGGTCGGGCGGTTCGCCGAAGGCGGCGGCATCTTCGTCGGCAACGGGGTGTCGCTGACAACCCGCAACAGCTCGGTGTCCGGCAACCGCGTCGTGTTGACGAGCGCCTTCGCGCATCCGTACCCCAAGCAGAGCGGCGACTCCGACCAGTCCCAGGCCAATGGTGGCGGGATCCATGCGGGTGATGACGGCCAGACGACGATCCGGAACAGCCGACTCGACGGAAACACGATCGACGTCACCGACGTCAACGGTGAGCCTGTGGGGTTCGACGCCGGGCTCTGCACGTGCGGCGAAAACACGCTGGTTGTCGCCAACTCGAGCATCAGCAACAACAGGGTCACGGTTACCGTCGGGTCGCAAGCAGACTCCGGCCCAAGCGGACCGTCAGCGTTCGAGATCGACGGTCCGGCGACCGTGAGCAACAGTCGCATCGTCGGCAACGTCACAACGGTGACCAGCGCGGCCGGTGCGGCGCAGGCACTCGGCGCGATCGGTGGATTCCAGGCCAGTCCCGACACCGCGACCATCAGCGACAGCCGGATCAGTGACAACACGGTCACCGCGACGAGCGGCACCGGGTCGGTTCTCGTGAAAGGTGCCGGGCTCACCAACGATGGCGTCATGCTGCTGTTGCGCGACCGGATCTCTCGCAACACCGGGACAGCAACCGGGCCCACGGGCGATGCCCAAGGCGGCGGAATCTTCAACGGCGTCGTCTTCGGTCAGCCGCCGGTCACCCTGACGTTGCGGCAGACCCAGGTTCGCGGGAATGCGCTTCGAGGCAGCGCGGGAGTGAAACTTGCCGGCGGCGGGCTCTACACGGTCGGCTTCACGCCGGTCCTCGACCGCAGCCACGTCCGTCACAACACGCCGGACGACTGCGTCGGCTGTTAGCGCGCCGTCTCGTCGTTCAGGAACGCTGGTGTTGCCAGGCTTGCCACGCGCTTTCGACCATCTCTTGTAAGTCGTAGCGCGCGGACCATCCCAGGTCTCGGTTGATCGCTTCGACGGAGCCGACGATTCGCGCGGGATCGCCGGGGCGGCGATCGACGACCTTCGGCTGGATGTCGCGACCGGTCACGTCAGCGACGACATCGATCACTTGCCGCACACTCGTTCCCTCACCGCGGCCCACGTTGTATTCGCGGTATGACGCTGCATCGCCGTCCTTCGACAGCGTCTGCAAAGCCGCTACGTGTGCATCCGCGATGTCAGCGACATGGACGTAGTCGCGAATGCAAGTCCCGTCGGGTGTCGGATAGTCGTCGCCGAAGACGCGCGGCGGCTCACCGGCCTCAAGCGCTTGGAAAACAAGCGGAATCAGGTTGAAAACCCCGGGATCCCCGAGCTCGGGCCGCGCCGCACCGGCGACGTTGAAGTAGCGCAGCGACATCACGCGCAGCCCGCTCGCGGCGGCGACGTCACGCGACGCGAACTCGCCGATCAGCTTCGACATGCCATACGGACTCAGCGGCTTGCCGGCCATGTCTTCCGTGACAACGTCAGCGTCGGGCATGCCGTATGTCGCCGCGCTCGACGAGAACACGAATGACGACACGCCTTCGGCAACGGCGGCCGACAGCAAGCGCAACGTGCCGACAACGTTCTGGTCGTAGTAAAGCAACGGCTTCTCGACGGACTCGCCTACCTGTTTCTTGGCGGCGATGTGGATGATCCCTTGCACGTCGTTGTCGCGAAGGACTCGGCGTACGAGTTCTTCGTCGAGGATCGTCCCCTCGACGAACACGGCATCAGCAGCGCGTTCGCGCAGCCCGGTCGACAAGTCGTCGAGAACGACTGCCTGCTCGCCTTGCTTGTCCAAGGCGTCGACGACATGCGCGCCGATGTAACCGGCGCCGCCGGTGACCAGCCAGTTAGCCACGGCTACTCGGCGCGGAATTCGATGGTGTTGAGCTCGACGCGAACTTGCTGAAGACGTACGACGAGCCGCTCTTTCAGTCCTTGCGGTGCGGTTTCCCCGCCGCAGCAACGCGCAACGAGCGCTTTCACATCCTGTTCGAGGCCGAAGTGGCGCAGACACGGAGCGCATTCGTCGAGGTGCTGACGAACCTTGTCGCGACCGGCATCGTCGATCTCACCGTCGAGGTAGAGATACACCTGCTCGATGACTTCCGAACAGGGAATCTCATGCGGGTTGCCGCAGCTCACTCTGGGGCCTCGCCCTCTACCGTTGCGTGCTCGGGACGGATGTAGCCGCGGTCAAGGGCGTATTGCGTCAACTCGTTGCGCAAAGCACGGCGGCCGCGATGTAAGCGCGACATGACCGTACCGATCGGCGTACCCATGATGTCGGCGATCTCCTTGTAGGAGAACCCCTCCACGTCGGCCAGGTACACCGCCATACGAAAGTCGTCCGGCAGCGCCTGCAGCGCTTCCTTGACGTCGGAGTCGGGCAGATGCTCCAGCGCTTCGATCTCCGCGGACTTCAGGCCGCTCGAGGTGTGCGACTCGGCTGCCGCCAGCTGCCAGTCGGCGACATCCTCACTGCCGGACTGCTGCGGCTCGCGCTGCTTCTTCCGATAGCTGTTGATGAACGTGTTGGTGAGGATCCGATAAAGCCAGGCCTTGAGGTTCGTGCCTTCCTCGAACTGGTGGAAGGCGGCGAACGCCTTCACGAACGTCTCCTGGACCAAATCCTCGGCGTCGGTGGGGTTTCGCGTCATACGCAAAGCAGCCGAATAGAGCTGGTCGAGGAACGGCAGCGCCTGCTGCTCGAAGCGCGCGCTGCGCTGCTCCAAGGTTTCCTCGGCCATGACCGCGGATGCTATTGCACCGGATACGCCCGATCGCTCGAGCACGGCGGACATGGTCACGTCGGGAGCAACGCGAGCATCGCGCCTACGATTCCCATGTGGTGCAGAGTGATCTGGTGCGCGGGGCGCAGAGTGACCTTGCGCGCGAGGCACGACGGTCTCCGGCGGTCGAGGACTACCTCGAGACCATCTATGAGCTGGACGAAGCGGGAATACCGCCCATGCGCGCCCGTCTCGTGGAGCGGCTCGGCGTCTCTGCGCCCACGGTCTCGGAGACGGTCGCCCGGCTCGAGCGTGAGGGCTACGTCACGCTCGATGACCAGCGGGTCCTTCGCCTCACCGGCCAAGGCAGGACGGCTGCGACGGCGGTCATGCGCCGGCACCGGCTCGCTGAGCGGCTGCTCGTCGACGTCATCAAGGTGCCGTGGCACCAGGTCCACGAGGAGGCGCACCGGCTCGAGCACGCGATCAGCGAGACTCTCGAGCCTTATCTCGTTGACCTTCTCGGCGACCCCGGCACCTGCCCGCACGGCAACCCGATCCCCGGCTCGGCCAACTACGTCGGCATCTCCGACCAACTGCCGCTCGCCGACCTCCCGGCGGGCACGCACGCCGTCGTCCAGCGCATAGACGAGGAGCTCGAAGCCCGCCCGGATGCAATGCGCATCCTGGAGGAGCGGCTGTTGATGCCCGGGTATGACGTCGACGTCATCGCCACCGGCGCGTCGGGCCTGACGGTCGAGACCGGCACCGGGACAGGCCCGCTGGCCGCAGACATCGCGACGAAGGTCTACGTCAGCCGCTGAGCCTCTAGCCATTCGACGACCGCAGCCACGACCGGCGTCGTACGCCGCAGCGAGTGGTCTCCCTCCACTGTGGCCACCTGCACACCGGGCGGGAACTCCGCCGCGGTGCCAAAGGCGTCACGGCCGCCCTGGACCACCAGCAGCGGGAGATCGCCGACCAGCGCGAGCTCGTCCGCGCGCGACGCGTCCGGACGCCCCGGCGGGTGCAGCGGGAAGGCCAGGCAGACCACGGCCCCGGCGCCGAGCGCCGCCGCGGTCCGGCAGGCCACCCGGGCCCCGCTGCTGCGGCCGCCGACGAGGAGCGGGCCGGACCTGACCGTCCGCAGATGTTCGACGACCGCCGTCCAGGCAGCGTCGAGCTTGGGGGCGCGGTCCGGCGCCCGCCGGCCGCTGACCCGGTAGGGCTGTTCCACGCGCGCCACCGACCAGCCGAGGTCGAGCAGTGCCGCCGTGACCGCCCGGAGGTCCGCCGCTTCCACGCCGCCGCCGGCGCCGTGGCCAAGCGCGGCCAGCGGCTTGCCGGCAGCGGCCAGATGGATGCGGGCCGTGCCGGCCGATGTCGCGAGTTCGGTGATCGTTTCCCTGACTGCCGTCATAGGGGTCGCACCCCCTGGGTAGCCTCGCCCGCATGTCTTCGGCGCCGGTTGTCCCCATCGGGGGGGATGCCAACCCGAACGAGACGGGCTTCGAGGGCTTTCGCGGCGAAGTTGCCTCGCGCCAGCTCACCGAGTGGTTGCCCGACGAGCCCATCCACATCCTGGACATCTCGCGCGACAGCCATCGGCTGCTGCAGCCGATGCTCGCCGGCGGTCATCACGTGGTCCATGTCGACACCGAGATTCGCCAACCGGACATTGCTCGTGACCCGGGCACCGGGTCGCTCAGCATCGTGCGCGCGGATCGGCTCGCCCTCGACTGGCTGCCCGAAGAGAGCGTCGACGCGATCGTCGCCGAAGGGGGCACGCTCTCCGAGGCACTGGCTGCCGAGGTGACCGTGGAGCATCTGTTCCAGCTGCTCCGGCCGGGCGGACGGTTGCTTGCGTCGGTGGACAGCCTGGTGGCCGGGCTGGGTCGGCTGGCTGACGCCGGCAAGTGGGCTGAGCTCGCAGACGTCCCCGCAGCCGACGTGGTGCTCGTTCCCGAGGCCGAGGGCCGGGTGAGCCGCTGTTTTTGGCCGGAGGAACTGCACGGCATGTTGACCGGCGCCGGTTTCAGCGTCGAATGGATCCGGCCGCGGACCGTGCTCGCCGAGGAGACCGTCGCCCACGCCCTCGAGTCGGACCGGACGCGGCTCGACGCGCTGGTGACGACGGAGCTCGCGCTCGAGCTCCAGCGCCAAGGGGAATCGGTCGGCCGGGAACTGGTGACGAGCGCGCGGCGGCCCTGACCCAACCGGACGGTTGGGCCGCGATCAGCGGACGGACTCAGCCCGCTGCTGACAGCTGACACACCGACTGGCCTCCGGACGGACCTCGAGCCGTTCATCGGGTAGCGCCTGGCCGCAGTCGACGCACTGGCCATAGCTCCCCGCGTCGAGGCGGGCCAGCGCCTCACGGATGCGCTCCTGCTGAGCGTGCAAGATCTCCAGCGACGCCTCTTCGCGGTCGGCGTCGGCCAGGTTGGTGCCGCTGTCGGCCGGGTGCTGGTCGATGGTCGACAACTCCCCCGTGTCGGCACCGCCGGCTCGTTGCAGCACCAGAGCGGATTGCTCCAACTCGGCGAGCAGCTGCTCGAGTCGAGTGCGTGCGGTTGCGGGGTCCACGGCACCTCCTTGCCTCGGGTCGTGCGGCTTGCCTCGGGTCGTGCGCGCCTGGGGTCGTGCGCCTGGGGTCGTTCGGCGAGGTTCCCACCGTATGCGCAATTCACGCCGGCCCGGGCCGACGAGACTAGCCATTAGTCTCTCCGCATGGCCGCGGCGCCTGCGGAGAAACGTCGTCAGCGGCGCCGATCGGCGGCACTAGCCGCATCCATTGCCCTGGCCGGAGCCATTGTCATCGCGGGCGGCTCTGCCGTGCCGGCCCTGGCGAGCCCGGCATGCACCCGGGCGAACGGCATCCTGCTGCCTGCGCCGGTGGGCAACGTGGATCCGTTGGCCGCGCCACAGCTGAAGCTGCGCCCGGACCGGCTGCGCAAGTCGACCGTCCCGGGCCGGGTGAACGACCGGGAAGACGTGCGGGTCGCGCTCGGGCCGACCGGCCTGCCGGCGTCCGTCACGGACACCCAGCATCTCGCCATTCACGGTGCGGGCAACTACATCGTCCGCGAGCTCGGCCCGGCGCGCGAGGCCGTGGGCCTCGGCAGCACCGTCCCGCCGGTGCTCGAGCTCGGCACGGTGGTGTGGCAAGGGTTCTCGCCCGGCACCCGAACCCTCGCGGCGCGGCTCACGCTCGATCCGGGCATCGAGGCAGCTCGGCTGCCGATGTCCGTCAAGTTCGAGTTCCGCGATCGCTCGGGGCAAGTTCGTCCGCTGGCGCCGGGTGCGGCCGCGCCGGCTGCCGGCACCGTCACGATTTCGCTCGCCAACAACACGGCGAGCACCCGCGTCGTGGCCGCCGGCACGGGCGAGATCGCGGCGCTGGCTGCGGCGCTGGACCGGCTGCGGGCCGCAGCCGGCAGACCCGCCGCGGCAGTACCACCAACCGCCGGCGCGGGCTTGCCGACGTGTCTGCCCGGACGTACGAGCGGTGCGTTGTCGCTCAACGTCGTGTCACCGCTCCGTGTGACCGGCACTCTCAACGCGCCCGGTGGCAGCGCCGCGATCAGTGGGCCCGGCCTCACGCCGGTTGCCGGAGGTGCTCACATCGCCGGCACGCTCAACGCCGCCGCCGACTTCGCGGTGAAGGTGGCGCCCGGCGACCACATCGGCATGCAGCTTGATGTCCGACCGTGGCTCGACCCGCGGACTCTCACCCCGCCGCAGTCGGCACACACCTGGCGGCAATGGGCGCACAGCAACCCGACCACGAAGGCCGCGGCCGCTGCGACTCAGACGCTGGTCAGCGCGGCTGCAACTGCAGCCCGCTCCGCCGAATACAGCCCCTACCTGCAGGCCGACGCACCCGGACCTGACCTGTCGACCTTTACCTATGTCATTGCACCGGCGCCGCGAGCCATCCGTGTGGCCCGCGACGTGCAACCGCGGCCGGGCGGAATCGCCGCGGCCGCGGTTGCCGTGCTCGCCATCCTCGGCAACGCCGCATTGCTGCACCGCCGCCTTTGACCAGCTGTTAAGAGGTGAGCTTCAACCGAAGCACCACTTTGCCTTTACACAACGGCCGGAAGTTCGTCGTGCCGTCATGTGTGCCGCTGAACTCCGACTCAGCTTCAGCGTTCTCTTCCTGGTCGGTGCCCTCGATCTTGTAACCCTTGCCTTGCAGCATCTGGTCGTAGCTGTCACGCATCGACGCCAGATCGCCGGGGTCTCCGTCGAGCGCGATGTACCAGACCTTCGTCGCACCTTGCGCGAAGTAGTCGTACGGCGCACTTGCACCGGACGGCCCAGGCACGTCGCTCGGGAGACCGGTCGACGCCGTGTTGGTGATGTTGCTGCTGCAGGCCACAGTCGCTGCAGCTGCGTTTGCGTCCGCGTCCTTGTCCTTGTCAGACCCGCCGCAAGCGGACAGCAGCACGACAAGGCTCGTGACTATTGCGGGCACAGCGAGGTACCCGCGGTTTCGTGCGGTCATGACCTTCCTCTCTAGTGGACATGGGCAGAGAGGTGTCCAGTGGCGGTGCTCTCGACCGCACACGATGCACATGCGCGTGACCCGCCAACCGTTGGTCCGCTCCCGCGAGGGACGGCCACTCGATGGCGCCATACAAAGGAAGGAGTACGACGAAACGGCGGCTGCCGAGTATGACGACCGCACAGAGCACGGCGAGGAGCAGAAGCCACTGCAGTGCTGCACCGGCGAGCGCCCCGGGCTCGACGATCGCGCCGAGGTCATGGCGGCCGACCAGCTCCGGCAATGCCGCGACGACGAGCGCCGATGGTGCACCGATGCGCAGCGGGCCGACCCGCGCGGCGAGCCACGCGAGCGCGCCAGCGAGGGCCAGCCACCCGACGGTGAGCCCCGGACCCATCGCGGACCGGACGCCGGCGGCCTCGTGCACGCCCGGCAACAACGCTGCCTCGTCGAGCACATGCGCGAGCGCGGCGCCGGCAACGCCGGCCCCCACGGCGACCAGCCCGCGCAGACGCATCGGGCGGAGCGTACCGGCGCACTACTGCATTTGCATGACAGATCGGCTCGCTAGAACAGCGTGGTTTGTTCCGGCAGTTCGACGGGCTCGGTCAGGGCGGGGCCGTTGGCGCGGATGTCGCCGACATCGGGTGAGACCGGATGGGCGCGGACCACGCCGTCTGGGGTTGGGCGCAGCAACGTCGCGGGCGCGGCCGTTCGCGGATCGAGCCACTCCGCCCACTGCTCACGAGGGATGACGACCGGCGCCCGGTCATGCAGCACGCGAAGCTCATCGGAGGCGGGGCCGGTAACGATGGTTGTGGTGAGAAGGGTCCGGCCTTCGGCGTCATACCACCTCTCCCAGAGGCCGGCGAGTGCGAGCACGGAACCGTCGGGCGGGGTCAGAAAGTAGGGCTGGCGAGCGCCGCCCGGTTGCGACGTCCACTCGTACCAGCCGTCAGCGGGGAGGAGGCAGCGGCGCGTGGCGAGCGCATCGCGGAACGCGGGTTTCTCCTGAACCGTTTCGAGACGGGCGTTGATGAGCCGGCCGCCGATCGTCGGATCGGTCGCCCACGAGGGGACAAGGCCCCAGCGCATCGTCGCGAGCGTTCGCCGTGCGCCTCGTTCGACGACGACAGTGACGGGCTTGGTCGGGGCGACGTTCCAGTCAGGATCGGCGACGCTGTCGACGTCGTCGGCGCCGATGCCGAACGCTTCCGCGAGGTCCTGCACGGACCGGGCTGAGGCATAGCGACCACACATCGGGCTTACTCCGTCTGCGGCACGGCCGGCAGGTTCTGCGAAAGCAGGTCGTCCGTCGCGGGCGCGAACGTGAAGCCGTGGAACCGTGCGAAGTACATGTCGTCCGGGGACACACCCTCGCGGGTCGACGCGAGGTAGCCGCGCTCGTCGCCGTTGGCGCCCGTGATGACGACCTTTCCTTCCAGCGTCGACAACAACGGCGCGCCGACGTCGCCCGCCTTTGCCAACGCCGCCGCCACGAGCTTGACGGTGTCATAGGAAAACATCGACCAGTCCGGCGGTTGAACGACGTCTTTTCCGCCTTGCTTCACACCGATCTTGTCGGCGCCATACTTCTGTTCGTAGGCCTTGCGATATGCCGCGAACGGCTTCGGGCCGACTTCAGCCGTGATGCGGAACGACACGAACCCGACGTTGTCGAACCAGTTGACGTGTGTTGCCAGTCGCTGCCGGACGAGTGGGTCTTCGCCTGATGGCCCGGCCCAGACCGGCACGTTCCAACCAGTCGAACGCGCTGCTTGTATGACGGCGGCGACGATCGGAGCACCGGCCCACACCAGAAGTGTTGTCGCGCCGGCACGACGGGCAGCAAGAACTTGCGTGCTGACGTCGGCCGCACTTGCCGGGACAGTGCTCTGCGAAACCACAGCAATCTTGTCGCGCGCGAACGCCGGACGCAGCGATGCTGCGCCATCCGTGCCGAACCCGGTGTCGTCGGTGATGAGGCCGATCTTCGGATGCTGAGCCGCGAGGTAGTCAGCTAGACGCAACGTCATCGGTTGGTCTGCGGGCGCAAGCCGAAACAGCGTGGGCCGTTCCTTCGCATCAATGAAGCTCGCCCCGCCGTCGAAGACGACGAACACCGGCAGGTGCGCCGGATCGGTCACATCCGCGACCGCTTTGGCCCCGACACCGTCGATGATCAGCGCCGCCGCGTGCTCGGAGACGGCTGCCCGTGCGTCCGCAACGACTTGCTGCGGTGAGCCGCCGTTGTCGCGCACGTCGATGCGCACGTGATGAGCGTGCCCGCCGAACGTCACCCCGCCGGCGGCGTTGAGCTGCGCGGCGGCTAGCTCGGCGCCGTTGCGTTCGAACTCGGCGATCCATGGCGACGTCGACACCGGCGCGCTGACGACGAACGTCACGTCATCGCCGCGCGGCGTCGAGCTGCACGCAACCAAGCCAGTGGCGGCAAGCGACAAGGTCAAGGCTGCCGTCGCTGGAATTCGGGGCATGCGCAGGAGTTGGCTCACGAGTGGGCTGGCTCCTGCGCGTCGGCGTCGAGAACTTCGCCAAGATATGCCCGCCGAACTGCGGGGTCGCGCTGGATCTCGGCGTAGGTTCCGCTGGCGATCACCCGCCCGGCGTCGAGCACCGTGACCCGGTCCGCAACCTGACCGATGAGGCTCATGTCGTGCTCGACGAGCAGCACCCCGCGTCCGCTGTCGGTCAGCGACCGCAACGTGCCGACCAGTCGGCGGCGCTGACCGGCCGACATCCCGGCCGCTGGTTCGTCAAGCAACACAGCCGGCGCGCCAGTGGCCACAGCACGCGCGATCTGCAGCAGCCGCTGGCTCGCGGAGTCGAGCCGGTCAGCGGCAAGGTCGGACTCGCCGGTGAGACCGGTCAGCTCAAGAGCGCCGGCAGTGATGGCGTCGCGCCGGCGTTGCGCATCGCGCGCGACGGGTGTCGCGACGAGGTGGCGCACACCGAGAAACGGCTCGCGATCCTGCGCTCGAGCACCGATTGCACACTGTGTTGCTGTCGGCAACGTGCCGAGCAACGCCGTGCGTTGCAATGTCCGCGCGACGCCGGCCACCACGCGCCGCGCGGCCGCGCCCGGTGCGGGGACAGGTCGATCGTTGATGCTCACCCGCCCAGCGGCAGGCGTCAGCACTCCGGACGCGACCCGAAGCACGGTTGACTTGCCGCTGCCATTGGGACCGACGAGCGCATGCACTTCACCCGCACGCAGATCGATGTCGACGCCGGCGAGAGCCTGCACGCCGGCATAACGCACCGCGACACCTGTCAGGGCGAGCAACACCCCCCCTTCGTTTGCATCGGTGGGCCCTCGCTGCTCCCCTCGGGCGCTTCGGTAGGCCCCGGCTACCCCTTGGTCCGGCAGCAGGGGGCCACCGACGCGAAAGGAATGGCCGGGGAGCGAGGCCACCACGCGTTGGAGCAGGCGGGTGACGGGTTCGCGGGCCGCCAGCGCCGCGACAAGAAGCACAGCGGTGAGAACGCCACGGGCCCGCAGCGGATCGATCGAGAAAGCATTCGCGAGACCGTCGGCTGCTGACGGCACAGCCGCCAATAGCCCGACGCCGATGGCGGGACCCCACCACGTCGCGGTTCCGCCAATGAGTACGGCGACGAACAACTGCAACGACAACAGCGGCGAATAGTCAGCCGGCGCTGCCACTCCCGCCAGCAACGCGGTGCCGGCACCGCCGACCGCACCCAACGCTGCACTTGCGGCGAGCAGCGCGCGGCGCCGGCGTTGCACTGGCACGCCGAGTGAGTCGGCGAGAACCGGACCTGTGCGCAACGCCGCCCAGTCGAGTCCCCAGGGCCCGCGACCGCCCCGCCACAGGACGAACGCGAGAGCAGCACAGATGACGGCGGCAGCGAGCACGTGCACCCACGCATGCAGCGTCACGACCACACCGAGCGACGGCGAAACGAGACGTGCCGGCGTCGTGTGCGTGCGACCTTGGCTGCCGCCGGAGACCGACGGAAACTGAACGAGTACGACGTAGGCAAGCCATGCGACGCCCCACGTGCCGAGCGCGAGGGACGCCCCGGCCAGACGTGTGGTCGCGAACCCGAGCACATAGCCCGCGATCGCGGCCATGGCCGACGCGCAGAGAACGGCTACGAGCAGCGGAACGCCGTGCACCGCGAGCATCAACGTGCCGAAGGCACCGACCGCAACAAACGCACCCTGGCCAAGAACGGGCAGCCCGGCATACGAAACCGGCAGCGCCAGACCGAATGCGGCGACCAGCAGATAGAGGTCGTTGGCGAACGTGTTCACTCGACGACGACCTGACGCCCGCTGCGCAACCCACCGGGACGAACCGCCACCACGGTGACCAAGACGGCCAACGGGAAGGCGGACGCCCACGCGGCGCCGAGATGGCTGGACGTCGCGATCAGTTGTTGCGCGACACCGAGAGCCAGGCCGCCGACGACCGCACCACGCGGCGAGCCCAGCCGCCCGAGCAACGCCGCCGCCGCGCCGGTGAGGCCGAGCAAGGCGCCTGAGTCGACGGCGACACTGTGCGCGGGCGCGTCGAGCAGCGCCGCAATGGCCGCGAGCAATCCGGCAAGAGCAAACGCGGCGATGACAAGACGTTCGACATTGACGCCGCACATCGTTGCCGCATCGACGTCCTCGGCGATCGCACGCATGCCACGTCCGGCCCGCGAGGCCCGGATGAACCAGTCGGTCGCGAGCGCAACGACAACGGCGACGCCGAAGACGGCGAACGATCGGACCGTGACGGTCGCACCACCGGGAAGGTCGACAACACCCGACGTCGTGAGCTGGTCGAGATGCAGCGCGTCGGGAACGGCGTATGCCGCCGCCGGCAGCGCGAGCGCAAGTGCGGTGCGAATGACGAGGCCGGCGGTCACCGTCCCGGCCACCCAGCCCAAGACGTCATTCGACCGGCGGCTGCGATCGAGGAAGGGGCGGACGGCAACGGCATATGACAGCACTGCGAGCACGACACCGGCGGCAAGCGTCAAGACCACGAGCAGCACGGAGTGCCCAACGCCGGGAGACGACGCGACCGGGGTCCGGCCGATGACCACGAGAACACCCATGAGCACGGACGCCACCACCACGTCGCCGTGCGCGAGCGCGAGCACCCGGGTGAGCGACCAGACGAGCGTGAAGCCCAAGCCGACGAGACCGTAGACCGCGCCGACCGACAGGCCGCTGATGACCGCCTGCAGGAAGATGCCGCCGGTCACCGCCGCAGCGTAACGAGCGAAACCGTCAGCCGAAGGGAAGTGGCGACGGGCTGGCGGTCGGCGTGTGCGGAGTCAGCAGCGGCGAACTGCTGGTGGCCGTCGAGTCCACTGTCGCCAATAGCCACAAGGTCGAGCAGGGCGCGGTGCCGAGCATGCGGACGAGACCACGCGTTCCACCGTGGACGAATGGTGCATCTGCCTCGGTTGCCTCGGCGTCGCCGCGGCCCAGGACATAGCCGGCCTTTGGCAGCTTGCGCACGACGAAAAGCACACTGTCGCGGAGCGAGGTCGGCGTGGAGAACTTCACGATGTGTACGCCGTCGCTCGCCGTGAACTGGCTCTGGATCTTGGCGTTGCTGGGCTTGGGCAGATCCTTGGGCACGTGCACCGGCCATTTGGTGTGCACGGTCGCTGTCGGCGTCGGGCAGGGTGCCGGGGTCGTGAGCGTCGGAAGCGGTGAAGGTGGGGTCGACGAGCTCTGGGTCGCGGCTTGGCCCGAGCCACTGCATGCGGTGGCCAGCGCGGCTGCGGCGATGGCAAGGGCAACTGCGCCGTAACGGCGAAACATGCGCTGTCCTTAGCTCGGAGGCTGGGCGGTCCGGCGGAATGTGCTCCCGCTATCGGTAATAACGAGCGGGCGGCCCGCTGGCAACGACTCCATTCTGCCTCAAACCGGACGCATTTCGAGAGAGATGGGAGCATGCCGAGGGTGCGAAGCCGATTGGAGTGCACGGTGTGACCGTGTCAGCTGAGCAGTGGTGGGCCGCGCCGAGCGCGGCTGCCCCGGTCCACGGACACATCGTCGTCCCGGCCTCCAAGTCGGTCACCAACCGCGCCGTGTTGCTGGCCGCGCTCGCTGAGGGTCCGGGCATCGTGCGTAATCCGCTACGCAGCCGAGACACCGATCTCATGGCCGCCGGATTGCGGGTCCTGGGGGCCGAGGTCACCGAGAGGCCCGACGGCTGGGCAGTCACACCGGGCGAGTTGCACGGCCCGGCAGCCATCGACGTGGGGCTCGCCGGGACGGTGATGCGCTTCCTGCCGGCCGTCGCGACGCTGGCCCGCGGCGCCATTCGCTTCGACGGCGACCCCCGCGCCCGCGAACGGCCGATGACGCCGCTGCTGGCGAGCTTGCGCCGGCTGGGGGCCGACGTCGACGACGACGGCCGCGGCGCACTGCCGTTCACGATCCAGGGCACCGGCGACCTCCCCGGCGGTGTCGTCGACATCGACGCGTCCGCGTCGAGCCAGCTGGTCAGCGCGCTGCTGCTTCCGGCCGCCCGATGGACCTCGGGGGTCGAGGTTCGGCATACCGGCGCGATGTCGGTGCCGAACACGCCGCACCTGCGTATGACGGCCGCGATGCTGCGACGTCGTGGCGTGGTGGTCGACGACAGCGATCAGGGACGTTGGCGCGTTGCCGCCGGGGCAATCGCAGCCGTTGATGACGACGTCGAGCCGGACCTGTCGTCGGCAGCGCCGTTCCTGGCCGCGGCAGTGGTGTCCGGTGGATCGGTGACGATGCGCTGGCCGCGCAACAGCCATCAGCCCGGCGCGCTCTTGCCTGAGCTGCTCGAGCAGTTCGGCGCGAAGACGCAGCTGGTCGACGACGAGCTGACCGTGTCCAGCGCGGAGGTGCACGGCGCGGATCTCGACCTCCGCGATGCGGGAGAGCTGACGCCGGTGTTGGCGGCGGTTGCCGCAGTTGCATCGACTCCGTCGACGTTCACCGGCATCGGTTATCTGCGTGGACACGAGACGGACCGGCTTGCGGCGCTGGCACGCGAGCTCGGCGCACTCGGTGGCGATGTCGACGTGACCGACGACGGACTCACCATCAAGCCCGGACGACTGGTCGGCGGGCGCTTTTCGACGTATGACGACCATCGGCTCGTGATGGCTGCGGCGGTACTCGGTGTCGTCATACCGGGCATTGAGATTGAGAACGCCGCGACCGTCGGCAAGACGTTCCCCGGCTTCGTGTCTGAATGGACGCGCATCGTCGTTGGAGGCAACGGCTGAGTCCGCGACCTGTCGACGAGGAGGACCGCTTCGACCGGGCGGGTCGTGGTTCGCGGCCGCGCAGTCGAAACCGCCCGCAACACGGCGATGCGACGACTGCGCGAGTGGTGACCGTTGACCGTGGTCGTTACGGCTGCTTGCTTGCGGACGGAAGCACTGCGACGGCGATGCGCGCACGCGAACTGGGTCGGCGCGCCGTGGTAGTCGGCGACTCGGTGGCGATGGTGGGCGACATCGGAAGTGGGACCGACAACCTGGCGCGCATCGTGCGGATCGACGAGCGACGGTCGGTGTTGCGTCGTACTGCTGACGACGACGATCCGGTCGAGCGCGTGATCGTGGCCAACGCCGACCAACTCGTAGTGGTGGTGTCGACGACGAGCCCAGCACCTCAGCCGCGTTTGGTCGACCGGTGCCTGGTTGCCGCGTGCGATGCGGGAATTGAACCGCTGCTGGTGGTGACAAAGCTCGACCTCGCGCCCGCAGATGACTTGCTGGCGATCTATCGAGACGTACCGTTGCAGGTCATCACATCAAGCCTGGAGCGGCGGGCTGAGGCCATCAGCGAGTTGCACCAGCGGTTGCTGGACCGGGTGACGGTGTTCGTCGGCACGTCGGGTGTCGGAAAGTCGACGCTCGTCAACGCGTTGGTGCCGGACGCCGTACAACGGGTCGGCGAGGTCAGCGCTTCGACAGGCAAGGGACTGCACACGACGACCGCGGCGATCGCCTTGCCATTGCTGGATGGCGGCTGGGTCGTCGACACGCCGGGCGTTCGGTCGTTCGGTCTCGCACACGTCGACCGCGACCGTTTGGTGTCCTGCTTCCCTGACCTGGCGCCCGGCACGGCCGAGTGCCCGACGGACTGCGACCACCTCGACATTGAGGTGTGTTGCCTCGACGAGTTCGTCACCGCCGGACATGCACATCCCGAACGCCTCGATTCGTTACGCCGCCTGCTAGTCAGCCGCTCTGCTGGGTAGAGCCAAGCGTGTGAACTGGTCGTGGAGCCTGCGGTCCGGCGATGGTGGCATGAATGGTCTCGAGTTCACGCGCGCGACGACGGCCGGCGGCTTTGAGCGCGTGCTCGTGCACGCGGCGCCGGCGCAACTGCAGGTGGAGGTACGCCGCGACGACGACCAGGTTGTCGTGCGAGGTGATGCCGAGCGCTCAGGCGACTACTCGCCGATCACGTTGTTGACCATCAACGCCGACTCAGTGCACCGCGAGGAGATATGGCCGAGCGAGGAGCACTACGGACTGCCGGTGCTCATCGCGGGTGGCGAAGTCGGCATCCTGCGCGAGTGGGAACACGCCGACGACCACAGCTGGTGGCGTTGGCAGGTCGAGTTCTCCAACCACAACGAGCGCCCCGCCGACTGGTCTCCGCCCAGCTGAGGTTTCAGCCCGCGCCCAGGACGATGGCTTCGTCTACCTCCGCAGCCCGCGCGCCGAGCTCGGCCTTTTCGCGGTCGACCTGCTCCGCATAGTCCTCGTCGGCCTTCATCAGCTCGTCGAGGTTGAAGCCGGCCATGTCGAGCACGCCCATCTCGGCGTAACACTTCTGCACCTTCTCGCCCCACAGGCCGATGTCCTTGACGCACGGCACGATGCGGCTGAACAGATGCGACCGGAACGCCTTGGTGATCTCCGAGTTCTCCGAGATCTCCATGCACTCGTCGACCGGCAGCTCGAGCGTTTCGTAGACCTCCTGCCCCAGGAACCGGTTGCGCATGAGCCAGCAACCCTCGACGACGAACTCCTCGCGTTCGTCGCGCTCCTTGTCGGACAACTCCTTGTAGTAGTCGCGCAGCGCCATCCGGCCGAAGGCAACGTGACGCGCCTCGTCCTGCATGACGTAGGCGAGCAACTGCTTGGCCAGCGGGTTCGTCGCCATGTCACGGAACACGCCGAATGCGGCCAGGGCGAGACCTTCGATCAGCACCTGCATGCCGAGATAGGCGTAGTCCCAGTCCTTCGCGACGAGCGCTTCCTTCAGCAGCTTCGCGAGGTCGTCGTTGACGGGCATCATCAGCCCGACCTTGTCCTGCAAGAACGCGGCGAAGGTCTCGACATGTCGAGCCTCGTCCATCGTCTGCGTCGCGGCATAGAACTTCGAGTCGAGGTCGGGCACTGTCTCGACGATGCGAGCAGAGACGACCATCGCACCCTGCTCACCGTGCAAGAACTGGCTCCAGGTCCACGCCGCCTGGTGCTGGGCGAAGTTGTCCTTCTCGGCCTGGGTGAACTTCTCGTAGAAGTCCGCGCCGCGGAACGGGTTGAACTCGTCTGGGAGACCAATGGGGTTGTGCGGTATGACGGGCAGCGACCAGTCGATGCGCTTGGTCGTGTCCCACTGCTTGTCCTTGCCCTTCTGGTACAGGCTGAGCAAGCGATCGCGCCCGTCGTCGTACTCCCAGGTGAACTGCGAGGGGCTGTTGACCTCGACGTTCCAACGCTCGTTGACGTCGACCGGTACGGCGTACTTCGGGGCGCTGCTCATTGCGGCGTGTCCTCTCGGAGGAACATTCGGGCAAGGTCGGAAAGCCGGTTGGCCACGACCTCGGCTGGGACATCGGCGGGAAGAACCAGGTAGGAGAGGGTCAGTCGGGTGATCGCCTCGGCGGCAGTGGTGATGGCGTCGTGCGGCAGGTGCGGCCAGTGGGTGGAGTAGTAGGTCTCGAAGCTCGCGCGGGCGGCCGTGATCGCGGGCTCGCCTCGCGTGGTCAGGAACGACAGCAGGCCGCTGGTGTCGTCGACGAGGGCGGCTTTGAGCAACGGGTTCTCGGCAGCTTGCTGGAAGGTGTAGAGCGCAGCCGCGCCAACCGCCTGGATCGGGTCGTCCGGGTGCGCCTCGTCGAGTGCGCGCTCGGTGCCCTCGATGAATCGCTCGACCTCGCGCATCGCGAGGGCCTGCGCGAGGGCGTCTTTGGACCCGAACTCGTTGTAGAGCGTCTGCCTGCTGACTCCGGCGGCGCGGGCCACGTCGAGCATCCGGGTGCCCGCCCAGTCGCCCGCGACAGCGGCGTCATACGCCGCGTCGAGCAACGCGTCTCGGGTCGAACGGGGATGACCCGCTGCGGGGGGTGCCATCACCGGCAGTCTTTACACGAAGCCCTTTCGTGTCAAGTAGCCACTAGGGTTCTGTGACGTGTCCCACTGGAGTGCCGATCTCGCTCTGGCTCTCGAGCTGCTCGATGCGGCTGACGAGATCACGCTCGCGCGGTTCGGCGCGGCTGATCTCGTCGTCGAGACGAAGCCCGACCTCACTCCGGTGAGCGACGCCGACCGGGCGGTGGAGAACGCGCTGCGCTTTCGCCTCGATGCAGGGCGCCCCGGCGACGCGGTGATCGGTGAGGAGTACGGCGCGGTCGGCTCGTCGTCGCGCGAGTGGATTGTCGACCCCATCGACGGGACCAAGAACTTCGTCCGTGGCGTGCCGGTCTGGGCAACGCTGCTGGCGCTTCGCGTCGACGGGGGTGTCGTCGTGGGTGGCGTGTCGGCACCGGCGCTCGGACGGCGCTGGTGGGCGGCGCGCGGCGAAGGGGCTTGGACGAGGTACGGCGACAAGACCCGGCGCATCACCGTGTCGAGGGTCACCGAGCTGGGCGACGCCTTCATCTCCTATTCGTCCTTGGCCGGTTGGAAGCAGCGCGACCTCGACCTGGACGGCTTGCTGGCACGGGTGTGGCGCACGCGCGCGCTCGGCGACTTCTGGTCGCACATGCTCGTGGCCGAAGGCGCGGTCGACATCTCCTGCGAGCCCGAGGTGTCGCTGTGGGATCTCGCGGCACTGCAGCCGATCGTCGAGGAAGCGGGTGGACGGTTCAGCGACCTGTCAGGCGTCGACCGCCCCGACGGCGGCAGCGTGGTGTGCACGAACGGGTTGTTGCACGACGAGGTCCTCGGCGCGCTTGCGACGCGCGGTTAGCGCAACCAGGCGCGGCGCGAGCAACAGCGCAGCGGCATCGAAGAACCCATAGCCGCCGGCGGCACCGGACGGCGGGTTACCCATCGCGACGACCCCGAGGATCGGGTCGCGCGCTTGCCACGTCCACGTCCCGAGCCCAGTACCCAGCAGCTCGAGATAAGTGACGACGACGAACGCACCAACGAAAACGAGGTTGTTCTGGCTCCGCTCCCGCGACCGCAGCGGTTGCCGTCCCCTCAGCAGGAAGAACGCGAGGCAGCCGAACCAGAACGCCCCCAGGACGTCATGGCGGCCGGACAGGAACAGCCCCCACGTCGCGTAAGAGCCCGCGATCGCCAAGGTCGTCGGTATGAGCCAGCTTCGGGCTCGAAAGGCGTACGACGACCGTCCGATGGCAAGCGCACCGAGATAGACGAGCCCATGGCCCGGCGGGACGAACCATGGCACGTCGTGCAGGCGATAGACGTAGACGCCGAGCCAGCCGGCGAAGCAGTACTCGACCACCGTCGCGAACGCGACGACAACAGCAACCTGCATGCGCGTGCGCACGTCTTCGCGCCAGAGCAGGGCGATGAGCAGTAGCCATGTGCCGACTCCGAGCAGCCGCTGCTCCCCCATCGTCGCGCCGCGGTCGAGCAGCAAGACGACGGGAATCCACGTGAGAACCGCAGCCGGAACCATCGCTGTCAGCGTGTCACACGGCGTCAGCCGCCTGGGCCGGGTTCGCCCGTTCCGGATGAGGACAACCGAGGGCCACCTGAATGCAGGGTCATGGCATGAGCAGGGACCCCTATGACCCCAACTACAGCGATCCGCATCCTGAGCGCAGCAAGGTCAAGATGACGGCCGCGTTCGCGGATGAGGACTTCGTCGAGGCGACCGAGGCGGACGAGGCCGGTCGCCCGTCCGACGAGGACATCGCGAGCAACGAACTACACGCCGCGTCGGACCAGGTGTGCGCGCACTGCGGTCAGCCCATCGCCGCGGGCGCCGACGTCCGCAAAACGCTCTCCGGCGGCTACGTCCATGAGATGTGTCCGCCGCGGTTCGCCCGGACGTAGCCCCGTGTCGCCCTAGCCCGCGTCAGTCGTGCCAGGCGCGGGTGATGCCTTCCGGATAGATCAGCTCGCGTACCGGCCTCGCCGGGTTGCCGGCCACCAACGTGTTGTCCGGAACGTCGCGGCTGACGACCGCGCCGGCCGCGACGAGGCAGCGCTTGCCGATCGTCACGCCCGGCAGGATGATCGCGCGCGCACCGATCCAGGAGCCGTCGCCGATCCGCACCGGCGCGTTCTTCACCGGCCGTCCTTCGACGCCATGGCTGTCGCTGTCCATGATGTAGGCCTCGTTGGCGATGGCTACGTCGTTGCCGATCGTCACCTCGAGCACACTCATGAGTACGGTGCCGCTGTTGATGAACACGCGGTCGCCGATGCGGATGCGCCCCCAGCCGGTGATGAGGGTCAGGCGATGCGCACACCAGATCTTGAAAAAGTCGCCGATCTCGAGGTCGGTGGCGTCGACCTTGGCCGGGCCGAGCGCAGTCGGCTGCTCGCCCACCGAATTGGCGTGCCGCAGGATCCATTCGGCGTTGGCGCGCTGACGGCCGTAGGCCCACCACCACTGGGCCTCGAGGACAGGATGGCGAAGGCGTTGACGCAACATCAGCCGGCGTACTTCCTGGCGTGCTCGATCACGAGTCGCGCGACCTCGTCCGCGTTCTGCTCGGGCAGCCAGTGCGTGGCGCCATCCAGGACTTCGTACTGGTATGGCGCGGTCACGTAGCGACCGGTCAGGTCGGCGGCCTTGCGGCCCAGGAACATGTCCTTGGTCGCATAGACGTAGAGCGCCGGCACGGTCACCGTCGTACGCGCCGGCGGTGACAGCGGGAGCCCGCGGTACCAGTTGATCGCCGCGCGTGCGGCGCCTGGCTGCTTGAGCGGCGTGACGTAACGGTCGGCGCTTTCGGGATCGAGCCCGCTGCGTTCGAGCAGTTGCCGGGTCGTCTTCTCCATGCGAGAGAAGCCCAACTCGGGCAGTGCCGGCAACTGGAAGAACAGCATGTACCAGGAGTGCAGCAGCTGGTTGCTCCGCACCATCGACGCAACGAGCGCACGCGGATGCGGAGTGGTCAGCGACGTGACTGTGTGCAGCCGATCCTGGTGATATGTCGCCACTGCCCAGGCAACCGCACCACCCCAGTCATGTCCGACGACATGCACCTTGTCCGCACCCGCGGCGTCGATGAGAGCGACGATGTCGTCGGCGAGCTCGGTGATGCGGTAGTCGCGGCGACGCAGCGGCCGGGCCCGTGGCGAGTAGCCGCGTTGGTCCGGCGCGAGGACGCGATAGCCAGCCGCCGTCAGGAGCGGCGTGACTTTGTCCCACGACGACCGGTTCTCCGGATAGCCGTGCAGCGCCACAATCACCGGGCCGTCGGCCGGCCCGCTGTCGCTGACGTCGAACGTGAACCCACCCCGAGTGAACTCATGCACGCGTGGACAGTACCGGCGCAGCGGGTGCCGCTAGTGGGTGGTGGGTGGGGTGGCGGACGTGGTATGACGCCGCCACTACGCGGCGGACCGCCGCCCCGCCACCCGCCAGAGATAGATCGCCACGACGATGGGCAGCCCGACGGCAAGGATGACTCCCGGTGCCCACAACCACGGCGTGATCGTGTGGCTGCTCGCACAACCGGTGATGACCGTCGAGCCGTTCGGCTCAAGGAAGGTGTTACTCGACGTGCACGAGCCCGCGGTGACCGTCGCCGGTGTCGCGACGAGGATGAACAGCCCGAACCAGCCGCCGGGCCAGACGAATGCGCCGAGCCACTTCTGTCGGGTCGTCCACAACGGTGACGAGATCAGCAAGCCGAGCCCGGCCAGCCAACCAAGAATCGGTGGAATTCCGCTGACGAGGAACAGCAGCGCGAACACCTCACGCGCGCCGCGTCGTACCGGTGCTCGCACCGGCCCTGCCGCGGCCACGATGTCGTGCGGATCGCCAAGTGCGTCGAGGACATTGCGCACATCGGCTTCCGACATGTCCTCTGTCACGGCCTCGGCGAGATGAGTGCGGATCTGCTCGACGAGTTCGTCGCGTTCGCGCCGCGGCAGGCTCCTGGCCACCTCGTCGAGAGCGCCCAGATAACTGTCGACCAGCCGGTGCGCAGTGGCGTTCACGCCGATCCTTTCGCCAACAGTGATTCGACCGCCTGCCGGAATCGCGTCCACTCGCTGACGAAGTCGGCGAGCGCGGATCGGCCCTCAGCGGTGATCGCGTAGTACTTGCGCGGTGGCCCCGAGTCCGAGTCACGCCAACGCGTCGTGACGCGCCCGTCCTTGTGGAGCCGCGACAGCAGCGGATAGAGCGTGCCCTCAGCGGTGACCATTCCGTCGACCTGACCGAGCGTGCGCACGATGTCGAACGCGTAGCGCTCTTCGTCCGCGAGCAACGCGAGCACGCAGTACTCCAACGCGCCACGACGTAGCTGGCTGAGCACTTCGCCCGCAGCTACCACGCGCCACAAGGTACCTTGCGACGCTAGGTACCGCAAGGAGGGTTGTCACGTAGGGTCGGATAGGTGACGGAGTCGGCTGCGTGGGTCGCCTATCGGCGCAACGTCGAGGAGATGCGCACCGAGTTACAGCAGCTTCCCGCGAACACCCCGGTGCGACTGCGCAAGTCGACCTCGAACCTCTTTCGGCCACGACAGCGTGTCACCGGCTCTGCACTCGACGCGACCGCATTCGCCGGCGTCATCGACATCGACGCGAAGGCGCTTACCGCCGACGTGCTCGGGATGACGACGTACGAAGACCTCGTCACCGCAACCCTCCCCCACGGCCTCATGCCACTGGTCGTGCCGGAGCTCAAGACGATCACCCTCGGCGGCGCCGTCACCGGCGTCGGCATCGAGAGCACGTCCTTTCGCAATGGTTGCCCGCACGAGTCCGTGCTCGAGATCGATGTGCTCACCGGCACCGGCGACGTCGTCACCACAACGCCCACGAACGAACACCGCGACCTCTTCTTCGGCTTTCCTAACAGCTACGGCTCACTTGGTTACGCCTTGCGGTTGCGCATCGAGCTGGAGCCGGCGCCGCCATACGTGCATCTGCGGCATATCCGCTACGACAACGTCGCATCGTGCGCGGAGGCGATTGCGTCGATCTGCGCCACCCGCTCGTATGACGGCGAACCCGTCGACTTCCTCGATGGCGTGTGGTTCTCCGCAAACGAGATGTACCTGACGCTCGGGACGAAGACGGCGACCGCGCCACGGACATCGGACTACACGGGCCGCGACATCTACTACCGCTCCATCCCGGCGCAGCGCGAGGACTGGCTGACGATCCACGACTACCTGTGGCGTTGGGACACCGACTGGTTCTGGTGCTCGCGGGCGTTCGGCGCCCAACACCCGGTCGTCCGCGCGCTGTGGCCGAAGAGCCGGCTGCGCTCCGACGTGTTCTGGCGGCTCGTCGCGTTGGAGCGTCGGTATGGCGTCAAGCAGCGCATCGACCGGTTACGCGGTAAGCCCGACATCGAATACGTCATCCAGGACATCGAGGTGTCGGTCGACCGGCTCGCCGACTTCCTGTCCTTCCTCGATGGGCAAACCGGCATGTCCCCGGTTTGGCTGTGCCCGCTGCGACTACGTGATCCCGCCGCGCATTGGGACCTCTATCCCCTCGATGCCGCAACCACGTATGTGAATTTCGGCTTCTGGGGTGGCGTCGACCTGCCGCCGGGCGAGCAGGAACCGTTCCACAACCGCGCGATCGAACGCGCCGTGGCCGACCTCGGCGGACGCAAATCCTTGTATTCGACCGCGTTCTATACACGTGAAGAGTTCGCATCGACCTATGGCGGTACGACGTACGACCTGCTGAAGAAGACCTACGACCCGGACAGCCGCTTCCCCGGTCTCTACGAGAAGACCGTCCAGCGGGCTTGAGGAGGACAAATGGCGAGAACACCAGTTGCCCAGCTCATCGGCGGCGTCCTCGGCGGCGCGCCGGTGGTGATCGAGGCCTATGACGGCTCTCACTCCGGCCCCAGTGACGCCAAGGTTCGCCTCGTACTGCGCTCGCCGAGGGCACTGTCGTATCTGATCACTGCACCGAGCGAGCTCGGACTTGCCCGCGCGTTCGTCAGCGGCGAGCTGGAGATCCACGGCGACCTGTATGACGCCTTGGTCGCGGTTTGGGGAGATAACATCGGTCACCTCCCCTGGAGTGAGCGGCTGCGTGTCCTCACCAACCTCGACCCCAAGGCTTTGCGCTGGGTCGACCCGCCGCGGGAGGAGTACGGCGCCCGCCGGCTGCGCGCCGGGATGCGGCACTCCAAGCAGCGCGACGCCGAGGCCATCAGTCACCACTACGACGTGTCCAACACGTTCTACGAGTTGGTCCTTGGTCCGTCCATGACCTACACGTGCGCCTGCTTTCCCAGCGAGGACGCGACGCTGGAAGAGGCTCAGGCACACAAGTACGACCTCGTCGCACGCAAGCTCGGGCTCGAGCCCGGGATGCGCTTGCTGGACGTCGGCTGCGGTTGGGGTGGCATGGTGCGTCACGCCGCAGAGCACTACGGCGTGCAGGCGCTCGGCGTCACGCTCTCGCGCCGACAGGCTGAGTGGGCCAAGGAAAAGATCGCGTCGGCCGGGCTCGGCCATCTCGCCGAGGTGCGGTTCAGCGACTATCGCGACGTGACCGAGACGGACTTCGACGCGGTGTCGTCGATCGGCCTGACCGAGCACATCGGCAGGGCGAACTTGTCGTCATACTTCCGGTTCCTGGCCGGGAAGCTGCGCCCGCACGGTCGGCTGCTCAACCACTGCATCACGCGGCCCACCACGACCGAGCCCAACCACTTCGGCGGCTTCATCGACCGCTATGTCTTCCCGGACGGCGAGCTCGAAGGCGTCGGCCTCATCGTGTCGTCGATGCAGGACAACGGCTTCGAGGTCCGACATGAGGAGAACCTGCGCGAGCACTATGCGCGCACCCTTGCCGGTTGGTGCACCAACCTCACCGAGCACTGGGACGAGGCGGTTGCCGAGGTAGGGCTCGGCCGGGCGCGAGTGTGGGCGCTCTACATGGCCGGCTCCCGGCTCGGTTTCGAACGCCGCACGATCGAGCTGCATCAGGTGCTCGGCGCAAAGGTCGACAGCGATGGCACCAGCGCGATGCCGCTGCGCCCCGATTGGGGCGTCTAGGACCTGCTGTAGTTGGGCCGGCGTCGGTGTATCAAAACGCCACCGTGCGGTCTCTGCCGTGGGGTGAACAGGATTCGTCTTGCTAGCACACACGCACTGCTTGTCGCCGCGCTGGCCATTACCGGGGGCGGGCTGATCCTCCCCGCGGGACCGGCCGCCGCGGATCCGGGCACCACCTGTGCGAGCGGAAGCGGCGTGGCGGATCTCACCCGGAACCCCCCAATCCTGACGTTCCGCCTCGTGGGATGCGGTCAGCGCAGCGGTGTGATGAGCTGGATTGTGGACGTCACGGGCGGTGAACATCCGGCAACCATCGCGTGGTCATCCGGCAAGGCGATGAGCACCGGCACGACGCGGCTCACCAACATCGATTTCACCGGCTCCGGGTGTCCGGCGGGTGATATCGCCGCCGACCTGGTGACGACGCTTACCGGCGGCGTCTACGGGAACCCGCCGACGTCGGGCGTGACACATCTTTGCCTTGATGACTCGCGGCTGCCGGCACTCGCCGCGAGTGCGGCACCGGTTCATCTGTGAGAGCTCAACGCTCGGCTAAGACGCCTGAGGTTGCGGGTCGGGGGCGCCTGATTCCGCCCCGTCCTTCGTGAAGAACGAGACCTTGCCGTCGGTCTCGAGGATGGCGAGGTCGATCTCGCTGAGGTTGCTGATCCCCTGTTCCCGCGCCTGCTCGTAGAGGTCGTCCGTCGTCATGCGCTCGCGTGCCATCGCGTCGAGGAGCGGGTTGCCGTTCTTGACGATCAGCAACGGCGAGCCGTGAACGATCGGCCGCGACTTCTTGTAGCGCCAGCCGACCCAGCTGAAGAACACGGTGAGCAATGCAAATGTGGAGACCGCGAGGATGGCGGCCGTCACGGAGTAGTCCTGCTGCGTGATGGCTTGCTGGACCATGTCGCCCATCGTCACGTAGAGCAGCAGTTGAAACGTCGACAGCTCACCGAGCTGAGATCGGCCGACAGCCCGCGTGACGATCCATAGGAAGAAGAAGATGATCGCGGAGCGGTAGACGATTTCCATTTAGCGCACCAACTTTTTCACGGCACCAGCAAGGTGGAGTAGCTCACCTGAGCCACGGTCACGTTCTGAATGATCACCTTGGTCGTCGCATGCCGGCCGATCTGGCTCGAAGGTTGGACATAGGTGTCGAGTGAGGTCGTGAAGACGTCGCCGGTCTTCGGCGGGGAGAAAGTGAGATAGACGAACCGTCCGTCAGACGTCTCGTCACTGGGCTGGGGGTGCATGCCCTGGAACTCGAAGATGTCGTAGTAGTTGGCAGAGATTGCAACGGTGATGTCGTTGGCAAAGCCACCCGGGTGCGTAAGTCGCAGCTCCCACGGGATGTCGAGTCCAGAGCGGGCGACTCGCGGGTAGGTCAGAGTGAGCCGATACCCGCTAGCGCCGTTGGCGCTGACGGTTTCAGCGTGTACGCCGAGCCACCCGCTCGCGCCGACCGCCACGATGATCGCCAGGACCACGAGCGTGGCGCGACGAGCCATATGACCTCGACGGTTTTCCTCGACCCTTATGACCTCTTGAGTCGTCGATCCGTCGTCACTCACGCCCCGCTAGTACCCGAGGGACCCACCCGAGCAAACCGTCCGTTACCCCGCGGATAGGTCGTACACGGCCGTCCCGCCGATCGTCGTCGCCGTGAAGTTGGCCTCCACCCAGGCGGTGATGGCTGAGCCGGTCGATGACCCGCCGCCCGGGCCGCCGCCCATGCCGAGACCGCCACCGGCGATGAAGTAGTGGATGTCGCCGGCCCGCACCCATGCCTGGAACTGCGCGAACGATGGTGTCGGGTCCGTGCCGTTGAAGCCGCCGATCGACATGACTGCCTCACCGCTGGCGAGCTGCAAGCCGGCCGCGTTGTTGGAGCCGATCGTCGCCGCGGCCCATCGGTATGCCGACGCGCTCGACTGTAACGCCGTCACCAGTTCGGTCGAGGGCTGCGAGGTGTCGAGCAGGCCACCGAGTCCACCGGTGCCACCCGAGCCGCCGCGGAAGCCACCGGGTGGGCCGCCGAAACCGGCTGGGCGACCGAAGCCGCCGCCGGCAACCGCAGGTCCGGCGGACGGGATCGCACCTGTGTGCGGCGTCGCCGCAGTCTCGACCGCATAGGCTGCCGGTCCGGTGAAGGCACTCACCAGAGCCGCGACGGCGACAGCGACCCGCCACCGCCGGCCGACATAGGGCCCGGCGGCGATCGCAGCCGCGGCGGCGAGACCGGTGACGAGCACGAGCGTGCGCAGCGTCGGATGCCACGTCGGGCTCCGGTCGAGCAACGTCCACGACCACCAGGCCGTCACCGCAACCACCGCGGCGAGCAACAGTCGCGGCGCTAGTGCATGCCGGGCTCGCCAGGTCGCGTCCGCACCGATGCCGACGATGCCGGCGATTGCCGGTGCCAGCGCGACCGAGTAATAGGGGTGGATGATGCCTTGCGCGAGGCTGAAAGTGACTCCGGTCACTAGGAGCCAACTGCCCCACAGCAACAGCTGGGCACGTCGCCCATCAGTGCGCGGCGCGCGTCGTACGAGCCAGAGCAGACCGACGAGCAGGAACAAGGCGGCGGGAAGCAGCCAGGCGATCTGGCCACCGAACTCACCGTTGAACAACCGGGTCAGCCCGGTCGGACCCCATCGACCGAGGGTGCCCGTGGCGCCGCCACCGACACTTCCGGTCTCGTTGCCGGTCAGCCGGCCGAAGCCGTTGTAGCCGAGGATCAGGTCGATGATGCTGTTGTGCTGCGAGCCGCCGATGTAGGGGCGATCGGACGCAGGCGTCAACGCGACGGCAGCCACCCACCAGCCGGCTGAGACAACAAGCGCAGCGCCCGCGATCAACACCTGGGTGACCCGGCGCCGTAACGGTGTCGGCGCCGCCAGCAGGTAGACAAGTGCGAATCCTGGTACGACGACGAGCGCCTGCAGCATCTTCGTGAGAAACGCGAAGCCGATGAGCGAGCCGGCGAGCACGAGCCATTTCGTCCCGGCGTGCTCGAGCGCTCGCACCATTGCGTAGACGGCGCCGACAAGCAACAGCGTCAAGAGCGCGTCCGGGTTGTTGAACCGGAACATCAACGCCGCGACTGGTGTCGTCGCTAGTGCGAAACCTGCGATCAAGCCGGCGCGCGCGGAGAACCGTCGGCGGACCGTCGCATAAAGCAGCGCAACGGCGGCCACACCCATCAACGCCTCGGGTACGAGGATGCTCCAGCTGTTGACGCCGAAGATCCGCGCGGACAAGTCCGTCACCCACAGCGCGGCGGGCGGCTTGTCGACGGTGATGAAGTTCGACGAGTCGAACGAGCCGAAGAAGAACGCTTTCCAGCTGTGCGAACCGGCCTGAACCGCCGCGGAATAGAAGCCGTTCGCCCAGCCTGATGCGCCGAGCCTCCACAGGTAGAGGACGGCAGTCGCGGACAGGAGCGCGGCCAATGCCGGACGCTCCCAACCCGGGCGTTTCGTCGCGGCGGGTTGCCCCGGCACGGAGACGGGCCGGGAAAGTGTTGCGGTGGTCATGACGCCTCCTGATGGCGGAATACCTTGCGCAGGGCAATGAAGCGAACGGTGGTGGCGACGAGATTGGCGACGATCAAGACGGCAACTTCGGTAAGTCGTGACGCATGCGGGTCCGCGCTTCGTAGCGAGGCCAGAGACAGCGACGTGATGAGGAGCGCAGCAGCGAACACCAGCAGCCCTTGGACGTGATGCCAGAGCACACCACCGCCGCGCACCGCAAACGTCCAACGCCGGTTGGCCGCGGTATTCGCGACGGCGGTGACCAGCAACGCCAGCGCGTTAGCCGTCTGTGCCGAAAGCCCGGTGCGGAGAATGACGTAGAGCCACAGGTAGGCAAGCGTGCTGGCAACACCGATGCCCGCGAACCTCGCGATCTGCGCGACGAGGCCGTGGTCCGGGCGCGTCATACCGAGGCGCAGTCCACGGACGACGGACAGGTCGAGGCGGCCGGTGGCCAGGCCCCACGCCAACCGCGCCACGCCACGTAGATCCGCGACCGCGGTGGGGACGATGTCGACGCGTGAGTCGAGATCGTCGACCCAGTCGACCGGCACCTCGTGAATGCGCAGCCCGGCTCGCTCCGCGAGCACGAGCAGCTCGGTGTCGAAGAACCAGGCCTCGTCCTTGACCAGAGGCAGCAGCCGGGTCGCGCAGTCGCGTCGGATCGCCTTGAAGCCGCACTGAGCATCGGAGAACCGCGTGCCAAGTGCAACATGGAGCAAACCGTTGTAGGCGCGGGAGATCAGCTCCCGCTTCGACCAACGCACGACGTGCGCGGAGTGTGCCAGTCGCGTGCCGATCGCCACGTCGCTGTGACCCGAAAGGAGCGGCGCGAGCAACGGCAGCAGCGCGGCCAGGTCGGTCGAGATGTCGACATCCATGTAGGCGAGCACCGGTGCGGGGCTCGACTCCCACACGGCTCGCAACGCTCGCCCGCGGCCCTTCAAGGGCAGTCGGACCACACGAACGTCTTCGAGCGCGGTAGCAAGATCAGCGGCGACTCTGGTGGTCCCGTCAGTGCTCGCGTTGTCGGCGATGGTGATCCGGCAGGAGAACGGCAGCTCGATGCGCACGTACTCGTGTAAGCGCTCCACACCACGTGCGAGGTCATCGACCTCGTTGTAAACCGGGATGACGATGTCGACGGCCGGAACAGTTGTGCTGTCCAGCTCTCGCTCGACATTCGGTGTTGAGTACGTCGTCGATGACATGCAACGACAGTCGTGTGTGAAGGTGCGCGCAGCCTGGGATAGCCCTGTATGTCGGCTGTGAGTCCTAGGACTTGTCAGACGCTGGAGTCGCCATCGCGTGCGCAGGGCCTGACAAGTCGGGGGCCGCGGCAGGCAAGAGGACCCGGAAGGTCGCGCCCTCGCCGGGGCGAGTGTCGAGCTCGACCCGCCCGCCGTGCGCCTCGGTGAGGCCGGCAACGATCGACAGACCTAGTCCGGTGCCGCCCTGGCCACGCGTACGCGCGGCATCGACGCGATAGAAGCGCTCGAAGACTCGCTCGGCATGTTCGGGCGGCAGCCCTGGACCTTCGTCTGCAACTTCGAGGACCACCCATGCGCCGGACGGATCTGACTGGGTGTCCACGCGGACCGCGATCGGCGTCCCGTCGGGCGTGTGCGTGAGCGCGTTGCCGAGCAGGTTGCCAAGCACTTGCCGCAGTCGCAGCTCGTCGCCGATCACCACTGCGTCGCCGTCGACGCCCTCGAACGAGACCGTCCGCTCCGGCGCGACCACGTGTGCGTCCTCGGCCGCCTCCGCGGCCAGCCGGTTCATGTCGACGGGTTGCTGCTGCAACGGCCGGCGCTGATCGAGCCTTGCGAGCAACAACAGATCGTCGACCAACACTCCCATCCGTGACGCCTCATCCTCGATACGGCGCATCGCGTGCGCAACCTCGTCCGCGTCGGACACCGCGCCCTGGCGATAGAGCTCCGAGAAACCACGGATCGACGTCAGCGGGGTGCGCAGCTCGTGACTCGCGTCCGCAACGAACTGGCGCATCTGCTGCTCGGATCGCCGCGCCGCCTGCTCTGACTCCTGCTGCACGTGGAAGGCGCGTTCGATCTGCGCGAGCATGCCGTTCAGCGCATTCGACAACCGGCCCACCTCAGTGCCCGGGTGCGCCGGCGGAATGCGCCGGCTGAGGTCACCGTCGGCAATCGCCTCGGCCGTGGACTCTACTTCCGTGAGCGGCCGCAAGCTACGGCGTACGACGACATAGCCGGCGCCCGCCAGCACGGTAACGACACCCAGTCCGATCAGAAGCTCGAGCAGTTGAAGCCTGCCCACGGTGTGATCGACGTCGGACAAGCTTTGCGCGACGTAGACGGCTCCGCCCCCGACGGCCGGTCTGGCGATGACCCGCCACGAACCGGAGCCAGTGCTGGAGCCCACCGTGAACGGCTGGCTGTCGTTCTCCAGCGTCGCCGTACTCACGTTGTCGGGCAGCTGCGGCGACTGCTCCGATGCCGGGCCGTATGCCGGGACCACCGAGTAGGCAAGCCGACCGTTCACGTTGTAGTACGCGGCATAGATCTCGGTGGGTGCGCCGTCGTCGTGCGGTCCCCCGCCCCCGAACGGCGGCGTGTTGCCGAAGCCCGGTCCGCCGTAGTGCTGTGACGCCTGGCGCAACTGGTCGTCGACACGGTTGACGAGGTAGCCGCGCAGCGTCGCGGCGGCCACGAAACCCGAGATTGCCAGCCCGGCCGCCACCAACACGGTCGACGCGACAACCAACCGGACCCGCAGGGGCATCCGGTCGATCACGCCCTTCATCGGTGGATCACGTCCGCGGCAGTCGCAGCGTGTAGCCGACGCCGCGCAACGTGTGCAGCAGCTTCGGTTGAGTCGTGTCTACCTTGCGCCTCAGGTAGGAGACATAGGACTCGACGACGTTGGCATCGCCACCGAAGTCGTAGTTCCACACATGGTCGAGGATCTGCGCCTTGGACAACACACGCCCGGTGTTCTGCATGAAGTAGCGCAGCAGCTTGAACTCCGTCGGCGAAAGCGCGACGAGCTCGCCGGTCTTCCAGACCTCGTGCGTCTCCTCGTCCATCTCGATGTCGGCGAAGACGAGCCGCGCTTCCGGCGCGTCGGCCTCCGCGTTGACCCGGCGCAGGATCGCCCGGATGCGGGCGATGACCTCCTCAAGGCTGAACGGCTTGGTCACGTAGTCGTCGCCACCGAGGGTCAGCCCCGAGATCTTGTCCTCGGTCGAGTCGCGCGCAGTGAGGAACAGGACGGGGACACGTTGCCCGTCCGAGCGCAGCCGTCGTACGACGTCGAACCCGTCCATGCCCGGCATCATCACGTCGAGCACCAGCAGATCCGGTTGGTAGGTACGAGCGATGCGCACTGCCTCCGGCCCGGACCGGGCAGCCATGATCTCGAAGCCTGCGTAGCGCAGGCTCACCGACAGCAGCTCGACGATGTTCGGCTCGTCGTCGACGATGAGGAGTCGTGCCTCAGGTGCATCGGCGGCCTCGGTGCGGGCCATCGCGGCGCCTCGTCTCGTGTCGGCTGAAGTCGTCGTCATGGTCTCAGAGTCTCGGAAGTCGCTGGGCGGGCGCTGAACGGTTCCTGTGAGGAACCTGTGAGGTCAGGTGTTGCCGGCGCTCGTGGCGAAGAGGCGCTCGATCACCATCTGCGAGCCGGAGCCGCTCGGATAGACGTGGACGAACACCGTGTCCCCGGCGTGCAGCGCGGAGAGGGTGGCCGCCTGCCCGTTGCGGACGATCTCGGAGCCGCTGGTGACGGTGTATGTCGCCGTCCCGGCCGATGTCTTCACAGTGACGCTGGATGAGCCGACCGAGACCAGCGTGCCGTCAAGCCGCTGCTCGCCGGCGAGACCACCGGGGCCGCCACCGGCAAACTGACCACCACCCGGGAGCTGACCGGTTGCACCTGGCGCGCCGACGGCTGCCGTCGGCGTGGAGTCCGTGGATCCACCGTGGCTGATCGATGCTACGACGACTGCACCCACGACCACTCCGGCGGCAACCAGGCCGCCGCGGACGAGCATCATTCGCCGCGGTGTCATCGGTTCAGGCGTCGTACTCTCCAGCGGCTCGGCGGCCGCGACGGTCAACCAGTCGTCATCGCTCAGGTGCGGCGCGGCCACTGACGTGCCGTGAGTAGGTTCAGACATCGCAATTCCTTCGGGTTCGAGTCCATAGCTGTCCTGTTTCACACGGTGCGTGCCAGGGCTGAGGACGAACCGGGAGCCGGCTGTGAATCCGCTGTGAGGACGAGGAGACGAGCTTGACCACCGAGACTGCGAAGTCGTTCCAAGATGTCGTAGGGATGGAGATCGTCGAGGCGGATGGCGACAGGGTCGTAGTGACCTGCGTGATCCGACCAGAACTCCACCAGCCGTACGGGATCTTGCATGGTGGTGTCTATTGCTCGCTCGTCGAAACCGCGGCAAGCCTCGCGGCTGCACTGTGGCTGGGCGACAAGGGCTACGTCGTCGGAGTCGCCAACACCACGAACTTCATCCGCGCCACCCGTGAGGGCACGCTGACAACGACCGCGACGCCGTTACAGCGCGGCCGAACACAGCAGCTGTGGCAAGTGGAGATCCTCGACGGAGAAGGCAGGCTCGCGGCACACGGCCAGGTACGCCTCGCGAACATCCGCGACGCCGGTCAGCTGGGTCGCTGACTGGCCTCAGGTCGCCTTGACTGTCGCCGGCACGAAGTCAGCGACCAGCGAGACGAGCGCATTCGGATTGTCGAGGGACACGAAGCACGCGGCGTCCGGCACCGTCTCAACGCGGCAGTTCGGGATGAGGGCCGCGAGGCGGTGCGCGAGCTTGACCGGGAATGCCTTGTCGATCTCGCCCCACACGAGCATGACCGGGATCTTCACACCGGGTAGTGCCTCGGCCGCCCGCATCGTGTGGCGCGTGTTGATCCCACGCAGGACTTTCGCGGCGTCTCGGCGTACGCCGTGGTCGCGCACGATCGGTTCGCCCCAGGCGGCGGCCATCTCATCCGAGACGCCGACCTTGGTGATCCAGCCGAGTGCCAACGGGCTGCTCCGTAGCTTCTGGTTCTTCAACCCGCGAGCAACGCGCGGCAACAGCCATGGCGCGTAGCCAAGGGCTTGCAGCGGGCGGAACATCGGCGGAAAGAAATAGCGGAAGCAGTCACCGCTCGTCATCACTGCTCGGTCGATGACGCCGGGGTGCAGCGTGAGTACCAGTTGGGTCAGCGCGGTGGCGGTGTCGGTCGACAGTGTGGTGACGGTCGGAAGGTCGAGCACGGCGATGACGTCAGCGATGATCCGGGCGAGGCCCGGTGGCGTCAGGTCGGTTCCGGCTCGCATCGCGGTCGGGTGCGCGCCAAGCGGGAGCGACGGCATGATGACGCGATAGCCACGCGCCGCCAATGGGCGCGCAATGGGCTCCCAGATCTGCCAGCTGACCAGCGCGCCATGGAGGCAGACGAGAGGTGTGCCGGTTCCGATCTCGTGGATCTCGATCTCTCCGGCCGGGATGGACACCGTGCGGGCGGTGATCTCGTTCGTCATACGACGAGCATACCGACCAGTAGTCGGTCGGAAACTTGGGGTCGGCGAATGTAGGCTCGGTGCTCATGACGGGCAAGTCGCGGCGCGACGAGTACGCCGAGCAGACGCGCGTGGCCGTCGTCGAAGCGGCAGTGTCCTTGTTCGCCGCCAGCGGGTACGCCGCGACCACGATCGACGCGGTCGCAGCTGAAGCGCGGGTGGCGAAAGGCGGCGTTTACCACCACTTCGCCAACAAGGCCGAACTGTTCGAAGCGGCGTTCATCGCGATGGAAGAGCGATTGCTCGCTCGGGTCATGGTCGCGATCAACGGCGCGACCGACATGGAACAGATGGTCCTCTCCGGGATCGACGTGTTCCTCGCCGAGTGTTGCGAGCCGGACTTCCGGCAGATCGCGCTCCTCGAGGCGCCGGCCGCACTTGGCTGGGCGCGGTGGAAGGAGATCGACGAGCAGTTCTTCCTCGGCCTCATGAAGGGTGGACTCGACGACCTGGCATCGACCGGGCGTTACGAGATCCCGGACGGTGACCTCACGGCTCGCGTGCTGCTCGCGGCGTTGACCGAGGCAGGTCTCGCAGCAGCAACCGCCGCGAAGCCCAAGGCCGAGGTCAAGCGCGCGACGGCCGTCATTCGGCGTCTGCTGGACGGACTTCGCGTTGCCGACGGCGACTAACCTGGCCGCCCAGCGATGTTGGAGTTGTCAGCGCTTGATGAGCGTGAAATCGGTGTTGTCAGCCTGACAACTCCACTCTCACGCCGGCGGTTCGGTCGGTGTCCCGCTCAGCTGGGCTGATGGAGCAGGACCCGCCTCGCGTCGTTGTGCACTTTGGTGCCGTATGCCGTTCCGTCCGTGACCGCATGTTCGCGCACAATGACCGCGCCGCGCGTCGCTTGGTCCTGCTGGTGAATGGTGAGATTCACGGTCGATCCGTCGATGTGAAGCACGCCCGCCACCGACACCGTCGCGACGCGCTGGCCGTCAGCAGTAGTGGTCGAGGAGTTGCTGTCGGTGACGACGAACTGCGCGTGCAGTGTGTAGGCCCCGTCTGAAGACTTGAGCGACCAGTGCCATTTCTGCCCGCGCGCGATGTGCCCGGGATAGAGCAAGGCTGATCCGATCGGCTTGAAGTCTGCATTGAAACCGGTCTGGGAGATGTGCAAGTCAGTCAGGTAGACGCCGTCGCTGCGGGCGACAAGTGTCTCTTCTGTCGTAGCGCCTTGATCCGTCTCGCTCGAGTGCGCGCGATTCGGCGCGGGGCGGTCAACGGTCTGCGTGGTCGTCTCGTCATAGCTAGTCGACCCAAACGCGCTCGTTGACTTGCCGCTGAGGTGATAGCGATACGTGCCGGCTGGTGGGAGTGGCGCAAGTGCGTCGGATCCCGCCTGCACCGGCTTCGACGAACCCGCGGCGGTGCTGGATGTCGCGACGGACGCGCCCGATGGTGCGGTCGAACCAGAGGCGGCTGCGGCGGAGGTCCCCGCATCGCTCGGGTGTGCGGGCGACGACGCAGTCGCCGATGCTCGGGTGGACGCTGCAGCACCTGAGCCGGCCGCACCGGCTGGGGCGGCGGACCCGGCCGAGCCGGAACTGCCGCAGCCGGCAGCGGCGACGATCATCAAGGACACCGCAGCCACTGCGGGACGGAATCGGCTCATCCGGACATCTTGCCGGGTGCGTCCGGAAGCCTTGTCAGGCGCCGACTGCGTGCACTCCCCCGTCGACATGCACGATGCTGCCGCTCGTCGCCGGGAACCAGTCGGAGAGCAAGGCCACGCATGCACGCGCGACCGGTGTCGCATCGTCGACATCCCAGCCGAGCGGCGCGCGTTCCTTCCACACGTGCTCATACTCGGCGAATCCGGGGATTGATCGCGCGGCCATCGTGCGGATCGGCCCAGCCGCAACAAGGTTGACCCGGACGCCATCGGGGCCGAGGTCGCGGGCGAGATAGCGACAGGTCGCCTCCAAACCGGCCTTGGCGACACCCATCCAGTCATAGGCCGGCCACGCGACGGAGGCGTCGAAGTCGAGACCGACGATCGATGCGCCCGGACGAAGCACCGGCCGGACCGCGCGCGCCAATGAGGCAAGCGAGTATGTCGACACATGCAACGCCGTCGCCACGTCCGCCCACGGTGCCTCGACGAACCCGCCACCCAGCGCCGACTCGGGCGCATAGCCGATCGCATGCAACACACCGTCGAGGTGATCCGAGTGCGCACCGACCGCCATCGGCAGTTCGGCTAGGTGCGTCTCGTCGGTGACGTCGAGCTCGATCACCGGCACCTCGGCGGGAAGCCGAGAAGCGATACGACGGGTCAGCGACAGGCTGCGCCCCACGCCTGTGAGGATCACCGACGCGCCCTCACGGATCGCCACGTCAGCCGTGTGAAAGGCGATGGAGCGATCGGTGAGGACTCCAGTGACGAGGATCGTCTTGCCGTCGAGAAGTGCCATCAGTGCCCCATTCCCAACCCGCCGTCGACCGGCACGACCGCCCCGGTCACCGCTGCCGCCGAGTCACTCGCGAGGAACGCAACAACAGCAGAAACCTCATCAGCGGTCGCGGCCCGCCCCAGCGGGGTGCGCTCGATGATGTCGCCGCGCTGCTTCTCCGACAGAACGGCCGTCATGTCCGTGTCGACAAGACCCGGCGCAACGACGTTGACCGTGATCCCGCGGGAGCCGTATTCGCGCGCCAACGAGCGCGCCAGTCCGACCACCCCCGCCTTCGACGCGGCGTAGTTCGCCTGCCCGGCGGAACCCAGCAGTCCGACCACACTCGAGACGAAGATGACGCGCCCACCGCGTGCGCGCATCATCGCCGGCAACACCGCACGAGCCGACGCCCAGGCACCGGTGAGGTTGGTGTCGAGCACGTCATACCAGTCCCGGTCCGACATGCGCAGCGCCAGCCCGTCACGGGTGATGCCGGCGTTGGCGACGAGCACCTCGACCGGACCCTGGTGTTGCTCGACGGTGGCGACGGCCTCGGTGAGCTGGGCCGGATCGCCGACGTCGCACTTGACCGCGAACACGCCGTCGGGCGGCGAGGTCGAGTGATGCGTCACCGCAACGCGGTCGCCAAGTGCCGTGAAGGCACGGGCAATCGTGAGGCCGATGCCGCGGCTGCCACCGGTGACGAGAACGGACCGGCTCACAACGGAATGTTTCCGTGTTGGCCGCGAGCGACGACGCGGTCGCTGAGTGTGGCGCTGATCTCCGACCGGGTGGCGTCGGGGTCGATGACCTGGTCGACGAGACCGAGCTCGACCGCGCGGTCAACGCCACCGGACAACAACTCGTGTTCGGCCGCGAGCTCCGACTCCAGCGCGGGTCGCTCCTGCTCGTGCACTGCGGCGAGCTTGCGCCGGTGCAGGATGCGCACCGCCGCAGTTGCGCCCATCACGGCAACCTCGGCACCCGGCCAGGCGAAGACACGAGTCGCGCCGAGTGAGCGCGAGTTCATCGCGATGTATGCGCCGCCGTAGGCCTTGCGCGTGATGACGGTCACCCGCGGCACAGTCGCTTCCGCGAACGCGTGCAGCAGCTTCGCCCCGCGGCGTACGACGCCGTCCCACTCCTGCGAGACCCCCGGCAGATAACCGGGTACATCGACAAGGACCACCAGCGGGATACCGAATGCGTCGCACATGCGCACGAAGCGCGCAGCCTTTTCCGCACTTGCGGCGTCGAGGCAACCACCCAGACGGATCGGGTTGTTGGCGAGCACACCCACCGTGCCGCCACCCAGCCGGCCGAGGGTGGTGGTCATGTTTGGCGCCCAGCGAGCATGCAGCTCGACGGCAGTGTCTTCGTCCAGGACCGCGGCGACGATCGGCCGGACGTCATAGGCACGACGTGACGACTCCGGCAGCAATGTCGTCAGCGCGTGGTCGTTCGTGCGCCGGACGCAGTGCGGTGCAGCGAGCAGCGACGTCAGTGTCCGCGCGTTGTCGAGGGCTTCGGACTCGGAGCCGACGATGATGTGGGCGACGCCACTGCGCCGGCCGTGCGGCTCCGCACCACCGAGACGCTCCATGTCGACGTCCTCGCCGGTGACGGAGCGGACGACGTCAGGACCGGTGACGAAGATGCGGCCGTTCTCGGCGAGGATCACGACGTCGGTCAACGCAGGACCGTATGCCGCGCCACCTGCCGCCGGCCCGAGCACCACGGAGATCTGCGGCACCCGACCGGACGCGCGTGTCATCGCCGCGAAGATCTGGCCAACACCGTCGAGTGACGCGACTCCTTCGGCGAGTCTCGCCCCGCCGGAGTGCCAGATGCCGATGACCGGCCGGCCGGCCGCGATAGCGGCGTCATACGCCGACGCGATCGACGCGCAGCCGGCGGAGCCCAAGGCCCCGCCCTGCACGGTCGGGTCGGTCGCGAAAGCCGTCACCGCGATGCCGTCGATGCGACCGATTGCGGTGACGACTCCGGTGCCCTCGTCATCGTTGACGAGTGCGAGGTCATCGTCGTCGAACAGTGCGCTCAAGCGGGCGAGCGGAGCCCGCGGGTCGAGCGGCTGGGTCAGGACTGCGACGGTCACGCGGCCTCCACGATCGTGAGTGCGACGTTGTGTCCACCGAACCCGAACGAGTTCGACAGGGCGGCACGGATGGTCATGCGCCGCGGTTCGACGCGTACGACGTCCAAGGCCACGTCGTCGTCCGGGTCGTCGAGGTTTCGCACGGCAGGAACGACGCCATCTCGCATGGTGAGGATCGTCAGCGCTGCCTCGAGCGCGCCGGCGGCACCGAGCAGGTGTCCGGTGCACGACTTCGTCGCGGTCACCGCGAGAGCCTCGGCATGCGCGCCAAACGCACTGCGGATGGCCAACGACTCGGCGACATCGCCTGCCGGCGTCGACGTGGCATGTGCGTTGACGTGCAGCACGTCTTGCGGCGACAGCCCGGCGTCACGCAACGCCAGCGTCATCGCCCGACCTGCGCCGGCGCCACTCGGGTCCGGTGCAGCAACGTGGTGAGAGTCGTTGGTGATGCCGGCACCGGCGAGGCGCGCGTAGGGCTTGCGACCGCGCGCTGCTGCGTGCTCGGCGGACTCGAGCACGAGCACCGCCGCACCTTCACCGAGGACGAATCCGTCTCGCTGCTTGTCGAACGGCCGGGACGCCGCTTCAGGTGCGTCGTTGCGAACCGACAGCGCGCGCATGGAGGCGAACGCCGCCATCGGCAATGGATGGATGACGGCCTCGGCGCCTCCGCACACGACGACGTCAGCGCGCCCGGCTCGGATGAGGTCAAGGCCGAGCGCGATGCCCTCGGCACCGGACGCACACGCCGACACCGGCGAGTGCACTCCGGCCTGGGCCCTCAGACGCAGCCCGACCGCGGCGGCCGGACCGTTGGGCATGATGCGCGGGACCGTGTGCGGTGACACTCGGCGCGCACCACGCTCGCGCATGACGTCGTACTGGTCGAGCAGCGTGTTCAGCCCGCCGATCCCGGTCGAGACAACGACCGCGAGCCGCTCCGGGTCAACAGCCGGAGTGCCCGCGTCGGCCCACGCCTCGTCGGCGGCGACAACCGCGAACTGTTGCCCGCGATCGAGAGTCCGCGCGGTCAGCTCGTCGAGCCGAACCGACGGCTCCTCCGCCGCGGAAGCAGCGAAGTGCACGGGCAGCTCGGCCGCCCAGGGCGCCTCGATGGGACGTGCGCCGGAGACGCCGGCGAGCAGCGCCTCCCATGTCGCCGGCAACGTCCCCGCGAGCGGGGTCGTCGCGCCCATGCCGGTGACAACGACGTCGCGCACCGTCACGCGGCGACTCCGGCCTTGGCGATGAAGTTGACGGCGTCACCGACGGTCTTGAGGTCGCTGAGCGCCGAGTCCGGGATCGAGACACCGAACTTGTCCTCGGCCGCCGTGGCGATCTCGACCATCGACAGCGAGTCGATGTCGAAGTCGTCGACGAAGCGCTTCTCCGGGGTCACGAGCGTCGGGTCGATGCGGGCGACGTCGTAGACGATCTCGGCGAACGCAGCGAGGATGTCGTTCTCGGTCATGGTGGTTCTCCTCTTTGTTAGGGGACTTCGATGACGTGGCCGGCCCAGGTCAGTCCTGCGCCGAACCCGAGCGTGAGCACCGGGTCTCCGCTGCGGACGCGACCGTCGGCAAGAAGTCGCGACAGCGCCAGCGGGATCGAGGCAGACGATGTGTTGCCGGCCTCAACGATGTCGTCGGCGATAACCGCATTGGTTGCGCCGATCTGTCGAGCGAGTGCACTGATGATGCGCAGGTTCGCCTGATGCGGCACCACCGCAGCAAGCTCGTCGGGCGTGATGCCGGCCTTGGAGCACGCACGTCGTGCCACCGCGGCCAATGTCGTGGTCGTCCAGCGGAAGACAGCCGGACCGTCCATCAGCAGCTTGCCGCCGGGAGGTACGGCGATGACGTGCGAGAGCTTGCCGTCACTCCCCCACTCGACCGGCCCGATGCCTGACTTCGCCGCCGGACCGACAACCGCGGCGCCGGCGCCGTCCGCGAAGATGATGGCGGTTCGGCGGTCGTTCCAGTCGACCCAGTCGGAAAGCTTCTCCGCACCGATGACGACCACGTGTTGCGCACTGCCCGTCTGGATCGCGCCCGCGGCGACGCTCAGGCCATAGCAGAAGCCTGCACACGCCGCGTTGACGTCGAACGCGCCTGCTGCCGTCGTACCGAGAAGTTGGGCGACCTGTGCGGCCCCACCTGGGATCTGCGTCGGCATCGAGCACGTCGCGAGGACGACGAGACCGACGTCGACAGGGTCGATACCGGCGGTCGCGAGCGCCTTGCCCGCCGCCGCGGCGGCCATCGACACCACTGTCTCGTCAGCGCCGGCAATGCGTCGGGCTTGTATGCCGGTCCGCTCACGGATCCACTCGTCATTCGTGTCAAGCGTGGAGGGAAGTTCGGCATTGGTGACGAGACGTTCCGGCCGGTATTCGCCGAGAGCCAGGATCCGTGCCTGTGTCGTCAAAGTCATTGCACCGCCGGGGCGATCCGGGCGACCGGCTGGCCCTGCTGGACCGGGTCACCGTCTTCGACCAGCCACTCGACCACTTCACCGGACACCGGGCTGGAGATCGTGACCGATCCACTGCGCTGCGAGACGAGGGCCAGTGAGTCCGACGGATAGACCAGGCTTCCGTTGATGCGCTCGTCGCGCAGCAGGGTGCCGCTTGCCGGCGCGACCACGAGGCGCCACTCGAGCGACGTCACGTCGCCGACGTCGGCGTGGTCACGCACGAGCCGGCGCGCATCGTCAAGATCGTCGGGCGTACGCAAGGCGACCGCCGTGACGTCGGGCAGCGCGCGCTTGATGATTGCCGTCAACACACCGCCGGGCGCGACTTCGAGAGTCGCGGTGACACCCAATGACTGAAGGGTCTGCAGACAGAGGTCGAACCGAACCGGTGCGACGATCTGGCCGAGCAGGCGCCGAAGCAAGTCTTCGGCCGTCGTGACCACGCCACCGTCTGCGTTGCTCACGATGACGTGGCGCAGCATGTGGGCGGCCGGTGTGAGCGGCAGCTCGGACAGCTCATCGAGTGCCGGCTGCATCAGCGGAGTGTGGAACGCACCGGCAACAGCCAGTGGGCGCAGCCGCGCACCAGCGGGCGGTGCGTCGGCGAGTCGCTGCAAGGCATCGCGTGCGCCCGCCGCAACGAGTTGGCCAGGCGCGTTGTAGTTGGCGAGCCAGCAGCCGGCGGCACCAACGACGGCCGCGACCTCATCCGGGTCGCCGCCGAGGATCGCTGTCATACCGGAAGGCGCAACGGTGGCGGCCGCCGCCATCGCGCGACCACGCTGTCGCGCGAAAGCGAGTCCGTCATCGGCGCGAAGCGCGCCGGCGATCCCTGCCGCGGTGATCTCGCCGACACTGTGGCCGACGAGCGCCGTCGTGGTCGGAAGTGGACCGAGCAGCCGCGCAGTCGTCAGCCCCGCCGCAACCAGCAACGGCTGGGCGACAGCGGTGTCGACAACGTCGGCGTCCGGTTCGGTCCCGGTCGCCACGAGGTCGAATCCGACAGCGGCTGACCATGCCTCCAGTTGCTCTCGGCAACCGTCGACATCGAGCCACGGTGAGAGGAAACCTGGCGTCTGCGCGCCCTGGCCTGGGCAGAGAACGACGAGCACGTCACCCACACTGCCTAATGTGGCGCCCAAATCCGTCGTCAGCGGATCACCAGATGTGGCGATGATCTTTAGAGGTTTCCTACAAAGTGGAAGCCTCGCCGAGTCGCCCTAACGTCAGCGCAACCTGCACGACATATCGGTCACGCGCGTCGTTAATGTTGCGGCCACATGCCTCGCCGGCACGGGCGAGTCGGTATCGAACCGTGTTGGGGTGCACGAACAACGCGCGCGCCGCCGCCTCGATCGACCCACCGACCGACAGGAAGGTGCTGACCGTGTGCACACCGTCATCGCCTCGCTCCCGAAGCGGTCGGTAGATCTCCTCGACGAGCTGGCGGCAGGCTTCTTCGTCACCGATGAGCGCGCGCTCGGGGAGCAAGGCATCCGCGGAGACGGGGCGCGGTGCGTCCGGCCAGCCCGGCGCCGCCCGCAGCCCGGCGTAAGCGGCTCGGCACGAGGCAGCCGCTTCCGCTAACCCGGCGACCACGGGGCCGGTGACGACGGGGCCGTCCCGGTAGATGGGCACCACCGCGCGGGCCGCTCGGCCGAGCCGGCCGCTGCTACCGATGAGTACGACGAGCCGCTGCGCCTGGACGGCCGCCAGGATGTCCGCCCCGACGCTCGCGCCCCGGCTGTGCGCCTCCTCGACGAGGAACTCCGGATCCGCGTCGCCCGCATGCCCGGCGACCACCATCACGGCATCCGACTGCGACCAGCCCAGAGCCGCCGCCCGGGACAGCAGCGCATCGTTGACCTCGCCGCGGACGATCGCATCGACGACCAGTGACTCCAGCCGTGCGTCCCAGGCGCCACGCTGCTCGGCCGCCCGGGCATAGACCAGGGCGGCCGCGAACGCGACCTCGCGGGAGAACCGCAGGGTGGCCTCGCGCAGCCACGCCTGCTCGCCCGGGGTGGCGAGCTCCCCCACCGACTCTTCGGTCACCTGGACCGCGACCCGAACCAGCTCCACGGTTTGTTGCAAACTAACGAGGCGGGCCATCTCCCGAGGGACGACACCGAAGACGTCCGTCGTGATCCGACCGGCCTCGTCCGGAGCACGCAACCACTCGGCGAAGCCTTGAATGCCGGCCTGGACGAGCAGTCCTACGCCTGACCTGACTTCCGCACTCATCAGTGCGTACCAGGGCAGCTCCTGCTCCATCCGCTGCATCGCCAGCGTCGAGAGCCGGACCGACGACCGGTCGACGCGGCGAGCGATCGCCGAAACGGTGGAGCGGGCCACCGCGTCATCCAACCGCATAGAGCAATGTGGCACCGCTATTGCTCTAGCAGCAGCGATGCCACATTGCTATCGCTCAGTAACCGATGAAGCGGCCCGTGACGAGTCCAGGAGTGATGGAAACGAAGAGCTCGCGTCGCCCGCCGGCCCAGGGTGCGAGTCCGAGACCGAGTGCGCGAGCCATTTCACCCGGCTCGGTCAATGCCTTGGCGATGCCGGTGACGACGACACTCCACCCGGTCCGCACCTCGGCGTCGATCTGGTCGACCTCGAACGCAACGACCTGGTCGACGACACCGCGCGCCATCCGGGAGCCCGGCGTCGTACGGAAAACAAGGTGATGACCGTCGAGCACGTAGTTGACCGGCACCACGGCGGGCAGCGCGCCGTCGGTGTAGACGACGCGGCCGACGGTTTGTCCGGCGATCAACCGGTAGCACTTCTCGACCTCGAGCACGCCGAGCCGCTCCGGCACGTCGTGGCTGCCCACTGTGGTCGGGTTCGTGTCCGCGACTGACATGTCTCTACGATCGGCGCGCGGACACAAGCCTCACCAGGGTCGGAAGTCCCTAGTTCGGCGGCCGATCAAGCCGGTCCCGAAACGCCTTCACGGCGGCGGCCGGATCGGACGCGTCGGTGATCGCGCGTACGACGACCACTCGTGTGGCGCCGGCCGCGAGCACATCGTCGAGGTTGTCGAGGTTGATGCCGCCGATCGCGAACCACGGCCGGCCCGGCGCACGCCGAGCGGTGTAGTCGAGGAGCGGAACGCCAGCAGCGGGACGGCCCGGTTTCGTCGGCGTTTCCCACACCGGGCCGACGCAGAAGTAGTCCGTGTCCGGCTCCTCGATGGCTGCGTCGACCTGGGCAGCATCGTGAGTGCTTCGGCCGATCAACGGGTCCGGCCCGATGACCTGTCGCGCAATCGGCACCGGCAGATCGTCCTGACCCAGGTGCAGGACGTCGACATTCGCGGCAAGCGCGACATCCGCCCGGTCATTCGCAGACAGCAGCCGACCGTGCCGGTGACACGCGTCCGCAAAGATCTCCAGAAGCCTGATCTCCTCGCGCGCCTCGAGGTTCTTCTCCCGCAGCTGCACGATGTCGACACCCGCAGCCAGGACAACGTCGAGGAATTCTTCGAGGTCACCGCGGGCACGCCGACTGTCGGTGCACAGATAAAGGCGCGCGTCGCGCAACACAGTTCTCCGGTCGACCACCACGCCTTGATTCAACCGAACGTAGACTCGCCAGTGCCGGCACACTGCCGGACACGGGAGCTCCAGAGCAGGGGCTGAGAGGGAGGCTGGTTGGCCTCCGACCGTTGACCTGATCCGGGTAATGCCGGCGAAGGGAGCTCAGATGACCACCTCGGCAGACGCGATCGTCGTCGGTGGTGGCGTCATCGGACTCAGCGTTGCCTGGACTGTGCGCCGGTCCGGTCGCTCCGTCATCCTGGTCGATCCGGACAGCAACGAGGCCGCCTCGCTCGTCGCCGCCGGCATGCTCGCGCCGGTCACCGAAGCGTCATTCGGCGAGGAGCCGCTCCTGCGCCTCAACCTGCTCGCTGCCGCGCGGTTCCCCGAGTTCGCCGCGGAGCTCGAGGACGCCACTAGCCGGGAGGTCGGTCTGCGGCGCGAGGGCACCCTGACCGTCGCGTATGACGCGGGCGACCGCGCCGCGGTCGCCCGGCTGGCCGCGCTTCGACGCTCCTACGGCTTGTCGGCCGACGACCTCGATGCGAGAAGTTGCCGTGTGCTCGAGCCGCTGCTCTCCCCCGACATCTGCGCTGGCGTGTTCGCGGCGGACGACTGGTCCGTCGACAACCGCCGGCTGTTGTCCGCACTGCGCGAGGCAGTCGTTACGGCTGGCGTCACCCTCGTCACGGGTCGGGTCACGCAGCTCGATCTCACTGGCAATCGCGTGTGCGGTGTCACCACGGACGACGGCACCACGCTGCGTGCGGACACGGTCGTGCTGGCGGCCGGAGCGTGGTCAGGGTCCATCCCTGGCGTTCCCGACGTCGTCGGGCGCAACGTGCGCGCGGTGAAAGGTCAACTGCTTCGCCTGCGTGTCCCGGCGGCGATGCCGCCACCCGTGCAGCACACGGTTCGCGCAACCGTACGCGGGTTCGACGTCTATCTGGTGCCGCGCGCAGACGGTCAGCTCATCGTCGGCGCCACCATGGAGGAGCGCGGATTCGATCGAACCGTCACGGCAAGCGCGGTCCACGATCTGCTACGGGACGCGACAACGCTCGTGCCTGCAATTGGCGAGCTCGTCCTCGAAGAAGCGGGCGTCGGGCTGCGTCCGGCAACGCGCGACAACCTGCCGCTCGTCGATGGCGCGGACGTCGACGGCCTGATCATCGCGACGGGGCATTACCGCAACGGGATCCTCCAGTCGGCCATCACCGCCGACGCCGTACTCGCCCTGCTCGACGGAAAGGAACGCGCCGAGGAGTGGCGCGCGCTGCATGCAACGGCGGCAGGCACGCGATGACCATCGTGCTCAACGGCAGCTCGTGCGACCTGCCATCTGGTGCAACCTTGGCGGATGCGGTGACGACGTTGACGTCAGCACCGAACGGCATCGCCGCGGCGTGCAACGGGGAGGTCATCAGGCGCGGCGACTGGACATCAACTGTGCTGCACGACGGTGACCGCATCGAGATCGTCACGGCCCGGCAGGGTGGTTGAGGTGAACGACGTACTCACGATCGCCGGCCGGCAACTGCCGTCGCGGTTGTTCGTCGGGACCGGCGGGCTGCCCAGCCTCGACATCCTCGAACGCGTCTTGAAGGCATCCGGCACCGCGTTGACGACAGTGGCGATGCGGCGCGTCACCGCCGACGGTCCCGGCTCGCTGCTCGACACGATCCGGTCAGCCGGTGTCGAGATCCTGCCCAACACCGCCGGGTGTCGCACCGCCGGCGAGGCGATGTTGACCGCGCGGCTCGCACGCGAGGCGCTCGGAACCGACTGGGTCAAGCTGGAAGTCGTCTACGACGAGCACACGCTGCTGCCAGATCCGGTCGAGCTGCTCGATGCGGCGCGGCAGCTCGTCGACGACGGGTTCATCGTCTTGCCTTACACCAACGACGATCCGGTGCTCGCGCGACGACTCGAGAGCGTCGGATGCGCCGCAGTCATGCCGCTGGGTGCACCGATCGGCTCGGGACTCGGCATCCGCAACCCGCACAACATCGCGATGATCGTCGAGGCAGCCGGTGTGCCGGTCGTGCTCGACGCGGGCATCGGCACCGCCAGTGATGCCGCGCTCGCGATGGAGCTCGGCTGTGACGCCGTCCTCGTCGCGACGTCGGTAACGCGCGCGGCCGATCCGGAGCTGATGGCAACAGCGATGCGTCATGCGGTCGACGCGGGCCGGGCCGCGCGTCTGGCCGGCCGCATCCCCCGTCGGTGGCACGCGCAAGCATCCAGCCCGGCCATTGACACATGAGCCTTCCGCGCGTTCTCTCCATTGCTTCCAGTGACTCCGGCGGCGGCGCGGGAATCCAGGCCGACCTCAAGGCCTTCGCGCGCTGCGGCGCCTTCGGTATGACGGCAATCGTGGCGCTGACCGCACAGAACACCGTCGGCGTCACCGCGGTCCACGAGCTGCCGCCCGAGTTCGTCCGCGCGCAGATCGCCGCCGTTCTCGACGACATCGGCGCCGATGCGGTCAAGACCGGGATGCTGTTCTCCGCACCGATCATCGGCTGCGTCGCAGATGCTCTTCGGACGCGCCGGCTGCCGCTCGTGGTCGACCCGGTCATGGTCGCGAGCTCCGGCGCGCGCCTGCTGCGCGAGGACGCCGTCGCGACTCTCGTCTCCGCGCTGTTCCCACTGGCGACGGTCGTGACGCCCAACCTGCTCGAGGCGCAGGCGTTGACCGGGCTCGACACGGAGGACCGCGCGGCGCTTGCCGAACGGCTCGTGGCCATGGGTGCACCGGCCGCTCTCGTCACCGGCGGCCACGGCGCGAGCCCGGTTGACCACTTGTATGACGGGACCCGGCACGTGCAGATCGCCGTTCCGCGCCATGACGTGGCGGCCACCCACGGCGCCGGCTGCACGCATTCCGCCGCGCTGGCCGCCGGTCTCGCCGCCGGCTTGTCACTGGTCGCCGCGGCCGAGCAGGCCGCCGCCGTCGCGACGGACGCCGTACAGCACGGGCTGGTCGAGATCGGCCACGGAGACGGTCCGGTCAATGCGTTGCGAGTGAGCAGTTGCCACGGCGCGTGAGCCGGTCATCGCACAATGGAGAGGTGGCCGCCGCCTCCGACTCCGTCAAGCAGCTCGGCGCGCGCCGCGTCCGCTCAACCCGACAAGGCGCCGCGGTCGATGCTGTCCTGCGCGACGCCGACGGCTTCCGCACCGCCCACGACCTGTATGACGAGCTGCGCCGGCGCGGTGAGTCGATCGGCTTGACGACGGTCTATCGGCATCTGAAGGTGCTCGCCGAGGCGAGCGAGATCGACGTGGTCCATCGCCCGGACGGCGAGGCGCAATATCGGCTGTGCGCCGTCGCCGATAGCACGGATGACCACCATCACCACCTGGTCTGCCGGGTGTGCGGGCGGTCAGTCGAGGTCGAAGGTCCGGAAGTCGAGGCCTGGGCCGAGCGCGTGGCGAAGGCCGCCGGCTACAGCCAGATCACGCATACGGTTGAGGTGTTCGGACTCTGCCCCGAGCACTCACCAACCTCCCCGCGCGGCGCCAAGCGCCGCTGAAGGCAGTGCCGGCATAGAGCGCCGTCGCCACGCTGATGATCGTGAAGCTCGGCGGCAGCTTCGGGAACGCGTAAGCGAGCACCAGCCCGACCCACACGCAGCCGGTGGCAAGCACCGCCGAGAGGACGAGGCCGCGCCAGGGACGATCGGTCAACCGGCGGGCGGCCGCGGCCGGCGCGGAAAGCAGCCCGAGCAACAGCAAGGCTCCGACAACCTGGCTGGCCTCGGCGGCAGTCGCACCGACGAGAACCAGGAACAACGGGCCCAGGAGCCGGACCGGAACGCCGCGCGCCGCAGCAACAGCAGCGTCGATGCTCGCGAACAGCAATGGCCGCGCGATCACGAACAACAGCAGCACCAGACCCGCTGCCACCAACGCGGCACTCACCGCGGTCGAGTGGCTGATCCCGAAGATCGACCCGAACAGCACGGTCACGTTGGCCGTGGCGTTCCCACCCGCGTGATTCGTGGTGAACAGCGAGAGGAACAACACCCCGAGGCCAAGCACCCAAGCGAACGTCGTGCCGATGACGACGTCGTCTGCAACCCCTCGGCCGCCCAACAGACCGAGCAGTAGCCCCACGGCCACCGTCGCGGCGAACAACCCGAAACGCACGTCGACGTCGGCGGCAAGCGCAGCAAGCGCTCCGGTGTAGGCGACATGCGACAGCGCATCACCGGCAAACACCTGGGCCCGCAAGACGACGAAGAACCCGACCAGCCCGCACAGCAGCGCCACCGCGGTGCCCGCCAGGAAAGCGTTTTGCATGAATGGCTGCGACAACATGTCCGTCAGGCCGGAGAGGGGATTCATCGCCCAAGCCACCGCCAGCCGCTCGCCATGAGGAAGGCGCCGAAACCGAACGTGGTCACCCAGAACCCGACGGGATACGGCGAGAAGTAGGCCACGCTCTCACCGAGCAGGGTGACGACCAGCGCAACAGCGACAGACAGTACGACGCCGGTCCTGGGGTTTGCCGTGAGCCGGACGGCGGTCGCCGCCGGGGCAACAAGGAGTGCGAAGACGAGTAGCGAACCGGTGACCTGGCTTGTGGCGGCCGCCGCCACACCGAGCAGGACGAGGAAGGCAGCGCCGATCAACCGGATCGGCACTCCACGCGCTCGCGCGGCGTCTGGGTCGACAGTGGCAAACAACAGCCGACGACCGAGGACGGCCAAGACCCCAAGTGACAGCGCACCGGCAACGAGCAACGCGCGTACCTGCACGTCGGTGACCCCGACGATCGTCCCGAAGAGCAAGGTGGTGAGTCCGCCTTGAAAGCCGTGAAAGAGGCTGACGAACAACAGGCCGCACGCAAGCGCAAACGCTTGAACGGTGCCGATGCCTGCGCTCTCGGCAGCAGCGGTCTCCGGCAGGGCGGCGATGGCCAGTGCAGCGGCAACGCAGAACGCGTAGAAGCCGAAGACGGGGTTGATCCCGATCCACAGCGCTGCCGCAGCCCCGGGGAAGCCGACGACCGCCATCGTGTGACCGGCGAAACTCTGCCGGCGCAGCACCATGAGATAGCCGATGGCTCCGGCAACCACTGCCACGATGATGCCGGCGCGCAGCGCGTTGACCATGAACGGGAACTGCAGAAGCTGGCGGATGTCGTCCGCGATGTTCCAGCTGAGATGAACGTCCATCTCAGCCGTGCCGAGTCGGTGCGTCCGGCTGCCCCACCACGACGAGCCTGCCGTTTCGGTCGCGCAACACGTCGATCGGTGTGCCATAGAGCATCGTCAAGGTCTCGGCCGTGATGACATCCTCCGGCCGCCCCATGACGGCACCGCCGTGCGCGAGATAGATGACCTTGTCGAGGTAGGGCAGGATCGGGTTCACGTCGTGCGCGACCAGGATCACCGCCACGTTCTGGCTGCGGCACACGTCTTGGATCAGCCCGCTGACACTTGCCTGGTTGGTGACGTCGAGGCTGTCCAGCGGCTCATCGAGGACGAGCAGCCGAGGACGTCGGACGAGTGCTTGCGCGATCAGCAGCCGCTGCTGCTCACCCCCGGACAGCTCGCCGATGGGCCGGTTCGCGTATGACGCAGCGCCGACAAGCTGGATGACTTCGGCGATCCGCTCGCGGTGGCCGCGCTCTGTTGCGCTGAAGCGCGAAGCGAACGGAAGCGGGACGCCCCACCGGTCACCATCCAGACCGAGCCGCACGATGTCGACGCCCCGGATGCGCGTGCTCGCATCGAAACCATGACGCTGCGGGAGATAGCCGATGTCGTCGTTGTGGCTGCCCGGATCGGCGCCGAGCACACGTACCTTCCCCGTCGACAACGGGAGCAGCCCCAGGACAACTTGCAGCAACGTGGACTTACCGACACCGTTGGGTCCCAGCAGCGCGACGAACTCTCCTGCCCCGATCGCGACGTTGACGTCTGACCACACGGTGCGGCCGCCGCGCACCGCGGCGGCATTCTCCAGGTTGATGACAGCGGTCATCGCCCGGTGGCCAGACGAAGGGCACTCTGCAGCGCGCGCAGCTGAGAAACCTGCCACTGCTGGAACGTCGCACGCGCCGGCGTTAGGGTCTCGGTGACTGAGGTGACCGGGATTCCGGCAGCGCGCGCCTCGTTAACTTGCGCGGTCACATCCGGCGTGCCGTTCTGGCGGTTGAACACGTAGACGCTGATGTCGTGATGACGGATCTGTGCGTCGACCGTCGCCTTGTCCGCCGCCGATGGCTCGGTGCCGTCGCTGATTGCTTTCAAGAAGTTGGCTGGCGTGACGAGGTTGAGTCCGAGCGCCGCCGCGAGCGGCGTGAACACGCTTTCGCTCGCGCCGACGCGGACGCCTGCATACGTCATACGAATCGTCTTGATGAGGCGGTCGTAGTCCGCGAGCCCTGAGGTGACGAAGTCCTGGCGCCGCCGCTCGAAGTAAGCCGCGTCGTTCGGGTCGAGTGCCTGCAGGTCTTTGGTGATTGCGGTTGCAACCGCTGCGACGTCGCCCGGTGAATACCAACGATGCGGGTTGCCGTCCGCCGGCACGCCGACGAGCGTGCCAACGTTGATGACCCGTCGCAACGCCACCGGGTTGGCGTCGAGAAGCCGGTCGGTCCAGCCGTCATAGCCGACGCCGTTCTCGACGACGAGGTCGGCCGACGCCAGGGCGCGGGCGTCGACAGGCGTGGGCTCGTAGTCGTGCGGATCGGTGTTCGGGTTGCTGATGATCGACACGGTGTGGACCCGGGCGCCACCGAGCTGGGCCAGGATGCTGCCCCAGGCATTGATGGACGCCACCGCGACCAGGCCGACACCCGACGCTTCGCTTGCCGGCTGTCCCCCGACCGTGCACGCAGCGGCAGTGAGGGCGACGGCCACGGCCGCGCCGACAGCACGCGCAGCTCGGCCGATCACTCGAATATGATAACCGAATCCATTTCCAGTATTAGGCCCGGGTGCTGCCAGACTCAGCGCATGGCTTCCCGCATCTCGCACACGTCCTTTGATGCTCACCACGCGTACAACCAGTCGCTGTTCTGGTCGGCGGTCTTGGACTGGACGGAGGATCCGGACGATCCGAACCTCCCCGAACACGAGGAGTGCCTGATCCTGGCGCGTGACCGCAGTCAGATGCTGCTGTTCATCACCGTTCCGGACGAGAAGGTCGTGAAGAACCGGGTCCATCTCGACTTGCGCCCCGTCGACGTCACTCGCGAGGAAGAAGTGGCGCGGCTCATCACGCTCGGCGCCGTACAGGTCGGTGACTATCGGCGACCGGATGGAAGCGGTTGGATCACCCTCGCAGACCCCGAGGGAAACGAGTTCTGCGTCCTGTCACCGAAGCCGGCCGGGACAGGTCCGACGACGTAGTGCCGCGCCTATCGCGAAGGTGAGGCGCGGGCGAACCCGTTTGGGCTATACCGCCTCAACGGTCCGGGGTTCACAGTGGGTTTGAGCCCCGTTTGGCTGCCCCCGTGGCCGACGGGGCTCTCACTCGTCCACAAGGAATCGGCCTGGGATCGCCGTACGGTGCCGACTGACACCGGCCGTCACGCGGTGCCGTGGGGGGCACGTGAAGCACGCCTCACTTGCGTCGATGCAGCGGTGGCAGGCGCGGCCGCACACGGCGCGTGCGGTGCATCTGGCAATCTTCGCTGTCCCGCTCGGCGCATGCGTCGGCTGCGCGATCCTGCTTACTGCGGTCCTGCCGCGCGCCACAAATCTAGGTATGGCGGTGCTGTGGTGGGCCGTCATCGTCGGCACCTCAGGGGTCGTACTGCTTCTGGTCAACCGCTTCACCCGCCGGTTGTTGCCGCTCGCGATGCTGCTTCGGTTGTCCATGCTGTTCCCGGATCGCGCACCGAAGCGCTACCAGGTGGCCGCCCGCGCGTGGAGCAGCCGCCGACTTCAGGAACAGGTCCGGCGAAACGGCGGCGACGACGGTGAGGCGTCACTCGCCGCCGCGACGCGGATCCTGGCGCTCATGGCGAGCTTGGCTGCGCACGACTCGCGAACCCGCGGGCACTGCGAGCGAGTCCGCGCCTACAACGACCTGCTCGCGGAAGAGCTCCAGTTGTCGCACCCCGACCGCGACCGGCTGCGGTGGGCCGCCCTGATTCACGACACCGGCAAGCTCGAGGTGCCGCGCCGGCTCCTCAACAAAGCCGGGTCGCCGACGCCATCGGAATGGGCCATCCTGCACACCCACCCGACGCGGCGTGCGGAGATCGCCGCCCCGCTCGCCGGGTGGCTTGGGCCGTGGGCGGATGCCGTCCAGCAGCACCACGAGCACTGGGACGGCAGCGGATACCCGCAAGGATTGGCGAGAAATGAGATCAGCCACGGCGCCCGCATTGTCGCGGTCGCCGACGCGTTCGAGGTGATGACGTCGCTCCGGCCATACGGTCGGCAGCTAACCGCGGCGAAAGCGCGCGCTGAGCTCACCGAATGCGCCGGGACACATTTCGACCCAGTGGTGGTCCGCGCCTTTCTCAATGTCTCGATCGGCCGGCTTCGCCGGGCGATGGGCCTGATCCTGTTGCTGGTCAACGTTCCGCTGTTCATGCGAAACCCGCGTCTGCCCAAGGCCGTCTGGGCCAGCGGCGCGGCCATTGTCGGGCTGGGTGTCGGGGTGGCTCTCTCGATGAGCCCGTTGACCCGAACGCCAGGAGGCGCTGCCGGCATCGCGGGCGCAGCTGCGCACCCGATCAACCCCGCGGCCCCGCGAGTTGCCCTTCCGCCACCCCCGAGGCAGGAGCCGGCGAACGCGGTGGCGATCACCAAGCCGATCGTCCGAACGGCGCCAGCGCCAGCAGCTCCGGCGAAGCCGCAGACCGCATCAGCACCGCAAGCGTTGTCGGCACCGCAAGCGTTGTCAGCACCGCAACCCCTGGCCTCGCCGCAACCCGCTTCGGCGCCGCAGCAGAGCGGCCCGCCGGCAACCACGCCTCCGGCAACCACGCCCCCGCAAACCGCACCACCGACGAGCGCGCCATCACCAAGCCCCTCGACGAGTTCACCAGCAGCTACAGGAGCCCGCCGACACGGCCGATGTGCCGGAAACGCTGGAGCCGGCCTCGGCAACGGCGGTCCCCGTAGCGGCCAACAACACCGGCCCCCTCCGGCGACGCGCAAGACTCACCGTTCCCGCGGTTTGCAGGCCTGCGGTTGAGATAGCGCAGCCGTCTCCCGGCACTCAGGGAGCGTCGGTGGAGTCGTCCTCGCGGAAAGCCGTTTGCTTCACCGACAGAACCGGGCCGGGGAACGCTTTCACCCAGCACGGATCAAGCGAGAACGCGATCGTGCCGCCGAGCGACACGTTGTTGGCAAACATCGTGCCGTTGATCTGGTAGCCACCGTTGGCGTTCACACTGCCGTCCGGGGCAAAGATCGCCGCGTCCAACCAGGTGTTGTTGCCACCCTGTATGACGAAGTCGGCGTGCTCGACGACGATCGTCACGATCGGCAAGTTGAGCGCGCAGAGATTCGGCAGCGCGACCGGCGCGGTGTCGAAGACACCGGTAGGGAAGTTGTTCTGGCTGAGCGACAGCGGGTTCGTGCTCGAACACGTGCTGCCGGCGTTGGAGCAATCCCAATACAGCACCGGTTGCGTCACGCCGGCGCTCGCCAGCGCCGACAGCTTCGCCGAGACAGAGGCGACCGGCAGGTTGTAGGTGCCCGCAGCCTGCGCGGTGGCGCGCAGCGCGTCGTACTCGCTGTCGGACAGGCCGCGCGGACGGTAGCCATAGCGCTGCAGATCGGCCGTCGTGAATGCCGTTGTGTCGCAGAGCCCGTTGCCGTAGGGCGACGTCACGCCGCTCGGGCAGACACCATCCGGATACCAGGAGCCGTCCGGGCGTTGGTAGGAGTGGTAGCAGGCCGCTCCCAGCACCGAGCTCACGAGGCCACCATCACCGCTCTGGTCGTCGTTCAGCGCTGAACTGTTCGCGCAACTCAGCAGATTGGCAGCCGTGGCGAGCGGGTTGCTCGCTTGGATGTTGCCGTTCGACCCGCAGTTGACCTGCGACGAGATGTGCGTCGTCGAGTGCGCCGCCGCTGGCTGACCCCAGTAGTTGTCGACCCCGGTGAACCGAGTTCCATTGCCGCTACCTGTGTAGATAGGCGATACGCAGTCGGTACTGAAAATGCTCTCGGTGTAGATCGCGGTGCCGCCGTTTCCAGTAAACGTCCGCCCGAACACGCCGACGGGGTAGGCGTCAGGTGTGACGTGGATCGTCACGACGACTCTGCGGGCGCTCGGACCATTGCCGTAGATGCCCTCGGAGTGGACGTTGTAGATGCCTTCCTTGACGGCAGGAGGGGCGAACGCCTGCACGACTCCGACCCAGACTTTGGCGCAGTTGTTGCCACCGGTGCTGCAGCCCGTGCCGGCGCTGTCCAGTGGCACGAGCTGCGGGCTGCTCGGGTTGTTCCAGCCGGCGGGGAAGGCCCCGCACGTCTGCGGTGCCGCGTCCGGGCACACGAAGCCGGAAACGGGATGCCCACTACGGATGTAGTTGATCAGCTGTGCGACCCCGGCGTCCCCCGCGCCGAGTGACGAGCCGGCCTGCCGGTCCCCGTTGGCGTTGCGCAGGTTGTTGACTCCGAGCACGACGGCAGTCGAACCGAACGCCAGCAGCACCAAGCACACGAGCAGCGCGGTGACCAACGCGATGCCCTCGTCGGCAGTGCCTTGTTGCGCCCGGCGCACGACGAAACGCCTCATGACAGGTTCCTCAAGTCGACCTGGGTCTCGTAGCTCTGCGCAAACGAGCCGTTCGACGCAACCGTCAGGTCGATGACGATCGAGTCCAGGTTGGCCATCTCGGGCTGATCGAGTTGCCCGTCCGTGTTGCCGACCGGCGATCCTGCGGCGTCCAGCTCTGTCCACGTGGTGATGCCGTCGCCGTTGGCGTCATACAAGTAGAGGTTGCTGCGATAGGCGAGCGTGAACGACGTGACCTGTCCCGCGAGAATCGGCATTGCCCCCGAGACCTGGCACGTCGTCCCGCTCAATGTTCCGGGAATGAGATAGAGCTGCTTTGACGTGCCGGATGGATCCCAGCAGTACGTGAGTGTCTCGGGGTTGTTCGCGCTGTAGGCCTGGCACACAGGTGCCGGCGTCGGTGCCGGTGACGGAGCAACGCCGTCGATGCAGCCATCGCCGTTGAAGTCAGCAGTGAAGGTGACCGCCGTGATCGCGCTGGAGCTGTATGACGCCCCGTCGGGGTTCAACACGTTGGTAATCGCGGTGGCTTGGCGCAGCTCCCGAGCCATGCGGTTGAGCGCGAGCCGGGCTTCCTCGTTGAGGTCTTGCGAGGTCGCGGTCGCCGTCAGCGAGCTCTTGGATCCCATGATCGTGGTCAGGAAGACGGTGCCCAGCACGCTCAGCAAGAGCATCGAGACCAGCATCTCGATGAGCGTGAAACCGGCCGCCGCATCACTCGCGTGGTCCCGCCGCAGCCGGTTCATCGCTCGTCATCCGCGACGCACGCCAAGTTGCCGAGCTGCACACCAATCGTCGACAGGAGGTCACTGTCCCGGACGGGTTGAGTGGTGATCGAGACGATGCCGTTGAGCTGGTGCAGGCCGCTGCTCGGGTTCTCGACGATCGAGCGCGCCGTGCTCCAGGACGCGATGTAGTCGGACAGCCGAAGGGTCGTCGTCCCGTTCTGGTAGACGACGATGCTCGAGGGGTTGATCGACGCCAACGGATCAGCGGAGCCGGATCCCGTTGCCGAGTTCCAGGTGTAGGTACCCAGCACCGTCCGCGTGCCGTGACCCAAGATGTCCGTGGCACGCCAATAGTCGATGACGACGGTCCAGGCACCTGCGGACGCCGTCGTGGTCGTCCCCGCAGCGACCGTCGACGAACACGAGATCAGTCCGCTCGTCAGACGAACGTCGAGGACGCCGTATCCGTCGGTGACGAAGCCGGCGCCGGGAAAGAGCTGCAACGTCTTCGTCGAACCCGCACTTGCTCCGGACGTGACGCTATGGGACGACCCGACGGCGGCCGAGGCGTTGACCCACGACGTGCTGTTGGCGATGAGCGTGCTCTGCGTGTCATTGGCGATGCGCACCAACGGGATGTTGGAGGCCAGCATCAGGCCGGGGTCATAGCTCGACGACTGGTTGCTGAACCCGAACGAGCCGCACCTGTCGACGCCGCCACCCATCAGTTGCGCACCGGACTGATGAGTGGGCGGGACGTTGACGTCAACGTCATTGGGCACCTGCGGCAGCCCACTCGTGGTGGCGGCAGTGACGTCGCCAACCTGCGTCGCGCCTGCGCTGACCCAGCCGCAGTTCGCGGTGTCACCCGTGGACGTGAACGCAGCGACCGGGCTGGTCTGACTGCCGCCGCCCGACGGGCTCGTGGCGACGCCGCTCGCGCCCGCGTAACCGTTGGCGGCCGCGTCGGTCGCCTGCAGCGAGCGGATGTCCGCTGTCGCAAGCGAACCCGTCGAGAGCGCACCGCTGGCCATCGAGTCGAGCAGGTCGACGGACAGCGAGTTCGACGCCGAGCCGGCCGCTGACAGTCGCAGGAAACCACCGGAAGCCTGGCTGGTGACGGACGAGCGCTGGCCGCGGCTGTCCGCGATGCGCGTGTATGACGTGTAGGAGTGACCCGAGGCGCCACGACTCCAGCTGGTCACCACGGTGACGCCGACCATGTTGGTCGGCGGCGAGTCCTGCCCCGCGCTCTGGCTGTTATAGGTCGTGAAGGACGACGCCGGCACCGGGCTACCGCTGTAATCGAGGAACTGCGTGTAGATCGTCTGGCTGAAAAGCGGGTTCCCCGGCAGTTGCGCCACGGTGACCTTGTAGTACGGGCCGCTGGGAGCAGGCGTCGCGCCTCCGCTCGCGACCCACTGACCGACCTCGACCTCGTTGGCGCGCGTTCGCGTGACCGGCGTGGTGGTGCGGTCGGTGTAGTAGACGTCGAGCAGGTCGATGAACGGACCGTTCTGCCGGTCGACGTGGAACTGCAGGTCACGCATCGACTCGAGGCGCTGCTGCGCGAAGTTCTTGGCCTGCGTGTTCATCCGGGCGCTGACCGAGGCGTCGATGCTCGTGATCAGCAATGGCGTCGATGCAGCCGCCGCGACGCCGATGATGGACAGCGCCACGAGGATCTCGATCAGGGTGAACCCGGCCTCGGGGTTCACCCGCTGCCGCAGCCGGTCACGCCAGCGAGACACGGCCGGTCAGCCCTTCCACGGTCAGCGTGTATGCCTTGCTTGATCGCGTCACCTGAAGCGATCCAGCCAACGCGGTGCCGCGCGGGTAGAAGTACGCGCACTTGCCGGCGACCGGACATGAGGTTGCCTGGCCGAGAATCGCCTGGTTCGGAGCCGGGAACGTGATGCTGGCCAGGCTGATGGCGGAGTCGGATACCTGACCGGGGCCGTCTGTCTTGTCAGCCGCAACGGTGCAGTCGGACTTGTACGTCGTCCAGGTCGTGGTGGTGAAGTAGACGCAGTAGGTGCGTCCCTGCGACAATGCCTTCTCCTCCGCATTCCGCAGCACGCTGCGAATCTCCGTCGCCGTGCCCTGCTCGCGATTGGCCGCGAGAAACGAGCGCACGGCAAACAGCCCGATGGTCGAGAGGACACCCGCAAGAGCAAGGGTGACAACCGTTTCGACCAGCGTGCTACCGGTGTCGCGGGGGGTCACATTTGGCTAGTCGACGACAGGGGGGCCCGCTTTGAGGCGCTTCGTTACGCCGTTGGACGGCGTGGGGAACCGGCCAAAAACCCGTTGATCTTCAAGGCTCTGCGGCCCATCGATCGGCCGGATCAATCCGAGAAGCCGGCCAAGTCGGACATTCCGTGCCCATCCTGATGCCGGCTGACTAGGTGCGCGTAGTCGCATCGTGTCGGGAGGCATCCGGCCGAACGGCGTAACGGTGCCACCCGTCCGGCGCAGCGCCCGTCAGCCGCTGAGGCAGGCTGCGACGTACCGATCCTGGACGCCGCTGTGTTCGTATGGCGGGGGAAGCAACGCGGGAGAGGCAGCTGCATCGGCGGCGTACGACGCACTGCAAGCCGCGAGGCTGAGCGCGCTGCCGGTGGCGACAAGCCGGGTGCGGGCGGAGTCGCCCAGCGCCTGTGCAGTGGAGAGCGTGGCGAGGGGAATGGCCGGGGGTGCAGCACTAGCGTGTGGCCCCCGCGGCATCGTCAGCACTTCAATTGTCACCACACCTGCGATCGCGGCGAGCAGGGCGATGATCGCCATGACCCGCCACCGCACCCGAGTCCGTTCCTGCACCTGGAGGTCGAGGACGTACTCCTCCTCGAGCACTGCGCGTGTTTCCTCGCGTCGGTCGATCTGTGCCGAGGCGACGGCGGCGAGCTCGCTCAGGGCATCGCGAAGGTCCGGCTCGGGCTCATCGGCCCGCTGCCGGGGCAGGTCCGCGACGAACCTGTCGTTCCCGATCGTCATGTCCACGCAAATCTCCGTCCTGCATGAACCTCGACAAAACGAACCCGCCGCTTGACCGCTGGCTAGCTCGAGTGGCTGCCGTCAGCGTGCAGGTCGGCGCGGCGGCGCCGTAGCACCGGCGCGGACCTGGGCCGGTGTCGGAGGCCGCCCAGGCAGTCGAGTCTCACTCGGTCGCAGGCCGGCCAGAATGACCGGCAGATACCGGCGGACGACCGCAGCCGGGTCAGTCGTGGGTATGTCGCTGGCGGCCGCCAGCATCTGCAGCAATACGCCGAGGTCTTCCGGCGTGATGTCGCGGCGCACGAGGCCGGCTTGCTGCAGTCGTTTCACCATGCGGCGTAGCGGGCGCTGCAGCTGGTCTTCGACCTTCTCGAGCTCCGATGCCGCGAAGCCAGGAGCGAACAGGTCGTGCACGCCGCGACTACCGGTCATGAGGTCGAGGGTGCGAGTGAAGAACTCGGTCAGACCGGTCCACGGGTCATCAATGGCCGCTGCTTCTTCGGCGATCGTGACAGCCTCGTCGACCTTTCGCTGCACGAAGGCGCCGAGGAGCTCGTGCTTGTTGGCAAAGTGTCGGTAGGCCGTCGCCACGTTGACGCCCGCCTCGGCGGCGATGTCGTCGAGCGTGACTGCAAGGCCGCGCGTGGCAAACAACCGCTCGGCAGCGTCCATAAGAGCTTGCCGGTTGCGCGCGGCGTCCGCACGCAACCGGCGAGGCTCAGTCGACGCCATCATGCGTGGACGGCAAGGCCTTCCATGCCTTCGTTGGCGGAGAGGTCCGGTACGCCGGACCGCAACAGCGCGGCGACGACGACCGCCGCGCCAGCGAACACAGCGGCGCAGATCCCGAACGCCACCGAGTAGCTATGCACCGCCGCCTCTGCCATGAGCATTGGCGTCGGCGCAGCGCTGGCGTGTGCACTGATGAATGCTGCGGCCGCCCCGGTGGCGATCGTGTTCAGCAGCGCGGTGCCGATCGAGCCGCCGATCTGCTGCGCGACGTTCACGGTGGCGGAGGCTACTCCTGCATCACTGCCGGCGACGCCCAATGTGCCGATGCTCATGGCCGGCGCGAAGACAAGTCCGAGCCCGACCGCCATGAACATGAGTGACGGGAGGATCGCGCTGACGTAGCTCGAGTGCAGGCCGATGCCGGTCAGAAGCGCCATACCGATAGCAGAGACGAGCAGTCCGCCTGGGATCAGGATGCGCGGGCTGATCCGCTGCATGAGGACGGTGTTGGCCACGCCCGCGACCACGATGACCGCGACGGTCATCGGGAGAAATGCAAGCCCGGTCTTGATCGGGCTGTAGCCGAGCGTGGTCTCGAGGTAGTAGGTCACGAACAGGAACACGCCGAACATGCCGATCGACGCGAGGAACATCGCCACGTAGGCACCGCCGCGGTTGCGGTCCGTGACGACGCGCAATGGCAGCAGCGGGAGACGAGCCCGCCGCTCCACAACAACAAACGTGACGAGCAACACGAAGCCGACCGCGAGGAACCCGATCGTCTGGCCGTCGGTCCATCCCGCGCTGCCCGACTTCGTCGCCGCGTGCGCAAAGCCATAGACGATCGCGAACATGCTCGTGCAGGCAAGCAGCGTGCCGAGCTTGTCGATCTGGGCACGGATCCCTGCGGCCTGGGGCGCCAGGAGGACGAACCCGCCAATGGCTGCGACGATGGCGAAGCCGACGTTGACATACATGGTCCAGCGCCAGCTCAGGTATTCGGTCAGCACGCCGCCCAGCAGCAGCCCGACCGACGCGCCGGCACCAGCGATGCCGCCATAGATCCCGAAGGCCTTACCGCGCTCCTTTGGATGAGTGAACGTCGTCATGAGCAGCGACAGCGCCGCAGGAGCGAGCAGCGCACCGAACGCGCCTTGCACGGCACGAGCCGTAACGAGCATCCCGAAGTTGACGGCCGCGCCACCGACCGCGGACGCGACCGCGAACCCGATCACGCCGATGAGGAACACTCGCTTGCGGCCGAACAGGTCCGCGAGGCGACCGCCCAATAGGAGCAGGCTGCCGAAGGCCAGCGAGTAAGCCGTCACCATCCATTGCCGGTCTCCATCGGAGAAGCCGAGAGAAGCCTGCGCGTGCGGCAAAGCGATGGTCACAACCGTGCCGTCGAGCACAACCATGAGCTGCGCAATCCCGAGAACGGCGAGGATCCACCAGCGCCGATCCGGGCGAAGAGGTGCCGCCGGGGTCACGGGCGGCCGAGCGATATCGAGCGTTGTCACGAGGGTGTCCTTAGAACCGAAGGTGGTTACTTCGTTTACCTTATCGGCAAACGCAGGAGCAACCTTCGCTTATTCCCCGTGATCTGCCTCACACGGCCGCCCGCGCGTGCGCACACAGGTTTTTCCACAGCGTTAACCAGACACACACCTCAGGGGATCCGATACTTCTGAAGGGTTCCGAATCCTGGACCCATGCGCGTGGCCGTGGTCACCGAGTCTTTTCTCCCCCAGGTCAACGGCGTCACCAACTCCGTGCTTCGGGTCTGCGAGCAGTTCGCCCGTCGCGGAATCGACGCCATGGTCATTGCCCCGGGGCCCGGGCCCACCGAATGGTGCGGCTTCCCGGTCGTGCGGACGCCGTCAGTGCCGCTGCCGGGCTACCGCGACTTCCGCCTCGCCCGGCCCTATGCCGGCATGCGCACGCTCTTGCGCGAGTTCGACCCCGACCTCGTGCACCTGGCATCACCAGCGGTGCTCGGCGCGCAGGCGGCTGTGGCGGCACGCAAGCTCGACATACCTGTGGTCGCGGTTTACCAGACCGACCTTGCCGGGTTCGCCCGCCGCTACCACCTCGGGATGACCGAGGACGCCATCTGGCGCTGGCTGCGCTCGATCCACGGTTCGGCCGCCCGCACGCTCGCACCGAGCTCAGCCGCCATGCAGCAGCTGCAAAGCGTCGGTGTCGAACGCGTACGCCGATGGCGCCGCGGGGTCGACCTGGACAAGTTCAACCCCCGCCATCGGGACGCGATCTGGCGACACCGGCACGCCCGCGAAGGTGAGCTCGTCGTCGGTTACGTCGGCCGGCTCGCTCACGAAAAGCAAGTCAGTCTGCTGGGCTCACTGCACGACGTTCCGGGTGTCAAGGTTGTCGTCGCCGGCGACGGCCCGGCTCGGCGCCAGCTCGAGCGTCAGCTTCCGAACGTCCACTTCCTCGGCTTCCAGAATGGGCCGGAGCTGGCGCGCACCTTCGCGAGCCTCGACCTGTTCGTGCATACCGGCCCGCACGAGACGTTTTGCCAGGCGGCGCAGGAAGCCCTGGCGAGCGGTGTGCCTGTCATCGCGCCGTCCGCAGGAGGGTTGCTCGACCTCGTGGAGCCGGGTCGCACGGGCTATTTCTTCGCGCCCGGATCAGCTCTGGAGCTCGCCGACTGCGTACGCGAGCTGACCAGCGACAGTGCACTGCGCTGCGCGATGAGCGGAAATGCACGGCGATCAGTCGAAGGTCGCAGCTGGAACGTCGTCGGCGGCCAACTCGTGCGCCACTACAAGGAGGTATTGGCAGATGACGCGCATCGTGCAAGCAGCCAACTTCGTGACACCCACATCAGGGGGCTTGCGCACCACGTTGCTGCACCTTGGTGCGGGATATGCCGCCGCGGGGCACGACGTCATACAGATCCTTCCCGGCGACCACGATCTCGTCGAACATGACGGCCCGAACATCACGCGGGTGTGGCTGAGCGCGCCGTCGCTGCCGGGCACGGGCTATCGCGTGCATCGTGATGTCGCTCGCCTCCGGCGGCTGCTGGTCCGTGCGGCGCCGGACGTGCTCGAGGTGCACGACCGAACGACGCTGCGCGGGTTGGGGCAGTGGGCTCGGCGCGCCGGCGTGCATTCGTGTGTCATCAGCCATGAACGCCTTGACCGTTGGCTGCGACAGTGGCTGCCCACCCAGCTTCCGTTGCGACAGATCGCGGACCGGTCAAACAACGTGCTCGCCGCGTCGTACGACGCCGTCGTATGCACGACGGAATGGGCAGCCGAGGAGTTCGCACGAATCGGCGCCGACAACTTGCGGGTCGTTCCGCTCGGGGTCGACGCGCACACGTTCACCCCGCGCGTCACCCGGTGGGCGCACGACGACGTGTTGCTCGTCATGACGAGCCGGCTGTCCAAAGAGAAGCGACCTGAGCTCGCGGTCGCGGCCGTACGCGAGCTCGTCCGCCGACGTGTGCCCGTCCGGCTCGTGGTGTGTGGCGACGGCCCGATGCGTCGATCGTTGTGGCGTGACGGGCAAGGATTGCCCATTGAGTGGCGCGGCTTCGTCGCGGATCGCAGCGAGCTCGCGTCCGTACTGGCCTATGCCGATGTCGCCATCGCCCCCGGACCGATCGAGACGTTTGGTCTCGGGGCACTCGAGTCGCTGGCCTGCGGGACACCGGTTGTGGTCAATCGCAACTCGGCGCTGCCCGCGATCGTCGGCGACGCGGGCCGGAGCGTGCCGAGCTCGGGTTGGTGTTTCGCCGACGCCGTCCAAGAGCTCCTTGGGGTCGACGAGGTATGGCGCCGAACGGCGGCTCGTCGACGTGCGGAGATGTTCGACTGGAACCGCACCGTGCGGGGGTTCTTGTCCGTGCACGGGCTGCGCCAGCAAGCGAAGGCGGCGTGAACAGTCGTGGCTGAACTCGTCGCACTAGGTGACAGCTTCAGCTGCGGTGAAGGAGTGGGCGTTCGCGTTCCGCTCGCGCAGACCTGGTCCAGCGTTCTGGCTCGGCACGCCGGACTGATGCCGCACTCGTTGGCACGACCCGGCGCACGTGTTCGCGATCTGCGCGAGCAGCAGCTGCCGGTGACACCCGATGCACCGGTTGCCACCGTCCTTGTGGGGCTCAACAACGTATGCCGCGGCGCCTTCGATCCGAACCGGTTCGCGGATGACTCTCGCGAGCTGGTGGAGGGACTGTTGAGCCGCATCGATGTCGTCGTCATCGGCCGGCTGCACGACCCGGTCCGGTTTCTTTGGGTGCCGCAACGGCTGAAGCGCATCGTGCACAGCCGCACCGCAGTGATCAACGAAGCCATCGATGCGGCCTCCAACGGCTCACCCCGCGTTCCGGTTCTCGATCTTGCTGAGGTCGCGTCACTACGGCTGCGGTGCGCGTGGGCGACTGACGGCGTCCATCCCACGGCGTTCGGACACACCGCGCTTGCTGCTGCGAGCGCCGACCTGCTGTGCGCGGCCGGTCAGCCGGTCAGCGCACTGGCGATCCCGCAGCGGACGAAAGGCACAACGCGAGCACGGCACGCCGTCTGGCTGGCCCGCTACGGCGTGCCCTACATGGCGCTCAATGCGCGCGTTTTCGCTACACCGATCGCAGAAGGTCTGCGCCGCGCCGGCTGAGCCACGCCGAAGTGGCGGCGCGGCCGGACGTGACCAGCGCCGCGGCTTGGCGCAGATCGCGCGGACCCGAGCCGACGTCGCCGACGAGACCCGCCGCCCAGGCGTCGGTGACGTGCGGCACGATCCGGACGCGCGGGTCGCCCTTGGCGGCCGCGACGCTCGCTCGGTTGGCCACGCCGCGCGCCACGGCGAAAGCTTGCAGGACGACATCGACCATCGCTTTGCTGCGCTCGACCGGTGGTACGAACGGCTCGCGCCCGGCGACGACCGGCAGGGCACACGCGCGATCCGACCCGTCCTCTCCCGGCCAGCACGTCACCGGTGCGCCGCCGCAGTCGATGACGATGACGCAGTCGTCCGGCCCGGCCGCCGCGAGCGCCGACTCAACCGGTACGCCGCAGACGATGCCCCCGTCAACGTGGAAGTGACCGTCCGGGAGCCGGACCGGCGCCAGCAGTCCCGGCAATGCACAGCTCGCGACCAGCATGTCCCCCACGTCGCCGCGGCTGTGCTGCTCGGCGGCCGCGCAGTCCAGGCAGGTAGTAGTGACGTGAATCGGGACGGCGAGCTCGCTGATGTCGTGCGCCGGGACATTCGCCTCGATCAGCTGCCGGAGCGGCCGGTCGTCGAGCAGGCCGCGGGCCCCCCGGCGGACCATCGCCGGCAGCCCGCGGACGTGGGAGCGCCAACCCGGCATGAGCAGCCGGCTGGTGCTGCCGTTGGCCCACCAACCGGCCAGCTCACGGGCCCGTCGTACGTCCGGCTGAGCAGCCAGGAACGCCGCGTTCAGCGCACCTGCGGAGCAGCCGTGCAGGACATCGGGCACGATGCCGGCCTCGAGCAAGCCGAGGACGGCCCCGGCCTGGTAGGCACCCATGGCGCCGCCCGCGCCAAGGACGAAATGCATACGGGCGGTCACGGGTCCTCCAGCAAAAAACAAGCGAGCAACCATCCTGCACCAGGCAGGCCCGGGAGGTGGCTCATTCGGCTTACTTGCCGGTGGCGTGCGCGATCAGCAGCTTGACCTCACCCAGATGCAGGTAGAGGTGAGCCATGGTCGGTCGGGCCAAGAGCTGGCCGATGGTGAGGTTGCCTAGGTGGGAGACCTCGGCATGCGCTGCCGGCGTGCAGTAGCTGGGGCGCGATCGCTGCCGCTCGTCGAACTCCGGAACCTTGGCGTCGAGGTCCTCGTCGGTCAGCGACGCAAGCCATTCGTCGGCGCTGCGCGAGACGGCGGCGGCGTACCCCAGGAGGCCGGCGCCGGCGACCTGAGCGGCCGCCTCGACGGCCTCGGACGGGGTGAGACCGGTCGCGAAGCCGAAGCGGTCCGGCGAGGGGAGATCGGCGAACGCAGGATCGTCGGCCGCCTCGGGCAACGCCCGGATGCTGGCGTTGACGAGCCAGTCGATGGTCCGCGGGACGTGCCAGAGCGTCAGGCCGATCGGGCTGGTCCGCGGCAGCACAGGCGTCGCCCAGTCCAGCCCCGCGGCGTCGTTGACGGCGTCCCGGTGGACCGCCTCGACTCCAGCGAGCCGATCGCGGATGAGATCTACCCCGTTCATGTCCGTCCCCTCCATGCTGTCCATGTGCCGTTGCGGCGTCCAAGCATCCCGTCTGTGATCCGCCGTGTCTCGTTCTCCGCCGTAGCGGTCGTCAGCTCTGCCTGCGTCGCGACCTCGTCGCCGGCGATGGCCGACCGTACGACGAGGGCGCTGTTCAGCTTCCGGGACTCCGCCATCGTGGAGTCCAGCGGCATCGTGTCGAGCAGCTACAGCGACCGGCTCGTCCATACGCACAACGACAGCGGCGACACCGCGCGGTTCTTCGCCGTCGACTTCCGCGGTTGCACCCTGGCCCGATTCAACGTGAGCGATGCGTCGGCAACCGACTGGGAGGACATGGCGCACAGCACTGGGCCGTCCGGCACACCGACGCTGTGGTTCGGCGACATCGGTGACAACGGCTACAGCCGACCGACGATCCAGGTCTACCGAGTCACGGAACCGCACCTCACCCCACACGGGAGTGGCGCCTGTCCGAAGCCGCTAGAGCGAAGGATCAAGGGCGCGCGATATGCGTTGATGTACCCGGACGGCTCGCACGACGCCGAGACGCTGATGGCCGATCCGGGGACAGGCCGGCTCTACATCGTGACCAAGGCCGAGAGTCACGGCGAGGTCCCGACTCTGTATTCAGCGCCGCTGCCTTTGCGGTCTGGCTCGATGAACATCATGCACAAGGTCGAGCAGGTCCGCTCGGCGAGTGGACGGTGCACAACGGAAACATCGCCGCCGCCATGGCCGGTCAACCGCGGCACATCAGCTTGCCCGCACAGCCACAAGGCGAGGCGATCGGCTACACGCGGACCGGCAACGACCTACTCATCTCGTCCGAGGACCCGACGAACAGCTCGCCGCCGGTCTACCTCATCCCGGCTGATACCTGAAGCGCCCGGCCGGAAAGGCGTCGCTGCGGCGAACCTCGGGCGAAGTCTCGACGCCTGACCGGCGCGTCCACAGCGACTCTTCAGGTAGCCCCGAGACGCTGGCCCCGATCACACCTGCCGGTGCGACAGGAGGGTCGGATGTCGGGACGGGCGACTGTGCGCCTCGCTGCCAGACCGATCTCGATTGCTGCGGCATGCGCGGCCGTAGTCGTCGCCGGCTGCTCGTGGCTGCTGATCAGCGAGGACGGCAGCGACGATCTCGGCAGCACTGTCGCCCGGTTGCCCTGGCTGTCGCTGCTCGCGCTCGCCGCGCTGGCACTTGTCATGGTCGTTCATTACGTCTCGGGCGCGCTGGCCTTACGCGGTGTCAGCAACCGCGCGCTGCCCCTGGGACCGACGACGTGGACGCAGTTCGCGGCTGCCGCGGTCAACAGGTTCGCTCCCAACGGCGTCGGTGCAGCCGCTGTCAACGTGCGTTACCTGACGCGAGTCGGCCTCACCCCGGGAGCGGCGACAAGTGCGCTCGCCGCGCTCGCACTCATCGGCAGTCTTGTCGATGCCGCCTACATCGCTGGCGTGACGGCCCTCGGGCCCGCAGTGGGTGTGGGCGGAGCTCGTCACGAACTTCAGGTTCTCGGTCGGGCTGGCGTTACCGCGGGAGGCCGACACAGCTGGCTCTTCATTGGCATCGCGATCGCCCTCGTGATCGTTGTTGCCATCCGCACGCGGGGCCCACTGCTCCGAGGGATCGTCTCGGGCGCGCGGCATGCTGCCCTGCACGCACGCGATCTGCTCACCAGCCCGGGGCAGGTCGCCACGGCAGCCGCTGCCTCATCCGCAACGACAGTTGTTCTCAGCGGCGGCTTTGTCCTGGCGGTCAACAGATGGGGCCAGGCGACGCATCCGCTGTCGGCAGGCGCGCTCATCGCCATGTACTGGGTGGCCGCAGCAGCGGCGAACGCGGCGCCGCTGCCCGCATGCTTCGGGCTCACCGAGGCCGCGCTGGTCGGTGCACTCGTCCTCGGGAGCTACACAGCCGAGTCAGCAACGGTGGCTGTCATCGTCTTTCGGCAGATGACCTTCTGGTTGCCCGTGCCCATCGGAGCCTTTGCCGCCCGCCGACTGCGCCGCCGCCAGTTGCTCTGACCGAGGTGCACTTGACCGAGCGGTCCACGCCGCCCGACACTGACCACGTGCTTCTTCTTGGTCGCATTATCGGCAGGCGCGTCAGCTAGCTAGATCGCTGACGCGCTCCCCTCGTTGCCTGACGGCAGCGGGGGTTTTATTTTTCCCCGGAGGAAATGATGGATAACCACCTGCAAGTCGGCCTTCATGACGGCTTCGTCACCGTGTCGCGGCTGGTTGCTCGCCTGCACGCGTTAGGCGTCGGCGTCGACGAGCTGCACGTGTCCAACGACCGGATGTGCATTCACCTGAGCACTGCTCGGGATGCGCATCGAGTGCGGACCGCACTCGCACGTTGCGCGGATGCGTCAGTCGACTCGGGTGCACATGCTCTCGGTTGGGAGTCGTCGCCGCTGGCCATGTGACCCTCGAAACGGCGACGACTCCGGACAGACGTCGCCTTACTTGGTGACGCCCTTTACCGAGTCCTTAACCTTCTCGCCGGCCTGCTTCACGTTGGCTCCGGCCTGATTGGCCTTGCCCTTCGCGGTCTGCGATGCGTTGCCGGTGGCGTGGCCGACGCCTTCCTGGATGTTGCCCTTCTGGTTCTGGGCTTGGTTCTTGACCTTGTCCTTCGCGCTCATGTCGCCTCCTTGTTATCGCGCTTCGCAGATATGCCCTCGCGCTCGACAAGAACACGACAGCGGATACCGCAACGGGCGCAGAAGCTTTTGCGGAACTAGGGATTTTTCGGACATCGGTTAGGACGAACTCACCCCGACGACCGGTATTCGCGACAAGACGCGGGCACCCCAATCGCGCGAGGGACGGTCGTTCCACCACATGACCGTCGCACAACCCAGGAGCAACGCGATGGCGTCTGCGCATCAGCGAATCGGCACGAGCAGGCCGAGTTCGCAACGACGAATGGGCGCAACGCATGTCGCCAAAGAGGCCATGCAACAAGTCACCGAACTAACCGGTCGTCCGGCTGACACCGTCTCGGCGATCGAGCGCACGGACGACGGTTGGCGAGTCGAAGTCGAGCTAGTTGAACTAGAGCGCGTTCCCGCGACGACCAACATCTTGGCGACATACGAAGTCGAGCTCGACGACGACGGGACATTGCTCAGCTATCGACGGCTGCGCCGCTACTACCGCAACGCTGCCGAGGAGCGGTCGCTGTGACGAACCCGGTTCAGCTGCATCAAACGAATGCGTCGCCGGTCGTTCGGCGCTCTGGCGAGTCCCTCGCCGACATTCTCGAGCGCGTCCTGGACAAGGGCGTGGTCATCGCGGGCGACGTGGTCGTCAACCTGCTCGACATCGAGTTGCTCACGTTGAAGGTGCGGCTGCTCATCGCGTCCGCAGACACCGCGAGGTCGATGGGCATCGACTGGTGGATGAACGACCCGTTCTATTCCAGTCACGGCGCCGAACTCGAGCGCGAGAACAAGGAACTGCGTGAGCGACTCGACCGGCTCGAGCGCATGCTGCCCAGTGCGGCGTCGAACGGGTCGAACTCATGACCGCGGCCGATCCCGACGTGGCCACTGTGCTCGCGCGGTTGGCTCAAGAGGATGTTGCGTCATTGCTGGCGGACGTGCGCCGCGACGGCCGCGCTCTCGCCAGAGCCCAGCTCGCCCAGGCTTACGCGGACGCGCTTGTGCGCGCAGTGAGCAGCGGCGAACATGAGCCGGCTCCGGCGGACCTCGTTGGGTTGTGTCCGCCGGCGCCGGCGCCAAGCGCTGAGACCGGTTGCTACGTCTACGCCATCGTCGCCGGTGACGGCACGGGTGCCGGCCAGGGTGCGATCGGGATCGAGCCCGGCGGCGCCGTTGACGTCATTCCGTATGACGGCCTCGCCGCCGTGGTCAGCGAGGTCGACCTCGAAGCGATGCGCATTGGCGGGGCTGCGCCGGAGGTGGCCGAAGGCGGTTGGTTGGCCAATGCTGTGCGGGCCCATGAGCGGGTCGTCCTGGCCGCGTTTCGCAGCGCCCCGACAGTGCCGATGCGCTTCGGCATTGTTCATCCTGACCGGGAGACGGTGCGCCGGATGCTCGCCGAGCACGCCGAGGGGCTGCACGCTGAACTGGCCCGGTTCGACGGCCTCGCCGAGTGGAGCGTCCGAGTCCACGTGGACCAGGAAGTCGTGGCCGCGTCGGTCACCGCCGAGCCCGATCCGGAGGCTGCACCGGCACCGCCTGAAGAAGGTGGCCGTGACTACCTGCTCCGCCGCCGGACCCAACGCGTGACCCGGGATCGCTTGCGCGAGTTCATCGCAGAACGGTTAGCCGAGATCGAGCACGACCTGGCCGCGGTCGCTCGCGACAGCTCGATCGGGGCCAACCAGGGCGACGCCGCGTTCAGCGCCGCCTTTCTGATCGCCCGTTCCGACGAACCCCGGCTGCTTTCCGTGGTCGAGACGCTGGGCGTCCGCCTGGCGGACCACGGCTTCACCTTCGAGTTGGGCGGTCCGTGGCCGCCGTACCACTTCACCGACCTGCGGCTCGAGGCCGACGATGGCTGACACCCGCACCTCGTCCAACGGGCTCACCGAACTGCTCGACCGGCTGCTCGACGCGGGCGTGATCGTTGCCGGCCAGGTACAGATCTCGTTGGCCGAGATCGAGCTGATCGACCTCGATCTGCGGCTGTTGTTGACCGGGTCTGAGGCCGCGCAGCGCCGGAGCGGCATCGACCAGCGATCGCGGAGGCCCCGGCCCGCGCGACCCCTGCCGCCGCTCGGACCCGTGCCGACGCTGCCTCGTCGTCTCGACGAGGGCGAGCGCGGTGAAGACGGCATCGCCCGGCTCGTCCTCTTCTTGGTCGAGCTGCTGCGCGAGGTACTGGCCTCCCAGGCGATTGCCCGCGTCGAAGGCGGTTCGCTCACTGACGACGAGGTCGAGCGCCTCGGCCGGGCGCTGATGTTGCTGGAGCAGCGCTGCGACGCGCTCCGCGACTTCCTGCGCACCAACGACGTATGGCACCCCACCAATCCCCGACCCACGAGGAGTATTCGATGACGGTTCAGTCCTATGCCGGCCGAGCGCCGCGGCCGAGCAGTCTCGCGGACGTGCTCGAGCTCGTCCTCGACAAGGGCCTGGTCATCGACGCCTATGTGCGGGTGTCACTGGTCGGCATCGAACTCCTGACCATCGACGCACGGATCGTCGTGGCCAGTGTGGACACCTATCTGCGCTTCGCCGAGGCGACCAACCGGCTCGACCTTCAAGCCGCGTCCAACTCGGAAGGACTGCCGCAGCTGATCGGTGACATCACCGAGAAGGGCGCGTCGAGCAAGACCCGCGGCGCCTTGTCGGGTGTGGCCGAAGAGGTCTCCGGCTGGTTCGGCGGCGGTGATGGCGACGAGGAGAAGGAGGCAGACGGCCAACGACGGAGCGGTGAGCGGCAGAACGGCGAGCGGCGGCCACGTCGACCGGCGAAAGCGACGGCAGGTTCTCGACGCAGAAGCAGCAGCGGAAGCGATAACGGGCGTCGTCGGCGTGAGCGCAACGACGATGAGGACGAGAGCTGATGCTCTGCGTCTACGGCATTGTCCGCTCCGACCATCCGGGTGCGAGCACCGTCGGCGTACAAGGTGGCCAGACGCGCATCGTGGCGCTGGCCGATCTTGGCGTCATCGTGAGCGACGTCGACGACGAGTTGCTGGCGCGCCGCAGAGACATCGAAGCCCATCTCACCGTGCTCGAGACCGCAATGCGCAACGGCGACGTCCTGCCCTTCCGATTCGGGATGGCAGTCGCGGATGAGCAAGCGTTGCCCGCAGCGCTCGAAGGTAGCGTCCCGCGGTTCCGACAACTCCTCGACGAGCTGAGCGGTCGCGTGCAGATGACGCTCAAAGTGGTCCGTGACGATTTCGAGTCAATGCGCACGGTCATCGCCGGGGACGCGCGATTGCGCCGAGTTGTCGAACGCGAGCGCACGCGCGGCTCGGCCGACATCAACGACCGCATCTCACTCGGCGCTGAAGTTTCCGGCGCGGTCGATCAGCTCTCTGAGCGAGACGCGGAGCTGATCATTGCCCGCCTGGGGTCGTTAGCGGATGCGATCAGCACCAGCCCGCCGACACCCCCGGTCGTCGCGTCCGTCGCGTTGCTCGTGCAACCACAGCGCGTGCCAGAGCTGGACGCGGCGATCGAAGAGCTACAACAGCAGCTCGGGATGCGCGCGAGCTTCGACTATGCCGGACCGATGCCTCCGTACTCGTTTGTGGCTTGAAGGAGACGGACATGGGTCTTTTCCGATCACTGGCGCTGCTGCCCCTCGCGCCCCTCGAAGGTGTGGTCTGGGTCGCCGACAAGCTCGCGCAGGAAGCCGACCGTCAACTGGCTGAGGAACTCTCACCCCGCACCGAGCTCGCGCAGGCGGCGGATGCCTATGACCGAGGCGAAATCGACGCCGAAACATACGACGCCATCGAAGAACTTCTGCTGCGGCAGATGCCGCAATCGGTAACACGACTGGACCAGGAGAGTGCACGATGAACAACGCAGCAAAGCTCGGCGCGGGAGTTGCCGGCGGCTACCTGCTGGGTCGCACCAAGAAACTCAAGCTCGCTATCGGCTTAGGCGCATGGATGATGGGCAAGCGCCTGAACCTGTCGCCAACCCAGCTGGCGATGCAGGGCTTTGGACAGCTGAAGGACACCCCCGAGTTCCTCGACCTCACCGAACGGCTCCGCGGCGAAGTCGGCGGCGCCGGACGCCGCGCCATCAGTGCCGTCGCGATGTCGCGGATGGACTCGCTCGCAGACCGGCTGCATGACCGCAACAACGGGATCGCCGGCTCCGAGGAAGACGAGTACGAGGACGACGAGTACGACGACGAGCAGGACGACGAGCTACGCGACGAGCAGGACGAGGGCGACGAAGAAGACGAAGAGGACTACGACGACCAAGAGGACTACGACGAAGAAGACGAGTACGACGAGGACGAGGACGAGGACGAGGACGAGGCCGAGGACGAAGACGAGGAAGACGACGAGCCGCAGTCCCGTCAGGACGAGACGGACGAGATGGACGAGCCCTACCCGGAGGAGGAGCGCCCTGCTCGCAGTCGCTCCGGTTCGCGTAGCGGATCGCGAGGAGGACGGCGATGACACAGGTGGCGAAGCGAACCGCCGGCAAGACCGCGTCCAAGGCGACGAAGGCGGGCGGTGCGACCAAAGGGGCGACCGGGGCAGCCCAAGGCCTCCGGGACACGTTGAGCAAGAACCCGGCCGCAGAGCGGTTGATGGAGGAAGTCCAGTCCTATGTGCGCAATCGCGCCACTGATTTCGTCGACTCGCTAGGCGACAGGATAGGGGACGCCGCCGGCAGGCTAGACGACTTGGCCGCCAACCCGGCCGGTGGAAAGAAGAAGTCGTCGAAAAGCGCCAAGAGCAGTGGCTCCAAAGGCGGCGGGAGCGGCTCGGCCCTCAAGCTCGGGACAAAACTGGTCGGCGGGGCTCTCAGCAAGGTCAGTGACCTCATGCCCGGTGGCAGCAACGGGAGCAGCGGCAACCCGATCAAGGCGACGGTGGTCGAGGAGAGCATCGACGTCGGCGTGCCGGCGCGCGTTGCCTACAACCAGTGGACGCAGTTCCAGGAGTTCGGGCAGTTCTCCAAGGGTGTCCAGAGCGTCAACCAGAAAGATGACGTTCACACCAACTGGAAGGCGAAAGTCGCCTTCTCGACCCGCTCCTGGGAAGCGACGATCACCGAGCAGGTCCCGGACGAACGGATCGCGTGGACGGCCGACGGCGACAAGGGCAGCGTCGACGGCGTCGTGACCTTCCATGAGTTGGCCCCGAACCTGACGCGCGTCCTGCTGGAGCTCGAATATCACCCCAAGGGTGTGATGGAGAAGACCGGCAACCTGTGGCGAGCACAGGGTCGTCGAGCGCGGCTGGACCTCAAGAACTTCCGACACTTCGTCATGGTCCGAGGTGAGGAGACCGGCTCCTGGCGCGGCGAGATCCGCGACTCGGAAGTAGTCAGCGAGCCGGATGACGACAAGAGGTCGAGCCGCGACCGCGACCGATCGTCGCGGCGGCGTGGACCCAGGGATGACCAGCAGACGGGACGGCGCCGGGAGCACCGGGAGCGCCGCGACCGCGACTCGAGCGACACACGCGGGACGAGTTCATCAAGGCGGCGACCGTCAGCTCGGGAGCATGGTTCCCGGCGCAGCCGCCGCGAAGCATCCGACGACAGCGACAACTCAACGGCGGGTACCGAGCAGAAGACGTCTTCGCCGCGGAAGAGGACGTCTTCGCCGCGGAAGAGGACGTCTTCGCCGCGGAAGCAAACAAGTTCCGCGCAAAAGAAGACGGCGCCGCCACGGAAGCAGACCAGTTCTGCACAGAAAAAGACGGCGTCGGCCAGGAAGACAAGCACACCGGCGCGCAAAACGACGGCGCGCAAGACAAGCACACCGGCGCGCAAGACAACCGCGCGCAAAACGACGGCACGAAAGACGGCGCCAGCGCGTAAGACAAGCGCGCCGGCGCGGAAGCGGGCGACTGCCAGCAAGAAGACGGCGCCAGCGCGGAAGAAGTCGACGAGTGCACGAAAGACGACGGCTACCCGGCGTACGTCGGGCAGCACCCGAAAGGCAGCGCAACGTCGGCGCTGACAGCAGGAAGCAGGCAATGAGATGGCTGATGACGCGGAGCTTCGAAAGGCGCAGCGTGATGCAGAGCGCTATCGACAGGCAGCGCACGACGCACTAGAGCAACTCGACTGGTGCATCGGGTTCCTGCACGGATCGAAGAAAGCCGGAATAGCCGCTGCATTGGGGCGGAACCGGTCCTACATCCGCAAGGAGCTCATGCATCGACCGGATGAACCGGTGCCCAGCCAGGTGGTCCAGTCGTAGTCGCGTCATCAGCGGAGCGAGGAAGGAGCGGGTCGTGGAGATCAGCGGAGTGTTCGGGGCCATCATCGTCGGATTGGTCATCGGCGTGTTAGGGCGGTTGGTAGCTCCGGGGAAGCAGAAGATCCCGATCTGGCTCACCATCCTCGTCGGCATCGTCGCCGCGCTCATCGGCTCTGCCATCGTGGGCCCGCTCCGCGACACGAAGGGAATCGACTGGCTCGAGATCATCGTCCAGGTCATCCTTGCCGCCCTTGGCGTCTCGGCAGTATCCCGCCGGCGCCGGCGTCACTTGCTCTCGTGACCGGCCGTGGCAGATGACAACAACCCCGGCCGGATTCGAGACGAGTCCGAGCGATATCGCCAAGCAGCCGAGGACGCTCTGGAGCAGTTGGACTGGTGCATCGGGTATTTGCATGCGACTAACCATCCGCGCATTGCCGCTGCGCTTGCGCGCAACCGCAGCTATATCCGTGAACGCCTGCTCGATCGCCCCGCCGAGCCGACTCCGAGTCATCCCGTAGCCCAACCGTCGAGAGGTGCCTAGTGACCGACCAAGCCCTGCGGACCGCTACGTCGAGGTCCTCCTTCTACACATCGCCGGTGATAGCTATCCGAGCACGACGATGATGGACAGGATCGAGCAGTCGATGACGGAGCGGCTCCGCGAGCGCTACATCGACACGCTGCTGGAAAAAGTGGCGAACGACCGCTTTCCCAGCCCTGACTTGATGCAGCGGGTCGCGCGCTTAGTGCGCTGACACCGGCGAACGGCGTGCACAGCCGATCATCGGTGGCGCCAGAGCATGTCGCTGCGGTCGTCGAGTCGTCGCATCGCTTGTTCGATCTCTGCGAGCCGCAGCCGAGCATCGCGCCAGCGGTCCTGCAGCGCCTCACGCAACTGCAGTCGCTCCATGGGAGTCAAGGTGACTCGTGCGTCCATCATGTGCTGTCTCCCTGTTGCTGGGCGGCGGTGACGGTGGGGGTGGTCCGACCGCACGGGGGTTCGGTGGGTCTCACTCACCATCACCGCCGCGAGGACAGCGTCACCGCCCGTAGTGCGACAGCAATGCGGTGCATGTGGAGAACTTGTGGAGGTCAGTGCTGCGATCCGACGGCCGGGAAGGTCACCACGATCGATGTTCCCTTGCCCGGGCTGCTCTCGGCGGCGATCGACCCGTGGTGAGCGGCGACGAGGTCACCCACGATCGCGAGACCTATTCCGGTTCCGGCGGAGTTCGCCGCGTTGCGGCCGCGCCAGAATCGATCGAATATCCGCGGCAACTCGTCCGCCTCGATGCCTGGGCCCGTGTCGGCAACGACGAGCCGGACGTCCTTGTCCTGCGCGGAAACCGTGACCGTGACGCGACCGCCGGGAGGGGTGAACTTCACTGCGTTGGACAGCAGGTTCGTGATCACCTGGTGCAGCCGCGCTGGGTCGCCATAGACGAACGCCGGCTGCAGTTCCCGGTGTAGCTCGACGCGGGCAACGTTGGCGGTGGACGTCATGGCCTCGACGGCGATGTCGGCGAGCATGCCCAGATCACAGCGGGTCAGGTCCATGTGCAGCACCGCTGCCTCGGCACTCGCCAGTGTCTGCAAGTCGTTGACCATGTCCGCCAGGCGTACAACCTCTTCATGCAGGGAAGCCGTCTGCTCGCACGTGTGCGGCACGACCCCGTCAAGGAGCGCTTCGGTGTTCGCTTGCAGCACGGCGACAGGCGTACGCAGCTCATGCGCGACATCGGCGACGAGATCTCGACGCAGCTGCTCATGTCTCGTGAGGGTGTCTGCCATGGCGTCGAACGCCGTGGCGAGCTCGTGCAACTCGGCAGGGGCACCGGGAAGAGCGCCGACCCGAGTATCCCGGTTGCCGCGGCCCATCTCGCCCGCAGCAGCGGTCAGCCGACGTACCGGCGAGCTGAGCCGGCGAGCGACGACTACGGCCGCGCCGAGCGCCAGCACGGCGGCGACTGCGGCTGACGAGATGTCCGCGTGCAGCAGGGAGCGCCGCAGCGAGTCCGTGGACTGCACCAGGCCTCGACCGTTGAACTTGACATAGAGCGTCCCGACCGGCTGCCCATGAACCTGAATTGGATGCTGTTCAGTGCCAACGGCGTGACGCGGATCGGCAAACGTCGCCGCGACCACCGCGCCGCCATTGTCGACGACCGCGACGTCGGTGCCGCTACGCGCTGCCAAGTCGAGGGCAGGGCGCAGGTCAACGTCGGACCAACCAGGGCTGCCCGTGTTGTACGTCGAGGCGGCATCCACCATTAGTGCGCGGGTCAGGTCGTCACGTCGCTCGTCGACAAGCTGGCTGACGTAGCGCTCGCTGAACGCAGCGGTAATTCCTGCGACGATCAGAACCGCAAGCAACGCGACACCGACACACGTCAGCGTCAGTCGCAGCCAGATCGGTGTCCGCTGTTCACGTGTCACGAGTCAGCCCCAGCCGGTAACCGCCCCCGAGGACGGTCAGGATCACCGACGGGTTTGTCGGGTCTGGCTCGATCTTGCGCCGCAGGTTCTTGACGTGAGAGTCAACGCTGCGCTCGTAGCCGTCGAACTCGTGCCCGCGTGCGCGGTTGATCAACTCCGCCCGGCTGTAGACACGGCCGGGCGTGGTCGCCAGCGCGTTCAAGACGCCCCACTCCGTCGGCGTCAGCGTGACGACGAGCCCGTTCGCCGACACCTCCCGCGTGGCTTGGTTGATCCGCAGTCGGCCGTTGCCGAAGGACTCGACCTGCATCGGCTCTGGCTGCGCGATGCCACGGCGCAGAACTGCGCGGACCCGCAACAGGAGCTCGCGCGGACTGAACGGTTTCGTGACGTAGTCATCTGCGCCGAGCTCCAGTCCGCGAATCCGGTCCGCCTCCTCCGCCCGTGCGGTGAGCATCACGATGGGAACGGTGGAGCTTGCTCGAACCTCGGCCGCGACCGCCTCCCCCGTGATGTCCGGCAGACCAAGATCAAGAATGATCAGGTCGGGCTGCGCCGTCGCGGCCAGCCGCACCGCGTCCGCCCCGGTGCCCGCGGACACCACTGCGTAGCCGTCACGCTCCAAATAGGTGCGGAGCAGCTCCCGCAGCTTCCACTCGTCCTCAACGACCAGCACGGTCGCCACAGCGACACACTCCTCTTGGTTGCCTGACCTCAACGCTAGGCCGGTCTTGGCGCGCCGATGCCGGCCCGGGCAGTCTCCACACGACCTCCACACGCCTGCCAGGCCCACTGCGCAACCGTCAGGTGATCTGTCTGTGTCCTACCGGATGCAGTGCATATCCAGCCTTCAACGGAGGGTCGACATGGCCGACGACGGCCTCGACATCAAGACGTGGCTAACGCTTCTGAGCATCTTCGTCTTATTTTTCGCGCTGCCGATGAGCATGCTCGAATACGACCGGCGCAAGAAGCAGCGCGAGAACAAGGACGAGTGAACGCCTAGTCAGTAGCCGAAGCCAGCAGCGTGCCGATCAGGAGCCGAGCGGCCATGATCTCGTCAAGAGCAGCATTCGGGTTCGCGCCGAGGCTCGTGTCCGCTGCCTCCAACAGCGCGTCATGCGAACCAGGCGCGGGGCACATGGAGATCCGATGGACCCCGCGTAGAGTGCCGGGTCGTGACGCAAGAGCAGCCGAGTTCGGGCACACCCTGTGTCGTCGATGCTTGCACTCAACCCGCGACCGTGTTCGTTCAGGTCACCGACGACGACATCGACGGTGAGACCGCCGTACCGATGTGTGACGCACACGCCGCGCACTGGCGCAGCAACGGCTGACCTCAGCGACGACCAGCCGCGAAACTACGCGCCTCAGGCTGCCGGCTTTCGCTGACGCGGACGGGACGGACGCGACCTGCGGCCGCGGTGATGATTGGCCTGCGTCGGTCGTGCCGAAGTTGGCCGCTGGACGGGTGGTGCCGCAGGCACCGGCGTACCTGACTCAGCAATCGCGCGCACGGCATCGTGTCCAGGTCGGACCGGCACCGAGACGGGAGCAACGCGTGCGTCAGTGTGCAACCGCTTCACGTCACGCTGCTGCTCCGGCAGGACGAACGACACGACGGTGCCGCTCGCACCCGCGCGGGCCGTGCGACCCGAGCGGTGCAGGTAGTCCTTCGCGTCGTTCGGCGGGTCGAAGTGCACGACGAGGTCGACATCGTCGACGTGGATGCCGCGTGCAGCGACATCGGTCGCGACCAGCACGCGCGGATGGCCGGCCGCGAAACCGGCGAGCGCACGTTGGCGTGCGTTCTGCGCGAGGTTGCCGTGGATGGCCGCGGCAGGGGCGCCGAGCGTGGTCAGCTGCTTGGCCAACCGGTCGGCGCCGTGCTTGGTACGAACGAAAACCAGCGTCCGTCCCGGTCGCGCAGCGATTTCGGCGGCAACCTTGACCTTGTTGTCTTGGTTCAACAGGAAAACCTGGTGGTCCATCGAGTCGACCGGCGCAGCGGCCGGTGTGACCGCATGCACGGCCGGATCGGTCAGGTATTCGCGAACGAGCCGGTCGACACCGCCGTCGAGCGTCGCGGAGAAGAGCAACCGCTGACCGTCCGTGGGGACGTCGTCGAGCAGTCGCCGGACGGCGGGCAGAAAGCCCAGGTCCGCCATGTGGTCAGCCTCGTCGAGAGCGGCGACACTGACCTCGGAGAGCGAACAAGCGCCGCGGTCGATCAGGTCGATCAGCCGACCGGGCGTCGCGATCACGATGTCGATGCCACGGTCGAGCGCGGCGAACTGCCGCCCATACGGCGAGCCTCCGAACACCGCAGTCACGCGCAGGTTCACGGCGTCGGCAAGCGGCCGCAACGCGTCCGCGACCTGCATCGCGAGCTCACGTGTCGGAACCAAGACCAGCCCGCGTGGGTGGCGCGGCCGGGAACGACGCCCGGATAGCCGCGTCAGCATCGGCAGGCCGAAAGCGAGTGTCTTGCCGGACCCTGTCTGCGCGCGTCCGAGCACGTCCCGGCCGGCAAGACCGTCCGGCAGGGCGCGGACCTGAATCGCGAACGGCGCAGCGATGCCGCGTCGCGCAAGTGCGCTTACCAGCTCTTGCGGCAGGCCCGCCTCGGCGAACGACGTCGCAGCCGGCGCCGGGGCGGCCTGCGCTTCGTCGAGCAGACGGTCAAGCGCCGACACAGGGGGTCGGACAGTGGCCGCGGGCCGGGAACCTCGGTTCGGCCGGCGGCGCTGCTGAGGGGACGGCGCGGGGCGTCGTCGAGCATGGGAAGGCATACGAAGTGCTCCAAGATGTTGTCGATCGGTAGGCCACACACGAGGCTCACCGACGACGGGAACACTTCTGCTGCGACCTCACGGGCGGCTCGCCCGCGGGAGTTTCGACGGCACAACGCACCGTCAGTGACACCAGACTAGCAGTGCGCTACCTCGTCCGCTTAGGGCAGCGGCGACGGGCCGGCGGCGGCAAACTCGATCCACACGGCTTTGCCGGCGGATGTCGCCGTGCTCCCCCACTTGTCCGCGAGCATCGCGACGAGTTGCAGTCCGCGTCCGTGCTCGTCCAGCTCGGTCGGGGCGGTCACATGTGCGTGCGGCGTACCGGGATCCTCGTCGTGGACCTCGACCCGCACCCGGACACCGTCGTAGTCCGCCAGCACCTGGACTGCCCCGGATGCATGCACGACCGCGTTCGTCACCAGCTCGCTCACCAACAGCTCGACGGCGTCAGCGAGATGCGCGAGCTGCCAACCAAGGCACCAGCCAGCGACCGCATGGCGAGCTTCTGAGACGACGCTCGTCCGAGACGGCAAGGTGAGGTGTTGGTGGCTGTCCGCGCCGTCAGCCTATTGGCCGCGCTGTGATTGACGGGGGTCACGTCATACGGCTGAGGAGAGCGCGCGATACGTCGGTCACCATCTGCGGGTTGTATGTCACGACGAACTCGTAGCGGCGGTCTCCCCCCGCGTTGTAGTCGTCGCCGAGGTCGCTCGCGACGAGCGCGATCGCCTCCTGGAGGCCGATCGTCGCGATGACCCACTCCGAGACCAGCGGATCAGCAGGACTGAGCTGCGTGATGTGCGCACCGGGCACGAGATCGAACGGGAGGTCCACGCCGAGAAGCGCGAGGTGAGCGACGCGCCCCACGAGGCGCTGCAGGGTGGAACGGATCGTGTCATCAACGAAGGCCATCGTCTGGACACAGATGATGACGAGTGTGTTCGGGCCGAGCTCCGCGGCGTGGTCGAGCAGGTAGCCGCTGACGCGGTTGACGCGCTCACGGGTGCCTGGCTGGGCTGACTCGGACCGCGTCACCACATGAATGAGTCGCCGGGTCGGCCGGTGCGCCCTGGGGTTGAGTAGGGGAATCGGGCCGCCCGGTGCCCCCTCGGCGTGTGTCAGTGGCGACGGCCGGCCGTAGAACCAACCCTGTCCGTAGCGCGCCCCAGTCGAGCGCGCGGTCTCGGTGTCGTCGTCGGTTTCCAGTCCTTCGGCAACAACCCGAGCGCCGGCGCGACGGCAGTAGGTCTGGATGCCGGAGATCAAGGCAGCCGCCGTGGTGCGGGGCATCGCCTTGAGGCGCGGCTGATCGATCTTCACCACGTCTGGCTCGATCACGCTCAGCATTGCCAGCGAGTGCGGATGAGCACCGATGTCGTCGACAGCGAGCCCCCACCCGGCTTGTCGTACGGTCTCGACGAACTGGAGCAGGGTGCCCGGCTGCTCCAGCAGCGCGCGTTCAGTGAGCTCGACGATGACCCGCAGGCCACCCATCGCCCGCGCAAGCACTGGCTCAGCGTGGTCCGGCGGCGAAGAGAGGACCTCGGGCTCGACATTCATGAACAGCGTGAGCGGCGGACCCATGCCGGAGGCCAGGGCGCCTCCCAGTGCCGTGAGACGGCACTGCCAGTCGAGCTCCTCGAGTCGGTGCGCCTCCCGAGCAGCCTCGAACAGCTCTGTCGGCATTCGCAGCGGTGACTCTTGTGGACCTCGGGTCAGCCCTTCGTAACCGACGACCGCGCCGGTCACGAGGTCGACGACCGGTTGGAACCACGTCGAAATCGACTCGTGATCGAGTATGTCCGCGACTTCCTGCACGGTCTCGGTGGAACGGGTCATAGTCGCGTTCTCACCGACTGCCCAAGGTAAGCCGGGTTTCATGTGCCTCACCTCGTCGCTCATAGGAAATGGCGACCGTGTCGCCGGGCTTATGAGTGAGCGTCAACTCGAGGAGTTGTTCGGCAGAGGTGGCCTGTTCGCCCTTGAGCTTGGTGATGACGTCACCGACCTGTAAGCCGGCGTCGGCGGCCGGGCCGGCCGGGGTGATCGCCGTGATGAACAGGCCGTTGCCAGCTGTGGTGCTGTCGACGCCGATGCCCAGGAAGCCGTGAGTGACGCTGCCGTTGGCGATCAGCTCCTGGGCGATCGAGTGGGCGAAGTCAGACGGGATAGCGAAACCCAGACCGACGCTGCCGGCGCTAGCCGTCCCGTTCTCGTTCGGGACGGTAACGCCCGCCGTAGGGACGCCGACAAGTTCGCCGGCGCAGTCGACGAGCGCTCCACCGCTGTTGCCGGGCTTGATGGCAGCGTCAGTCTGGATAGCGGCTACCAGCAAGGCAGTCCCCTGGTCGGCCGGCACCGTCACGCTGCGATCGCGGGCGCTGACGATGCCGGCGGTGACCGTGCTCGACAAGCCGAGCGGCGCACCGAGAGCAACGACCGGTTGACCGACTTGAATCGCCTGCGAGGACCCGAACCGGATCACGTGAAGCTCGTCCGACTGCTCCACCTGCAACACTGCGAGGTCCGTCTGCGGGTCGCGACCGACGAGGCGGGCGACCTGAGTGCTGCCGTCGTTGAAGAGCACGCCAATGTTGCCACCGGACGCGGCGGCGGCAATGACGTGATCGTTCGTCAGCACGTGCCCCTGGTCGTCGATGACTTCTCCTGAGCCGGTCTCGCTACCGGCCGGTCCTGCAACCGTGATGGTGACGACGGCTGGCAGTTCGTTCTCGGCGATGGTCGTGACGCGACATCCGCCGGCGGTCGTGGTCGTGGTGTTGTCGTCGTCAGACAGCAGCGCGATTACAAGGGCCGCAACCGCGAGGAAGACGCCGCCGGCTCCCAGCGCCAATGCAAGCCGCTGTTCCCCGCTCGCCCCGATCACCGGTTGTCACGGCGAGCTTGGTTGCGACGACCGATGGCGATGTCGGAGGCATCGCGCTTCTGGCGCCCGGTCGACTTACGCGGCGGGCGAATCTCGGCAGAGGGGTCCACCTCAGCTGTGGGGGTGGTCAAGAGCTCGTCAGAAGCGGCAGAGCCGCGCACTGCGCGGGAACGAGCCGCGCTGATCCGTTCCAATCTGAGTTCCGCAGCGGCTCGACGCGCGGCCTTCGCGAGCGCAGTGCTGACGTTCGCCAACGCGGTCTCGAAAACCTCGGCCTTGTCTCGTGCGAGCCGATTCTGGGCATAGGCCTTGCCGCGGCCGCCGACATCGCGCACCTTGCCCGCGGCTTGGCGGCGGTACTGGCCCAGGCACTTGTTTCGCGCTCGTCGTACCCGGCCGTGCAGCTCGAGCAGCGCATCCTCGTCGAGATCGACAAGAGCCGAACGTTTAGTGCTGCGAGTGATCTCCAGTTCGGCCTCGGTCAGCGAGCTCCGTTGAATGACCACTGCATTCGTCTACATGTACGCCATCGTTAGCCGCATCATCCGTAGCGGGCGACGGGCCTGGACGCACGCAAGAGGGCTCATTCCTTCTGGTTGATGCGCGTTTGTGTCTGAGCGCCTACCGATGGCTGCGTGCCGCGTCGGACGGTAAGCGATCCGGAACATCCGCGCGTCATGCGACCGCGACGGGTTCTGACCTGGCTCCTCGTCGTTCTACTTGTCCGTATCGGCATCGCGAGCGATATGTATCACCCTCTGCGCTTCCTAGCGACACTCCCAGTTACGACCGTCGGGTTGTCACTGGTCAGTGCGAACCAGCTCGCGATCGAGGATGCCTTCGCGATGGGCGCAACCGTGAGCACGCGACTCGACAAGGTGAGCTTTGGGTTCGCGAACCGTGGCCGGTTCATGGCGCATGAGGTGAAGCACACCGACCAGTGGGGATTGATGGGCGCTGTGCGGCAGGTCTCGCTCTGGTTGTTGACAGAGGACGGAAGCGATCGGGAGCGCGACTGAACGAGCCACTCCCGACGGATCGCGAGGTGCAAGCGGTCGCGAACATCGGTCGGCCCGTTGCGATCAGCTTGCGCGTCGACGAACTCCACGCGACAGATGTGGTCGTCGACCCGGCGTGGTTCAGTGGCGACCGGCATGTGACCCAGCAGCGATTCGCTACTGAGGCGACGAAGGAGTGCCCGTCGCGCTAGACGGCGAAGGCGCAGGCGTGAACACCGTCTTGGTCGGCCGGGCAAGGCTGAAGTGGTCGATCGGCACCGACACGGAAACATGCCCTGCATCAGCAAAGAACAAGGAGACCTTCGCCGACGAGCCCGCTTTCAGAGGCTGCTGAAGGCCGGTGACGGGAAGCGCGGGGTCGATGCCGGATGGTTGCACTGCACCGACCCGTACCAACTGCCGTGGTGCGGCCGTCGTGACGCCGGCCGCGGCAACGTGGCCGGCGTCGTTCACGACCGCACGGACAAAGGAGTCCGAATGAGTTCCGCTGTTGTAGAACCCCATCACGAGGTAACCCGGAGGCTGAGTCGATCCCGGCGGCGGTGCAATCAACCGCAAGCCACGCACCTTCAGAGCACCGACGTCCACATTGGTACGAGACGGCGTGCGGTTTTCGTGGAAGCCCCCCCGGCCCGAGCTGCAGCCGACGGTAGCGAAGGCGCTGACAGCAACAATTGCGGCCACCGCGCGCAAAGTTGCGCCATACCTGTTCGATGCGCCCACGCCTTGCTTGTACGCCGCCCTGCCGGGAGATTCATCACCCGACAAGGCTCACCAGCGCAGGCCTCGGCGGATCAGCGGGTCGCCGCGCCGGTCGCTTCCTTCAACTCCTCGACGGTGGCCCGCCGGCCGGGGCCCGGGAAGTCTGTGCCCGGGGCAACGTACGGCGCACCATAGGCAGGGGTGTCCGGCTGGTAGCGCCAGCCTTCCGCGAGAGCCCCGACGTCGTAGGCGTCATACCCGATGGCATCGAGGAACTGCGCGACCGTCTGCTTGGCGGCTTCGTCGCCACCGGCGATTGCGAGTGCAGACCGCTGGTCATGACCGGCCGGGCGCTGCAGGCTGCCGAGGTGGCTGAAGTGGATGTTGTTGAACGTCTTGACGACGCGCGAGGTCGGCAGGTGATCTTGCAGTAGTTCACTGCTGGTCGTCGACCTGTTGTCGAGCTCGGCGATGTGCCCGTCCCGCTGCGGGTAGTAATTGTTCGTATCGATGACGACCTTGTCGCGCAGGGGCTCGACCGGAACGTCGCGGTAGGCCCGCAACGGAACCGTCACCACGACGATGTCCCCGGCAGCAGCCGCCTCGGCCGGGGTGGCCGCCCGTGCGTGCGGGCCGAGCTGCTCCACCAGGTCCTTGAGGGTCTCCGGACCGCGGCTGTTGCTCAGCACGACGTCGTAACCTGCGTCGACTGCCAGCCGCGCGACCGTGCCGCCGATGTTTCCGCTGCCGATGAGTCCGATAGTCGTCATACCGAGGTCAATCCTCAGCGCGATGGAAGCATTCCCCGGCTTCCGCGATCCCGTTTGAACGTGGGCGCCCGCTCCCGATCAGACGGGAGTAGAGCGACGAGGGGCGGATTCCCGACTTCTGTCGATGCCTACGTCGTCGCGCTGGCAAGAGACTGCACGGAAGGTTCGCCGACCCGGAGGCCAGCATGTCTTGTCGCGCCCGTCGTACGGCGTTGGCACTGCTCGTCACGAGTGCGTTGGCCGCCGGCTGTGGCAGCACGGTGGGATCGGTCGGCGCGTCCGGCGGCCCGGTCGCCGCAGGGCTCGGTGTCCCGCTCGGAACGACCGCGCCGGCGGCACCCGGCGTGGGCGATACGGCCGGCGGAGCCGTGGCCGGAGTGCCGGGGTCCGGCCACGGCGGCGGCCAAAGCAGAGCGGGAGTCGTGACGGGCGGCACCGGGACGGCGGGCACCGGCGGAAATGGGGTCGGCGTGGCGAGCGGCGCCGGCGGTGGAACGACCAGCAGCGGCGAAGCCGCAGCCCTGACCGGCCCGATCCACCTGGACTACACGATCTGGGACCAGGCCGGCTTCACCGCACTCACCGGCAATACTCAGGCCGGGCAAGATCCCGCTGCCAACCAAGGCTCCGATGAGCGCGAAATGAATGCGCTCGTCGCCTATGCCAACGCGACCGGAGGCGTCGGCGGCCGAAAGCTCGCCAAGCCGATCGGCATCAGGGTGAGCACGGCCGACGTCACGAGCCAGCAGACGATGGACTCCTACTGCACGAAGGCGACCGAGGATGACCACGCGCAGGTCTTCATCGACCGTTCGTTCTTCGTCTCCGACGAGTCAGTGTCGTGTTTCGCACGTCACCACACCACCCTTGTCTCGCTCCTGCCTGACACGGGTGACGCCCTGTACGCGAAGACCGCGCCGTACGTCGCCTCGACGTCGCCGTCGGTGGAACGGAGCGCGAGCGCATTCATCAAGGGCTTGAACGACGCGCACTACTTCCAGGGCGCGCACGTCGGTGTGGTTCTCGACGACTCGCCCACGGTCGACATCGCGTGGAACCGCTACATGTTGCCGGCGTTGCAGGCGCTGCACGTGGCCGTGAAGCCCGCTGACGTTGTCCGGGTGAACACCACCGACAGCTCAGCGCAATCGAGCCAAGCGTCGTCGGCGGTGCTCAAGTTCCGCACGGACGGCGTGGACCACGTCATCTATTTCTCCGGGTTCCTGGGGCAGCTCGCCTTCACGCAGACCGCGGACTCGCAGGGCTATCACCCGCGCTACGGCTGGAGCGACTACGGCGGCGATGTCGCGGACGCCGGGTTCTATGTGTCCGCTACTCAGAATGCGAATGCGGTCGCGGTCAGCTCGAGTGGGTCCTACGTCGTCGAGCACGGCGACGACAAGCAGCCGCGCAGCCTCACACAGGACTACAACCGCAACGACAAGAAGCACGTCTCGCCCGGGCTGCGCAGATGCCTCGACGTCCTCAGCAAATACACCCACGTCAACTACTACTCGGGCAGTTCCGGCCGCAGCACCGAGTTCACCTTCTACTGCGACAACTTCTTCCTGTGGTTGCAAGCGGCCCGCAACGTGGCAAGCATCTTCAGTCCCGCGACCTGGGGTCGCGGACTCGCCGCGGTCGGAACGTCATACGAACCGGTCGAGGTCCACTCAACAGACTTCAGTCACCGCTACGCCGGCGCCGACACCTACCGGGTCGGCATCTACAGTCCCAACGCTGCGTGCAAGTGCTTCCCCGCCATTACCCCATGGAGACCGTTCTGATGCTCAGCCGCTACAACAAGGCCGCGAGCCTTATGCCGGACCAGCTCTTGCCGCTGCTGCGCAACCGAACCGTCGAGCCGATGTGGACGGGCCCATCGACGTTCCGCTACCGGCGGCAGATCGACGACGGGACCGAGGTCGTCGAGGTCGATTGCCTGACTGGCGCGCGCACGGTCGTGCTAGACCTGCCGGCGGTCGCCCCGGTCAACCCGCTGCTCTCGTCGGACGGCAAGCAGGAGCTGTTCGTCCGCGACCATGACGTGTGGGTCCGCGACGTCGCGACCTCCGAGGAGCGACTGGTTCTCGCCGATGGCGAGGAGCACTTCGCGTGGGGCGCGCTGCCTGACAACAACATGATCCGCATCCCGACCCGGCGCAGTGGCGCGCAAGTCCCACCGTTCTTCACCGGGTTCTCCCCCAGCGGCCGCTACGTCGTCAGTGCGCGCATCGATGAGCGCGGCATGCGCGAGTGGCCCTTCGTGGACCACCTGCCGACGGACCAGGCCCGGCCGCAAGTGTTCGGCATACGCAATGTGCTCGAAGACGAGGAGCCCTGCGGCGACGGCGAGCTCGCGATCGCCGATCTCGCCAACGGCACGGTCGTGACCACGCCACTGACCGAGGAGCTGAGCGGCTCGCTCGTCTCCAACGGCGTGGCTGCGCTGACCTGGAGCACGGACGAGCAGTCCGTCTTCGCGTTCTCGCACAAGACCGGCGGCGCAACCGGGTCGCTCGTCGAGATCAGCGTCACGACCGGTGAGGTGCGGATCGCGGTCACGGAGACCGACAGCCCCGGGTACGAAGCCAACACGTATCTCTACAGCCTGCCGCTGATCCGGGTGCTGCCCGAGGTCCGCCAGGCGATCTGGTTCTCGCAGCGCGACGGGTGGGGTCACCTCTACCGCTACGACCTCGACACTGGTGAGTGTCTCAACCGCATCACGTCGGGGCATCTCGTCGTACGAGACCTGCTGCGCGTCACCGACACCGAGGTGTTCTTCCTCGCCGGCTGCGGCGACGACGGTCACAACCCTTATTGGCGCAAGCTCTATCGAGCGGCGCTCGACGGCTCGTCGCAAGAGCTGCTGACTCCCGAGGCGTGTGACCATGCGCTGCCCGCGCCGGCTCCGCAGTTCTTCAGCCTCATCTTCGCCGCGGGCGCAGGGCCGCGCGACGCCATCAGTCCGGACGGTCAGTTCTTCGTCGACCACATGTCGACCGTGTCGGAACCACCGGTGATCGTCCTGCGCTCGACCGTTGACGGCACTGTGATCACCGAGCTCGAACGCACCGACGTGTCCGCGTTGCTCGAGGCCGGCTACGTCATACCAACGATGGTGTCGGTGCCCGTCGACGGCACGACTGTCTGGGGCATCGTCACCGTTCCGCCCGGCGACGGCCCATTCCCCGTCGTCGATCTCATGTATGCCGGCTTCCAGGTGGCCACCGCACCGGTCGCCTTCTTCGGCCCGGAGTCGGGCGGCGCCGGGCGTGACCAGCTCGCGTCGGCGTACGCCGCCCTCGGGCTCGCCACGGTCGTCCTCGACGGGCGCGGCACCTCGGGGCGGGAACGAGTCTTCCGCAGCTGGACCCAGGGACAGGCGCAGACGACCCGCGGACTCGAGGATCACGTGATCGCCATCCGGGAGCTCGCTCCCGCCTTCAATCTGGACATCTCGCGAGTGGGTGTCACCGGCCACTCGTACGGCGGCTACAACTCCGCGCGAGCGATCCTGCAGTTCCCCGACTTCTTCACGGCCGCCGTTTCGTCCGCCGGCGTGCACGTGCCAGAGAAGATGCCGCACGGCATGTGGACCTGGCATCTCGGTGAGGCCTCGCGGGACAGCGACGTCTACCGCGCGCTGTCCAACCTTCCGCTCGCGCCGCAGCTCAAGGGGAAGCTGCTGCTCCTCTACGGCGACCTCGACGAGAACGCGACGCTTGACCACACCCTCGCGCTCGCGGATGCACTCATGCAGGCCGGCAAGAGATTCGACATGAAACTCTGGCCGGGCTACAACCACTACCAGACATCTGCCTACACGCAGATGTGCACCTGGGACCACTTCGTCAAGCATCTGCTCGGCGTGGAACCACCCGAGGACTATGTCCCAGCAACCTCCGTCACCGACCGGAGCGCCTCCTAGCGACCGCTCACGCAGAATGATGGGCACTGTCGCTTCCAAGGAGTCATGACATGAGCCAGCTTGCAGGCTGGGACGAGAGCACGTTCACCGCGGCCGGGCACACGTATCCGACCTACCGCAACGGGTCGGGGCCCGGCGTCATCATCATCCACGAGATTCCAGGCATCACGCCGAACGTGCTCAAGTTCGCCGAGGAGGTCGTCGCCTCAGGATTCACCGTGGTGATGCCGTCCATCCTCGGCACTGCCGCCGGCCTGTCGCACTCAGTCGGCAATGTGAACAAGACGATGGTCAAGATCTGCGTGTCGAAGGAGTTCGCCACCTGGGCTTTGCAGACCACCTCGCCCATCACCACCTGGCTCCGCGCCCTGGCCCGTGACTTGCACGCCGAACTTGGCGGACCCGGCGTCGGCGCCCTTGGTATGTGCTTCAGCGGAGGCTTCGCGCTCGCGATGATGGTCGACGGTCACGTCGCCGCGCCCGTGTTGTCACAGCCTTCGCTGCCGTTCCCGGTGGGCAGCAAGCGCAAGGCCGACCTCAACCTGTCCCCCGCAGACCTGGCCGTCGTCAAGGAACGCGCCAGCGCCGGTTGCCAGGTGCTGGGCCTGCGTTACAAGGGAGACATGGCCGTCGGCAACCGGTTCGACACCCTCCGCCGCGAACTCGGCGACGACTTCCTCGCCGTCGAGCTCGACGGCTCCAAGCACTCGGTCCTCACCGAGCACCGCGATGAGATGTCTGTGCAGCGAGTCTTGGCATTCTTCAAGGAGAAGCTCCACCCCTAGCGACGCCGCGAGCGGCAGAACACGCACCTCAGCGTCGAGTATGTGCGGATCTAATGCGACATCAGCAGGGCACACAACGGTCGCCATGAGGACTCTTGGCTCCATCCCGACTGCGCAGTGCACTAGCAGGGGATGTAGTCGCCGGACGCCGCTAGTAACGCGCGTTCGGTCTTCCTAGCCTGAGGCGAGGAGTAAGGAGAGTCGCACGGCAATAGGCCAGAGCTCGCCTGCCGGCGTGCTGACGGTGACAACGGCTGCCGGCATGGTGGTGCTTGCGGCCTTGGCCTGGCGTCGCCGGCCGGCCAGGGAGGCGGCCTGGCTGGCCATCGCGCTCCTTGCTGCCGCCGTGTGGGCAACGGCCTACAGCCTGGAGATGGCCGCGTCGACGGCGTCGGCCCGGCAGGCCTGGGGAGACGCAAAGTACGTCGGCATCTGCGCATTGCCACCGGCGTGGGCGCTGTTCGTGTCGACATACACCGGCCGCACGAAGTGGATTCGCCCATGGACGATGCTGCTGCTCGCGATCGAACCGACGATCGTGCTCGTCCTGCTCTACAACGGGCACACGCACGACCTGATCCGCTACTACTCGGCGGGCTCGCACGTCGCGAAGTCGGGCGCGCTGTTCTGGCCGCACAGCGTCTACACCTACGTGCTCCTGTGGGGCGCGACGGCCGTGTTGGTATGGCGGCTCAGCCGGTTGTCTCCGATCTATCGACGGCAGTCGACCGTGCTCGTCGTCAGCCTGATCTTTCCGTTCGCATGCAACCTGATGTTCAACCTCGGAATCCCGCCCCTGGACACCGTCGACCTGACGCCGTTTGCCTTCCTCGGCGCTGGCGTGGTGCTCGTCTGGGGCGTGTTGCGATTCCGCCTTGCCGGCCTGCGGCCGGTGGCACGTAGCCAGGCGTTCCAGCGCATCACCGACCTGGTGATCACCCTCGATCCGCTCACCCATGTCGTTGATGTCAACGCCGCCGCTGAGAAGGCCCTGGGACAACCTGCCGGGCGACTCGTGGGTCGACGGATCGACTCGCTCCTCCCGCGGGTCGACCGGGTACTTGATCAGTCTTCAGGCGATCCGCCAGTCGAGGAGCGGATCGGTGAAAGAACCTACGACTTGTCCGCAGCACCGCTGACCGACCGTCGCGGACGAAGGCTCGCCACACTGCTCGTCGCGCACGACATCACCGAACGCAAGGCCGTCGAGATGCGGCTCGCGCACCAAGCACTGCATGACCCGCTGACAGGCGTCGCCAACCGGACGCTGTTCTTCGAACGACTGAGCCATGCACTCGATCACGCGGCACGCACCGGGCGCTCGGTCGCCGTACTGTTCCTCGACCTCGACCTGTTCAAGGCGATCAACGATCAGTTCGGACATGCGGCCGGGGACCAGGTCCTGCTCGAGGTCGTGCATCGTCTGCGTGAGAGTGTGCGCAAGGCCGACACGATCGCGCGGATGGGCGGCGACGAGTTCGCGGTCCTGCTCGAAGACGTGGTCGATGAACGGGAAGCTACCCACGTCGCAGCGAAGCTCCGCGAGAGCGTCCGCCTGCCGATGACCATCGACGAGCAACAGATTGCCATCACGACGAGCATCGGCATCTCTATCGGCACGGATCTCGTGCCGGACGAGATGATCCGTCGAGCCGACGAACGGATGTATGACGCCAAACGGAGTCGGTCTCGCGCCGGCATCATGCCCAGGGTGCCGAGCCAACGGCGGCGACGAGACAGAGGACGGACTCCCCCGGCTTGAGGGCTATCTACGACGCGCGCCACAACCGGTGTAGGGCACATGACCGAGATCGTTGAATCCGGGGAGCCTTTCCGTCCTGCTTTGAGCATCCTGCATGTAGTGGACGACCATCCGGACGGGGAATGGCGCGGGGCATCTGACCAGGACATGGAAGCTCGCCGTGAGCCACGTCGTCATGCCTTGCCGAATTACGGCGGGATCAGGTGACACAGGCAGTCCGCCGATTTGACCGCACACGCCCACCTGAGCGCCAAGAGCCCGCAACGCGCCGGCGATTGGCAGTTGCGATTCGACTCCGGTGATGTGAACGCTCGAGGTCGACTGGTTCTGGATCTGAATCCCCAGCTGCAGCCGATCGCCACGTTGCTCGGAACAGGTCTCGCCGGTCAGAGCGAACGCGAGGCCCGATGTCGGCGCTGCCGCGCGATGGCCCTGCGCCGTCCGCGACGAATGGGTGCTAGCGCCGAGTGCGTAACCGACAAGCAAACCGGCTAGTCCCACGACGGCGAGAGTGAACGTCCAGCGCCAGCGGCGTGGCGCCGGAGCCCCACCCGATCCCTCCAGCGGATCCGAATCCGCCTCGGGGTGTTCCATGTGTCACTCCTGGCTCGCGATGCGGCCGTCGCGCCAATACGTGTAGGCGGCGTACGAGGCGCCGACGACGCCCGCGGCACCGATGGCGGTGGCGATCCGCCGGACCATGCGGCGCCGCTCGGACGATCTGATGCCGGTGGCGATGAACATCACGCCGATGGCCATGTTGGTGGCGAACTCCGAGCGCTTGCCGAGCCGGGTCACCGCCATCTCGACACCGTGCGACTCGTTCCATACCGTCACCGCGCTGGCCGCTGCTTTCTGCGCCAGAGACGCTGCGCCGAGGGGCACCGGGATGACGCCATTGTGCATCCCGGCACCGACGACGGCTGCTGTGAAGACCTTGTCCGTAAGGGGGTCAGCCTTGCGGCCGAACTCAGACGTGCGGAACCCCAGGCGGTCGAGATGCGGACGCGTTTCGCCGGCGCGGGCGAGGATGCCGTCAAAGTTGTCGGAGAACGCGAACGCGGCGGCCATCGGCCAGGTGCGCGGGTCGCGATGGAGGCGCTTCACGACCCACGGGGTCATGAGCAACCGAGCGATCGTCAGCCCGTTGGGCACGGTGAACAGCTCCCGACGCGACAGCTGCACCGGCTGATCATCTCAGTGCGAAGTTCCCCGTGAGAACCTGAGGTCAGTGCACCGCAGTGGCGACGGCCTCGCCCTCGCTTTGGACCGTGCCGCTCAAGACGGCGTGCGCGAGCAACTGGTCGCGGGCGGCCGCCGCCCACCGGGCGATTTCCTTCGGTCGGATGAGCGCGCGCAGATGGCCGATGGCGTCGTGCCCGGCCGTCGATATGCGCAGGCGCACCTCAGGTTGATGTTCCCGGCAGGCGCCCAGTGCCTGAAAGCGGACCTGCCACGTGCCGCCTACCGCGACTGCGGCGGCGAACACCTCGACACGGAACACCTGCCTGCCGCAACTCGCGCAGCTCCAGTGACGAGGCCGACCCGCAGTTCCCGGCATACAGGAACTATCGGCAGCCGATGCGGTGAACGAGAGGCATCGCCGCTACAACTCTGTACCGCCATCCGGAGATAACACAAGAAATCGGGCAATGTTCGGCACGGCCCTGCGCATCAGACCAGCGGTGTCCCTCGGCGTTGCCGCCGGCGCATGTCGCGGAGCAGGACATTGAACGGGAAGTTGCGAACCGCTTGCGGCATCCGCCGGTCGATACGGCCCATGCGGCGTAGCAGCCGGTCGAACCGCTGCTGCCGCTCGTCGTCCCAGTCGAGACCCATGGCGGTGCGGAACTCCGGCGGCAGGAATCCGGTCGTCACGAACATGTTGACGTCGGCCAGACGGCCCTGCATCCATTTCGGCCCGTTGCCGTAGCGCATGAGACAGCACAGGTAGTCACGCACCGCATCGTCGATAGCGACGTTGGCGAGCGACTCCTGCCAGTAGCGGTCGAATGCTTGGCGGTCTGCCGGCCACATCTCCTCGCGGACTTGCAGCGTCGTACCGAATCGAGCGCAATGCCGATAGAGCGCATCGGCGGTCGTCTCCTCCATCGGTCCGTACATGCGCTCGAGAACGTCGACGGTCCCGTAGTAGAGGCACGCCGCGACCCAGAGCTGGAGGTTGGGGTCCATCGCCCGATAGGCGACCGGGCTCTTGCTGTCGACGTCATTGCGGACCTGTGCGTGCTGGCCGTTCACGGCGTGCCGGAAGACAAATCGGTCGTCGTCGTTTCCCAGCAGTGCGACGGCGATGTAGGTGTAAGTCGTGCGACCGCGCTTCACCGGATGCTTCATCGCACTGCCGCTGTCGACTTTGCTCTCCATGACGCCATAGCCGACGGCAGGCCAGCTCAACTGCATGATCACGTTGGCCATGCCGGCCAGTCCCCCAGCGAGACCGGACAGGTGTGGCCGGATGTCGAAGTCCGGCGTTGTTTCGCTCGTGGCAGCGGCGGTCATGCCGACCCTCCGAAAGCGTCCTTGGCCCACTTTATTGGCAGAGTGCAAGGTGGATCTCATCCCGGGGCAGACGACCGGCTGCTCACCTCACCCGGACCGCGTGATGTCGAACGGTCCCCCATAGGGACTAATCGCCTTGTGAGCAAGAAGCACAAGACTCACCACAAAGCCGCGAGCAACAGTGATGTGGCTAGCGAGGCATCGGTGACAACGACCGCAGGCCTCGTGCCAACGCAGCGGGCAACGGCCGACCCTCCGCTGCGACTGAAAAGAAAGGAATACGAGCACCTGCTCAAGCCGCTGCAGGCCGAGCTCGTCGCCCTGCAGGAGTGGGTCAAACGAAGCGGTGCAAAGGTCTGCCTCGTGTTCGAGGGCCGCGACACCGCCGGGAAGGGCGGCACCATCAAACGGATCACCGAGCGGGTCAGCCCGCGCGTCTTCCGAGTGGTCGCCCTGCCGGCTCCCACCGAGCGGGAGAAGTCGCAGATGTACATCCAGCGCTATCTCCCACACCTCCCGGCCGCCGGTGAAGTCATCATCTTCGATCGCAGTTGGTACAACCGCGCCGGCGTCGAACGCGTGATGGGCTTTTGCACCCCAGAGGAAACCGAACGGTTCCTGCGCCAGGTCCCGGAGGTGGAACGAGCGATCGTCGACTCCGGAATCATTCTGCTCAAGTATTGGCTGGAGGTCAGTCAGGACGAACAGACTCGACGGCTGAAGGCACGCGCCGACGACGGTCGCAAGATCTGGAAGTTGTCACCGATGGACCTGAAGTCGTATAGCCGGTGGTACGACTATTCACGGGCCCGCGACGCGATGTTCCAGGCGACGGACACGGCATGGGCACCCTGGTGGGTCGCACGAAGCGATGACAAGAAAGCGGCGCGACTCAACATCATCAGTCACGTGCTGAGCCAGGTCCCCTACGAGGCCCTTCCCCACGCGACCGTGACCTTCCCTTCGCGGGAGAAGCCTGGTGGCTACCGGGAACCGGGCTATTCGATCCGGTGGATCCCCACGCCGTACTGATGATGGCGCCAAGCTCGTGATCTTGGAGTTGTCAGCGCTTGAAGAGGGTGAGATCGGTGTTGTCAGACTGACAACTCCACTCTCACGCCATTCGCGTGGGAGACGTGCGCCCGACGCGGCAGAGAGCGGCAGTGCGCAAGGACAACCTTGCGCGGGTCAGGTTGAGGGGTAGTGGAACGCACTCATGACCGGGTCGGCGGCTCCACAGCTAGGTGGATGCTTCCGCGCACGACGCCGGCGGCGACGTCGGAGAGTTTCAGGTTCCGGTCACGGGCGTGCCGAACTAGCGCGGCGAAGGCCGCGTCCATGCCGACACCGTTGCGTTCGGCCAGGACCCCCTTCGCTTGCTCGATCGCGACCCGGCTGTTGAGGGCGTGCTGTAGTTGCTCCGCGAGAATCGACGTGCGGTGCGCCGCACGCTGCTGCAGGATGCCGATCGTCGCGACGTCAGCAAGCGCCTGAGCGACTTGGACGTCACGCTCACCGAGTGGCCGGGCGGTGTCGATAAACATGTTGAGACCACCGATGACCTCATCGCGCAAGCGCAACGGGACTGCAGTGACAGCTCGGAAGCCGGCGTTCAGCGCCTCGGGCACGAAGACGGGCCAACGTGAGGTGTCGGCGGCAAGGTCATCGCTGCGGACGACTGCGCGACGGCTGACACAGTCCAGACAGGGTCCTTCGTTGTTTTGAAGTTGAAAGATCTCCAGGAGTGTTGTCTCCTCGCTCGACGATGCCACCACAGCAAGATGGCCTTGCTGGTCATCAAGCAGAAGTCCGGCCGCAGTGACATCGAGCAGTCGAACCGACGCCTCGACGAGCTCGTCGAGTAGAGCGACGACGTCGTAGTCGTCGACCAACGTATCCGCGAGGCGGACGAACAGTCCGGCCAGCGCCTGCTCGCGTTCAGCCGTTGCCCCGGTTCCGCGCCTGGAGTCGTCCACGCTCATCCGTCCTCCTGGCTGAATCGTAGGCGCCGCTGGACGACGTCTGTGGCGACATCGCGCAGCGGTCGGCCATCCCCGAACGCCCGGGCCCGCAGCAGCAGGAACGCTTCGTCCACAGACACCCCGAGTTGCACCATCACCATCCCCGTCGCCTGGTGCACTTGGGCGAGATAAGCGCCGGTGTCCGAATCCTCGACGCGAGCAGCGTCGGCGTCCGATCGCAGCCCCAGCATCGCAACGCCGGCCACCTCTGCGGCCATCAGCGCCCCGGACAGCTCCTCGTCGGATAGGGCTCCGGGTGTTGTCCGGTACAGGTCGACTGCGCCGATGCCAAGCACGCCGATCCGCATCGGGAAGGCAAACACGGCGCGGACGCCCACTTCGTGCGCAGCACGCATGAACGACGGCCATCGCTCGACCGACACATCGTGGTGATCGCCCAGGTCTCGTACGAGCACCGGCCCACCACGGCCGACCGAATCGACGCAAGGACCCTCACCGAGGGTCACCTGCAACTCCTCGATCCGTGTCGACACTTCATCGGTGGCGCACACGACGGCACGGTTCCCAGTGTCACTGACGACCGAAATGCCCGCGCCGGTCACCCCTAGCAGCTGCACGCACGTCTCCGCTATCCGCTGCGGCCGCTGGTCCGCCGCGATGCCGTCATCCCGCAGGATCTCCAGCCAGCGATCGCGGTCAACCATGCACGCTCGGATGCAGGCGGGGCGGATCAGCGGACATGGTCCTCATCAGACCACGGCAAGCAACGAGCGGTGACTCGTATGTCCATCCAGCTCACGGCGAACTGCCGCTGCGCGGAATCGGCAGCACCGACACCTGCTCAGGTTCGGTCTGTATCGACATGAGCAGATCCCGGTAGCGCTGCGCGTCGTCATCGGCGGCCTGGGCAGCACTCAGCCGGCCATCAGCGCGCCCGTCCAGGGCATGCAGCAGGCGCTGCAGATGCGCGTGGGTCTCGCGCGCGAAGATCAGCGCGGTCAGCATGCGCCGGAGGCGGTCTTCGAGACTTCTTTCGGCTCCGTCGATGCGCTCCAATTCGGCCAGAAGCCGACGGGCGTCCGCGTTATTCGTCAATGTGCGCCTCCGCTGCGTGGCTCAACTACCCATCACAGCGCGACGTCTGGACGATGACGAGGAGGCAAGAGTAACCCAGCGATCGGTCGCATCATCGGTCGCATAGTTAGTCACGGCCAAGCCCGCGAAGGCGCCGCCGGTTGTCACGCGCGGTCTCGTCCCGTCTTTGGCGATCCGCGTCGTCGACGGAGACCGCGACAAGTGCGATGGCCGCGATCTGTCGGATCTGCGCCTCGGTGAACTCGCTGAGAGTGCCGACCCGTTGCACAACTCGCTCGACCGCAGCCTCATTCCGCTGGCGATGCGGGCGAGCGGAACCGCGTCGGTCCCCGTAGCCGGCTGCGTCAGGGCCTGGCGGTCGGGCCGCTGGGGAAGCGTTTGTCATCGCGAGCCCTGTGCTGGCGGTGGCCCGTACTCTTCCGCTCGTTGAGTCATCGGGTCCCGCGCGCCGTGGCGAGGGCGGGGCCGCCGTGCGCGGCGGCGAAGCTCGTCAAGGTAGGCGCGGACACGGTCGATGAGCGTCCGCTCGACCGGACGGTTCGAGATGGTGGCTTCGGGTCCCATCGGGACCGCCAATCTTCACTCACAAGCGAGTGGACTCGGCCCCAGGTGAGGCCAGGCTCGCAGCGTACTCCGCTGGAGCGCCGGACGAGATCTTCAAGGCGCGGTCGTTTCACCCCGCGCCGGCGCCAGGACTGTCGTCTCCAGCGCCGGCGCGGTGATGATCAGACGGGCCGGACGTTTTCGGCCTGCGGGCCCTTCTGGCCCTGCGTCACGTCGAACTCGACACGCTGGTTCTCGTCGAGAGAGCGGTACCCCTCGGCCGCGATAGCCGAGAAATGAACGAAGACGTCAGCGCCGCCGCCGTCCTGCTCGATGAAGCCGAAGCCCTTCTCGCCGTTGAACCATTTGACAGTGCCCTGTGCCATGCGAACTACCCTTCGGGAACTCCGGTCCGCACTCTGCGAACCAGTGGTCACGCACGGGGCTTCGCTTGACACAAGCAAGTCACTGCAGCAAACAAAAGCGCCCGCTGTCGACATCCCGCGGGCGCTCAAAAACGTTCGAGAAATGCAAACTGCAACCACCTCAAGGCTAACACGCTCTCCGTATATCCACCAGAGCCGTTGCAGCCTCGACCAACAACCATCTTCGTCAGATGAGTCGCCTCCGCAGGACGTTGCCCCGACAACGCGGTCAAATCAGGCGGGCATCGCCGTCAACTACTTCGTCGTCGTTCGTCAGTACGGAAGTTGGCGACCTTTGGGGGTACGAAGATCCAACCTCCCATAGTCCCCCTGTGCGGCCGGATCAGCCGCACCGCCGTCATCCGCCGGTGATGTGACATTGCTAGGAGCTACGTCGACCTAGGCACATGAGGTGTTTCGTCACGTGAACCGCGGCGCCGACGCGGACGTGGATGTAGGTGTTGCGAGCGGACCACCCAGGTCACGTACGCCGGCCACCAGCTCTACTCCTTCACCGGCCGACCACGCCGCCGGTCACGTCGCCGGCAAAGGGGCTGAACGACTTCGGCGCCCGCTGGTACGTCCTGGCCGCGAACCGCCACAAGATCAATAAGGACTGATCGCTATGACACACGTCCAACTCCCGACCTGGCGAGCCACCGCGCGACGTGCTCCCGATCTCGTCTCCGTGATCCTGACGATCGCCGTCCTCGCCTGCCTCGCGATCGACGCCTACGTTCACTTCAGCGACGCCGCCGACTACACGGCGACGAGAACAACGGTGCTCAGCCAGGCGACGTTGTTCCGTGCCGAAGGCGTCATCGCGGCACTAGCGGCAGTCTCTCTGCTCATCCGACCCACGCGGGCCGTGTGGGCCGCGACGGGAGCCGTACTGGCAGCCGGTTTCGGTGCGGTCGTCCTCTACACGTACGTCAACGTCGGCCAGATCGGGCCGGTACCGAACATGTACGAACCGACCTGGGCGCTACCGGGCAAGACCGCCTCAGCTTGGGCCGAAGCTGTCGGCATGGTCCTTTGCCTGATCGGGTTGCTGACATCGCAACACCGCCGCAGCGCAGCCCAAAGAGCCAACACGGCAGACCCGCGGTTGATGTTCTGACACATCGGCCGGCGCTGAACGAGCGGGGCAGTGGATATCGGCGAGCATGCTCACGAACCGACCGCCGCCCGCAACGATTCGCGCAGTGAACCCATCGTGGCCAGCACGGCGCTCGGCTCGTAGCCGCAGTGCGCCATGCAGTTCTCACAGCGTGGGTCCTTGCCGCGCCCGAAGGCGTCCCAGTCGGTCTCGTCGAGCAGCTCCCGCCAGCTCTGCGCATACCCGTCAGCGAGGAGGTAGCAAGGACGCTGCCAGCCGAGCAGTGAGTACGACGGGATCCCCCACGGGGTGCACTCGAACTCGCGCTTGCCTTCAAGGAAGTCGAGGAACAACGGTGAGTGGTTGAGCCGCCACTTCTTGCGCCGGCCGGCTCCGAACGCGTCACTGAAGAGCTGCCGGGTCTGGTCCACGCCGAGGAAGTGCTCCTGATCGGGAGCCTTCTCGTAGGCGTAGCCCGGTGAGATCTGCATGTTGTCGACGCCCAGCTCGTCGTTGAGGTAGTTGAGAACATCCACGACGTCGGCGGCGGTGTCCGTCGTGAAGAAGGTGGTGTTCGTCATCACTCGGAACCCGGCCGCCTTCGCCTGCTTGATCGCCTCGACGGCCTGGTCGAACACGCCTTCCTTGCAGACCGACTCGTCATGACGCTCGCGCAGCCCGTCGATGTGCACCATCCACGAGAAGTTTCGGTGCGGCGTGAACCGGTGCAGGTGCTTCGGTAGCAGAACCGCGTTGGTGCACAGCATGACAATCCGCTTTCGCGCGAGCAGCTGGTTCACGATCTCGTCGAGCTGCGGATGCATCAGCGGTTCGCCGCCCGCGATGGAGACGATCGGCGCGCCGCACTCCTCCACGGCGGCAACGGCCTGCTCGACGGGCATCCGCTGTTTCAGGACCGTGTGCGGTTGTTGGATCTTTCCGCAGCCGGCGCACTTGAGGTTGCAGGCGAACAGCGGCTCGAGCTCGATGACGAGCGGATAACGCTGGACGCCACGCAGTCGCTGCTTGAACAGGTATCCGCCGAGCCGGATGCTCTGGCGCAGGGGCATGGCCACGATCAGCTCACTTCTCTCGGCAATGTGAAGGTGACGTCCTCGGTTGTCGTCGGTCGTTCGGTCAGGACGACCGCGCCGAGGCCGGACAGGGCGTGCACCACCCGGTCGACCAGCACGGGCGGGGCGGACGCACCTGCGGTGACGCCGACACGTCGTGCACCCATTAGCCAGCTCAGCTCGACGTCGCTCGCCTCGTCCACGAGGTATGACGCGGCACCGCTACGTTGCGCGACCTCGACGAGCCGTAGCGAGTTCGACGAGTTGGGCGATCCGATGACGAGCACGAGGTCGCAGTCGCGGGCGATGTCACGCACGGCCGCCTGCCGATTGGTTGTTGCGTAGCAGATGTCGTCCTGCCGGGGCGCGCGCATGCGCGGGAACCGCTCACGCAGTGCTGACGCAACTCCGCCGGCTTCGTCCACGGCGAGCGTCGTCTGCATGACGTAGGCGACCCGCTCCGGATCAGCGACGTCAACGGCCTGGGCGGCTGCGACATCGTCGAGAACGATCACCCGCTCAGGCGCTTCGCCATGTGTGCCGGCCACTTCCTCGTGGTCGGCGTGCCCGATGAGGAAAACGGTGTGCCCGGTCCCGGCATACCGGCGTACCTCGCTGTGGACCTTCGCGACCAGCGGGCAGGTTGCGTCGATGACTGAGAGCTGTCGTGCCTCGGCTTGCGCGCGCACGGCCGGCGACACACCATGTGCGGCGAAGATCATTCGCGCACCTTCCGGCACGTCGTCGCACTCCTCGACGAAGACGGCGCCCTTGGCTTCCAGGTCGGCGACGACGTGCGCGTTGTGCACGATCTGCCGCCGCACATAGACCGGCGCTCCGTACCGGTCAAGTGCCCGCTCAACGATGTCAATGGCGCGCTCCACGCCGGCACAGAACGAGCGCGGCGAAGCGACCAGCACGTGCCGGTCGGTTGCGGCTGCTGCCCACGCAGTCAGCACCGGCCGGATCCGCCGCAGCGTCCATAACGCACGCAACCCGTTCGGCACGATTGCCGGATGCCAAACACCACGGGCGGACGTGTCGGAGATGACGCGTACGGCGACGAAGGGGCGTCCGGCTGCCGCGGCGGCTAACACTGCTGACTCCATGTCGACGGCAATCGCACCGGATGCGGCCAACGCCCGGCGCATGGACACGCTGCCGATGCGGTCGGTTGTCACGATCGGCCCGACGTGCACGGTGAGGCCGATCCGTCGAAGTGCCCCGGCGACCAGCGGCGCCGCCGGGCACGGCACACTGCCCTCGCCGACGCGCACCTCGTCGGCAACGACGACGTCGCCAACACGGATCGCGTGGGTCAACGCGCCTGCGACGCCGAGGACAGCGAGCGGACCACGACCTTCGAGCGCCGGCACGGCACGGGCAGCGCGCCGTGGACCCATGCCGGTGCGCACCACCTGCGCATCGACGCGGCCGAGTGCCAGCCGTTCGGCCAGCAACGGGACGGCGATCGTGAGATCAGCCACGGTCGGTTCCCTGCACGTATCGGCCTAGCGCGCTGATCGGGAAGACCAGCCGGTAGAGGTGGTAGTTGATGAAGAAGTCGCCGGGGAAACCCGTGCCGGTGAACTGCGGCTCGTCCCAGGTGCCCTCGGCCGTTTGACGGTCGACGAGCCACTGCACGCCCCGGTCGACGACGTGTGCACGCTCACCCGCAGCGAGCAGCCCCATCAACGCCCACGCCGTCTGCGACGGTGTCGACTCCCCGCGGCCTGCCCATGCCGGGTCGCCATAGGACCGCATGTCTTCGCCCCAGCCGCCGTCGTCGTTCTGGTGTGCGTTCAGCCAGTCGACAGCCGCGCGGATCCGCGGGTCCCCGGCGGGTATGCCGGCAGCGATCAGCGCGGGGACCACCGCCCCGGTGCCATAGATATAGTTCGCGCCCCATCGACCGAACCACGAGCCGTCCCGCTCTTGCGCGCGAAGCAGCCAGTCGACTCCGCGACGGCAGGCCGCTGAGTCGGCCATACCTTCGGCTGCGAGCATCTCGACGACGTGCGCGGTGACATCGGCTGACGGCGGGTCGATGACGGCACCGAAGTCGCAGAACGGCAGCTTGTCAGCAAGCGCTCGGGTGTTGTCGGCGTCGAACGCACCCCAGCCGCCGTCGCGCGACTGCATGCCGGTCGTCCACACCACGCCGCGGCTGATGGCCCCACGCAGCTGTTCCTTCTGAGCAATGCGCACACGACGCAACGCGAGAACGACCTCAGCCGTGTCATCGATGTCCGGGTAGCCGTCGTTCGCGAACTCGAACGCCCATCCGCCCGGCTCGAGCTGGGGCCGCCGCACCGACCAGTCGCCGCGCACACGAATCTCTTCGCCGAGCAGCCACTCGGTGGCGTTCGTCACCGCCAAGTCGTCGGGTGCGCAACCCGCGTCGAGCATTGCTGTCAGAGCAAGGGCCGTGTCCCATACCGGTGACTGACACGCTTCCAACCGCCGTACGACGCCCTCCGGGGTGTCCTCGCGCACCAGGAACCCGTCGAGTCCGCACAGGCCTTTCGCCATTGTCGGCGAGTCGAGCTGCTCGCCCATGAGGTGCAGCGCGAGCAGCGAATACACCCACGGCGGCTGGATGCCACCCCACGAGCCGTCTGCCTCCTGCCGCGCGCGGATCCAGTCGACAGTGCGGCGCAGGGCGACCCGGCGCAGCGGCCGGAACGGGCGGCGGGCGTAGGCGTGCAGCACGCGGTCGAGTCGTTGGAAGAAGCCGCACCACGAGAACAGTGGCAGCGGCGCAGAGGTGGGCGCTCCGGAGCGCAGCGGCTCGATGCCGAACGGCAACGGTCGCGACGGACGCAGAGTGGTGACGATCGTCAGCGGCGCGATGGTCTGCCGCGCCCAACACGCCCAGTCGTAGAGGTTGAACGGGAACCATCGCGGCAGGAACACGATCTCCGGCGGCAGGTTCGGCAGGTCATCCCACGACCACAGCCCGAAGAGCGCCAACCACATGCGCGTGAAGACGCGACTGCCCTCGACGCCGCCGTTGGCGCGGATCCAATCGGCAGCAGCAACGAGATGCGGCGTGTCTTCCGGATCTCCGGCGAGGCGTAGCGCGACCCACGCCTCCACCGTGGTCGACAGGTCGCCGGGCCCACCGAAGTAGTTGGCCCACGTCGCGTCTCCCCGCTGCTGCGACCGGATCCATCTGGCGGCCTCGTCGGTCTCCTCGTCGTTGCGCACACCGAGGAACTCGCGCAGCAACAAGTCCTCCGCATCCATCGTCACGTTGGTCTCGAGCTCGCCTTTCCACCAGCCGTCTTCGTGTTGCAAGCCGCGAAGATGTGTCACCGCGTGCGCTAATGCCGTCGCTGCATCAGCGGGGACGGCTCGTGCAACTGCACGGTGGACGGCCAGCGTCACGTCAGAACTCCCTCGTGATGACGAACCGACCGAGCGCGAGGAGCTCGTCGCGCGCATTCGACTCGAGCGGGACGGATATCACCGCGTTCTCCGCAATATCGAGCCGGCGACGCGCCTCCTGCTCGACCCAGTCGCGCGCGCCGGTCGTTTCGATCAGCCCGCTCGCGCAGGCGATGTCACTTTCGGTGTCCGGGCCCGGTGTCGCCATCCACGACCTCAGCTCGGCACCGGCAGCGCCGCCGTTCGCTATCGCCCACGTCACCGGTAGCGACTTCTTACGCGTACGCAGGTCGCTGCCCGCTGGCTTACCGCTCACAGACGGGTCGCCCCAGATGCCGATGAGGTCGTCGACGAGCTGAAACGCAAGTCCTAGCTCGGCACCGAACGTCGACAACGCCTCCACCGTTGTCATAGATGCGCCCGCGAGCACCGCGCCGATCGCAGCCGAACAGCCGATCAGTGCTCCGGTCTTTCCGGCCGCCATCCGCAAGCACGCGGCGACGCTGACGTCGCGCCGCTGTTCGAACCTGATGTCGTCGAACTGTCCTCGAATGAGCTCTTGCGTCGCCCTACCGAGCATTCGCGCCGCCGCCACACCGTGCCGGCTTTCGCTTTCCAGCAGCACCTGCGAAGCGAGGGCAAGAAGTGCGTCTCCGACAAGGATCGCCGCGGGCGCGCCATACAGGGCCCAGACGGTTGTCCGGTGCCGGCGTTCGACGTCGCCGTCCATGAGGTCGTCGTGCAAAAGAGAGAAGTTGTGCACCAGCTCGACCGCAACTGCACCCGGGATGCCGACGCGCACGTCCGCACCGGCCGCTTCCGCGGACAACAGCGCCAGAGTCGGTCGCACCGCCTTTCCGCCGGAAGCCGAAGCAGGCTGACCGTGCTCGTCGGTCCAGCCGAGGTGGTACGACGCCAGCCTGCGGCTGTGCCGGTCCAGTGTCTCGATGGCGTCGCGCAGCGCCGGGTTCACCAGCGCCCGCGCCCGGGTGAGGGCGTCCGGTAGCGCAGGCGCAGTCATGCCGCCACCTCCGCGCCGCTCGGGTGGCGCTCGGCAAGTACAGCGGCCGCCGCCGCCTCGCCACTGCGGACCGCGCCTTCCATCGTCGCCGGCCAGCCGGTGTCGGTGTAGGCGCCTGCCACGTAGAGGCCCTGCTGCCGCGTCACCGGTTGCGGCCGGTCGCGACGCGTCCCGGGCGCAGCGAGGAAGGTGGCGCGTGGTTCACGCGTCACGAAGAAGTCGAGAATCTTCGCCTCGTGGACAACCGGCAAGAGCTGCGCGAGCTCGGAAACAAGGAGCGCGCGCAGCTCTGCCACCGGCTTGTTCGCCAGGTCATTCGCAGCGGATAGCGAAAGGGCGACGTACTGCGCACCGGTCGTCGGGTCGAGTCCGCTCTGTTCTGTCCGGTCGAAGACCCACTGAACGGCAGTGCCGATGCCGGCCAGGAACGGCTCGGTCATCACACAGCAGTCGAACACCAGGTGGGCGTTAACGATGGGCGACCAGCCAAGCCGCTCGGACCACTGCGGTCGCTGTGCTAGCGCATCCGTCGGCAACAGTGCCTCGGCTGTCGCGTGGTCGGTCGCGACGACAACTTGGTCGACCTCGATGACGTCGTCCTCGGTGCACACACACCAGGCGTTCGAGCGTCGTGTCAGTCGCCGCGCCCTCGTGCGCAGTCGCGCTGTGACTCCCGTTTCGTGCAGCACACGTGTCGCGGCGTCGCCGTGCAGCTGCTGCAGCGGGACCGTCGCCCAGCCGACGTCAGCGGCATCGGCGCGTGTGAGCAGGCCGACCTGGAAGACCGTCGCCGCAACCGCGAGCGACGCGTCATCGGCTCGCGCGTTGAGCGTTGCGATGCCGACGAGATCCCATAGCGCGGCAACGGTCGCACTGTTCTGTCCGTGATCCGCGAGCCAGTCACCGAAGGACACCTCGTCCGTCTCTGCTGCATCGACCGGCACACCGCGCAGCGCAAGCGCACCGCGAACTGCACGCAGCCGATCGGCGAAGGAGAGGACGGCGTAACTCGTGAGGGAGCGGGCAAGATGCAGTGGAGCCGGAAGCGCGTCGCGGCGAAGACGACCAAGGCGCCCGTCACTTGCACGTATGACAGGAACGTCCAACGACGACTGCATAGTGGTGCCGGCCGTGACGTCGAGGCGTTCGAGCAGCGCCCGGTACGACGTGCAGCAACGCAGAAACACGTGCTGGCCGTTGTCGACGTTCAGCCCGTTGCGCACGAACGAGTAGGTCAGCCCTCCTAGCCGGGGCCGACTCTCGATCAGCGTGACTGCGCAGTTAGCGTCGGCAAGCCGGATCGCTGCAGTGATGCCGGCGAGCCCACCGCCGATGACCGCAACCCGGCGAGCCGACCCGGTTGTCACGCGATCCGCCCCAGCAGCGCACGCGCTGCGACCGCGCTCTTTTCCCGGCCCGACAACGAAATCCGCCGATGGAACACGATGGCGGGGTCAGCGGCGATGCGTTCGAGCAACCGTAGGTAGATGCCTGCCATTGCCGCGCAGCACGCGGCGCTTCGCCGGTCGAGCAGCGGCAGCAGCTCGAGTCCCCGGTCGTACCAGGTCCGTGCGCGATCCGCTGACCACCGCACAAGTGCAGACAGAGCGCCGCCGTCATCGGCGAGAGCTCCGCCGGCGAGGCGGAGGTCCACCCCGAACCGTTGCAGGTCCTCCGCGGGAAGGTAGACCCGGCCGTTGATGAGGTCCTCGCGGATGTCGCGCAGGATGTTCGTCTGCTGCAACGCGATGCCCAGCGTGTCGGCCAGTCCAGGTGCGGCAGCAGTGTCTGATGCACCGAAGACACCGACGCACAACCTGCCGATGCTTCCGGCCACACAGCGGCAGTAGTGAACGAGTTCGTCGAATGCGCCATAGGTCGCCGCGGTGACATCGAGGGTGACTCCGTCGATGAGCTCCCCAAACGCCTCGATCGGAATCGGATAGCGAAGCGCCGCATCGTGCACCGCGGTCAGCACAGGGTCATCGGCCGCGCGCAGCTCCACGAGGGCGGCGCGAAGCGCCGTTAGCTGACGCAGCTTCTCGTCCACATGCAACGACCCGTCACCGATGTCGTCGATACGACGAGCCAGTGCATAGACCGCGCACAACGCCGACCGCTTGTCTGGAGGCAAGAGCCGGATGCCGTAATGGAAGTTGCGTGCCTGCATGCGCGTGATCGATTCACACGCCGCATACGCCGTGTCCAATGCGGTCATCAGCGACGCACCAGCAGGCGGATGGCATGGCGCGCGACGTCCACCGGACGCGGACGAACAGCGTCCGCAAGGACGTCGTATCGAGCACGGGCGAGGGCATCGATGGTCGCGAACCCGCCCGCGACGTAGCCGGCCACAGCGCGTCGGGCCCAGCCGCGCAGCCGACCGACAAGAGGGACGCCTGCCGATAACAGCCCGGCCGCGCGTTCGGTCTCAAACTCGACAAGCGCCCGCACGCCCGGACCGGCGTAGGGAGCCTCAAACGCAAATGCGGTCACACCAAACGGCTCCATGTCCTGCTGCGGCAGATAGGCGCGGCCGCGCAACCGCCAGTCCTCGCCGGCGTCCTGGCAATGCTCGAGGATCTGAAGCGCCGTGCAGACGTAGTCAGACAGGGTGGAGTTGACGCGATCGTTCGAACCTGCGATGGCCAGCACGATCCGACCGATTGGGTTGGCGGACAGGGCGCAGTAAGCCAGCAGGTCGTCGTACGTCTCGTAGGACGTCACGGTTTGGTCGAGACGGTTGGCCGCGATCAGCTGGACGAACGGCTCAGCAGCCAGCCCACACCCAGCCACCACGGGCACGAGGGACCGGAACGCTGGCGCAGCCGGGACCTGGCCGACCCAGATCCGGAGCAGGTCGGCCTCCAGGTCGCCGAGACGGGCCAGCCGCTGCGCCGGCGATTGGTCCTGATCGTCGCCGGTGTCGTCGATGAGCCGGGCCACTGCGTAGACGGCGTGCAGATGGGCGCGCACCTGTCGAGGTAGCAACCGGAGCGCGACAGGAAAGTTCTCGGCCCGCTCCCGCCCGCGATGTGGAGCCAGGGTGAGGCTGTTCCCCTGCCCAGCGTCGACACCCATTACGTGCCATTCTGGTCTGTCAGATCATGAGCGTTCTGCGCATCGGGGCGCAGTTGTCTGGACGAGAAATTGTCACCGCGTTACAAAGATGAGGTGACCGTCGCTCCTCGGCCCGCAACCCTCGGCGACCTGGTGCCGATCCTCGTCGACGAGCTGCCGGCCGTCATCGACGAGGTCGTGGAAGAGCTGGACGCGGAGTGGCCGGACTACGCGGTGCTGCTGCACGAGGACTCGGACGTCGTGCGCGAAACGGCGGAAGCGGCCTTACACCGGCTCGTGGCACTCGCCGAGCAGGGGCCTGGCAACGGTTCGCAATCGCCGGAGACAACCGCGCTGTTCGAGGAAGTCGGCCGGATGGAATGGCGCGAGGGACGCGCGCTAGCCACCCTGCTGTCGGCCTACCGGGCCGGGGCGCGCGTCACATGGGGTCGCATCTCACGCGCTGCGCTGCACCGCGGCGTCGCCCCCGAGGCCCTCGTGCTGCTCGCCGAGGCCGTATTCGTCTTCGTCGAGGACCTGTCCAACGCCTCGGCTCGCGGCTATGTCGACGAGCAGCACGCCACCGCCGTCGAACGCGAACGCCTGCGCGCCGAGCTCGCCGAGTTGCTGATGGCCGAGCGAGCTGAACTCGGCGTGGTGCGCGCCGCGGCGGCGCGCGCCGGATGGCCGCTGCCCCTGAGCGTCTCCCTCGTCATCGCGGACCCCGCCACGACTGCTGCGCACGAGCTGCTGGCGCGCCTCGACGCGAATTGTCTGCCATTGCGCCGCCCAGAGCTCGTCGGCGCCATCGCCCCCGACCTGCACGGCCCGGCACGCCGGTCGCGCCTCACCCGCGCCCTGGCCGGGATGCGGGTCGTCATCACAAGCCCGGTCCGGCCCGACCAGCTGCCACTCACCCTGGAGCCGGCGATGGTGGCATTGCGACTGCTCGGCGACGGCATCATCGACGACGCACCACTATTCGTCGCTGACCACTACGACGCTCTACTCGTCCATCGGGACGACCGGCTGCTCGACGCACTGCGAAACCAGGTGCTCGCGCCGCTCGCCGATCAACCAGCGCGGGCGCGACAGCGACTCGAAGAGACACTCACCGCATGGTTGACGCACATGGGCGACCACCGCGCTATCGCCAACAGCTTGCATGTGCATCCACAGACGGTGCGCTACCGATTGGGGCGTTTACGCGCGCTATTCGGACCCGCGCTGGATGATCCGGGCGTGCGGCTGCGTCTCACCTTGGCGTTATGTTGGCGCAACCGCGCAGCGCGCTGACGGGCCACGCGCGAAGGACTTCGCGCATGCGAATGCGGCAACCTGCCTTTACTGACGACCTTGTCCTGACGAAAATCAGCCCGCGGGGTCGCGCAGCAATGCTCTGATCGGGGGGCTCTCATGGGCCTCAACGGGGGCGCTGCGCGGCCCTGCGTTGCGAGCAATAACAACCTTGGCACTCAGATAGGGAGAGTGCTAATCTCGGAGGTGGAACCGCCGCCGTTAGGCGGCAGCTGCGGAGTCGCCCATTTGTCTTCGTGGGAGGTGGTTTCGGTGGCTCTCGTTCGTAGCGATCCGTTCCGTGAGATCGACAGGTTCTTCCAACAGGCGTTCGGTGGACCCGGCGAGAGAAGCTGGGGAATGCCGATGGACGCCTACCGCAAGGACGACATGTTCTTGCTTCAACTCGACGTCCCCGGCATCGCCGCGGAGTCCGTCGAGCTGACCGTCGACAACAATGTGCTGACGATCAAGGCGACCCGGCACGCGCCGTCGATGCAAGCAGACGTCGAGCCCGTCATTGCCGAACGGCCATGGGGTGAGTTCACCCGCCAGGTTCTCCTCGGCAACAACCTCGACGTCAACAGGATCGACGCCGAATACGACGCCGGCGTGCTGACCGTGTCCATTCCCGTCGCGGAGCACGCGAAGCCGCGCCGAATCGACGTCGCCGTCCGCGAAGGATCGACCGGTGTCTCCGCCCGCCGACAACCGGAAGCCGTCAGCAGCTAGGCCGGTGAAGTCGCTGCGGCGGACACCTGCGGCCCGCCGCAGCGACCCGGCCACCACTACGACCACCATGGCATCTGACCCCTGCCCGGCTCGTCGGTGTTGCCCGTCGCACGCAGACTGGACGACGCTGGCGCAACATCTCATCGACGAATTTCCCGAACTCGCTATCGACGACGTCGTCCGAGAACTACAGATCGCGCGCGACGCCGCAGAGAGCACCGGGCTATCAGACACCGACTCGCTCGAAACGGCAGAACTCATCACGCGACATCAACTCCATTTGCTGTCAGGACGCGTGGCAGACGTGGCGCGGCTCGACCCCGAACAACATGAGAGACGACATTGAATACGGGCCGCATCATCGAAATGGTGCCAAGGCGGGTTCGACGCCGACGAGCCGAACGCAGTAGCTGCCGTCACAACCGAGGATGATGCTGATGATGTCCGTTGTGCCGATCGCGCAGGTCCGAATACGCAGACTCGAGCACTTCGCCGTATGTCGGGAACGCGTGCACGACGTCGGCGAGGACGTCTAGCCCGACATTCGCGCGGATGGCCAGCGTCATCTCCGCCGCCCACGCGTCCGCGCCCGGACCGACGGCTGCGGCGCCGACCAACACCTTTCCTGCCGGGTCACTGTAAAGCCGGACGGTTCCGGGCGCTCGTCCGTCGATGAGCGCTCGCGCGGTCTCGGCAAGGTCGACGTCGACGCTGACCTGATCCTCCTCGGTTCGGCCGACGCAGAAGACCGCGGGGTCGGTGTAGACCGTTCGCGGAATGGCACGGTAGTCGGCGCGGCGCTGCCGACCAGCAAGGTTGTCGACGACGACCTTGGCCTGGTAATTGGCAGCATGTGTGTACGGCGCGACACCGGTCACGTCGCCAACAGCCCACACCCGGTCAGTCACCCGACAGTGATCATCGATGGGCAGCGCGCCCTGGTCGTCGGCTCGCACGCCCAGGGCCTCCAGCCCGATGTTCTCGGTTCGTGGCTTGGCGCCGACAGCGACGAGCAGCTTGCCGGGAATCGTGGGCACCCGGTCGAGTTCCACACCGAGACGTATCTGCACCCCGTCGGCGGCAAGCGCCTGCTGCACAACGTCGCCCACGAAAGCGGGTTCACGAGGCAGGAGATGGTCCGCCGACTCGATAAGCGTCACGGCGGAGCCGAACCTGGCGTAAACCTGTGCCAGCTCGCATCCGATAGGACCGCCGCCGAGGACAACGAGATGTTCAGGCAGCTCGTCACTCGAGAGCGCGTCGTCACTCGTCCAGACATCCGCCTGGTCGATGCCGTGGATACTGGGGACAGTCGCCTCGGACCCGGTAGCCACGACGAGTTCGTCGTACGTCAGCTCCCGCTCGCCGACGCGTAGACCTCCCATCGAGGTGATGACGCCTCGCCCGCGCACAACACATGCACCGTCGTCAGCGAGCGAGCGCGCGACCGCCGAGTCGTCACGGTGCTCCGCCACTTCGTTGCGAAAGGCGACAGCCTCATCCCAGGTGGGCTGCCCGCCAACCGCGCGCAGACCGGCCATCCGCAACAACGCCTTGCTCGGCATGCAGGCCACGTACGGACACTCGCCGCCGACCAAGTTGGCCTCGACCAAGGCGACCTTGACGCCCCGCCGGGCCAACCCGGACGCCGTCGCCTCGCCAGCTGATCCACCCCCGAGTACGACGACTTCGAAGTGCTCGACCATGGCCAAGCCTTACCCGAATAGTCAGGCCGCCATAGCGTCGACGCTGCCGGCGTGCCGAGCGGGCAGCACCCGGCCTGCGACCCGAAAGATGCGCGGTCGTCAACGACGCGCTCGAAAACTGGGCGGTTGGGAAGCGCCCAGTTTCGCGTCTCTTTGGTGTCAGTCCTTTCGAGACGGACTTTCGACGAAGGGATGCGCAGATGAACCGCCGCGTCTCACATCTCATCGCGGGTTGGCGTACCGGGCTCTCTCGTCCGGTGCTTATCCTCCAGGCGGGCAACGCCGTCAACTACTTCGGTTACGGGCTCGTTCTTCCCTTTGAGATCATCTATCTGCACCAAGTACGTGGCTTTTCGACCTCGACAGCCGGGTTGGTTCTCGCGGCGACCATGGGGATCTCCGCAATTGCCACCCCGCCCACCGGAGCGCTGCTCGACCGGTACTCCGCCAAAGCGCTCGTGGTCGCAGGAAGTTTGGCGAGCGCCTTCGGTTACGCCGGGTTCGCCTTCGTAGAACGTCCCTGGCAGGGCTTTGCCTGCTCAATTATCAGCGGCGCCGGGCTCGGCGTCGCAGGAACGGCCAATCGGACATTGGTCGTCAGGTTGATCAGGCCGGAGCAGCGAGCGGCCGCCTTTGCGCTTAACCGCGTCGCTGGCAACTTCGGTATTGGTGCCGGCGCGACCGTCGGCGGTTTCATCGTCGCGGCCGCGCAGCGGCTCAGCACATTCCAACTTCTCTATTTCTTCGACGCGGTCACCTACGCCGGCTTCGCGCTGATTGTGGTTGCTGCCGTGCCGAGCCCGCGAGCCGAGATCGCCACGGCGACACACGGCAACGGAACCGGCTTTCGCGCGGTCGCGCGAGATCGGCCGTTCCTCGTTGTGATCGCAGCCAACATTGTGCTCGTCGTCGTCGGCCACACGTTCTTCTCCAACATCCTGCCGCCATTTGCAAAGGCACACACACCAGTCGGCCCCGCTGAGATCGGGATCATCATTCTCGTCAACACCTCCTTCATCGTCATCGCGCAGATCCCGGCGGTGCGCGTAGTGGCACGGATGCGACGCACACACGCTTTCGCGGTGACAAGCGCGCTCTTTGCGGTCGCCCTGCTCGCGGTGTTGCCGGCGACGCTCATCCACTCGGAGCTCGCTGCGACCAGCGTCCTCGCCGGGGTTGCGATCGTCTTGGCAATCGGCGAAATCGCACACATTCTCGTTCTCGGGCCGCTGGTCGCGGACATGGCCCCAGAACATCTACTCGGCCGCTACCTCTCTCTCTACACCCTGACCTTCACTGGCTCCCTGGCCCTCGGCCCGGCGATTGGTGGCCTTCTCCTACAGACCTCGCCGGACGCCATCTGGTGGGGTGGCGCGCTTGCCGCGCTGCTGGCCGGAACCGTCCTGCTTCAACTCGGCGACCGCATTCCCGACACGCTCAATCAAGCACCATCACGTCGCGCATCGGCGCCGGAGGCCGCGTGAATCCCCGCCCAGTTCGCCCGGCGGGCGGTGTATATACCGGGCGGAGGTACGAGGTGATGCGGAAGGAAGGAGCGCACGATGGTGACAGCCGATCTGCTCTCACGGGCGCGGGCCGGAGATGGAGAGGCGTTCCGGGAGCTGGCGGAGTCCCACCGGCGGGAGCTGCAGGTGCACTGCTACCGGATGCTCGGATCCGTCGCCGACGCCGAGGACGCCGTCCAGGAGACGATGCTGGCCGCCTGGCAAGGCATCGGCGGGTTCACTGAGGAACGCGCGTCGCTGCGCACCTGGCTGTACACGATCGCCACCAACCGGTGCCTCAACGCGCGCCGCGCGGCGAGCCGGCGCCCGGTCAGGGAGTGGGACATGTCGCAGTTCGAAGCGCCCGTGCCGACGCCACGCGACGAGCCCGTCTGGCTGCAGCCGTTTCCTGACGCGCTCCTCGAGGGCGCCGTCGACCGGCCGCCCGGGCCGGAGGCCCGCTACGAGCAGAACGAAGCCATCTCGCTGGCCTTCGTGACCGCCCTGCAACTGCTGACCCCGCGCCAGGTGGCCGTCCTCATCTTGCGCGACGTCCTTGGATTCCACGCCAGCGAGGTAGCCGGCATGCTGGAGGTGACCGTCGAATCGGTCAACAGCGCCCTCAAACGAGCCCGCGCCAGCCTGCAGCGCCGGCAGCAGTCGGCCGCCGGCCACCAGCCGCCGCCCGCCGCTGGCTCGCCCGCCGAGGACGCGATCGTCGCCACGTTCGCGAGGGCGTGGGAGTCGGCCGATCTCGACGCGCTGGTGGCTCTGCTGACCGACGACGTCTTCATCGCTATGCCTCCGGAGCCCTTCGGATACGAGGGCCGTGAACTCGTGGCCCGCTACTGCGCTCGCCAATTCGGCGCGGGCCGCAGGTTCGACCTCGTGCCGGCCCGAGCCAACGGCCAGCCCGCGTTCGGGGCATACCTGCGCGGCCCGGACGGAATGCGGCACGCGACCGGCTTCTACGTACTCACCCTTGCCGGCGGCCAGATCTGCGGCATGACCCGCTTCGAGGCCAGCGTGCTGCCGTGGTTCGGGCTACCGCGATCGCTCCCGAGCCGATAGCCAGAGCCAGCACCGGGCCATGGCTCAGCCCACCACCACGTCCATCTCAACCGCCGCGCCCAGCGGCAGGGCGGCGACGCCGATCGCGGTGCGTGCCGGGTAGGGCTCGGCGAAGTGCTCGCTGTACGCCTGACTCATCACCGCGAAATCAGAAATATCAGTCAAGTAGACGCCGACTCGGAGCACGTCTCCTAGAGACTTGCCGACCGTTTCCAGGGCCGTCGCGATGTTGCTCAGGATCTGGTGGGTCTGGCGGGCAACGTCACCGTCGATCAGCCTGCCGGTGGCCGGGTCCTGGGCCACCTGCCCGCTGAGGAACAGCAGCCCGGCGCCGCGCACGCCCAGCGAGAACGGGCCGACCGGTGCCGCTAGCTTGTCCGTGGCAATCGCGTCGCGAGTCATGGTCAATGAGTCCTTTCACTTACGACGTGGCTGCATCGAGCGCAACCCCGTTGATGTCCGTGCCCGGGGCGGATCGTCCGGGCGGTCGGTAGTGCATACACCGCGGGACCGGGAAACTGGGCGCACGCGAGCCGCCCAGTTCCCGCCGTGGGCGGTGTACATACAGCGTGTTCACTCCGACCGCGATCGCCGGCGAGATTGCGCGCGACCGGCACCGAGACTTCATCGCCCGCGCTGACCGCTACCGGATGAGTCGCCGCGTAAATCACCCATCGGACTCTTTGCGGTGGCCCCATCTTCGAGCGTCGCTGCGGCGGCTCCTTCACCGCTCACACGTACGAGCCGCTGCACAGTGATGCGCCAATCGCTCGCGAGAGCTTGGCGGACGGATCTGCCTCGCGTAGTGCTGTTCTTGCAAGCGGGAAACGCGTTCAGCTGGTTCGGCTACGGGCTGATCCTCCCGTTCGAGATCATCTATCTGCACCAGTTCCGCGGCTTCTCGACGGCCACCGCCGGTCTGGTGCTTGGTGCGATCCTCGGCGCGGGGACCGTCGTGACGCTGCCCTCCGGGGTTCTGCTCGATCGCCTTCGCGCGAAGCCGATTCTCATCGCCGCCCTCCTGGCGAGCGCGGTGGGCTACGCCGGGCTCGCGTTCGTCACCCGGCCGTGGCAGGCGTTCGCCTGGGCGGCCGTCGGCGGAGCCGGCGTCGGTGTGACCCGCACCGCGAACCAGACGCTGCTCATCACTCTGATCACGCCCGAGCAACGCGTCACCTCCTTCGCCCTCGGGCGAGCGGCGCAGAACCTCGGCCTCGGCGTCGGGGCGGCGGCCGCCGGTTTCGTGCTGTCCGCGGCGCAGGACCTGCGCTCGTTCCAGGCGCTTTATCTGGTCAACGCGGTCACGTACGTCGCGCTGGCGATCGTCGTGCTCGCGGTGGTGCCGAATCCGCGTGCCGCCGCGGCGAACCCCGACGCCGGCAGAGAAGGGTTCCGGGTCGTCGCGCGGGACCGGAGGTTCGTCGTTCTCGCGACCGTGAACCTCATGCTGCTCATCGTCGGCTACGCGTTGTTCGCGAACATCCTGGCCCCGTTCGTGAAGACGCACACCCACGTCGGTCCGGGCTCGATCGGGATCATGTTCGTCGTCAACACATTCTTCGTGGCGGTGGCGCAGGTCCCCATTGCGCATCTGTTCGAGCGGTTCCGGCGAGCGTGGACGTTCGCGGCGGCGAGCGGGCTGTTCGCTATCGCGCTGCTCGGCGCCTTGCCGGTGACGCTGATCCATTCCGAGCTCGGCGCGACTGCGCTGCTGTGCGGCGTCGCGACGGTGTTCGCGATCGGCGAGTGCGTCCACTCCGTCGTGCATGGCCCGGCGATTGTCGACCTCGCTCCCCCGCATCTCCTCGGCCGCTACATCTCGGTCCTCGCGCTGACGGTGACCGGCGGCTTCGCGATCGGCCCGGCCATCGGTGGCGCAGTGCTCGCGTACTCTCCCGACGCCGTCTGGTGGGGCGGCGCGCTCGTCGCCGGGGCGATCGGCGTGGGCTTTCTCCTCGTCGGCGATCGCATCCCGGACAAGCCGCTAGCCGCGACCGAGTCAAAGGCCCCGGTCGGCGACCCTCTGCCTGAAGCCGCATGACGCTCGCCGTTACCGCGTCACTGATGCCTCGCCGGCATGCGTTCCCTTTCCTTGCGCTGTCACGAATTGCTAGCACGACGCGGCAGAGTCCGGCAGGCTGGGGCTGCACCGGGCGCTAGGGGTTGCAACCCGGAGGAGCTGCTTCATCCACGCGCAGCGGCGCACCAACGGGCACAACAAACGTGGCAATCGTTTCTGCCGTTGCTGTTGTCTTGTTCAGCAGATTGTGCACGAGGTTCGGCTCCTCCGTGAATCCCTGACCCGCGCTCACGGCTTCCTCGGTGCAGTCCGGTGCGTTGACCCTGGTCACGGTGCCGCTGGTGACGGCGACCAGTGTTGCGCCTGGATGTGAGTGCCAACCAAGACTGCCCCCCGGAGCGAGGGTGACGCGGACGGTGGCGATGTCCACAGGGCCCTTGAGGTGAAGGTTGATCCCGTCTATGTGGACTTTGTACGTGCCGGTGATCGTTGCCCGCGACAGCGTCTCCGTTGTCGCGCCGGTTGGCGCTGTGGCGCCAGCAGTTCCACCGACGGTTCCGCCGACGACCGTGAGCGCTAAGAGCCCAGCGGCTGCGACGAATGGCATCAGTACCCGGATTCGCATGAGGTTCTCCTTTCGCTGCTTATGCAGACAGCCCAAACATGCGAAGGTCTCAGAAGTTGTGCAGCGTGATGCTCACCGCAGGCGGTGTTCCATGGCCGTGCCCTGTCCTCGGTTCTTGCGGCAGCAAGAGACCTCGTGCCGCTCACATGCATCCGCGGCCACGCTACTTGACGGTGATTGTTAGGCATCCGCTCTGTAGGTCCGTTCCGTCTTGCGACGAGAGTCGGAGCACGACGTCGAACACCGTGCCTGACGGGGCGCCACTTCGCTCGAAGTTCACGGCACCCGCGCCGGCGGAGGAGGTCTGCAAGGTGGCGACCTGGTCAAACTGCGTACCTGTACAGACACCGTCGGGAGTGAAGTCGACTGCCCGCGTCACGCTGAAGAGTGTGTCGGGCGCCGTGTTGTGCACGTTCACGATCACGTGAGCGCGGAAGTCCCCTTGTCCAGAGCTGTTCGGTGCGATGACGACGAGGCCTGATCCGGTCCCTGACACTGCGATTATGGCCGATTGCGCACCCCAGGGTGAGTCCGCTGTGGCGGTCGTGGCCGGTGCCAGCATTGCGACGCCTATCAGCCCGGCGACTGCTGGTTCAGGTGCTTTCATGACAGGTCTCCCTTGTTCCGCGATCCACGCCGCACGTCTAGTTCTGTAGGCGCGCATATCCGGAGACCGTCCAGAAGGCGTCCGCGAGTCGGGCGTACCCGACATCGGTCGGGTGTGCGTCCTCCAGATCGGTGCACAGGAACGTCAGTGCGCATTGCTGGCCAGAGGAAGTGATCAGGCTGTAGCCGTCAACGACGTAGGCGCGTGCTGCTGCTGCGGCGTCGTAGACGGCGGGTAGGAACTTCGCGTAGGCAGCGTCTACGGCGGCGCCTCGGTAGAAGTCGGTCCACGGCGCGATCGTGATGATCTCGGCGTTGGGTGCGGCGCGCCGCAGCGCGGTGAGGATGCGAGTCAGGTTGGTGCGCAATGCATCTGTGGTCGCTTTGGTGCCCGCCGCCACGCAAGTGAGGTCGAAGTTGCACGTATCGGTGAACAGCGGATCGATGTCGTTGGTGGACATCGAGATGGTGATCGGGCTGACTTGTCCTGAGTGTGAGCGTAGGAACGCGAGCGCGGCGTCGAGTTGGCTGCCGGCGTACGCATCATGCAGGGCGAAGAACTCTTGGTATCCGCACGGCCCCTCGATCATCGACGTGGTGCTTTCGGCCGGACACGAGTAGTTGACGACTTTTAGGTTTGGACTTACCTGTCGCATGAGCGCGGCGAAGTCGTCTGTGTATCCGTGGTTGAACGCATCAGGCGTGTAGGCGCCGGCGTCAACGAGGTCAAAGAACTTCTGCAGCTGGAAGCCGAAACCAAGCGAGTCACCGAGTGAGAGGTAGTAGCTCTTCGGCGGGTTGAACACTGGCGTCGGCGATGAGGCAGCGCCGGCGCTCGGGACGGTAGGGCCCACGACAGTCAACGAGACGGCAGCGGCCAGTCCTGCGAGGCGGCCTAGCCGTCTACCGCGAACGTGGAACACTTCCGTCTCCTTTCGGTCAGGGTCCGCGTAAGAACAGCCACGGCGGCATCGATCCCCTGGAACTGATGCACCCGAGTAGCGGCGGCGGGACACCGAAAATAGGCCCTGCAGGCAACCTCCTTTGTTGGAGGCTCGATCACCGTTCCGATCCAGAGGCTGAACAGGCCGCACCCCGCGAATCAGCCTTCTACCCCGTATCGCATGCTGGTGCAGCCGCGACAGACCGGCAATAGCGAGACCGTGCCTGCTCAATAGCACTAACGCAAACAATGACCGACTACGCGACACGCGGTAGATGTCCAAGCGACCGACAGGCGTTGGGCACGCTGCTCATGCATTCGCAGGACCCAAGAGCCGGCCGTTTGGACCGCAAGATGGGCAGCTCCGCGCGCACCGTAGGAGAGGTGCCGCTGCGCTACTCGGGATCTGGAGCTAGCTAGTTTCCGGACCAGGTATCTAGTTGCACACGCCGGAGATTCAGCGCGCCGAAGACGTGCTCGAACAGCGCGCCGTCTACGGCGATCATTAGCCCGTCACCGCAGCCGGCCGGGTAGTCGCGGTTGCCTGAACGGTTACAGCGGATAGAGCTTGGAGGAAACGTAGGCGTACGCGTTGCCGTTGAACGCGAATTCGCGAACTGCGCCGGGCACGTCATAGCGTTCGGCAGCCAGGCCGTTGCGCCAGGTCAATGCGGACGCGAAGCCTGAGCCGAGCTGGGCTAACCCCGCGTGCAAGCCGCTGCTCGACGGATTCTTGCTCAGCTTGATGGCGTCGGCGGTGAGACGAACGGCGTCGCAGATGGCGAACTCGACGATTTCGGCGCTGGCGCTCGAATTGTTCTGCCCAGCTCCGTGCATGAGCTTGCGGCAGGAGGTTTCACTGCTGCTTACGGGGCCAGGGTTGTGGCCGGCGTCGACGTCGGACACGGGTAACCAGCCGACGCCCATCGAACCGACGAGTTGTGAGTTCGGAACTGTGCCTTGCAGTTGTACCGCGGGAGCGTGGTAAGAGGTCAGGGCGTAACGCGGCCGGTAGCGCTGGCTGTCGGCGGCGGCCATGAAGAGCAGAACGTCGCTTTCGCTGGACAGGATGTGGGTGACGCCGGCGTTGCGCATCTGCAACACCGCGTTGCTCATGGATGCGGATTCGTTGTTCAGGCTGGAGGCGTCGTACTGGTATTCCTCCGCCACGGTGTAGCCGGCAGCGGTAAGCCGACGTTTGATATCGGCGAAGATGCGTTGCTGCGGCTGCTGAGCCGGATACAACAGTCCGACCTTCACCGCGGCAGTGCCCAGACCACCGGCAGTGGTGTTCCAGCCGTGGAAGTAGCCCATCGCGGTCAGCCGGGCCAGCCACACCGGCGTGAGTTGCGTGACGCTTGCTGCCGTCAGCTTGTACAGGTACGGCGCGTAACTGTTGAGCAGTGTGTCGTCGGCCGGAACGAACCCGGCGGAGATGAGTGGCGTGTCGTGCTGGGCAAGGCAGCTGTAGAACGTCGGCAGATCGATACCGGCGACGATGTTGACCACCGCGACCACATGCGCGTCCTGCGTAAACGCTGTGCACGTCGCCTGCGCTTGACTATTCGGATCGGTCTCGAGGTTCGCGGTCGCGATGTCGTGGAACAGCGGCACCACGGTGCGGCCGAGGATGCCACCGCGACGGTTGATGTCATCGACGACAGCCTTGATGATCGAGGGCTGATCACCAAAGTCAGTCGCGCCGATACCACTCGGCGCCGCCCGGTTGACATCGTTGTTCGTTGGGAAGCCGAGGTAAAGGCGGTGCGCGTCGTATCCGCGACCGGTTGCTGGCACGCTTCCCTCAGTTCACCCAGTGCTCGTGCTGGTGGATCCGCTGCTCACAGCGCCGCCGGCAACCGCGCTGTTAGCAGCGGCTCCAGGGGACTGCACCGCGCCAGGGCCGCCGAGGTTGCCGGCGACGCCACCGGTGGTCGCTCGGCTGCCGGTGGCTGACGATGGGCCGCTGGGAGCTGCTAGGCCGCCGCCAGTTGCGGTGTTGCTGCTCGTCGCGCCCATGCCGCTGACGGTGGTTCCGCAGCCGGTCGCGAGGGCAACCGTTCCCACGAGCAGGAGACGACAAGCAATCCGCATCTGGTCGGCCTCTCGGTCAGCTGGGTGCGAGCGGGAGCAGCAGCCATGAGCCGGCGCGTGCCTCGAGGACGGTGTTCACCGCGGGCGCCATCGGAGTGATCCTTGACGCCGCCGGGTTGTTCGCGTTGACATCGACCACCGCAGGCAACCGGGTCGGGAAGTCGTCGGTGGTGAGCCGCAACTGCAGCGCATGCCCCGGTGCCAACTGGTAGGCGGTCGGAATGATCGCGACATCGAACGTGTACATCTTCCCTGGCGTCAGCGCCTGCGGGCGGTCGTCGCGGTGGTACGGCGAGCCGACGCTCGACCGCGCCGCATCGAGCGTGCGGTGTGATGCACGCAACGCGCCCTCGGTGATGACGATTTCGCTGCCGTCAGGTGCCACGTCCGACAGGCGTGCGACGAAGTCGGTGTCGCTGGTCGACGACGAGGCGACGAGGTGCAGTTGGATCGGACCGGCGAGCCGCATCGGCTGGTTCGCCGGGGTGGTGCGCCAGGTCAGACCCTGTTCATCCTCGCCGCGTTGGTCGAGAGGGACGTACGGCGAGATCGCGATGGTGCCGTAGGAATCCAGCGCCATGCTGGCGCCTGCGAGCGGGTCAGTGAAGTAACTCGCTGTCGCGCGACTCGTCGGCACCGCCGGCGCGAGTCCACCGACGGACAGATTCCCGATCGCGGGTTGGCCGGTACCGCCAGCAGCGGTCAGGTAATAGCGGGTAAAGCGCGTGCCAGTCGGTGGCCACTGCGCGGCGTACTGGTACGGACCCGCTGGTTGCAGCTGGAACGCGACCTGCGGGCCGCGATGCTCCGGGGTGCCGCGCAGATAATGGCTGAGGAAGTCAAACTCGATGGCCGGGAAGTTGTCGTAACCGTTCGCCGTATGCATCGGGTCGAACGGGGCACCGCACCCTTTGTGTGTGCAGGCGTTGATGTCGATGCGTGTTTCCACGTCAGGGCGCTGGGCCAGGTGCTGGTACATCTCGATGTCGCCGCGCACGAACGAGCCGTCCCGCCACCCATCGACGATGAGCGTCGGGACGGTGATGCGGTTGACGCGGTAGAACGGTGACCGGGCGTGGTACCAGGCGTCATCGTTCGGCCGGGAGAGATAGTCCAGTGCCACCGGTCGGCTTTGCGCTTGCGCCTGTTTCGCGCTGGTCGTCGTCAAAAGTGCGTTGAGCGCGTCAACCGGGTTGGTGTCGAGACCGGAGTTGGAGTCACCGGGTTCACCGAGATTGCCGCTGGCCAGGCCGGGGCCGCCCTGCACCGCGTTGTACTGGGTGTCGAAAAAGAAATCCGGGATGCCGTCGTAGGTGTAGGCGTCCCGGTAGATGTCCGACAGCGCGACTTCCGGTGCGATTGCCACCAGGCCCGGTGGCTGCATTTCCGCAGTCAGGTATTGCGTGATGCCCAGATACGACCCGCCTTGCATGGCGACCCTTCCGGTCGACCACCGTTGGTGCGCGAACCACTCGACGAGGTCGTACCCGTCGCGCTGTTCGCGTGGAGAGAAGTAGTTGCCGTCCAGATTGCCTTGACTGCCGCCGGTCCCGCGCACGTCGACGACCGCGGAGATGATGCCGCGCGCGGGGTACTCGGTCTGATCCGAGCAGCCGCATACTCCGTCACGCCCGTACGGCGTCATCGAAAACACCACCGGGAACCGGCCGGGCGCCGGAGTGGTCGCGTTACGGGACGGGAAGGTGATTGTGGCGCCGAGCCGGACCCCGTCGTCCATCCGGATCGTCTGGTAACTACTAACGGTCTTGTACGTCGACGACGGCAACGTCGGAACCCAGCCGTGTGCCGGTGTGATCTCGCCGCCCGCCAGAGCGGGCACTGCGACCGTCCCGATGGCGAGGACCGTCGCAGCGAGGGCTGCACGCTTACGCATCACGGCCACCCGATGGGAGCAGCCGCACGATCGCCGGGACGATCACGTCCGGGTCGTGGGTCATCCACGGTGACGTCACCATCCGCTGGCCCACGCCACCCAACGCACCAAGAACGAGGTCGGCGGCATCCGCTGCGGCCTGTTCGTCGAGTGGCCGTCCCTTCCGACGACGTCGTCCCGAGAGCGCGTTGGCCAGCCGTCCGGCGAACGCCCGTTCGTGACCCAGGACCAGAGATCGGGTCGCATCGTCGCGCATCGCCAAACCGTTCAGGTCCATCTCGAACGCCAGCAGCCGCTCGGTGTCCTCCCGCTCGACAAACGCCAGATAGTTACGTACTAGTCGTTCGACGAGTTCCTCGGCGGACACAGTAGGCGCAACGTCGAACTCCCACTCCAGCAGCGGCAAGACCTCCCGCGCGTGCGCGTCGACGACCGCGCGCAGGAGTTCCAACTTCCCGCCGAAAATCGAATAGATCGCGCCCTTGGTGAGCCCCGCCCGGTCGGCGATCTCGTCGAGCTGCGCGCCGGCGTACCCCACTTCGACAATGAGTTCTCGCGCCGCCGCCAACAGCGCCTTCCTGTTGTCCTCACGACTTTCGGTGCGGCTGCGGCGGCGCCGCTGGGTCGATTCGACCAGCATTGTCGTACTCACGGTATTACCGTACGTTCAGTACCCCAATGCCTGGCAAGGGAGGTTAGACGCCGCATCCGTTGAGCCATTCGCCTCAGCCGCACTCGGCACGCTGTCGAAACGACCTGAATCTCAGTGGGCTGATCCGGCGGTACCTGCCGTTCGCCAGTCCTATTGCTGACCGGCCGACCGGGAAGGCTCTTGGGAGCACTGAGCCTCAACCGCCGAGGAGGCATAGATGCCGATAACCGGCCCACTCGCCGAGGGCGCCCGCACGGTCACCGGCGACGCACTCCAGTCCGCGGTGACAGACCGCCTCGATGAAGACACGGCCGTGAAGGTCATTGTCCAGCCCTCGCCCGAGCCAGACAGCCACGTGCTCGATAAGCAAATCCACCGCTGGCTGACCGAAGGCGGGGCAGTACTACCTCACGACTGACTCGCCGAAACGATCAGTGATCTTGCCGGGAACCGGTAAGCAGGCCAGTGCGCTCCCTGCATACGAAGTACCTAGATCCTGCCTGCGAACGGCAGGACGCTGGAGGCAGCGGTAAGACCGCGATCCGCCAACACAAGGAGCGTCATGCTCGCGCTCTCCGCCCGGCAATGTACCGCAATCGGAACCCGAACCCAGCGTCGCCGAGCCGTCCGCCAAAAGTGACGCTGCGCCTGCCGAAACTGACACGGGTACATCCACGGAGTCGACTGTGGCGGCCAACCGTCGATACGTCGACGAAGCCATCATCGTCGCCGCACTGATCGTTTTCATCGCCGTCGTTTCCTGGCATGTCGCCGCATTCGTGTCGGTCGGCATGGTGGCCGGTGTGGCCGTCCACGCCTCATACAAATCGGCTCGGCAACGGAATTACCGCGACGCCGCCTCGACGACGACAGGCGGCATTCGCGCCCCGGTCACGACTGCGGGCGCCAGCGACTCTGCAGTAGCTGCGCGGCCGCCTTCGGCCGGCGCTCACGAGTGAAAATGCCCTTGTTGTTTCCACCCACACGCATCACGCCCGGGGCCGTCGCGAAGTCTGCGAAATTCCAGACTTGCTCACCGACCACAGCAGCGAAACGGTCGAATACCCGGTGGTACATCGCCAGTAGGTCGGTCTGATATTCCTCTGACCAGGGTCGAGCCACGACGTCGTGCAGGCCCGGCATCGTGTCACACCCGTACTCGGTGAAGATGATCGGCTTGTCGTACGTCGCGACCCAGGAAGCGATCTCGGCCTCGAGCTCGGCCTCCGCCGTGGCTAAGTCGCCCGTAGTCGAGTACCAGCCGAAGTATCTGTTCAACATCACGACGTCGGAGAGGTCGGTGAGCATGTCGCGATCGGGAGTCGATCCCATGACGTTGGCGTATCCGATCGGCCGCGTCGGATCGAGCCGCCGGGCCTCCGCCATAAGCGGCATAAAGTAATTGCGCGCTTCGAGCGTCACCGACTCGGGTTCATTCGCGATGCTCCAGAGCACGACGCAGGGGTGGTTCTTATCTCGTGCGATCAATTCACGGATCGCCCGCTGATGCGCCTCTTGGGTGACGTGGTTGACGGTCCCCTCGGAGAAGGTGGGGTGCGGTTCAGCGCCGAACACGCCCGCGGCGAGGCCGCTGTTGATTCCCACGGCCGGTGTCTCGTCGATGACGACGATGCCGTGGCGGTCGGCGTATTCGAGAACCTCTTCTGCATACGGGTAGTGCGACGTGCGGATAGAGTTCGCGCCCAGCCACTCCAACAACGCAAAGTCGTGGACCATGAGCACGTTGTCATGCGCCTTCCCCCTTATCGCCGAGTCCTCGTGCTTCCCGAAGCCCTGGAAGTAGAACGGCTCTTCGTTGATGAGAAAGCGCGACCCGGCCACACGAATGGTCCGGATCCCGATAGGGAGCGAGTAGACGTCGACGAGTCTGTCGTTGTCTGCGGAAAGCTCCACCATGAAGTCGTAAAGATTCCCCTGGCCGGGACGCCATGGCCGAACGTCGGAGACATTCAGCTCGCCGCTAGCGCCGGTGGCCTGGGCGACGACGACCCCGTCGGCGTCACACAGTCTCACCGCTACGTCAGCCGGCTCCCCACCGGTTTCCACCGTGTAGCGGACAATCCCCGTCGCGCCGTCGAGGTCCGTCTCGATGCTGATGTCGGAGACGTATGAGAGAGGGGTCGTGTAGAGCCAAACGGTCCGGTGCAAGCCCGCATAGTTGAAGAAGTCGTACAACACCTGCTGCCGGCTTTCGCCGGCGGCGGTCTGTTGCACGTAGCCGGGTGGAATGGTGTGCCAGGTGAGGATATTGCTCACGACCGTCGTGATTCGCACCTCGCTACCGGGTTCGACCAGTTGGGTGACATCCGCCTCGAAGGGTGTGTAGCCCCCTTCATGCGCTACTACCTGTGTGTCGCCGACCCAGACGACCGCGCCGTGCGTGGCCGAATCGAAACGCAGCACAATACGCTCCCCTCGCCATCGCTCGGGGATCCGCGTCATCGTCTGATACCAGACGTCGCCGAGGTGGTCGCGCGCCTCGGCCGAAGGAAACAGGTCGTTATAGCTAGCCGGCACGGGAACCTCGCGCGCCCGCATGAGCCGACGCCGCCACCATTCCTCCTGCCGGCCCCGACCCGGCGCATCGAACGCAAATTGCCAGAGGCCGTCCAAGGTCTTTCGCTCGCGGGTCGCCGTCTCACGAGGCCTCAGCATTGGCACCCTCTTCTTGCCGTCACAGGACCGCCGAGGGTCCAGTTCGCCTTCAACCACTTACAAGAGGCCACGTGCAGACGGCACGATACGAACATGGACGAGACGACGACCGTGATCCCTACGAGCGGCAGATTCACCGCAGTAGGCGGGCCGGGCCGGGTTCTGTCACGCGAGGAGATCGCCGCATTCGTCAACGAACAGCTCGCCGCGGTCGACCTCGATGGGCGCAGCCTCTGCGTCCTTGTGCCCGACGCCACCCGCAGCTGCCCACTGCCGCTGCTGCTCTCCGCCATCCACCGCGCGGTACACGGCAGGGTCACCCGGCTTACGGTTCTGGTCGCTCTGGGCACTCACCCGGAGATGACGGACTCGGCATTGGCGACGCACCTGGGCTATCAGGACGGCCACCTCGCTGAGCGCTATCCGGGCACGACGGTCCTCAACCACCGGTGGTGGGACCCAACCACCTTCGTCGATCTCGGCACCATCCCCGCGGATCGCCTCGCCGAGCTGTCCAACGGGATGCTGCGCCAGCAGGTGGACGTCCGGATCAACCGAGCCGTGGCGGAGCACGACCTGACTCTCATCGTTGGTCCGGTATTTCCGCACGAGGTGGTCGGCTTCTCCGGCGGAAACAAATACCTGTACCCCGGCGTCTCGGGACGACAGCTCATCGACGTCTCGCACTGGCTCGGCGCGTTGATCACGAGCGCGGAGATCATCGGCAGGCGCGGCACCACCCCGGTCCGGATGCTCATCGATGAGGCGGCGTCGATGGTTCCAAAGGAGCGGCTCGCGCTGTGCCTGGTGACCCGGTCGGGCAAGGCAGTCACCGAGCCCGAGGAGATCAACCCTCCCGACGGGAAGCAGACCGGCACCGACGTCCCCCCAGCGCACGCGCCCGCCGTGGATCTGCACGCGATGACATTCGGCGAACCGAAGGCGGCCTGGGCAGCAGCAGCCGACGTATCGGCCGAGACCCACGTCCGCTACCTCGACACCCCGATACGGCGCGTACTGTGCCTCCTCCCCCAGAGGTATGACGACATGTGGACCGGCGCGAAGGGCTTCTACAAGGTCGAGCCTGTCGTGGCCGATGGAGGGCAGGTCATCATCTACGCCCCGCACATCACCGAGTTCAGCCTGACCCACCCCGCCATCGCCGAGATCGGTTACCACTGCCGTGACTACTACGTAAAGCAATGGGACCAGTTCAAGAGCTACCACTGGGGTGACCTCGCACACTCCACCCACCTGCGCGGCGCGGGCACCTGGGACGAGGTGCATGGCGAAAACGACCGGGTGACGGTGACGCTGGCTACCGGCATCCCGGAGGCACAAGTGCGGGCGGCGAACCTGGACTACCTCGACCCGGCCGCGGTCGCAGAGGCGGCGTGGGCGACAGATTCCGGCACGCTCGTCGTCCCTGACGCCGGGGAGGACCTCTTCCGGCTGCGCGGCTGACTGCTACGCCTGCCGGTCGTCCTCTGCGATCTCGATGACTTCCACAGCCGTGACCGCTTCAGTCGTGGCGTCGGCGCAGCGCCGATCCACGAGATCACGGACGATCATCTGGAACCGTTGCTCCGTGAGCGGATACGCAAGCATTAAAAGGGCCCCCAATCCGACGAACACCGCGGGCCCGAAGCCTGTCGACCACCGGATCGCCCGCACCGCCCGGTCGGGTTGAGCCACCGCGCCCGCGACGTATCCACCTACCCCGAGCCCGAACGCGGCGAGCGCCCCACCTATCCCCTGGCCGACCTTGCGGCTGAAGGAGAGAGCCGCGTAGTTGATGCCCTCGGTGCGCGCCCCAGACCTCCACTCGCCGTATTCGACCGTGTCGCTCTGCAACGCCCACATGAGTGACTGAGTGGCAGCGATCCCGATCCCGTACACGCCGAAGGAGATCAGCGGTAGCGCGAGCACCGATGGGGGCGACAGCGCGATGCCGAGTCCGCCCACCGCCGTGATCGACCCGGCGATGAGGTAGCCGCGCTTCTTGCCCGCGGTGCGCACCACCCGGGGGATGAGCGGGCTGACCACCAGCATCAGGCCGGTGGTGAGCACGGTCAGCACGATCGTGTAGTCGGTATTGCCCAGCACGTAGCGGGCGTAATAGATCTGCAGCGTCTGCATGATGAACAAGCCCGTGAGGGTGAACAGGGCGCTTAGGCAAAGCATTAATAGCGGCTTGTTGCGCGCGACCCCGCGGAACGTGTCGCCCAGCGTGGTTTTCCCGGCATCCCTGACAACAGACTCGCGCGACGTCGCGAACAGGAACGCATAAAGCGCAATGCCCAGAACCGCGACAATCACTGTCGTCAGCGTCAGCGAGTTCTGCAGATTTCCCGAGCGGCTGACCTGCGGGGCCACGACCACAACCAGCCCGACGATCGCCATCGCCGAGCCGATTGAGCGGGCGCTGGACAGCTTTGCCCGCTCCTCCGGCAGCTGCGTCATCGCCGAAGCGAGGGAGCCGTACGGGATGTTGACCAGGCTGTACATCAGATAGAAGAGCATGTAGGTGACATAGGCCCATACCAGCGAGCCGGTCTGGGACAGCGACCGCGGAACGCTGAACACCGCCACTGCGAGCAGCATCAACGGCACGGCGGTGAAGAGGAAGTATGGCCGGAACCGTCCCCACCGGGTGTTCGTCCGGTCCACCAGTCGCCCGGCGAAGACGTCGGTGAACGCGCCCCACAACCGGGCCACCAGGAGCAACGTCCCGGCGGTCGCGGCACTGATGTCGACAACGTCGGTGTAGTAGACCAGCAGGAACATCGAGACAAGGGTGAAGGTGAGGTTGTTCGCCGCATCCCCGCCGGCGTAGCCCAGGTACTGGATGACGCCCAGCGTGCTGGCGGGCGGCGGCTCCTCCACACCCGTGCTGGCTGTGACCGGCGGCTTTACCGACGTGCTCAAGGAATGCCTTCCCCTCCGCCGCCCCGACCCGGCTGCTGTTCCATCACTCCCTCGGGCGGGTCGAAGGTTGCCTGGCGGACGCGGGCGCGGGCCGCCACGACGATCAGCTCAACGCACAAGTCGAGATCGAGCACCGTGCTGTCCAGCCGCAGGTGGTACAGGTCCGGGTTGTCCGGGTCCACGCCGTAGTTGTCGCGCACGTAGTCCTTCCGCGCGCGGTCGTTCGCCTCCTGGCGCCGCTCGGCCGTCGTGAAGTCGACGCCCTGGATCCGCATCCCCTGCCGCACGCGAGCCTCCCGAGGCCCGTCGAGGCGCACGTGCAGGACGCCCGGCCGGGCGGGGAGTACGACCGCGCCGGCGCGGCCGATCACCACGCCCCCTGCCGAAGTGGCCCGCGCGAGGAACTGCTCGGTCTCAGTCCGGTACCGGGCCTCGTCGTCGTCCGGTCCGGACACCGGGCTGCCGTCGGCGGTTACTCCATGCCCGAGGCCGGCCAGCCAACGGCGCAGACCGCTGCTGGGCCGCTTGTCGACTTCAGGGTCGTACTCGGCGGCCACCGACTCGCTCACGTGCATCTGCCGGGCGACCGCGGACAGGATGCCGCGGTCGAGGAGTGGCACGTCCAGCCGCTCAGATACGCGAGGGCCGACCACGGAGCCCCCGGCGCCGTACAACGCGGCGATTGTTACCAGGGGTGGCCGCGACTGCGGCGACACGGGCAGAGACATCGGCGCCATGCCAGCCTCCTCGTCCCTGGATGGGTGCGGATCAGTGCTGACCGTTTCAGCGTCAGTCCATCGGGGGGGCACGGACAACCCCTAAATGCGCGGGCGGTGCCCGGCCCCGGTCAAGTCACCCAGGTTGAAGCGCTAGCCCTTGTGCCTGCCGCCTGGGCTCACGACCATGAAAGGCATGGCGATGGCGGTCTCCCCGCTCCGGCTTTCGCCGGACCGCTTGCTCCCGACAGAACCGAGCACCCGCTCGGTCGCCAGGCGAATCCACGACGCGGTGCGTGATCTGCCGATCATTTCCCCGCACGGCCACGTTGACGCGAGGGTCCTCCTCGACGATCAACCCTTTCTCGACCCAGCCACGCTCTTCGTGACCCCGGACCACTACGTCACCCGGCTGCTGCACGCGGCGGGATTCGATCTGGACGCCCTCGGCGTGGGCCGCGGGCCCCTTTCGGAGACCGAGGCTCGCGACGTGTGGCGGCTGCTGTGCTCCCACTGGCACCTGTATCGCGGCACGCCGGTCCGCTACTGGTTGGAGTCCGAGCTCGCCGACATCTTCGCCGTGCGGCTGTCGCCCTCTGCAGACACCGCGGACACGATCTACGACCAGGTGGCCGAGCTGTTGGCAGCGGACGACTACCGGCCGCGAGCCCTGTACGCACGCTTCCGCATCGCCATGCTGGCGACCACGAACGATCCGAGCGACGACCTGTCGGCACACGCCGCGCTGGCGGCCGACCCTGGTTGGACAGGGCGGGTCGTCCCGACATTCCGCCCCGACCGTTACCTGGAACCGGCCTCCCCGGACTGGTGCAAGGCCGTCGCCGACCTAGCCGAAGCGGCCGACGTCGACACCGGCGACCACCCAGGGTTCGTGGCGGCGCTCGAGGCCCGTCGCCGCTACTTCATCGCGCATGGCGCCGTCTCGGCCGACCACAGTCATCTCGACGTGCGCACAGACCCGCTCGATCCGAACGAGGCCGCGCGGATCCACCGCGCGGTTCTCACCGGGGGCGCCACCGCGGCAGAGGCGACCGCGTACCGGCGCCACATGCTGCTGGAGATGGCCCGGATGTCCTGCGAAGACGGGCTGGTCATGACCCTGCATCCCGCCGTCCGCCGAGGACATTCGACGTCGACGACGCGGCGCTTCGGACCGGATACGGGCAGCGACATCCCGGTTCGGGCCGAGTTCACCGACGCGCTGCGTCCGCTGCTGGAACGATACGGGCTGCATCCCGGCTTCCACCTTGTCGTGTTCACCGTGGACGAGACGGTCTGGTCCCGGGAGCTGGCACCACTCGCCGGCTTCTACCCCAGCGTCTATGTCGGCGTTCCCTGGTGGTTCCTCGACGCACCGCACGCCATCCGCCGCTTCCAGGCAGCCGTCACCGAGACCGCCGGGTTTTCCCGCCTCTCCGGCTTCGTCGACGACACCCGCGCCTTTTGCTCCATCCCGGCCCGGCACGACATGTCCCGTCGGCTGGACGCGGGCTGGTTGGCGCAGTTGGTTGCCGAGCACCAGTTGGACGAGGAGGAGGCAATGGACATCGCGCGTCACCTGGTCGAGCAGCAGCCGCGGGAAGTCTTCAAGTTGTGACGGCTGCCCGGTCGCCGGGTCGGCGACTGTCCCGCAGTACGGGTGGCTGGCGCGCCGCAGCACCGGTGAAACTCGTGCACATGGGGCTCGGCAACTTCTACCGGGCGCACCAGGCCTGGTACACCGATCGCGTCCCCGATGCCGAGCAGTGGGGATACGCCGCGTTCACGGGCCGGTCGACCCGATTAGCCGAATCACTGGAGGCGCAGAACGGCCTCTACACCCTCATCACCCGCGCCGCCGACGCGGATCGGTATCAGGTCATCGCCAGCATCTCCCGTGCGCACGCAGGCACCGATCACGACGCGTGGCTGCGTTATCTCGCCTCCCCCGATGTGCACGCCGTCACCATCACCGTCACGGAGGCCGGCTACGTCCGCGGCGACCACGGCGGGTTAGACCGCGATCGGCCCCAAGTGCGCGCGGACGTGGCGGCGCTGCGCGGGGACATCCGCGCACCCGTCGCGACGACCCCCGCCCGGCTGGTCTCCGGCTGCGCCGCGCGGCGCGCCGCCGACGCGGGGCCACTCGCGGTCGTGTCCTGCGACAACCTGCCCGGCAATGGCGCTGTGGCCCGCCAGGTGGTGCGCGACCTTGCGGAACTGGTCGACCCGACCCTGGCCGCATGGATCGACAGTTCCGTTTCCTTCGTGACCACGGTTGTCGACCGGATCACGCCGCGCACCACACCCGAGGATCTCGACGCCGTTTTGGCCAGCACCGGAGTAGCGGATGCGAACCCGGTCGGGACCGAGCCGTTCGCCGAGTGGGTGCTCAGCGGGGACTTTCCCGCGGGCCTGCCGCGTTGGGAGGCTGCGGACGCCACCTTCATCGATGACATCGAGCCTTACGAGCAGCGAAAGCTCTGGCTGCTCAATGGGGCCCATTCGTTGCTGGCGTACACCGGGCTCCTGCGCGGTCATCGCACTGTCACGGAGGCAGTGACCGACGACACCTGCCGGCACTGGATGCGCCAGTGGTGGTCGGATGCCTCCCGTCACCTGCCACTTCGGAGAGATGCGATCGCCGCCTACGAATCGGCGTTGCTGGACCGGTTCGCCAACCCACGGATGCACCATCGGCTCGACCAAATCGCTACTGACGGGTCGCAGAAGCTGCCCGTGCGGATCCTGCCGGTGCTGCGCATGGAGCGGGCCGCCAAACGACTGCCGCTGGGAGCGGCACGAACGCTGGGGGGCTGGGTGTGCTACCTGCGCGGGGCGGCCGGCGCCGTCGCCGACATTCACGCAGGCGACCTCGCCGCCCTTGCCGACGGGCCGCTGCCAGCTGCGGTCCCCCGGGTGCTCGATGCCCTCGATTCCGAGCTCGCCGATGACAAGGAGCTGCTGGCCGCGGTGAGGGCCGACGCCGAGGAGCTGCTCGCCGCCGGGCCGACGCCATCGCGCTCCTGACGACGGCACGGGGCACGGCACGTTGGCCGCTACCACGTAACGAGACACGGTCGCGCACCGGACATCCAGGTCAGAGCCGACCGGACCGCATGCGGCTTCCTCAATTGCGGCCGTTAACCGGTGCCGACGGATGCAAAGCCGCCTCGCCCGACGGCGACGCATCGTGTCGGCGATCCGCAGGCTGTCGCCGACGGACGGTCTAGTTCGATGCTGCGGCCTTGTGACCAGATGTGGTGTTCGAGGGTGTAGGCCGTGCTCCGCGATGACATCGCGACGCAGAAGTCCCTGACCGGGCAGTCGACTGAGACCAATGGGTCGCCCGTCGTCACGCCGGTCAGCCGGCGCCAGCTCTTACCGTCGAGCTCAGCCGCATAGCCGCGTGCTCCAACTGCGACGCAGAAGGTTGTGGATGGGCAGGACAGGGACGGGTTCGCTATCCGGATTCGCGACGCCACGCGCGGCCAGCTTCGCCCGTTGTACAGGAAGGTGTCACCTGTTTCTGAGAGCGCGACGCAGCGCGATATGGATGCGCACGAGATGTCGGCGAGTGCTTGGTGGATGTTGCCCGATATCTGCACTGCCTGTGACCAGCGAGAGCCGTTGAATGTGAGGACGTTGCCTTCGAAGTCGACGGCCGCACAGAAGGTCGCACCAGCGCACGACACGGCCGAGATGTCGGCGGAGTCGTCCACTCGGGACGGGGTGGACCACCGGGTTCCGTCGAACCGGGACACGCGTGCATCGTGCGCCGCGAGGCAGAAACTTGATGAGGGGCAGGAGATCGACACCGAACTCAGGGCGATGGCTATCGGCGTCTGGTCGAAAACGTTAACGGGGGTGGTCCACGACATGTCGTCGGACATGAGCACGCTGCCGTAGCCGTCAATGGCGTTGCAAGAGCTCGACGTGGGGCAGTCGACCGCGCCGGGTTCGCCGCTGCCGTTCACGACGACGACAGGCGCAGACCAGCTGTTGCCGTCGTAGTTCACAGCATGGTTGCGGCTGGCATCAACGATGACGCAGAAAGTTCGCGACACGCAGGAGACCGCACGCGGCCCCACCGACGAGTCCATGACGCGACTCGGTTCCCAGCTCGAGCCGTCATAACGGATCGCATCGCCACTGTCATCGACAGCGATGCAGAAGGCTGTTGATGTGCACGACACAGAGGTCAGGGACCCGGCGAGGCCAAGGAAGGCGCGCTCGCTCCAGGCGGCGCCATCCCAGGTGCGGGCGGCAGCGTCGGCAACGCCTACACAGAAGGTCGGCGACGTGCATGAGACTGACCGGATTCGCGACGAGATGGTGGTCGGCAATGACCAGGACGCACCGTCGAAGGTCACGGACACACCGCTGCTGTCGCTGCGATCGGCGCCGGCGGCGAGGCAGTATGTCGATGACGGGCAAGAAACGGCGGTGAGCAGCGCACTGCGCGAAATCTGCTGCGGCGCCGACCAGGAGGTCCCGTCGTATCTCACCGCCTCGCCATCAGTGTCCACGCCGACGCAGAACGACGCTGTCGCGCACGAGATCTGGCTCACCATCGTGGCCGTGATGTGTTCGGGCGTCGACCACGTGTTGCCGTCAAAGGTGACGACAGAACCGCCGAATGTGCCGGCGGCGCAGAAACTGGCGGTTGGACACGACAGGGAGCTGAATCCGGCGCCGTCAATCACGGACGCGGGGGCGGACCAGGTCGACCCGTCGAAGGTGTAGCTGTTGCCGCTGGCGTCGACGGCGATGCAGGAAGCCACGGTCGGACACGAGACTGCGTCGACGAAACCGGCTTCGGGATCGACGAGCTGCGGTGTCGACCAGGCGAGCGCCTCGGCGCGAACCGGGTTGTAATAGAACCGATCGGCGGTCCGCACTCGCGACCAACCGGTGTCGGTCTTGACGCGGACGTGCACCCACCCGCTTCGGTGCGGTGGCGCGACGACGCTGAGCTCTCGCTCATTGCTGACGCGAAGACTGTGTGCCCGGACGTGACCGAAGATCACCTGGCGGACGTGGCGAAAGTTCCGCCCCGTGACGGTGACGGTGACACCGCCGCCCGCCGGGCCACGACCGGGAGCCAGGTGGCCGACAAACGCGCGCTGTCTCTCATGTGAGCCGCGGTGTGCCGCCGTCGCCGGCGCGGCGGCGACTACCGAGACGAGCACGGCACCTACCATCATGGCCACAACAGGTCGTTCCCAGCGAATGAGTCTCATCGGTCTCCAATACGGCGTGCATCCGTCACACAAACAGCCGCATTCGACAGATGCAACGGTTGTCACACAACCGTCACGTACTTGGGTTGTGCGTGCACGGCTCGTTGCCGGCGTGTCAGGACGATGCGAGCAGTCGCGGGTAGTTGTTACGTCGCATGGGTGTGCTGGATAGCGATCCGCTCCCGTCAGGAACTTCGATGCGTTCGCCGTTGATGGCGAAGACGACGGCGTTGATGTATTCGGATGCGGTCACGGTGTAGACAAGTTGAGCGACCGCGAGCACCTGTTCGCTCCCGCCAACGGCGCCGAAGTCACTGGTCAGGTCGACGGTCGCGACCGATTCGTTCAGGTCAAGCGACACCAAACGCGTGCCAGTCGGTATGTCGCTGGACAGCCGGCCGGCGGCCTCGGTAGGGAGCGGGCCAGCTAGCAGCAGTCGGACGGTGTTTTCGGGTACGTTGCCGCCAACGACATGCCGGTCAGCTGCCACCAGGTGGCCGTCACGGACGAAGTACACAACGGTGGCCGGTCCGGTGGGTTGTGGAGTTTGACCAGGCGGCACGCTGCTGTTGAGCAGACCGAACGGAACGTCAGCGGGCGCGACCCTGTCGACCTTCCCGTTCGCCGGCAGACCACAACCCGCGAGGAAACTGACCGCAAGCGCGCACGTAACGAGCTCAACTGCCCGGCGTCGCCCGGCCTTCACCGGGCCGCCCGCGCTAACTCGATCGCAAACCGGGCGCCGCCAGCCGGCGCCTCGGTGACCCACACCCTGCCTCGATGCAGACGGACGTGTTCGCGGACGAGCGCAAGCCCGAGGCCGGTGCCTGCGCTCGAACCACGCCGCGTGGCGCCGCGGCCACGGGTGAACCGCTCGAATATGCGCTCGCGATCCTCGACGGGCACCCCTGGTCCCTTGTCATCGATGTAGATAGACACAGTGGCCTCGGTGGCTTGCGCCGTGATGGTCGCGGTTGCGCCGGCGTAAGCGTTTGCGTTGTCCAGAAGATTGCGGATGACTTGCTCGAGCCGGCGTTTGTCTCCTAGCACGATGGCATCCAGCGCCTCGCTGTCGAACTCTGCAGTCACCGCGGCGTACTCATCACGCTCGAGCAAGTTCAGGATGAGCTGGCATACGCGCACCGGCTCGGCGTCGGTCAGATCGGTTTGGACATCGGCCCGGGAGATTTCCAACAGATCCTCGACCAGCCGTTCGAACCGGCCGAGCTCCTGAGTGACCAGGTCCAGCGCCTCGCGGCTGCGCGGGGACAGTTCCTCTCTCCGGTTACGCAGCACGCTCAGCGACGTGGATAGCGTGGTCAGCGGCGACCGAAGCTCGTGGCTGACATCAGCTGCGAAGCGCGCGTCTCGCTGTAAGCGATGTCGCAGCGCCGCGACCATCGTGTTGAAGCTGTCCACCAGTCCGGTCAGCTCGGCGTCGCGCTCGGCCGGAAGCTCGGTCTCGAAGTTGCCGAGAGCAACGCGTTGCGCGGCCGCCGCCACGGCCCGAAGCGGTGCCGTGAGCCGGCGCCCCACCCACCAGCCCAGTGCGGCCCCGGCAGCCGCCGTCGCAGCAGCAGCGGCAAGCAGGACGTTGCGCAACACCGCGAGGGTTCGGGCAAGCGAAGACTGGTTGACGACCTGAAAATAGTCGGCGTCGACTTCCGGTAGAGGTACTCCCACCATCAGTTGTTCGTCGCCACCGATGCGTGTCCACGTTCGCACCACCGATCCGTTCAGAGTCGCCGCTCTGGCAGCGGCAGGCAGGCCGTCACGCGACACCAGCAGCGACGACGAGTACCACCGCTGGCTGGCGTAGATGACCGTCTGGGTCACCGGCCCAGGGGTGAGGCCGTCGAGGATGTTCGGGAGATCCGGGTGCGGGGCCCGCAGCCGCTCACGGACTATCGCCGCGCTGACATACGCCTGGTGTAGCGCGGATCGTTCCTGCTGGTGAATCAAGAACCTCGCCGTGAACAGGTAAGAGCTGACCGCTACCGCCGCCGCGACCGCGAGTGCGCCGACGCCGAACGATGCAGTGATCCGCAACGACAGACTCAGCCGCGACGACCGCCATGGCAGCGGACTCATGGTTCGAACTTGTAGCCGAAGCCGCGGACCGTGACCAGCCTTCGCGGGTTCGCCGTGTCCTCCTCGATCTTGGCACGCAGCCGACCAACGTGAACATCGACGATGCGCGTGTCCCCGAAGTAGCCGTAATCCCACACCCGTTCCAGCAACATCTCCCGGGTGAACACCCGCCCCGGGTGGGAGATGAGCTCATAGAGCAGATGAAATTCCGTCTTGGTCAGATGCACCACTTGCCCACGTACGCGAACCTCGCCGGAATCGGGGCTGATCGTGATGTCACCGCCGCCGATCTCCCGTCGCTGCTCCGGCGCCAGGCGCAGACGCCGGCGCAGCGCCCGCAGTCGCGCGGCCAGCTCCGGCACATCGAAGGGCTTGCGGATGTAATCGTCGGCGCCTGCCTCAAGACCCGCCACAACGTCGTGGCTGTCTGCCCGCGCGCTCACGATCAGCACCGGGATGTCACTGAGCCTCCGCAGCTGTCGGCAGCATTCGAAGCCGTCCATCCCGGGCAACATGAGATCGAGCACGACAACATCGGGAGACTGCTCCCTGATTCGCTCCAGCGCGGTCTCGCCATCCGTTGCCTCCCGTACCCGATATCCCTGGTCCTCCAGTGCGAACCGCAACGACGTCCGGATCCCGTCATCGTCATCAACCAGCAGTACCGAGTCGGCGGCCATGACCTCCATGCTGCACTGACCGCAAAATCAGCTCAGCCATCCGCCAGGAAGCGGAGTAGTGCGTGGCGCGCTGCCGACCCTGCGACGCTGATCCCGACTCCCCCTTCGAGCTCGCGAGCCAACGCTAGGCAGGTGACCAGCGCGGCGATTCCCACCGGGCTGGCATACGTCAGCCCGGTGAGGTCCATGTGAATGCGGCTGGGCTTCGTCATGAGCGCCTCGATCATTGCCCCTTGCAGCGCCGCCGCCCCCGCTGTCGAAAGCACGCCGCAGATGGCAATGCGCAACTGCCCGGGGCCGGTTTGAACCAACTGGACCGAGACGCTGCCATCTCCCGCCGCGTCCGCTCCAGGCACCTGCGCCAGGGTCGCTCTCATCTGCGACAGACCCGACACGATCACATGACGATCGTGTGACAACGACGGCATCGGAGGGCTCATGGGTATCAACCTCGTATACGAAGCCGTCATAGAGCTGCGAAGTTCTTGTGCCCGGTCTGTCATCTGAAGCGGCCATGCTCGGGCCGTCGAGCAAGATGGCGGACGGAAAGGAGTGGGGAATGCTCGCGTCAGCACAGCGCAAGAACGGGCAAGTCGAAGCGCGCATGCTCGCGATGGCGGACGGACTCTTCAACGAGTTCGACGAGCTTCCCGTAAAGGTGGTCTTCGAAGCGATTAGCTCTGCACGTCGCACGCTGCGACTGCAACGATCACCAGCAACACCGACGGCGGTCGAGCAGCTCGCGCGAGGGCGGCTTGCCTGCATGCAGCGTGCATGACGGCCAGTTCCAGACCATCGCGATTGACCTGGACGGTCGTGCCATGACGGCTCCGATGCCGTGCCTGCCCGCTTCGATCGATAGCTGGGGCTGCGTGCAGGGCGGAGGGACGCACGCCATGACCAACGGTCAGCCACCGATGACGGCAATCGGTCAGCGAGAGACGGCGGCCGATCATGCCCATGAAGCGCTTGAGCGTGCTGTGCGCGACCCATTCGCGGGTGACCCAGCAAGCGTTGAACTGGTCACCGTCAAAAGTGCACACACGAGCACCGCGCTCGTCGACACTCGCGGCTATCTCGCTCATGCGCCTTGCCCTGTCGTGGTTGTTCAACCGACCTGAGGCTCGAGCGCGTCGACAGCCGAGCGCATCCGGCATCCCCGCCTCGGATCACCACCGGCCGGGCGCAGCCATGAAAGACGCCGTGTAAACATCAGAACGAGCACCTCAGACAAAACCCGCGGGCCACCTTAGGATCTTTCAGCCTGTGCACCCGATCTGGATATGGTGATCTCGATGCAGGTTGCAACCTGGGTCTGGATTCTCACAATCCTGCTTCTCACGGGTCTGCTGACGTTCGACTTCGTCTTCCATGTCCGCAAAGCGCATATCCCTTCACTGCATGAGGCGGCTTGGTGGTCCGCGGCGTATATCGGAATTGCTCTCGCGTTCGGGGTTGGGATCCTCGTCTTGAGTGGAACAGAGTCGGGAGCGGAGTACCTCGCGGGTTACGTGACCGAGAAGGCGCTGTCTGTAGACAACCTGTTCGTCTTCCTGATCATCATGACGAGCTTCAAGGTTCCGCGCGCCGACCAGCAGAAGGTGCTGCTATTTGGGATCGCGTTTTCGCTGCTGGGGCGCACGAGTCTGATTTTCTTGGGCGCCGGCCTCATCCATACCTTCACGTGGACGTTCTACGTATTCGGCCTGGTGCTGATTGCCAGTGCGGGCAGCCTCGTCAAGCCGGAGGGTGAGGCCAATCGTTCCGCGGACAATTTAGTCACGCGCGTGGCTCGTGCGTTGTTCCGCACGAGTGACACGTACGACGACGACAAACTCTTTACGGTGCAGGGCGGACAGCGGGTCATGACTCCGATGCTGCTCGTGATGATCGCGATCGGCGGCACCGACGCCCTGTTCGCTTTGGACTCCATCCCTGCCATCTTCGGGCTCACTCAGAGCACGTTCATCGTGTTCACAGCAACGGCGTTTTCGTTGCTCGGCCTTCGACAGTTGTTCTTTCTCATCGACGGCCTGCTGGACCGGTTGATCTACCTTCGTTACGGCCTGAGCGCAATCTTGGGCTTCATCGGCATCAAACTGGTGCTCCACGCGTTGCACGAAAACAATGTGCCGTTCATCAATAACGGTCGTCGGGTGCCCGTCGTCGAGATCAGTACTGGGCCATCGCTGTCCGTCATCGTCAGCATCCTCCTCATCACCATTGTCGCGTCGCTGCGTAGTCCTGCGGGAAGAGCACAGAACGCGGTGACCGCAGCGAGAAGACACGCCACCGAGTACCTCGAAGTTCACAACGACTCGGACTACCGCGAGGAGGTCTTCTCTCGCCTGGTCCGCGAGATCGCCATCGTGCGGTCATTGCCGCTGAAGTACCGAAGGAGGATTCGCGCCGAAGAAGACGTCATGAACCTCTTGCAGCGCGCCCAGGAGGCGCACGACCAGGTCGCAGAACCGAAAGACGATCACGCTCGCGTAGCACCAGGCGAGGCGCAGTCCCGACCTGGGTGAGCCGGACTCTCGCCCTTGGTCCCTTTCCGATCGGATGGCGCCGCGCTTTCGGGGTAGGAGTCGGCATCGTGAGCGACGCACCGGCTCGGTTCGCAGTCGAGCCATGGTGTCTGCGCGAGACGTGGCTCGACCTGAATGCACTGTCGCAGTCGGAGTCGTTGTTCGCACTGTCGAACGGGCACATCGGATTGCGCGGAAATCTCGACGAGGGCGAGCCACACGGTCTGCCGGGGACCTACCTCAATTCCTTCTACGAGCTGCGCCCGCTGCCCTACGCGGAGGCCGGTTACGGCTATCCCGAGTCGGGTCAGTCCGTCGTCAACGTCACTAACGGCAAGCTCATCCGGCTGCTCGTCGACGACGAACCGTTCGACCTGCGGTACGGCGAGCTGCTTTCGCACGAGCGGTCGCTCGACTTCCGGACCGGGCTGTTGACGCGCACCGCGCACTGGCGCTCGCCGGCCGGCCGGGAAATTCGTCTTCGGTCGCGGCGGCTGGTGTCCTTCACCCAGCGGGCGGTGGTCGCGATCGACTACACCGTCGAACCGCTCGACCGGCGGATCCAGCTCATCGTCCAGTCCGAGCTCGTCGCTAACGAGGCGCTGCCGTCACAGTCGGTCGACCCACGAACTGCGGCAGTACTAGAGCGACCTTTGGAGGCGCTGGAACACGAAATTGACGACGACGGCGCAGTGCTCGTCCACCGGACACGTCGCAGCGGGTTACAGATGGCGGCGGGCATGGACCACGTCATCGAGGTGCCCCAGCGCGCGGAGATCGACGTCGACACCAAACCGGACTGGGCGCGCACGACGGTGGTGTGCTTGGTACCGCCGGGTGAGCGGCTCCGCGTGGTCAAGTACGTCGCGTACGGGTGGTCGGGCCAGCGGTCGTTGCCGGCATTGCGGGACCAGGTCGCCGCCGCGTTGACCGGCGCGCGCTATACGACCTTTGAAGGTCTCGCCGACGAGCAACGGCGCTACCTCGCCGAGTTCTGGGACGGCGCGGACGTCGAGGTCGAAGGGGACGAGGAGATCCAGCAGGCGGTGCGGTTCGGGCTGTTCCACGTGCTCCAAGCGGCCGCCCGGGCGGAGAAGAGGGCAATTCCGGCGAAGGGTCTGACCGGGCCGGGCTACGACGGTCACACCTTCTGGGACACCGAGGGTTTCGTGCTGCCGGTGCTGACCCACATACTTCCGCATGCCACTGCCGACGCGCTGCGTTGGCGGTACACGACGCTTCAACTCGCGCGTGAGAGAGCCGCACAGCTCGACCTCCGCGGCGCGACCTTCCCCTGGCGCACGATCCGCGGACAGGAGTGCTCGGCGTACTGGCCCGCGGGAACGGCCGGCTTCCACGTCAACGCCGACATCGCGGACGCGTTCGAGCACTACCGATGTGTGACTGGTGACGACACGCTAGAGGCGGAGGCGGGCGTCGACGTGCTCGTGGAAACAGCACGGCTGTGGGTCTCGCTCGGCCACCATGACCGCGACGGTTCCTGGCACGTCGACGGCGTCACTGGACCGGACGAATACAGCGCGCTGGCCGATGACAACGTCTTCACCAACCTGATGGCCGTACGCAACCTGCTCACGGCCGTCGCGGCCACCGAACGGCACCCGGAGGCGGCCCAGCGACTCGGCGTGACCGCCGACGAGAAGGCAGCGTGGCGCGCTGCGGCGAACGCCGTGCACATCCCCTACGACGACAGCATCGGAGTGCACGCCCAATCGGACCTGTTCACCCGCTACCACGAATGGGACTTTGATCGCTACCGCGACAAGTACCCGCTGCTCCTTCACGCGCCCTACGTCAAGCTCTACGCCAACCAAGTCGTCAAACAGGCCGACCTCGTGCTCGCGATGCACCGCTTCAGCGACCGGTTCACGCTGGAGCAGAAGGCACGCAATTTTGACTACTACGAACGACGGACGGTGCGAGACTCCTCGCTGTCCGCGTGCACACAGGCAGTGCTGGCCGCCGAAGTAGGTCAGCTCGAGCTCGCCCACGACTACACCTACGAGGCGGCCCTGATGGACATCTCCGACCTACACCGCAACACCGGTGATGGGCTGCATATCGCCTCGCTGGCCGGGGCCTGGATCGCACTGGTTGCCGGATTCGGCGGACTACGTGATCACGACGGCGTGCTCGCCTTCGACCCGGCGCTGCCAGAGAACGTCCACCGGCTGAGATTCACCGTCCGCTGGCGCGCCCGGCGCGTGCGGGTCGACGTCGGGCCGGCCGAGGTGACCTATGCCCTCGACGACGGCGCGGACGACGAGCTCACGTTGCGCCACGCCGGCGCAAAGCTCCGGTTGACCACCAACGAGCCGGTCACCCGACCGCTCCTGCGACGCGCGCCGTTACTCCCCCGCCCGCCGCAACCACCCGGCCGGGAGCCGACGCGTCGTGGTGCCGGTACCTGATTCAGTGCGAGGTGGATCAGTACACCCAAACCGAACTCCCGATCGCCAACACTGCTGAGTTCCACAGATGATCCATGGCTGAAGCGGATACGCGAACACAACCGTGCGACGCCGGATAGGCGGGCACACTCGAGTAGCCGTGGATCGCCACGCCACCGACGATGTACTTGGGGCGCCACAGTTGACCGAGTGACCCGTTGTCTTGGCCGTTGACCTCACGGAAGACCGTGAACCTGCCCGTCGGCGTGATCGCGACTTGTTCCACGCCGCCCTGGAAGTATTTGGCACCCGAGCCAGTTGACGCGTTGACGATCAGCCTCGGCACGCCGTTCCTGACATAGAGCAACAACTGCCGCCTCATGTCGACCTCGACGCGGGAGCCATCACCGCGACGTGGTTGTGGTTGAACCTGCTGATGCAGTGCCGTACGGGTTCGCGGGCCGAAAACGCCGTCACGAGTCAGACCAGCAGCCTTCTGCAAAGCAACGACCGCTTGTTGAGTGAGATAGCCGTACTCGCCGCCGGGGTCCCCAAGCCAGTACCCGAGCGAGATCAGCCGGCGCTGCAGTTCCCGTACGTCGGGTCCGCGATCACCGAAACGCAACAGCGGCCGGTGGTTTGCCTTTGGTTCGGCTGGTGGTGGGGTTGATGTTGGCGTGGACGGCGTTACGGGTGCCGCGCCGTACGGCACTCGCACAGTCCCGGCGTCGATAGGGGCTGGTGACGCGCAGGCTGCTGTGACAACCAACACCAGCAATAGGCCAACACCCGGCGCCCACATGTCCGCATGGTGACTCTGGGAGATGCGATCCCCGCGTTCAGCGAATGGAGATCTGGTGGAAGCCGTCCCGGCCAGGCACCTCGGTCAGGTCGGGGAGAGACTCAGCCGCGCGAACACCTCTTGTTCGTCGACTCCCGAGTCGGCAGCAGCGAGCTGGACCAGTGTCTGTGCCTCCTCGCGGCAGGCCTGGCACGTCTCGAGATGGTTGGTCATCGCAGCGAACTCTGCACTGGTCTGGCCACGAATGGCCGCGTCCACATAGATGTCCAGCAGGCGGAAGCAATCGTCGCATGACAGCCATACGCCTGGGTCGCCGGCAAGGCGTCGCATCAAGTTGCCATCGAGTGACCGTTTATGAGTGCTCATGCGCTTGCCTCCTTCGGGCGAGGCGGGTCAAGGAACCCGCGCGCGACTAAGTCGATGCGCAGCCGCACGCGCGCGTCGTGCAGGTTCTTGTACAAGGCATTCCGGCTGGTGCCGAGTCGCTCAGCGAGGACGTCGATAGGAATCTCCTCGACGACCAGTGCGATCAGGACTCGCCGCTGATGCGGCGAGAGTGCGTCCTGCACGGCCGATCGGATCGCCGCAGCCAGGTCGGCTGCCTCGGCGTACTGGCCGGGCGGGTCGAGCGTGATCAGATCGACCTCGTCGAGCGGAACCGGGCGACGCTCCCAGAGTCGACGACGAACCTCAACGGCCGCATTGAGCACCGCGAACTTGTAGGCCCACGTCGTGAACCGGCTACGCCCTTCAAACGTCGAGAGCTTGCCGAGGATCGCGACGAGCGCCTCGTCCGCCGCCTGGTTGACGACCTCGTCCGCCTGCCGCTCGCCCAAGCTGGTTTGCGCACTCATCCTTGTGATCTGCGCCCTCGCGGCTCGCAGGAGCAGCCCATGCAGGTCCCGGATCGCCGAGTCACGAGCCGAGCCTGGCGTGCTGAGCGTGGCCACCCAGTCGATAGGTGCATCCACCGGGGGTGAAGTCACGCCATCCGCTCGGGTGGCGGTCACGGCGCGTCGTCCGTGCATAGCCCGAGGATACGGACGGCGAGCTCCGGCGAGCAGCCTCGATCGACGAGTTCGAGCAGTGCGTGCACGTCGAGGCCGGGAACCGTAGCGAGCTGCGCACCAAGAGCTGCGGCAAAGCCGGCGTCGAGGAGGCGATGCAGCCGCCATGCGGCCACCTCAGCCCAATCGGTCTCGGGAAGTCCCACACCCGTAAGTGTTCCGATGCCGGGCGGTCTTACCGAAGACCGCCGGTAAGAACCAACGTCGCGCCGACACCAACACGTCATGACCCTCGCACCCTCGACCCGGCCCCCGTTGGTCGCATCGCGCCCCGGGGTGAATGAACTGCTTCGGTACGGCGTCACCGCTGGCTGCGCCGCCAGCGTCGGCGTGCACCTCGGGATCATCCCCGCGCACCTCGATGAGGGCGCCACCGCGGAAGTAGCAGCCTTCGCCGCCAGTTCCGCGGTCTTCGCCATTCTGGCCGTGCTCGTCAGCAGGGCACGTCGTGACTCATGGGCACCCGCAGCCACGGCCGCATTCCTCATTGCGGTCGCCGCGGCCTACCTGCTGTCACGCACGGTGGGCCTGCCATGGCTCGTGGAAGATCCCGAACCCTTCGACCTCACCGGCCTCGTCACCGTCGCGGCCGAGCTCACGAGCGCAGCCGCCGGCATCGCTCTTTTCCTCCGCACTCGGAAGGATCACGCATGACCAACGCCCCCATCGCGCGACGCCGACCCCTGGCCGCCGTTGCCGTCGCCCTTGTCGCGATGCTTGCCGGCTTGCTTCTCGCACTGTCGACCACAAGCCACGACCATGCCGACGCCGCCGAAGGTCACGGACATGGCCAGGGCGCCGCAGCTCTGCCTACCGAGGCTCAGGTCGCCTTCCACGACCAGATGCGCAAGCTGTGGGAAGACCACGTCACCTGGACCCGCCTGGCCATCGTCACCTTCGCCGACGGCTCAGCCGGCTTCAACGCGACGGCCGGCCGGCTGCTGCAGAACCAGGTCGACATCGGTGACGCGATCAAGCCGTTCTACGGCGACGCCGCCGGCGACCAGCTGACCTCATTGCTACACGACCACATCACGATTGCCGTGGAACTGCTTCAAGCAGCAAAGTCGGGCGACACCACCGCATTCAATGACGCCAACACCCGCTGGTACGCGAACGCGAACGACATCGGCGACTTCCTCGCCTCCGCCAACCCCCGCTACTGGCCGGACGACCTGATGCGGTCGATGATGAAGACCCACCTCGACCAGACCCTCAACGAAGCCGCTGACGAGCTCGGCGGAAAGTACGCCGACAGTGTCACCGAGTACGAAGCGATTCACCAGCACATGCTGGACATGGCCGACCTACTCAGCAACGGCATCATCCGGACCTTCCCGCAGCGCTTCCACGGATAGCCCCGCGAGCTCCCGGTGGCGCGCTTCCCCCACGCGCCACCGGGAGTTCGCCATTGTTGGCCGGGGCGCTGGCTACTCGTTCCAGGCCGCCCCACACGCCTCGCAGGTCTCTGGGTGCTCATCTGCATTGAGCCGACCGCACTGCGGGCAGACCAGGTGCGCCCAGCATGCGGCGTCGCCACCCATATCCGGTTCTTCATGGGCGCCATCCGTGGCGCTCGAGTCGAGCCAGAGACTCTGGCCCGTTTCGTGCAGTGCCTCGCTGTCACGTCGCGTGATCCGAACGTCCCAGCGCCGCGGCCCATCCTGTTCGTACACCCAGCCATGCGAGTCCCGGTCGACTGCGTACTGACGTTGCCACAAGTCGTGCAAGTTCCGGCTGGCATGTAAGGACAGGGTTTCACCACGGTGCATGGCCTGCAGCCGGCGAAGCAGGAGATCCTGCCGCCAGTTCGTGGGTAGCGAGTCCACGTCGATGTCGTCGCTCATGCGCAGGAGCAGCTCCCAGTCTTCGGTATCGACGCGTCCTACGGCGCCGGCGGTAGCGTCGGCCACCCAGATCTGCTCACGCTGTATGTGGCGAGCGAGCCGAGCTACCAGTGCCTGGGCGGCGAGACTCGCAAGGTCCCGACTCCGGCTGGATTCGACATTCTCGACGTCCGCTCGGATCCGCTGATGGTCCATGACCAGCAGGTCCGCCATGTGCGTATCGCGCAGCTGGGTCGGCCGCAGCCGGCTCTCCTCTGTGGCGAGGTACGGAAGCAACCGATAGTGCAAGAAGGTGAGCATCCCGTAGCGGGCGGGGGCGAATGCTTGCGCCGAGCCTGCCGCGTCGGTGACTTCGTCGGCATAGGCACACGCCTGCCACAACAGGATGCTGTGCTCATCGACAAGTGGTGCCGCGGGAATGGACCCTGTGATCGTGGGCATGGTCATCAGGCTGCCCGGTCAATGACGTTCAGGAGCGCCACGCCTATCCGCCCATCCCGCCGGATGCTCCCAACGGGCTCTTCGTCTCCCATCACCATCCCGGCAATGTGTGGTCCGGTGGCCGCACGGCTGGCGACGCGAACCGTGGTCGGAACGTGCACGCCGAGATCGTCCAGTGTCGTACGACGCAACCACACGTCGATCTCGGACAGCCGGACAAGTTCGACGGACCACTGGCGCACATCGGGCGGAACCGTTCGGACAGCCTTGCGACGACGCCGCAGCCGTGACGACGCGACCGGCCGCAGCACCCCGAGAATCTGGGATGCCGTCGCGGTGGCGTCTCGTAGCGCGGACGCCAGCTCGGCGGAGCACCGGCGCGCCACTGCCGGCGGATGGCCGCTCACTGCCGTCGCCTGCATCTGCTGGTAGGCACGGTTGACCCGGAGCCGCCGCTGCTCGTAGCGCGACGCGAGGGCGTCGATCGATGCTTCGACTCGTTCTTGATCTCCGCCTCGGTGTCGCACGGCACTCAGCTCCTTGCGCTCATCGAGATCCATGAGGTCATCTGCCCGACTCTTTAGTAAAAACTAGATATTTCAGTTCTACCTGTTATCGTGGCGCAGCACAAGGCTCGATGAGTCGGTGGGAGGCCCCAGCCATGACCTACGTAATTGCCGAACCCTGCGTCGACGTGCTCGACCGTGCATGCGTCGATGAATGCCCGGTCGACTGCATCTACGAAGGCGCCCGCGCGCTCTACATCCACCCGGACGAATGTGTCGACTGTGGCGCCTGCGAGCCGGTCTGTCCGGTCGAGGCGATCTTCTACGAGGACGACCTGCCCCCACAGTGGTCGGGCTACAAAGAGGACAACGCCCGGTTCTTCACCGACGTCCTCACCGGACGCGACAAGCCCCTCGCCTCCCCGGGAGGCGCCGGCAAGATCGGGCCACTCGGCGCTGACACCCCGCTCGTTGAGGGCCTGCCGTCCCGTGTTGCGCAGTGAAGGTGGCACCCACCCGATTGCGTTCCGTGCCGGCGTGAGTTCAGTCGGACGCCGAGCCACCGTCGAGGGCATCGAGGGCGATCGCGGCGTGCGCATAAGCGCCGCCCGCCCGCATTTCGGCCGCGACCCAGATTGCCTCCATAATCTGTTCGTCGCTCGCCCCCTTCTGATGTGCCAGCTTGGTGTGCCCACGGATGCAGTAGGGACATTGCGTCGTGTGCGCGACAGCGACCGCGATCAGTTGCTTGATCACCTCCGGCAATGCGCCGTCGGCGAAGACCTGCTTGCTGAATGCAGTGAACGCGTCGTGGGTCTGCGGGGCGAGCGCCTTGCGTCGAGAACTCATTGCTGCCGTCGCCTGCGGAAACACGTTGTTGGTCATGCGGCCATACTCGGCCTGACAGGCTGCCCGTGTCCAAACACGGAGGTGGATGTGAGAACAATCCGACTCTCCCGCGTCTACGACCACGAACCAAAACACCGTGGTCGGACCTTCCTTGTCGAGCGGTTGTGGCCGCGCGGTGTACGCCGCGACGAACTGAAGCTCGACGGTTGGATGAAGGACGTCGCGCCGAGCACCGAGTTGCGTCAGTGGTTCAACCATGACCCGGCGAAGTGGGACGAATTTCGCCGGCGGTACATCGCGGAGCTCGACGCGAACCGGCAAGCCTGGGAGCCACTAGTGGACGCCGCCACTCGCGGCGACGTCACGCTGCTCTACAGCTCCCGCGACCGCGAGCACAACAACGCAGTCGTGCTGCATGACTACCTCCTCGACCACCTGCCGAAAGGCTGATCATGCGGAAGCTGTCGCTTGACGCGCTCGCCCGCGAACACCTGGCACGCGCTCGGCAGGCCAGCGCGGGGCGCAGCGCCGAGACCGTCTTCGGCGGGCACGAGCACACGCTCCGCCAAACCCTGGTCGCACTTACCGCGGGCAGCGCGCTAGCCGAACACGAGAATCCCGGCGAAGCTACTGCGCATGTGCTTTCCGGCCGGGTGCGGCTCGGTGCACGCGATGATTCCTGGGAAGGCCGTGCTGGCGACCTGATCGCCGTCCCACCGGAGCGCCACTCCCTGCTCGCTGTCGAGGACGCCGTCGTACTGCTGACCGTCGCAAAGCTCCGGTGATTTAACCACCGTCTCTCTTGTTTTTAACTCAATCGAAGAGCGATAATGGGTCATGACGTTGCGACAGGCGCCAGGCAGGGAGCGTGCAGACCTCGCCGAGGAACGCGCGGAGTGGCTCGAGTCCGTCGACGGACTCATCGCCGTGCATGGCGCGGAAGCCGCCGGGCAGATCCTCGACGACATCAGGGCGCATGCCAACCGAGCGGGCGCCACGATGACGGGTCGCACGCCATACCTCAACACGATTCCGGCTGACGGCGCAGCGGGCTACCCGGGCGACCTCCACCTCGAGGACAGGATCAACGCCTACCTGCGGTGGAACGCGATGGCCATGGTGGTCCGTGCCAACAAACACCATCCCGGCCTCGGCGGACACCTGTCGACCTACGCCTCGACGTTGACGCTGTGGGAGGTCGGGTTCCAGCACTTCTTCCGCGGCCGCGGCGGGGTGGACGAGCCAGTGGTGGCTGGGGATCAAGTGTTCTTCCAGGGTCACGCGAGTCCGGGCATCTATTCGCGCGCATTTCTCGAGGGACGGCTGGATACCGAGCAATTGGACCTGTTTCGTCGTGAGGTTGCCGGACATGGACGCGGGTTGCCGTCCTACCCCCACCCCCGCAGCATGCAAGGGTTCTGGGAGTTCCCCACGGTCAGTCTCGGCATCGGACCACTGCATGCGGTCCACCAGGCACGGTTCAACCGCTACCTCGCCGCCCGTGGGCTCGCGGACACGAGCGAGGCGCGGGTGTGGTGCTTCGTGGGTGACGGCGAGACCGACGAACCGGAGACCCTCGCAGCCATTCGGCTGGCGGCCCGCGAACACCTGGACAACCTGATCTTCGTCGTCAACGGCAATCTGCAACGCCTCGACGGACCTGTTCGCGGCAACACGCGCATCCTTGACGAACTCGAGGGCGTGTTCGCCGGCGCCGGCTGGCACGTGCTGAAAGTGTTATGGGGCAGCGAGTGGGAGCCGCTCTTCGCCGCACCTGGCGGCGACGCGCTGCGTGACCGAATCGCTGCCATGAACGACGGCGACCTGCAGCACCTGACGATTCTCGATGCCGACGAACTTCGCGAAACGCTGTTCGGCGGTGATGATGAGCTGCGCACCCTGGGTCGGACCCTCAGCGACAAGGATGTGAAGTCGCTGCGTCGCGGCGGCCACGATCCACGCACCGTGTACGCGGCATATGCAGACGCGGTGGCTCACAAGGCCGCACCCACGGTCGTTCTGGCGCAGACGGTGAAGGGTTACGCGCTCGGTCCGAACTTCGAGGGTCGCAACGCCACCCACCAGATGAAGAAGATGACCCCGGAGCAGCTGCGGATCTTCCGCGACATCCTTGACCTGCCCGTCACCGACCCCGCGCTGGCCGACGGGTTGCCGCCGTACCTACCGCTGCCGGCGGGGTCGCGCGAGCTCGCCTACCTGCACGAGCGTCGGCGCGCGCTCGGCGGGCTTCTCCCCCGGCGGCCCGCGCATCCCGCCGTACTCGCCGCGCAACCGAACGACAGCGTGTTCACCGAGTTCGACGCGGGCTCCGGCAAACATGCGGTCTCGACGACAGTCGCCTACACCCGGCTGCTGCGCTCGCTGATGCGCGACCCGGCCATCGGCGCCCGCATCCTGCCGATCGTGCCGGACGAAGGCCGCACATTCGGATTCGAGGTGCTCTACAGCGAGTTCGGCATCTACGCTCCCGACGGGCAGCGATACACGCCCGTGGACGCGGATCTGCCGTTGGCGTACAAGGAGAGCGCGACCGGGCAGGTGCTTCAGGAAGGCATCACTGAAGCCGGCGGCCTCGCCGAGCTGACAGCGGCGGCGACGGCCGGCCATACCTGGGACAACGCGGTCGTCCCGTTCTTCACCTATTACTCGATGTTCGGGTTCCAGCGCGTCGGCGACTTGATCTGGGCGCTGGCCGACTCTCGCGGCCGAGGGTTCCTCGTCGGCGCTACGGCCGGGCGGACCACCCTGTCCGGTGAAGGACTGCAGCACACGGACGGCTCCTCACATCTGGCAGCCCTCGCCGTTCCCTCGTGTCGGGCCTACGATCCGGCGTTCGCGTACGAGACAGCCGTGGTCGTCCGCGACGGGATCCGGCGTATGTACGGCGACGGCGAGGAGTGCTTCTACTACCTTACGGTTTACAACGAGGACCAGGTCCAGCCGGCCAAGCCGGCCGAGTCAGGTATCGCCGGCATCAGCGTGGATGACGCGATCGTTGCTGGTCTCTATCGAGTCTCCCCCGCGTCCGACGGTCCGGCGGTTGACGTGCGGTTACTGGCTTCGGGGCCTGCCGTTCGCACGGCTCAGCTGGCGGCGTTGGATCTCGTCGCGGAGTACGGGATCGTCGCGGAAGTGTGGTCGGTGACCAGCTGGAAGCAGCTACGCGACGACGCGGTCGCTGCGGAGAAGTGGAATCGTGCCCACCCCGACAACCTTCCGCGAACGACGCATCTGCAGCGGGCGCTCCAGGATAGTGGAACGCCGGTGGTCGGCGTCACCGATTACGTCAGTGCCCTGCCTGACCAGCTCGCCCGCTTCATCGAAGCGCCCTTCACCAGCCTGGGCACCGACGGCTACGGCCTGTCCGACACCCGCGAGGATCTGCGTACGCACTTCGGTACCGACGCCCCCGGCATTGCCACGGCCGCGCTGGACCTGCTGGCCAGAGATCGGCGGCCAGAGCAAGCCCGACTTACGGTGCCCGTGCCACGCGGACCTCATCTGGTCGCATGACCGCAGGGACGACGCGAACTCACGCAGCCGAGGTGACGGTCGCCGTCGGCGACAGCACCGTCACCGCACCGGCCGAGGCGCCGAGATGCGGCGGGGTCGGACCTTCCTCGCACCGGCACCGGCTGATGTGCAAGCCACACTCCGCGGCGAAGCACATATCAAAACCGATCCGCTCCCCGGTCGCGGTCACGGCGTACAGGCACTCACTACGAACGGTCTCCGACCTCACGTGAGAAACAACATCATCGTGTTGCGAGATATTTCTGAGAGGAGCCCTCATGGCAATCGCCGAGCGCACCGCAGAGTCGATATGGGAGGGCGGACTCGCCCGTGGCCATGGGACGGTGGAGCCGCACAGCAAGGCGTTCGGCGGCCTGCCGCTGACATGGGCGGCGCGCACTGAAGCACGGAACGGTAAGACCAGTCCCGAGGAGCTCGCCGCGGCCGCACATTCGTCGTGCTTCGCAATGGCGTTGAGCCTTTGCCTCGGCGAGCGCAAGGCGGACCCGCAGCGTTTAACGGTGTCTTCGACCGTGACCCTCGACGAAGTGGACGGCAAACCGACGGTCGTCTCTTCTGCGTTGACCGTCCGCGGTCAGGTGCTGGGCCTCGACGCGGAGGGCTTCCGAGCCGCGATCGACGAGGCGGCGGCGCTGTGCCCGATCTCCCGCCTGTTCGCAGGAGCACAGATCACGGTCGATGCGACGTTGGAGTCCGCGTAGATGTCAGAGGCCACGGCGGCCGCGCTGACCGGTGTTCTCATCACCGCCGCAGCAGTGTGGGTCGGGGGGCTGGTCGCGATCGCCGTCGTTGCCCGCGTCGCCGGCCGCGCTCTGGAGCCCGCGGCCCGCGTCTCGTTCTTCCGCGGACTCGGCCGCTCCTACGGGGTCGTCGGCACGGGCGCGCTCGCAGTGGCCTACGGTACCGGCGCGAGCCTTGTCTACGGCCGCTCATGGGACGGTCGGCTGACCGCGACGGCCGTCGTGGCGACCGCCCTTGTTGTCGTGACGGGTCTCGGGATCGCGCAGGCGAGACGAATGAGCCGGCTGCGCCGGCTGGCGCTCGACCAGCCGGATGACCGAGAACTGGTCGATCGAGTACGCCGGGGCGCGCGACGCGCCGGTGCGTTACGTGCGCTGATCGCGCTGCTCAGTTTCGCGTTGCTCGCGCTCGGCGTCCTCCTCGGCACGTGAACCCACTAACCGGAAGGCTTTCCCATGGCGCAGCGACTGGCCGTTGACGACATCGATCCGGCGGCCTACCAGGCGGTACTCGCGATGGAGCGCTACGTGCGCAACAGCGGTCTCGACAAGCGTCTCTACGAATTGATCAAGATCCGTGCGTCGCAGCTCAACGGATGCGCCTACTGCCTCGACATGCATCACCGCGAGGCGCGTGCCGGCGGGGAAGATCAGCGCCGACTCGACGTGCTCTCCGCCTGGCGGGAAGCACCCGAGATCTACACGGACCGCGAACGAGCCGCTCTGGCCCTCACCGAAGCCGTCACTCTTATCGGCGAGGACGGCGTACCCGACGCGGTATGGACCGACGCGACCCGACGCTTCGACGACGCGGGCATCATCCAACTGCTCATGGCCATCGCGACGATCAACGTATGGAACCGGCTCGCAGTCAGCACCCACCAACAGTTACCGGCGCTGCCGACGGACTGACCGGCGGATGCAGCGCAGGCGTCCGACAAGTATTGCTGGAGTATCTTGTTTTTAACTAAAATAAGCAGGACAATGGAAGGGAGATGATCCCGATGACTGACAGTTCCGTGAATGCACAGCAGCTCGACGCCCAGAACTCAGCCCGGCCGGGCGGCCCCTCCGTTGTGCTCGTTGGCTACGACCGCACGGACGGCAGCAGCCGTGCGCTGTCTTATGCCGCCGGCCTCGCCGCACGCGCGAAGGCGCGTCTAGTGGTACTCAACGTCAACGAATCGCTGGCTCTGGACTGCGCCGCGGGGATACATCCCTGCGGCGATGACATCGCCGGTGAAGTCCAGCAGACCGTGGCGGACTGCGGCGGCAGTTGTGAAGTCGCAGTCGACGTAGGCGACCCCGCCAGGGTCATTGAACGCATCGCAAGCGAACTGCACGCCGATCTGATCGTCGTTGGTCAAGCCCGGCACCGCTGGATGCACCCGCTCGGATCGGTCCCGACCCGGCTGGCACACCACGCCGAGCAGCCCGTCCTGATAGTTCCGTAAACCTCGGAGGCTACGGTGACCATCACCATCGTCGGTGACTTCGCCGACCACTTGTCCTTCCTCGCCAGCCAACGCGCCGAGCACATCCGCTCCCTCGGTCTCCACCAGGTTCGGTGGCTCGCCGTCGAAGCCGACCGGGGCCGCCCCGTGGGCGGCCGCCCCCTCGACATCACCGACCTCGACCAGGTCCAACGGCTCGCCGTACCAGGCGAAGCCCTACCGGCAGCGGGGATCCAGGTGCCGAACAGCCGGGCCGCGACAGCGGCCTACGCAGAATCGGTCACCGACGGCGTCCCGGATGTGATGCGTTGCGCACTGTTCGACGCGCTGTGGGTGAACGGCCGCAACATCGGCGACCCCGACGTCATCCGGTCGATCGCGTTCGCCGTACTCAATCCATTACCGCCCTACGGCGACATCGACTGGCGGATCCGCGCCAACCTACCGATCGTGCCACTCGGCGATCCCGATCCGATCGCGACAACCCGGCGGCTCGGCTTCATCGTCTCGATGGGCCGTGGGCCGCTCACGGTCAGCGGTCAGGAGCGCCTTGATGAGTGGCGGCGGTTCTGGCAGCAGCACGGCATGAGCGAACTGCCGCTGCTACTGACCGACCGCGGCAAGGCGCTCACGGGTGCACACGCCCTGACGTGGCTAGCCCAGCAGCTGCCGCACCGCGACGCCGGTACGACATCGGCCGATGCCACTGTCGCCATTGTTGATACGACGCCACAACACCGGTGGGCGGCGCATCTCTCATGACCTATGCGGCCCGTCCGGACGTCGACTCACCCATCCATTCCCCTTGCGACGATCTCAGCAGTGAACTCGCCCGTCTGCTCATCCGTGCGTTGCGGCTGCTCAAGGAAACCGGCGCGGTCGACCCCGCCTGCAAGCTCGCCGCTCAAGGCTGGCGCGCCACCCACCACGCCGGTCACCGCAGCGAGCCACAGTTCACCGGCCTGCTGCACTTCCTCACCCACAACGAGCGCAATGAAGGAGTCCCCATGTCTGACCATGACCAGATCCTCGACGTCCGCCAGGAGATCCCCGCCCGGCGCCATGAGCTGATCTTCGAGACCTACGGCGCGTTGCCACCAGGGGACGGTTTCTTGCTGGTCAACGATCACGATCCAAAGCCGCTGTACTACCAACTCGCGGCCGAGCACCCCAACCAGTTCGAGTGGGACTACCTCGAGGAAGGCCCACAGGTCTGGCGCGTGCGGATCGGACGTCCCACCGTCTGAGCCCCCACTCGCGCCGCGCCCACTATCGACGGTGCCGAAACATCGGAAGTCATCGCATCGGATGGAGCCGGGCCAGCACTGAGCCGACAGGAATGCTCAACGCAAGCACCACAACGAGCGTTCGGTACAGTCCCGCCGCTCGACCGCCGACGCCCCGAACCGCACATACCGAGAGCGCCAAAGCGCCCAAGAGCAGAAGCCCACCAGCGTCACCCAAGACATGGACGCCCGCCGCTGTTCCGGCAACAACGGCAGCATTCCCCGCGTTGAACAACACAACCTGCACGTCGACGGCCACCGCGGAAGGCCGTCCCGGCGAAAGCACCGCCTGTGCGACACCCAGCGCGATCTGAGCCGCCCCTCCGACGAGCACGAGGTACGCCGCCGCCCAGGTCCCAAGCTCCGAATGCGCTGGGGCACTAGCCGCCGCGACCAGACCCCCGCCAACAATGCACGCTGCGCCGAACAGCCCGAACCAGCGAACCCGAGGCCAGACGGCGTGCAACCGGAGCAGCCACGGCAACCCCGGCACCACACGCGCTGACTCGACATCTGCAGCCTCGCGATCGACGGCACTGACGTCAGTCACGAGGCGCCTCAGCCAGGGCAGCCCCCTCAGATTGGGCACGACGCCAGCGGACGAGCTGCGCCGCACGAAACCGGGCAGCTTGACCAGAACCCCGCGTGCGGCCCCGGTCGAAGAAACCTACCCACCGCGGGGCGGCAACCTCTTCGACCATTAGCCGCTGGTACCGCTCCGTGAGCGCGCGCACATCCGCTGCGTTCAGGAGTCGATCGATCCTCGCCAGGAGCTCCCGCTCGACCTCGAGATGCGCATTCAACTGCATGACAAGTGTCCTTCGAAGGGTCCCAGCGTCCAAGCGGCGGCCACGACGACCGCCGGCGCTAGCTCTGGCAAGGAGCAGCAGCATCCGGCGCAAGCGACGAGAACTGGCGCGGTGCGCAGTCAGGGACATCCCGCTCGCGCCCCGCCCTGCCGCCTCGGCGAGGAGTCGTTGCATGGTCGACAGATGCGACAGCAAAAGCACGAGCAAGTCACGAGCCGGCACAGCCGAATCAGCCAACGCGCTACGACCGGCCACGAGGGTCTCCGCAACGGAACCGAACCCCCCTCCGTCCGGGGTCGAGCTGCGCATCGTGACCACTCCCATGAACCGCGAGTTCTCATCACTGCCGAAAAAACGAAGTATTCTCGTTATACTCTGTAACCGTCCCGCCCACAAAGCCACCCCAGGGGGCCCGAGCGATGACGACGTCCTTGACCGACCCGGGCCCGGACCATGCGATTGATGGCCGGCGCGCCGAGGTCCTTGGCGCGTTGCGCCGAGCCGGTCGACCATGCAGCGCCGCGGAGACCGCCACCGCCACCGGTTTGCACCTCAACACAGCGCGGTTCCACCTCGACGCACTGGTCGCTGACGGGCTGGCTCAGCGAAGCGTGGAGCCGCGTGACGTGCCCGGCCGTCCCCGCATCCTCTACACAGCCGGCGGTCCGGTTCCCGGGCCGCGGAGCTACAAGCTGCTCGCTGAGATGCTGACCGGTCTGGTCGCGTCCCTGGCGGACGCGGGACCAGCCGCGGTGGACGCGGGTAAAGCCTGGGGCAGTCACCTGGTGGAACGGGCCGCACCCTCCGAGCGGATCGATGCTGCCGAGGCGACCGCCCGACTCAGCCGCGTCCTCGACGCCATCGGCTTCCAACCGGAGGTTGGAGCCGCAACCAAGAAGGAGACCGAGATCCGGCTGCGGCACTGTCCGTTCCGCGAGGTCGCCGAGCGGCACACCGACGTGGTGTGCGCCGTCCACTTGGGCCTCATGCAAGGAGCGCTGGAGGAGCTGCGCGCCCCGATCCAGGCGACCGCGTTGGAGCCGTTGGTCACGCCCGACCTGTGCATCGCTCGGCTACGCCAGACGACGCCAGCCCGGTCGTGACCGCGGCGTTCGACGGTCGGCCGGTAACCCGGCGCGTGCCGCGAACGCGGATGGCTCTCGGAGCGCTCGGCATGCTCGCGCTGCTCGCAGGCCTGTGGGCTGCGCTGCTCATGCTCGGTTTTGACGTTCCGACGCCGCGACCTGACTTCGCCGAAGTGCACGGACCGCTGATGGTCCTCGGTTTCCTGGGCACACTGATCGCCCTGGAACGCGCAGTTGCGATCGATGTCCCCGTTGGTTATCTGACGCCGGCTGCTGCCGGCCTCGGCGCATTCGCACTGATCCTCGGGCTGCCACTTGCGGTAGGACAGCTGCTGCTCGCCGCCGCCGGCGTGGGACTGGTCAGTCTGTACGTCGCAGCCGCACACCGCCAGGCCAGCCTTCACCTCGCGGTGATGGCGGCCGGAGCGATGGCGTGGGTGGTCGCGGTTTGCTTGTGGCTTGCCGGCCGGGACGTTGCCTTGCTGGTGCCCTGGTTGGCCGGCTTCCTCGTGCTCACGATCGCCGGGGAACGGCTCGAGCTCGCGCGGGTGATCCGCCTGACCGGGACCGCCAGGGCGACGTTCACCGTCGCCGTTGCAGTCTTCGCAGCCGGACTAACCGTCTCAGCTGTCAGCGTGTCCGCCGGCGTCCGAGTGGCCGGGATCGGACTGCTCCCGCTCGCTGGATGGCTCGCCGTCCACGACGTGTCCCGCCGCACGGTTCGGCAACCGGGGCTCCCCCGCTACATGGCCGTGTGTCTACTGACCGGCTACGGCTGGCTCGCCGCCACGGGAGTGCTGTGGCTGCGGTTCGGCACGTTGTCCGACGGGCGTGCGTTCGACGCGATGCTGCACGCGTTGTTCCTCGGCTTCGTCATCAGCATGGTCTTCGCACATGCCCCGGTCATCGTGCTGGCCGTCTTCCGGACCGCGGTGCCATACCGTCACCACTTCTACGCGCACGTCGCGTTGTTGCACGTGTCCCTGCTGCTGCGGCTGGTCGGCGGCGGCCTCGCCGGCAACCGCACCGCCTGGCAGACCGGTGGCGTACTCAACGAGACCGCGCTGCTGTGCTTCATCGCCGTGATGTTCACTGCCGTCGTGCGCAGCCGCAGCCGCTCGCGTCCAGGGCCCAGCGTTAGCGAAACCACCCGATCGTTGACGGCATCGGCCTCCCAAAGAGCGGCTCGGCCATGACCAGCGTCATCGACCTGATGTTCGGCGAACCGTCCGAAGGCAGCGTCACCGAACTGCTGCGCCAGGTCATCGACCCCGAACTCGGTATCAACATCGTCGACCTCGGGCTGCTCCGCAGCGTCGCGGTCGCGCCCGGCGGAGGCGTCCGTATCGTCACGACGCTGACCACCCCAGCGTGCCCCCTCGGCCCGTACATCACCGAGCAGATCACCGATCTGCTCAGCCAGGTCACCACCATCACGAACGTCGACGTCGAGGTCGTCTGGTCACCACCGTGGGACCCGGACCGGGACATGACCGAGCAGGCGAAGCAGCTGCTCGGATGGCGCAGCTAATGCGTCATGCAGGAGCAGATAACCGCCAACCGGACTCGCGCGAGGACGTCCAGTACACCGTCGAAACAGTGCGGCATTGGACTCCTGTGATCGTCGAACTGATGCTGTGCCCCGTCGACGACACCATCGAATACCGACCGGGGCAATACGTCCTCGTCGGTGACGTCGGCTACCAGCGACCGGTGCGCTCGTACTCCGTCGCGAACGCACCGCGAACCGACGGTGCGCTGTCGCTTCTGGTCACCCGCGTGCCCGACGGGGAGCTGTCGACATGGCTCCACCAACTTCGGGCAGGCGACGACCTCCTCTTGTCCGGCCCATACGGCAGCTTCGTCGACAACCTCGACCAGCCCGGACCGCGTCTCTACCTGGCCGGTGGGTCCGGACTCGCGCCTGTACGAGCCCTCATTGAGGCCGGTCTGGCTCAACCGAACCCGGCACCGATGACCCTGCTCTTCTCGGTGCGCAGCGACAAGGACCTTATCGATCACGAGCTGATCTGCCGCTGGCAGCGAGAGCACCCGGCATTCCACTACATGCGGACCCTCACCCGGCAGCCCGGCCCACCACCCGTCGGGCACGTCCCTGACCTCCTCCCCGAGCTCGTACCGCCCCTGACCGACCACCGAGTCTTCGTCGCCGGCAGCTCCGGATTCGTGGCGGCCTGCGCGAACGCCGCTCGCCGACATGGTGCCGACGCCGCCCGACTGTTCACCGAGGAGTTCTTCGTCGAGCCACGGCCGTGGGGAACTACCGACAACCAGAAGGACGGGCACTGAGCGATGACCCGGATCTACACCAAGACTGGTGACGACGGCACCACCGGACTGCTGTTTGGCGGTCGCGTGTCCAAGAGTGACGACATCATCGAAGCCTGCGGCGACATCGACGAAGCAGTGGCCGCTTTGGGCGTCGCGCGAGCAAGCACCGAGACTTCCAGCGACCTGGCCTTACTGCTGTTGCGACTTCAGCGCGAGCTGTTCGTCGTCGCTGCTGATTTGGCGACGAACCCGCGGCAGCGACAGCGTCTGGTCCGCGGCAAGTCATCGGTCAGTCCAGAGATGGTCGACCGCATCGAACAAACCATCGACGCCATGGTGTCCAAGCGGCCACTCGGATCCGTCTTCGTGGTGCCCGGGACGACATCAACCGAAGCAGGCCTCGACCTCGCTCGAGGGGTTGTGCGTCGAGCCGAACGACAGGTCATCAGCGCCAAACTTGCTGGCCGGCACGTCGACGACAACGTCCTGCGCTACCTCAACCGACTGTCAGACCTGCTCTACGTGATCGCCCGCAACGCAGTCGGCGACATCGGGGAGCCCCCAAGCCACGAATAGTCGAGGCAGGAGCACCGTCAGCAGCGCAAGCGACAGGCCCGGTATCGGATGCAGCCAAGATGATGCAGGCTGTCGATCCGGCCTGCCGCCACTGCCTGCATCGACATGCATGCCTCCGTTCACTTCCGCAACCACTGTTCGCTGTCCGTTGCCGACCGGCGGCAACTACCGCATGCCGCCCGCCGCGCCGCCCATCCGGTCAGAGCCTGGACGCGACGGTTGCCGATAACCGGCAACAACATTGCCACCGGATGGCCGACGACACCTCTGTCCCCGCCCACCGGCCGTCGCCATGCTCGATGCAGAAGGTGACCGGTCAGCGGTAGTGCAGATCGCTGATTGCGGTGGCACCGGGAGGAGGCAACATGTCTCGCTCGATCCCCCCGCGCGATGGGCTGTTCGCCAGATTTAACCGTGCGGGATCACAGCTTCCGGCCCTGACGGCCCGAGGGCGAGATCTCATCCTGAACAAGATCGACGAGTTACGGACCACCCGACTGCCGGAACGACTCGCGCTGGCGCGCGCCGCCCCGGACGACGGTCGCCTCACCGCGGATTATGTCCGTCTGCTGGGTGAGCTGTGGGACCTTGAACGGCTCCTAGAGGAATCGACCACAGTCAGTGAGAAGACGAAGCCCGGCGTGGTCGAACTCGGTGATCTGGTAACGATCGAGTTCAAGGCAGCACACGGTCTGCGGCGACGACGGACAGTCGAGCAGTATCTGCTCGTGCATCCGGCAGAAGTACCGCTGGACCAACTGCGCATCTCGGTCGACTCGCCGCTCGCCCGTGCCGTACTAGGCAAGCCCGTCGGCGCCCGCGTGAACGTCCATGCCCCCGCAGGTCGTTACGGCGTACGGATTGTGGCCACCGAGGTCGCGCCAGATGGCTGCTGAGTCAGCTGAACCGGCGGAGCCTCCCGCAAGTGTGCCGACATGACCACGACACCGAATCAGCCCGCCCGCACCGCGCACCACAGCGAACTGGTTCGCGGACTCACCCGACACGAACTACTCGAGCTCGCCGATAGCGGTGATGCTCCGCGGGTCAGCTTCTATCTCGCGACCTCCCGCGATTCCTCACGCGCTGCACAGCGCGTCGCCTGGACAAACCTCATTCGGTCAGCGAAGCGACAGCTGAGGGCTAACGGTGTTGTCGCCGGAGAGGCCCGACACCTCCTCGCGTCCGCGCGCCGAGTCGTCGACACCCGTGACGCCCAAGCACAGGGGCTCGCATTCTTTGCGAGCACAGGTTTCGCACGCACCTTGTCACTCGCAATCCACGTTCCGACCATGGCTGTCGTTGGCGAGCGTTGCTACCTCCGACCCCTGCTACCACTACTCGAGCCCAGGGACCACTACTACGTGCTGGGGCTCAGTCGCGACGATGTCCGATTCTTCGTCGGTACCCGCGAACTTGTGAAGGAACTGTCTCTCGACGGTCTTCCGCTCGCACCGCTGGCCTCGATGCCGCGCGAGCGCAGTCCAGCCGGAGCCTTCGTTGCTGACGCAGCCAGTATCGGTATCCGCGGTGTGTGGCATGGAGTGGGCGGAACTGTTGACGATCTCGACAAGCAGCGAATTGTCGCGCACTTCCGCGAAGTGGACGCCGCGGTAAGGAGGATGCTGAGAAACAGTGACGCCCCGCTCGTCCTGGGCGGTGTCGGCTACCTGCATGCGTTGTACCGAGGCGTCAACTCCTATCCGGCGCTCCTGCCCGAAGGCATCTACGGCGGACTCGGGGACATGACCACGAAGCACCTGCACGAGCGGGCGTGGCCGCTGGTCGAGCCGACGTTGCACGCGGCGCGGCGCGAAGCCCTCGCCCGCTTCACGCAACTAAACGGCTCCGGTAGAACGGTCAGCGAACTGTCAGCCGCAGCGAGCGCAGCGGACGAAGGCCGAGTGGACACACTCATCGTCGCGGCCGCCGATACGAGTGGGGTTCAGGGCACTGAGGTGGCGAGCGATTCCGCCGGAGATGTCTACGACGATCGGATGCTGCTCGAACAAGCTGTCGCCGGCACCCTTCGCCACGGCGGATCCATTCATGTGCTGGACACTGCGTCGATGCCGACGTCGACGACGCTCGCCGGGATCCTGAGGTACTGACCCTGGGCTCAGCCGCTCACGGCGTCCGTGCTGGGCCAGCCCAGCAGCCGTGCTCCGAGGACGGCTGTGTGCAGGGTGAACCGGTCGGTGGGATCGGCTGGGTCGTGTCCCGTGATCTCTTTCACCCTGTCCAATCGGTAT